>Ga0302314_10011420_pt1 | contig 15490 bp, 13 predicted proteins | sample III_Palsa_N2_3_FD_200533 | JGI IMG/M metagenome (GOLD analysis project Ga0302314, IMG submission 200533) | Peat permafrost microbial communities from Stordalen Mire near Abisko, Sweden - III_Palsa_N2_3 | ecosystem: Environmental > Terrestrial > Soil > Palsa > Peat permafrost | place: Sweden...
ATCGAGGCTCTTCACTTGTGATGCGATCGCGTTGATCGCCGAGGAGACCGACTCGCTACCGGCGGCAGCTTCGTGGATGTTGGTGTACACCGCGTTTGAGAATTGCGAGTACCACGGCGGCGCGCCGGCCGGGAAGATCGGCTTCGCGTGGTTTTCGAGCAGCGTCTGCAGCTCCGCAGCGCCGGGGACCTTGCCGGACTTGACCAGATCGGCCAGACCGCCACGGTTGGACGGCAGCGGGAACGTCTGGATCACGTCCTTGGCGCCGTCGGCACCGGCGAACGCTGCCTGGTTGGCAGGCTCCTCCATCCACTTCATGAAGGCCACCGCGGCTGCCACGTGCTTGGCCTCGGCGGGGATGCCGATGCCGTCGGGGTTACCGAGGTTCGAGCCGACGCCGCTTGCGCCAGGGGTCGGGATGTAATCCACGTCACCGACGACCTTCGACTCCGAGGAGACGTTGTAGATCGTGCCGACGTCACCCGAGTAATCGGAGAACACGCTCGCGGTCAGGCCGTGCGCCTGATCGGTCTCGAGCGCCTGGTAGTCCTGCATGTTGAGGTTCGCCTTGGGCACGAGGCCACTCTTGTAGGCGGCGATCATCCAGGTCATCGCCTTGTAACCGGGCGAGGATGGCGAGGTGAACAGTGGCTTGTAGCTGGCGCTCAGCACGTTGCCGCCAAACGCTGCCGTCATCTCATACCAGTAAGTCGAGAGGCCCTCGGCCGCGGCGAATGGGATGTCCAACGGATGCTTGGCCGAGGTCTTCGACGCGACCGCCTTGAGGTCGGTCTCGTACTGTGTGAGTGTTGTCGGGTTGGACTTGACACCCGCGGCCTTGAGGTCCTTCTCGTTCATTGTCGTCACCAGCAGCGAGCCGTCCATCGGCATCCCCATCAGCTGGCCGTCGCGAATGAACGCCGGCGCCTGCGGGAACTGCGACCGCACGCCCGCGAGCGGGAAGTACTTGTTGAGCGGCAGGAACCACTTGGTCGCGTAGTACTCGCCGACCTTCGACCAGTCGACGTCGGCCACGTCGGCGAAGTAACTGTGCGCCTGCGCCGCCGCGGCGATCTTGGTCTGCAGTGAGTCCCACTGCACGTAGTCCCAATTGACCTTGATGCCTGTCTGCGCCGTGAATTTGGCGAGGTCGGCCTTGGGGGCCGGGTAGGCGATCGCCACGTTGATCGTCGTGCCCTTGAGTGAGGACGACGCCGTGGTCGCCCGGTGCGCGCTTGCGCTGCCGGCTGCGGCAGCGCTCACTGCGAGCGCTCCGATCGCCACTGTCGCGATTCCGAATCGCTGTTTGAGTCTCATTTGCTGCTCCTCCCGATGCTTCGACTTTTACCTATTGATCTCTCTCAGTTCCAGCCACGGCCGTTGCCGCCGTATGGCGGTAGGCGGCCGCGATGTCGAGGTAGGCGGTCGCGATTCTGTCGACCACCTCGCCCTCTTCAATCTCTCTCCTGACCAGCCCGGCGAACGCGTCAGTCCACAGCGTGCGCCCCACCGCGAACCCCACGAATCCGTCGACCGACGCGGCGACCTGCACCCAGCGCACGACGCTGTCGCGGTCCTGCCCGCGCCCCAGCACCAGGCAGCCGAGCTCGGCCGTCGCGGAACCGGCGGCGGCGATCGTCGCGGCGGCCCCACGGTCGTTGTTGCCCTCGAGCTTCCACCAGTCGGGCCGCAGGCCGGAGGCGGCGAGCTCGTCGATCGCCTGGACTGTCAACTCGGGGCGGAGCTCTTCGTCGAAGCGCTCGCCGTGGGCGGCGGCCTGGTCGGCGGTCGGCGGGACCAGCACCTCGAGCATGAAGCCACGGCCACTGGTATGCAGGTGACTCTGCAGCTGCGTGAGCCGCCCAGCTGAGCGGCGGTTGAGCTCGGCGTCGCCCGCGACGTTGTAGCGGACGAGTGCCTTGACGGCGTCGGGGTCGGCGAGCTCGATCGCCTCGCCGAAGCCCTCGCCGTGCTCGAACAGAAACTCTTCCCGGCCGCTGCGCTCGGCCGGGATCACGAACGGGAGTCCATGCTGCCGGGCGGCCGGGATCGCGTCGACGCCGTACTCCTCGTCGAGCAGCAGCATCGGGCGCTCAGTGGGTTCGAGCCGGTCGCGGGCTTCCTGTAGGGCGCTCACGCAGAGGCGCTTGAGTTGCCGCGCGGTCGGATCGATTTCCACTGCTGCAACGCCGAGCGATTTCAGCCAGCCGCGCAGCGAGTTGCGATGGTCGACGGCGAGGATGAAGGTGGTCATCGTGCTTCGACCCCTGAGCTGTGGTGGATTTTCACGGTCGGCAGGGCTGTGTGCATGTCCTCGGGGTCGAGTGCGCCGGCGGTCGGTGCTCTGAGGCTTGCCAGTGCGCAGGCGGCGCCCTGCCGCAGCGCCTCGTCGAACGGCTTGTTGTCGATCAGTGCGAGTGCCAGCGCTGCCGAGAAGGCGTCGCCGGCGCCGATCGGGTTGCCCTCGGCGGGCGGATGCGTGACCCGCCAGACACCGTCAGGGTTGACGGCGATCGCGCCATCGGCGCCGAGCGTCACGACCACGTTCTGTGCTCCCTCGCTGTGGAGTTCGCCCGCGGCTTCGACGATGTCCTGCTCGCCCGCGAGCTCGCGGCCGAGCGTCTCCTCCAGCTCGACGCGGTTGAGCTTGGCAACCAGAGGGGTCTGGTTTTGCGCGCCCCGCATAGCCCCGCCGCGGGCGTCGAGGATCACCGGGACGCTGTGCTGATTCGCGCAGCGGCAGAGGTTCTCCAGCGATTGATCCGGCGTACCAGGCGGAAGGCTGCCGGCAATCACGACCATCTCTGCGTTTGCGAGCAGGCCGTCGATGTGGCGTTCAAAATCCGCCCACTCCTGTTGCCTGACGGTCGGGCCGAGCTCGTCGAAGGCAGTGGTGGTGCCGTCCTGCGCGGTCACGGTGACCGTCTGGCGGGCGGCACCCTCGACCGCGAACAGCGCCGAGTCAAGACCGGCGTCCCGCAGGTCGCGCGTAGCGTGCTCGAGGTTGCTCGCGCCGACCAGCCCGGCCACCAGCGTCCGCCCGCCGAGGCTGGCGACGGTGCGTGAGACATTGACGCCCTTGCCGCCGGTGTGGGCGAAGGCCTTGCTGACCTTGTGCACCGCGCCGACCTCGAGGTGGTCGATCACGTAGGTGCGGTCGATCGCGACATTCGCGGTGACGGTGAGGATCATGCCTGCGCTCCCGACTTGGAGAGCGCCAGGGCGACCGCGCCGCGCAGCGAGGCATCGGCGCCGAAGTGCGCGCGCACGACCTGTGGCGGATACGGGACAGCCTGTTCGACGAGCGCGCGGATGCGCTCGAGCACGCCCGAGTCATCGCGCACATAGCCGCCGCCGAGCGACACCACGCTTGTGTTCAGCGCCGTGCAGAGGTTAGCGGTCATCACTGCGATCCCAGTCCAGAGCTCGTCGATGAACTGCTGGGCGTTTGCGTCGGTCTTGGCCATCTCGACGGTATCGGCGACCGAGGTGGGTAGACCGGCGTCGGCGAGCCTGCTGGCCGCGCCGGCGCCCCCGAACCAGGCCTCGAACGGACCGATGCCGTCAGCCGCCATGCGCGCCTCGGGCTTGCCCCTGAATAGTGAGTAGCCGACCTCACCGGCGGCGCCGTCGGCTCCCGTGAGGAAGCGCCCGGCGCAGATGATTCCGGCGGAGATGCCCGAGCCGAGGTTGAGGTAGATCCCGTCGCTGACGCCCTGCAGCGAGCCCCACGCCATCTCCGCCTGCGCGGCAACGTGCACGTCGTTGCCGATGACGGCCGGCAGACCGGGGAAGGCCTGCTCGACCGCCTCCGGGATTTTGAGTTTGGTCCAACCGGGAACATTGGTAGCGAGCTCGACGCGGTCGGCGTGGGTGTAGCCCATCGTCGAGACACCGACCGCCCCGATGCGGTCACCCGCGCCAGCAGCCTCCGCGTGCACACCCTGCGCCAGCAAGAGCGCACGCGCGAGCACGGCCTCTGCGCCCTCGCCGGCGTTGGTCGGCGCGGCGGTGACGCGAGTCATCTCGCCGTCGGCGTGGCCGACGCCGACGGCAAGCTTGGTCGCGCCTAGATCCAGCGCCAGAACTGCGGTGCCGGTCGACGCCAACGTCGTTACCGATCCCCTGCCAGGACGACGGAGCGGGAGATGTGCGGCGGCTGGTCGGGGTTGATTCCCCGCAGATTGACGAGCCCCTCGGCGAAGCGGTGGATGCGAACCAGCTCGGCCAACGGGTCGCCCTTGCCACGGATCAGGCGCGCGCCGGTCGCGCGGATCTGCTCATCGATCGAGGGTTCCTCATCGTCGAGGATCCAGACGAGGCTGCGCTCGTTGATCGCCGAGATCGGGCCGTGGCGGTACTCCATCGTCGCGTAGCCCTCACTCCAGGCTGCGAGGATCTCCCGGAACTTGAGCGCGGCCTCGTGGGCGAGCGCCATGCCGACGCCACGGCCGAGGAACACGAACTGCTTGACCTCGCCGGCCCAGTCGGGCAGCGACTCAGTCAGGTAGCGCTCAGCGCGCTGCGCCGATGCCTCGACATCCCAGCCGTAGGCACCGAGCAGCAGTGTCAGGACCGTGGTCGCGAACCTGGTCTGTACCACGGACTGCTCGTCGGCGAACGGCAGATCCAGTTCCTTGGTGAGCAGCGGTCCGAGCGGCGAGCCGGCCTCACCGACGATGCCGAGCACCGGCTTGCCGCCGGGGACTGCCTTCACGGCGTCGATGATCTCGGTGGTCGTCCCCGAGCGCGAGATCGCGATCAGCTCGTCCCAGGCGCGGGTGATCGGGACCTCGGAGCCGGGAAACGCGTCGGTCTCCCCCGCGCCCCGGCGCTCGCGGTAGACGGCCACGGCCTGGGCCACATAGAGGGACGTTCCGCAGCCGAGGATTCCGACCCGAGCCCCGTCCTTGGGGAGCTTTGAGCGGAGTTCGTCCGTGAGTGCTTGCGCCTGCCGCCAGACGGACGGCTGGCTGGCGAGTTCTGTCGAAAAATGGGTCACAGCGCGCCATCTAATCACAAGCGCGCGAAATTTGAACACAATTCGCGCAATAAGTGCGCACGATTGACGGGAGGCCGGGGAGAGCCTGAAGCCCGGTTCCGATCCGACATCGCTGCGATATCGCTCGCGATATCGGATCAGAACAGCCGTTTTCCGAACGGTATTGCTGGGGATAAGGACGGCTGGTGTTGTTGGGGTATGCGGGCGAGACGACGGGAGGTGATCGATGCGCAGAAGCCAGAGGCGACAGCTGAAAGCTGTGTTTGCGCTGTGCCTGAGCATCGGATTGCTGATCGGCGCGGCGCCGGTGGCGACAGCCGACGGCACCGCTCCCGACTATCCGGGGAGCAACGTAACCGTCTCGGTGACGGGCTCCAAGGCCGCCGGCCAGCTGATCTACATCGTCGCCAGCGGCAGCAACAAGAAGACCTCGCTCGGCACGCCGATCAACTACGGCCTGTACGTGATCCTGGTCAACCAGAAGCTGCTTCCCGGTCCGTGCGCCAGCTCGATGGAGACCGAGCTCAACAACATCAGTGCGGACCAGAGTGCCGGTCGTCAGCTCAACTTCGAGCAGTACAACGAGGGCGAGTCCGGGCCGTTCACGATCAAGGTGCCCTATACGCCCGAGGGCGCAGGCATGCTGCTCGTCTGCGCCTACTCGGAGTACGTCACCGACGACGCCGCCTGGGCCAGCACCACCGCGGTGATCACCGCCAAGGGCGCCCCCTCCCCGTCTGGCGGTGCCGCACCGGCCAACGCGGCGCGGCCCAAGGTCACTCGGCACGGCCGGCGCCTCGTCTGCGCGCGCGGCAGCTGGTCCGGCCACCCGAGCTCATACAACTTCCACTGGAAGCTCGCCGGCAAGGTGAGCAGCGACAAGCGCAGCACGCTGACCCTCCCCGCCAAGCCGCACGGCCGGGCGGTCTGCACCGTCACCGCTCGCAACGCGGCCGGCAGCCGCTCGGCCTCGAGCGCGCCGCTCGCACTCACCTAACTCGATGCGGTGAAGCTCGGGAGTTCCCAGGCCTCCCGCCGCCGGCACGCCGAAGCTATGCACGTTTGGGGCCATTCCCGCCCCCAAACGTCCGCCGTTTCGTTGCCCGCGCATGCCCGGGAGGGGTTTGCGTCCCTGGGGGACGGAAACGCCTCCCGCATCCGCGCGCCCCAACCCAGCGCCCGCCCGCAGGCCGGTCCGCCCCGACTCGATACCTATGGCCACCCCCGCTCGGTCAGCTCGAGCCCGCCGCCAGCGACCGTATTGGTACCCCCACCGCACCTTTTATTCTCGACTAACTACACTTATTTAGTCGATATTGTTGAACTCGCTTTGTTGGGGAAGCGACAAGGAGGCCCTGAGTGGACACTGAAAGCCTGGTACTCACCCGTCGCAAGTTGCTCTCGCAGGGGGCGAAGGGCACCGCCGCCATCGCGCTCGCGCCGCTGCTGACCACCGGCAGCGCAAGCGCCGCGACCCGCGCGGCACGCACCGTCGCTGGCGTCGCGTCGGGCACGCCGAAGCGCGGCGGCACCGTCACGTTCGCCCGCAGCGTCGCGCCGACGCAGCTTGATCCCGCGAACTCGATCATCGCCGGCGACGTCTACACGCTCGACAAGATCTTCGAGCCGCTGTACGTCACGAGCCCGTCCGGCCAGCTGACCCCTTGGCTGGCCACGGGATACACCGCCAGCGCCGACCACAAGACCTACACCTACCACCTGCGCCCCGGCGTGCGCTTCAGCGACGGCACGCCGCTGAAGGCTTCGGACGTCGTCTGGTCGATCAACCGCGAGCGCGCCAACAAGAACGGCCCGCTCAGCTTCCTCGACTTCGCGATCAAGAACATCAAGGCCGACGGCAACAACGTCGTCTTCACGCTGGCGGAGCCATGGGCGCCGTTCCTCTCCGACATCTCCGTATTCGCCAACGCGATCCTGCCCGCCAACTACGGCGGCAAGAGCGAGAAGGCGTTCTTCAAGAGCCCCATCGGCACTGGCCCGTGGCTGCTGCCAGAGTGGCAGGCCGATAGCAACCTCACGCTGAAGGCCAACCCCAACTACTGGCAGAAGGGTAAGCCCTACCTCGACAGCGTCGCGATCACCTACGTCAGCGACCAGAACCAGCAACTGCTGCAGCTCCGCAGCGGCGCCGCGCAGATCGTTGACAACGTGCCGCCGTCGAACGTCGCTTCGCTCAAGAGCGACTCGAGCGTGACGCTGACTCAGTTCGAGTCCTGGCAGACCGACATCCTCGTCTTCAACGAGCAGCTGCCCTACTTCCAGGACAGGCACGTCCGCCGCGCGATCGCCTACGCAATCGACACCAACAAGCTCGTCGAGGCAGCCAGCTTCGGCACCGCCAAGGCGGGCAAGGGCCTGTTCCCGCCGAGCCTCGAGTACGCCGATGAGAATGTGCCGACGCTGGAATACAGCCTCAGCAAGGCCAAGGCCGAGCTGGCGAAGTCCAAGTACCCGCACGGCTTCAGCACGAAGCTGCTGATCTCCGGCGGCGTCGAGAAGTGGAGCGAGTTCGCCCAGATCATCCAGGCCGATCTCAAGCCGCTGGGCATCACGGTGGCGATCACCTCGCTCGACCATGCGGCCTACGAGACGACGTTCCAGAAGTACGACTACGACATGTTCATCGATTACGCGATCAACGACATCAGCGACATCGATGAGATGGCGTCGTTCAATCTCGACTACAAGAACGGCGGCTCGAAGTCCTACTGGTCGAGCTACAACAACCCGGCCGTGTCCAAGCTGGTCGAGCAGGCCGAGTCGGAGTTCAGTACGAGCAAGCGCCAGGCGCTCTACACGGAGATCCAGAAGATCATCGCGCAGGACGTCCCGTTCGTCGCGCTCGACTACCCGCCCTACATCTACGCGACCTCCAACAAGGTCCAGGGATTTGCCGTGAATCCGGGCGGCGCCTACCGCCTGGAGAACGTCTGGCTGGCGTGAGCAAGCGGGTCGCGCTGAACGTCTACAGGTCGTACACGGGACGGCGGCTCGCAGCCGCCGTCCTTGTGACGATTGGGGTTGCGATCGCGGCCTTCATCCTGCTGCACGTCGTGCCCGGCGACCCGGCCCGCGCGGTACTTGGAGAGCACGCGACCCCGAGCGCGGTCGATGCGCTCAGGCGCCAATGGGGCCTCAGCCAGTCGCTGCCGGCGCAGTTCGGCCACTTCATCGCAGACCTGGTCCGCGGCCGGCTCGGCAGCTCGTACTTCTACCACGAGCCCGTGCTCACGCTGATCGGCCAGCGCATCGGCGAAACCGCCTGGCTCGTGCTGGGCGCGAGCATCCTCGCCGTCGCGATCTCGCTGCCGCTGGCGACGCTCGCTGCATCGAGGCAGGACCGCCTCAGCGACCATCTGATCCGCGGCGTCGGCGTGATCGGCCTCGGCATGCCGGCGTTCTGGGTCGGGATCGTCCTGATCGAGGTCTTCGCGATCCACATCAAGCTGTTGCCGGTCGGCGGCTGGGGAGACACGCTCTGGCAGCACATCGAGGGCCTGCTGTTGCCGAGCCTGACGGCCGCGCTCGCGATCATCCCGATCCTCATCCGCAGCCTGCGAGCCGGGATGCTCGAGGTGCTCGATTCCGACTTCGTCGCCTCAGCCCGCGCCCGCGGGCTCAGCGAGACGCGCGTCCTGTTCGTTCATGTGATGCGCAACGCGATCATTCCCACGATCGCGCTGCTCGGCCTCAACATCGCCTTCCTTGTCGGTAGCACCGTCGTAGTCGAGCAGGTCTTTGCCCTGAACGGTGTAGGGGCGCTGCTACTCGACTCGATCACCAACCGCGACTATCCGGTCGTGCAGGGCCTGACGCTGGTGATGGCCACCGCGGTCGTGTTGATCAATCTCGTCACCGATCTGGTCAGCGCCCGCCTCGATCCGAGGATCCGCCTGCGATGAGTGCCATCAGCGCCGACCTCGAACTCCGTGCGCCCTCCAAGCAGAGCCGCTGGTCACGCGCCTGGCGCTACCCGTCGCTGACGATCGGAGCGACGCTTTTCATCGTGATCCTGATCGCGGTGCTGATCGTGCCGCTGTTCCTCTCTGCAGGACCCGACACCCAGGATCTGACAGCGATCCTCCAGGGACCGTCGATTCATCATCTGCTCGGCACCGATGAGCTCGGCCGCGATGAGCTCACGCGCCTGCTCTACGCGGGCCGCACCGATCTCAAGGTCGGCGTGCTCGCCGTGCTCTTCCCGTTCTGCTTCGGCACCGCGATGGGCGTGCTGGCCGGCTTCTACGGCGGCTGGCTCGACTGGGTCGTCATGCGCATAGTCGACGTGCTGGTCGCGTTCCCGTTCTACGTGCTCGTGATCGCGCTCGTGTTCGTCGTCGGCACGGGCACACGCGGGATCATCATCGCCTTCGCGATCGCCGACTGGGTCGTCTACGCCCGCACCGTGCGCAGCGCCACGCTGGTGGTGCGTGAGGCCGAGTATGTCGCCGCGGCCCGCGTCGGCGGGCTCGGTGACATACGCCTCCTCGCCCGCCACGTGCTCCCGAACGTGGTCACGCAGGCGATCGTCTACGTGATGACCGACGTGGTGCTCGTGATCGTCGCGGTCGTGACACTCGGCTACCTCGGGCTCGGCGTGCAGCCACCGACCCCCGACTGGGGCGCGATGATCAACGACGGGCAGAGCTTCATCACCACGCAGTGGTGGCTCTCGACGATCCCCGGCATCGCGGTTGTGCTCACCGGCCTGTCGCTGTCGCTGATCGGCGACGGCCTAGCGGACGTACTGAGGGCCGGATGAGCGAGCCTCTGTTCAAGGCCGAGAACCTCGCGCTCGCGCTCGACCGTCACCACGGCGGCGCGACGGTGGTTGACGGCGTCTCCTTCGAGGTCGCCCCCGGCGGCGCGCTCGGCATCGTCGGCGAGTCCGGCAGTGGCAAGAGCCTGACGCTGCGCGCGGCGATGGGTCTGCTTCCCGCAGCGGTCGAGGTCAAGTCCGGCAGCGTCTACCTGAACGGCGAGCAGCTCGCCTTCGCCGGTCGTGCGGCTCGCCGCCAGCGCCGCCGCCAGCTGGCGATGGTCTTCCAGGACTCGCTGAGTTCGCTCGATCCGGTCTACAGCGTCGGCAGCCAGATCGCGGAGGTTGGCCGGCACGTGATCGGACTGCCCCGCGCCAAGGCCTGGGCCCGCGCCGTCGAGCTGCTCGACCTGGTCGGCATCGACGAGCCGCAGCGCCGCGCCCACGCCTACCCGCACGAGCTCTCAGGCGGCATGCGTCAGCGCGCGATGCTCGCGATCGCGCTGGCCATCGAGCCCAAGCTGCTGCTTTGCGACGAGCCGACCACGGCGCTCGACGTCACCGTGCAGGCGCAGGTGCTCGAGCTGCTCGCCAAGCTCCGCCGCGAACTCGGGCTGACGCTGATCTTCGTCAGCCACGATCTGGCGGTGGTACGCCAGCTCTGCGAAGACCTGGTGGTCATGTACACCGGGCGCTTGGTCGAGACCGGCCCCACGGCCGAGCTGCTCGCGGCGCCCCGTCATCCCTACACAGAGGGCCTGCTTGGCGCCACGCTCGACCTCGACGGCATCGCCGGCAGCGCGCGGCCGATCCCCGGGTCGATCCCCGAGCCGGGCCGGCTGCCCAGCGGTTGCTCGTTCCGCTCCCGCTGCGGCTACGCCACCGACGAGTGCGCAGCATTTGACATGTCGCTGTTGGCGACTGAGGCGCAGCGTCGCAGCGCCTGCCTGCACTGGGAGAAGGTGGGCGCGCGATGAGCGGCGCCCTCGAGGTCAAGGACGTGCGCGTGCGCTTTCACCGCAGCGGTCAGGAGCCGGTGGTTGCGGTCGACGGCGTTTCGCTGACGGTTCCCGCCGCCGGGGCCGTCGGACTGGTCGGCGAGTCCGGCTGCGGCAAGTCGACACTCGCGCGTGTGATCGCAGGCATCCAGCGGCCCGACGAGGGCGAGGTCTCACTCGACGGTGAACTGCTGCAGCCACGCCGCACACGCCAGCAGTACCGGGCGGTGCAGCTCGTCTTTCAGGACCCGTACTCCTCACTGAACCCGCGGCGCACTATCCGTAGCGTCCTGCGTGAGCTGCTCAAGGTCCACGGACTGTCGAACGGCACGGCTGCCGACCGCCGCTGTGCCGAGCTGATGGAGCTCGTCGGGCTGCCGCTGGCGGCGCTCGACCGCCGCCCGTCGACCTTCTCCGGCGGCCAGCGCCAGCGGCTCGCGATCGCCCGGGCGCTAGCGGTCGAACCCTCGGTGATCGTCGCCGACGAGCCAGTCTCGGCGCTCGACGTCTCAATCCAGGCGACGATCCTCGAATTGTTCGCGCGGCTGCGCGAGGAGCTCGGCGTCGGACTGCTGCTGATCTCCCACAACCTAGCCGTCGTGCGGCAGCTCTGTGACGAGGTCGCGGTGATGTACCGGGGCCAGATCGTCGAGCTCGGTGAGCGCGAGCAGATTTTCGTCTCGCCGCAGCATTCCTACACCCAGACGCTCCTGAACGCCGTGCCGAGACTCGGTGGTGGCACGGAGCCCGTTAGCACCGGAGGCCAGCAGTGAGCGACGTGCGACCGATCGACGCCCAGACCTACGCCGACACCGAACGACGCCTGGCGCGACTGCTCGACACCACCCGCGACGTGCTGCTGCTGCAGGGCGAGGCGATCCTCGTGCTCGAGGCCGCCGCCCGCGGCCTCGGTGGTCCCGGTGTCAGAGCGCTGAACCTCGTCAGCGGCCCCTACGGTCAGGTGCTCGGCGACTGGCTCGGCGTCGGCGGCGCCGAGGTCGAGCATCTGAGCGTCGAGTTCGACCAGGCGCTCGATCCCTCCGCGGTACGCGCCGAGCTCGCGAGCAAGCAGTTCGACGTCGTCAGCGTCGTCCACGCCGAGGCGGCCACCGGCGTCGTCAATCCGCTTCAGGAGATCGCGGCGGCGGCCCACGAGGCCGGCGCGCTCGTGATCGTCGACGCCGTCGCCTCGGTCGGCGCCGAACCGCTGCCGATCGACGACTGGGACCTCGACCTGGTGATGATCGGAACCCAGAAGACCCTTGCGGGACCGAACGGCGTCTGTGCGCTTGTCGCCAACGAGCGCGCCTGGTCACAGATCGCCGCGAACCCGAGCGCGCCGCGTAACTCGAGCATCTCGCTGCTCGACTGGAAGGAGCGCTGGATCGACGCGGGCCGGCTGCGCGTTCCGGGCTACGTGTATGAGCACGAGATGCGAGCCCTAGCCGTTGCGCTCGACGAGCTCGGCGGTGACGTCGGGCTCAAGCGCGTCGTTGAGCGCCATCAGCGAGCGAGCTCGGCCACCCGCGCCAGCGCCCGCTCGCTGGGCCTCGACCTCTGGGTTGAAAGCGAGGAGAACGCCGCCTCGGTCGCGACGCTCGTGCGCCCGCCCGTCGGGTCGAGCGTCAGCGCGCTTGTCGACGCCTCCTCGAGTTATCTCGGTGACCGCGAACGCGGGCTGCTCTCCCCCGCCCCCGGCCCACTGGCCGATCTGGCGCTGCGCATCAACCACACCGGCCTGGCCGCTCAGCCGGGCGCGGTTGTCGTTGCGATCACGGCGCTCGCGGCAGGGCTGGGCGAGCTCGGGATCGCCCACGACCTGGAGGCCGCACTCGCCTCACTGGACGGAGCGCTGTTCCCGGTCTGAGAAGATCGGGCGGAGGGGCCACAACGTTTCCCCTACCGACTGCTGAGCGGACGCCTGCGTCCCTTCAGCCCGAGAGCGCGAGGTACAGATGACCGAGCCTGCCCCAATCCCCTCCGACGATCCGGCGCGGCAGCTGACCGTCGCCAGACCGGATTCAGACGAGACCCTGCCCCACGTCGGACTGGTCGGCGATACCTACACGATCCTCGTCTCCGGAGGCGATACCGGCGGCCGCTACACGCTGATCGACATGCACGTCCCACCGGGTGGCGGTCCGCCGCCGCACCGTCACGACTTTGAGGAGCTGTTCTCCGTGCTCGACGGCGAGATCGAGGCGACGTTCCGCGGGGAGAAGCTGCGGCTCGGCCCCGGCGAGACGATCAACATCCCCGCCAACGCCCCGCACTCCTTCACCAACGCGGGCGCCGGACCAGCGCGCCTGCTGTGTATGTGCACTCCTGCCGGGCAGGAGGAGTTCTTCCTCGAGGTCGGCCAGCTCGTCGCGACGCGAACGACACCATCGCCACCACTCGACGCCGACGCGCAGACCGCCTTCATTGCCCGGGTCCAGGAGCTCGCACCCAGATACCTGACCGAGCTCCTGCCACCGCCCGCTAACTAACTCCAACGCTGGCTGCGCGGACCAGCAACCGAACAATCTCGAACCCAAGCTGACCGTCCGTCAGGGGTATGTTCCCCGGACATGCTGTTCATCCGTCTCCTCTGGCGCCTCGTCCGCCTTCCCTGGCGCGCCGCCCGATTGCTTCGGCGAGCTGCCCGATTGCTCCGGCGGCTTTTTGGTCGTCGTTGGCTCAGGCGGTTGGTGCTCTGGCTCGTCGCTCGCCAGGTCCGAAAGTCGGGCTGGCGCGCCACCGCGAAATTCCTCTTCCGTGGACGCCGTCACCTGCGCGCTCTGATAGTGGCTTCATGGCGATCCACGATCGGCCTATTCCGGCTGGGTAGGCGGGTAATCCACGTGATCGGCTGGATCAGGGCGCATACACCCCGGGCACTCCGCCAGCAAACGCAAAAGTCGTTGCGGGCTCGAGTCGTTCCGAGGCTGGCGGCAGGGCAAGCGCATCCGACCCGCGAGCTCTCCCGGGAGCTGCGCAACACGCTGCCGCGCCGAGTGGCGCACCGCCGCGACGTCATCCGGCGCTCGCTGTTTGCCGCCGTGGGCGTTGACCCCAACTGGCGCCCGGCGCGGAAACCCCCGCGCGAACGCGCCTAGGAAGCGAGCACCTGGGACGCGAGCGCCGCGTACCCGCCGCGGAAGTGCAGCAGCGGTTCGAGGCCGGTTTCGCTGACGGCGTGCGCGTGCATCCTGGCGATCACGACCTGGTGGTCGCCACCGTCGAGGCAGCGCTCGAGCTCGCACTCAATCGTGGCCAGTGCGCCGTCCAGCAGTGGTAGCCCCCGCGCACCCGGGCTGTGCCCCACCTCATCCCAGGTGGCCGCCAGACCGCCGCGGGCGAAATGCGAGGAGAGCGCCTGCTGGGACGCCGACAGGATGTTCACGGCGAGGCCACCGTGTGCCTGTATCGCCGCCAACGTGGTGCTGTTGCGCTTCAGACAGACGAGCAGCAGTGGCGGATCGAGCGAGAGCGAGCTGACCGCGCTGGCGGTCATCCCGACCGGCGCGCCGTCGGCGCCCAAGGAGGTCACGACCGTCACCCCTGTCGCGAAATGACCGAGTGTGTGGCGGATCTCTTCGGGCGTCATCAGCACGCTGGTTACTCCGGACGTGGATCCTTGGTCCCGGGGTTGAACAGCCCTTTGGGATCGAGCGCTTGCTTGATTGCCTCATGCGCGCCCACAGCCGCGTCCGACCATTGCCCGAGCAGCTGTCCGCGCTTGAGCAGGCCCAGGCCGTGCTCGCCGCTGACGCTCCCGCCGAGCTCACGCGCGAGCGCGAACAGATCGAGCGCGGCGAGCTCCGCCCGGGAGGTCTCGCCGGCGTCCCGCGGGTCATAGAGGAAGGTCGAATGGATGTTGCCGTCACCGGCATGCCCCCATGACGTCGCCTCGATCCCGTGGCGCTCACCGATCTCGAGCGTGGCCGTGATCGCCTCGCCAAGCCGGTCGAGCGGCACCACGATGTCCTCTGCCAGCTTCTCGCCCTTGACCGCGCGGACGACGAGCGACACTCCGCCGCGCCAGCGCCAGAGAGCATCGGCAGCGGGCACAAACGCGCCGTCGCCCAGCGCCTCGACGAGCGCATTGCGCTCGGCTTCGGACTCTGCCTCACAGATGACGATGAACTCGGCACCGGCGGCCTCGGCGAACGGCGGCGGCGCGTGACGGATCGAGCTTCCCTGCAGGTACTCGACCGCCGCCGGCACGACCCCGCTCGCAAGCGCAGCCTCGATCGCCTCGACGCCACGGTCGATCGATTGGTAGATGCCGACAACCGGGATCTGCGCAGCCGGGGCGGGCGTGAGTCGGAGCCAGGCCGCGGTGATCACCCCGAGCGTGCCCTCGCTGCCGATCAGCAGGCTCTTGATGTCATATCCGGCAACGTCCTTGCGGAGCGGCCCGCCGAAGCGCACCAGCTCGCCCGGCGCGATCACGGCCTCGACACCCGTCACCCAACGCGACGTCACCCCGTACTTGAACGCGTGCGGACCGCCGGCGTTGGTCGCAAGGTTGCCGCCGATCTGAGACTGCTCCGCGGCGCCGGGGTCGGGCGGGAACAGCAGCCCGTTCTCACGCGCAAGTCGCTGCACGGTCGCGGTCGTCGCGCCGGCCTCGACCTCCATCCGCCACAGCAGCGGATCGAACGAGCGCACCCGCTTGACGCGATCGAGTGCGACCGCCACCGACGGACGGTCGCCGAACGGCAC
>Ga0302314_10011422_pt1 | contig 15487 bp, 11 predicted proteins | sample III_Palsa_N2_3_FD_200533 | JGI IMG/M metagenome (GOLD analysis project Ga0302314, IMG submission 200533) | Peat permafrost microbial communities from Stordalen Mire near Abisko, Sweden - III_Palsa_N2_3 | ecosystem: Environmental > Terrestrial > Soil > Palsa > Peat permafrost | place: Sweden...
GCTGGTGAGATGGTCCTTGCCATACATCTCATAATCCACGCCCAACGCCGCCCAGCGCATGCCCATGTCGGGCTTCCATTGCAGCTTGCAGTGCCCGCCCGTCACCGGCACGGTTTCATGGCTACCGTCTTCCTCGACATAAGTGATGGTGCCCTTGTCCACGTCATGGGCCACCACCTTGGCGAGCAACACCTTGCCCGAGCGCGGCGAGACCGGCAGGAACGGCGAATAGGTCTGCTGCCGCTCCTCGCCCAATGTCGGCAGCATCACCGCCATTACCTTGTCGTAATTGGCCAGGATGCGCAGCAGCGCCGCATCGAAGCGTCCCGACTTGTAGGTCGCGGTCGAGGAATAGAATTCATAGCGGAAGCCGAAATGGTCCAGGAAGCTTCTGAGCCGCGCGTTCATATGCGCCCCAAAGCTCTCATGGGTGCCGAAAGGATCGGGGATGGCGGTCAGCGGCTTGCCCAGATTGGCGGCCAGCATCTCGGGCTGGGGCAGGTTTTCCGGCACCTTCCGCAGGCCGTCCATGTCGTCGGAAAAGGCGATCAGATGGGTGGGGATGTCGCTGATGGTCTCGAAAGCATGGCGTACCCAGCTGGTGCGGGCGACCTCGCCGAAGGTGCCGATATGGGGAAGGCCCGAGGGGCCATAGCCGGTCTCGAACAGCACGCCTTTTACCGCCTGGCCCGCCTTTTGGCGGGCTTGGATGCGTGAAACGAGCTTGCGGGCCTCTTCAAAGGGCCAGGCCTTGGCGGCAAGCGCCTGTCGGGACAGCGGATTCACCGGGAAATTCACTCTTCGTTAAGAGAGGTTTAAGCGTTTCGAAAGGGCGCGAAAGCTAGGCTGGGCCAAGGATTTGCGCAATGACTGAGGATCTTTCGCTCAAGGGAAAAGACGCGGACTCGGTATTCGCCGGCCGCATCGATATCCTTTATGCGCTCGGCCGCCACTATCTATCCCTGCCTTTCGCAGTGCTGTGCGTCCCCGCCACCCTGATCGCCGGCCATGCCCCCGCCATTCTGCCCCTGATGCCGCTGCTGCTCCAGATCATAGTGGTGATCGCCGCCGAGCAGCTCACCACCGCCTACAACAAGCGCGAGCCCGGCAGTGACCCGCATTTCTGGGCGCGGCGCTACACTTTCGTCTCGGCGATTTCCGGCGCCACCTGGGGCGTGGCCGCGCTGTTCTGGTTTGTGCCCGATTCCTTTCCCGCCCAGGCCTATCTCAGCCTCGCCTTTCTGGGGATGACGGCGACGGAATTCATCGCCCGTTCGGCGCATCGCCCTGCCTATCTGGCGCACACTCTGTTCTCGCTGGGCCCGCTGGTGGCACTCCTGTTGCTGAAGGGCGGGCTTTATGCCGACTGCACCGCCATCCTGATCGTGCTGTTCGCGGCCGTGTTGATCAGCTATTGCCGCGGCATGGCGCGGCTGCTGGACGAAAGCGTTCATCTGCGCAATGAAAACGGCCAGCTGGTGCTGCGGCTGCAGCGCGAAAAGCGCGAGGCGATCTCGGCCAGGGACCAGGCCCAGACCAGCGCGCTGGCCAAATCCGCCTTCATCGCCAATATCAGCCATGAATTGCGCACGCCCTTGAACGCGCTGCTCGGCATGGCGCAGCTTCTGGAACATGCCGAACTGCCCAAGCAGCAGGCCGATCACGTCAAGGTGATGCTGCAAGCCGGACGCGGCCTTCAGACCCTGATCGACGATGTGATCACCTTGACGCGCGACGATGCCGACCAACTCGAAGATGAGGATTGCGATCCCTTGCAGGCCGCCCGCGCCGTGGTGCGGCTCTGCCAGCCGCGCGCTTGGGAAAAGCGCCTGCACCTGACCTTGAGCGCCGCGTCCGGCCTGCCACGGGTGGCGGCGGATCCGCGCAAGGTGCGCCAGGTCCTGCTCAAGCTCACGGATAACGCGCTGAAATTCACCGAGCATGGCCTGGTGGACATCCGCCTGGAACCGACCGGCGACGGCCAGGGCGTGCGCTTCTCGGTCAGCGATACCGGCCATGGCGTGGCGCCGGAAACCGCGCATCTGCTGTTCAAGCCCTTCTCGCCCGGCGATCTGTCCTATGCCCGGCGCGAACAGGGCGCGGGCCTTGGCCTGGCGGTTGCCAAGCGGGTGATCGAGCAGACCGGCGGTACCATCGGCTTCACCAGCAAGCCTGGCGAAGGCGCGCAATTCTTTTTCACCGTGCCCGTCTCGGGCATCGCGGCCGGCCCCAGCCGGCAGGGCGAGCCGGAAAGCGAACATGCCGCCCCCGCCGGTCTTTCGTTTCTTATGGTCTTGCGCACACCGACGATCGCCGATGCGCTGGCCGGCATGGTTGAGCCTTTCGGCAATCGCGTGATCCGGACCGAGAGCCTGGCGGATGCCGCCGAGCGCGCCAGCCGGGAGCATTTCGACGTCATCATCGCCTGCGCCAGCGACGCCGACATGCTGGCGGCAGCACCTGGCATCAAGGCCCCCCTGATCGCGGTTCTGTTGCGCGGCGACCGGGCGCCTGCCGCCACCGACACCGTGCTGCGCTGGCCGGTGGATGCCGCCCAATTCTACCGCGCCATCGAGCAGGTGCGCCTGACGGAGGAAACGCAAGGCGCGCAGAACGAGGCCGAGCTGCCCGCCGCCATTGATCCGGTCGCCTTCAGCACCCTGGAGAAATCCGTCGGCATCAAGACGCTGGTGGAAATCCTGCAGTGCTACATCGTCACCGCCGAGCAATTGACCAACGGGCTGGCGGAAGCCTGCGCCGAAGAGAAATGGGAAGATGCGGCGCGGCTGGCGCAAGACATTGTGGGCGCTGCCGGCGGCCTGGGCCTTGCCGCCATCACCCATGCGGCGCGGCGTTTCGCGCAGGCCGCGCGCGACGGCGAGAATCGCCATGCGTTGCGCAACGCCGCCCAGATGGTGGTGGGCGAACATGTGCGGGCGCGGGCCGCGCTGATCCAGCTTTATCCGGACGTGGCCTAAAAACCCCTACGCTTTTCCAGGCGCGCAGACCATGATCCCGCGCCCATGGAATCTCTTACAAATCTGGTTGCCCTAGCAAATCTGATTGCCCTGGTTCCCGCCCAGCCTGGTGCGGCGATCGCGCGCGCCAGTGGCGAAGCCGAGCGCATCGGGCTGCATGACGCGCGGCCTCTGTTCGAAGGCGGTGATGTGCTGGTGGCGCATTCAGCCTTTGTCGGCGGGCGGCTGGGCGTGCGCGCTCCGGTGATGCTGTTCGATGTGCTGGAACTTTATGCCTTTGTGCGTCCGGGCATGCCTTTCGTGCCCAGCGCGCTGGGCCTGGCGCGGGCCTTGGGGCTCACCATCCCGCACACGCCGGAAGAGTCCGCCCGCGCCCTGCATGCCATCGCAAAGGAGCTGCTGGCGGAAGTGGCCGGCTGGCCGCAGGAGGTGCGGACAAGCCTTGCGCCACTGGTCGGCACCTTGGAGCGTGCGGGCTGGCGCTGGGCACCGCTGCTCAAGGCGATTGTGGGCACCGCACCCCACGGCTCGCCCATCGCGGGGCTGGAGGCCTGGCGCGGCCTTGTCCCCTGGGAAGATGAGGCGCCGGTGGGCCAGCCCGGTTCGCAAGCCGTGGAGCCGGCGGAAGCACGCACACGGCTCGCCGCGATGGTGGGCGTGATGCGTCCCGAACAGGGCGCCTATTCCGACGCCGTTACCTATGCCTTCGGGCCGCGTGAGCAGGCCGGCGCGCCACGGGTGGCGCTGGTGGAAGCGGGCACTGGCACCGGCAAGACCCTGGGGTATCTGGCGGCCGCCAGCCTGTGGGCTGAGAAGAATGGGCCCGGCCTGTGGATCTCGACCTACACCCGCAACCTGCAACGCCAGATCGTGCAGGAGATCGCGCATCTGTGGCCCGATCCGGTCGAGCGCGCCGAGAAGGCCGTGGTGCGCAAGGGCCGCGAAAACTATCTCTGCTTGTTGAACTTTGAGGAAGCCGCGAAACGCACCGCACTGGCGCCGGGCCAGCGGGCGGTGGCGCTGGGCCTGATCGCGCGCTGGATTGCCTCGCATACCGACGGCGATCTGTCGGGGGTGGGTTTTCCGGCGTTTCTCGCAGCGCAGATGCCGCTTTCCACCGTCACCGACCGGCGTGGCGAATGCATCTATGCCGCCTGCCCGCACTATCGTGTCTGTTTCATCGAGCGCGCCATCCGCCGCGCCCGCCACGCCCATATCGTGGTCGCCAATCACGCACTGGTGATCGCGCAAGCAGCGCAGGACCATGCCTCGCGCGACTGGCTGGGCGAGGATGAAACCACCGACACCCCCAGCGAGCATCGCCTGCGTTACGTCTTCGATGAAGGCCATCATCTGTTCGACGCCGCGGACAGCGGCTTCTCGGCCCTGCTCTCGGGCCGCGAGATGGCGGAGCTGCGCCGCTGGATTCGCGGGCCCGAAGGCCGCGCCCGAAGCCGCATGCGCGGGCTGGAAGAACGGCTGAGCGACCTGATCGCCGATGACGAAGGCGCCCGGCATCTGCTGGAAGAGGCGGTGCAGGCCGCGAACGCGCTGGCCGGCGAAGGCTGGACCACGCGGCTGGGCACCAACCCGCGCGGGCCGGGCGAGGTCTTTTTGGCCGCTGCCTACAGCCACGTTCGTGCCCGCAGCCAGGACGCTGACACCTTCTACTCTTTGGAAGCGGAACCGCATCCGATGAGCGAGGATTTGCTCGAAACGGTGCGCGGGCTTTCGCGGGGCTTGAAACGCATTGCCGATCCGCTGGCGGGCCTGGCGCGCCGGCTGCGCAAGACGATGAACGACAAGACCGCCACCTTGGAGCCTTACACCAGGGCGCGGCTGGACGCGGCGGCGCGCGGGCTGGAGCGGCGCGCCAAGGCCGTGCTGCCCGCCTGGATCCAGATGCTGGATGCGCTGGCTGAAGGCGAGATCGCCGATGAATTCGTGGACTGGTTCGCCATCACCCGCGAGGACGGCCGCGACGCCGACGTGGGGCTTGAGCGGCACTGGATCGATCCCACCAAGCCACTGGCGGCGGCGGTGCTGGAGCCGGCGCATGGCGCGCTGATCACTTCGGCCACCTTGCGCGATACGGGCAGCGAAGCTGACGATCATTGGGCCAGCGCCGAGGTGCGCACCGGCGCGGGCCATCTGATCCAGCCGGCGCGGCGCGCCCATTTCGGTTCGCCCTTCCGTTACGAAGATCAGGCGCGCATCTTTGTGGTCAAGGACATGCCACGGCGCGATGCCGAGGCGCTGGCGGCTGCCTATCGCGAACTGTTCCTGGCTTCCGGCGGCGGTGCGCTGGGCCTGTTCACCGCGGTGCGCGCGCTGCGCGAGACGGGAAACCGCATCGCCCAACCCTTGGCGGACGCAGGCCTCACACTTTACGCCCAGCACATCGACCGGCTGGACACCGGCGCGCTGGTGGACCTGTTCCGCGCCGAGGAGAATGCCTGCCTGCTTGGCACCGACGCCCTGCGCGATGGCGTGGATGTGCCGGGCCGGTCCTTAAGGCTGGTGGTGTTCGACAAGGTGCCCTGGCCCAAGCCCACCATCCTGCACAAGGCCCGGCGGGCCAAGTTCGGCAAGGGCTATGACGACCTGATCACCCGCTTCCGGCTGAAGCAGGCCTTTGGCCGGCTGATCCGGGGACCTGCGGACAAAGGCTGCTTTGTCATCCTGGAAGGGGCGACCCCCAGCCGGCTTCTGACCGCTTTTCCCGAAAAGGCCCCGGTCAAGCGCTGCGGCCTGGCCGAGGCGATTGGGGATATCCGCACCTTCCTGGGTCCGGAAACCGTGACCCATGCGGCAGAGCCCCTTATAACCGGATGATGGCCGCGACCCTGGAAACCCTGCATCCCGACGAGAATCATGGCGAGAGCTATGGCCGCTTTTCCACCGGCATCCTGCCCAGCCATGTGCTGAAGCGGTTGCTGGACCAGGGCCGCGAGGTCACCGCGTCGGAGCCTTTCGCGCCCGGCCAAATTCAGCCCGCCAGCATCGACCTTCGCCTGGGGCCCGTCGCCTACCGAGTGCGCGCCAGTTTCCTGCCCGGCCCCGCCGCCACCGTCGAAGACAAGCTCAAGACCGTCTTCATGCATGAGGTGGATTTGCGCGACGGTGCGGTGCTGGAAGCGGGCTGCGTCTATATCGTACCGCTGCTGGAGCGGGCAGCGTTTTCGCCGCGCGTCTCCGGCGGCGCAAATCCCAAGAGTTCCACCGGGCGCATTGATGTCTTCACCCGTCTGATCACCGACTATGCGCCCTCCTTCGATCGCGTCGAGGCGGGCTATCGCGGTCCGCTTTATGCCGAGATCTGCCCCCAGACCTTTCCGGTCCTGGTGCGCAAAGGCTCGCGACTCAATCAACTGCGCATCCGCCACGGCTCGCCCAGCTTCAGCGACACCCAGCTGCGCCGCCTGCATGAACAGGCGCCGCTGGTGGCGCTGGATGACGGAATAGGCGAACCCAACATCGATGACGGACTGGCGCTGTCCATCGACCTGAAAGGCAGCGCCGATGTTGGCAGGCGCATCGGCTTTCGCGCCAAGAAGCACACCGGCCTGATCGATGTGGACAGGGTGGGCGTGCTGGACCCGGCCGACTATTGGGAACCGATCCAGGCCAACGCCCGCGGCGACATGGTGCTGGACCCCGACGAGTTCTACATCCTGGTTTCCCGCGAGCGGGTGGCTATCCCGCCCGATCACGCCGCGGAAATGGTGCCTTTCAATCCCCTGGTGGGCGAATTCCGCGTCCATTATGCCGGCTTCTTCGATCCCGGTTTCGGCTATGAGCCGGGCAAGCCGCCGTCGGCGCGCGGTGTGCTGGAAGTGCGCTCACGCGAGGTTCCGTTCATCCTGGAACATGGCCAGGTCATCGGCCGGCTGGCGTTCGAACGCCTGACTGATCCGCCCCCGGAAGGTTACGGCGAAGGCCTGGGTTCCAACTATCAGCGCCAGGGCCTGAAGCTGTCGAAGCACTTTCGCGCCCTTTGACGGTAACAATTGTTGCGGAAAGTCCACATCGCTACCGCAAAGCATCTCAAGACATCGCAAAACCATTGCGCGCAGGCCCGTCTCCGGCACAGTTAGCGTCATTCGCGGATGGACGGTTTGGGGAAACCCCGCGAGTGTTTGGTGCCGGCAGGGGTCCGGTCCAAAGGTCCTTTTTGAAGGGGGCAGTGAGAGGCGGTTACGGCGCGAAAGCAGCCGGCCGCCTCTCGGTTTTTTGCACATGATGCTGAAAACGCCGCGGTTAACGCTAAGGCCGCAGCAGGCGGGCGATGCCGCCGCCCTGTTCCTGATCCTGAGAGACGAAGAAGCCATGCGCTTCTGGAACCGACCGCCCATCGCAAGGCTGGCGGTGGTGGAGGAACTGGTCCGCGAACAGCAGGCGGCGATGGCTGCCGGGCTTTGCCGCTACTGGACCGTGCTGGAGGGCGATGACGTCATCGGCAGCGTGGACCTGAGCCTGATCCGCGACGGCTCGGCGGAACTGGGGTTCCTGTTCCGGCGCGACCGCTGGGGCTTTGGGCTAGCCAGCGAAACGGCGGCGGCGGCGGTTGCTTTTGCCGCCGGGCCCCTGGGTCTGAGGCAGCTCGCTTCGGCCATCCAGACAGAGAATCGGGCGGCGGCGCGGGTGTTGGAAAAGACCGGCTTCGTCCTGGTGGACCGGCGTCCGGTGACCATTGCCAGCGGCGAGATCCGCGATTGCGCCTTCTATCTTTTGCGGCGCGACCAATCGAGCACCGCGAACGGCAGGTAATAGACCATCAGCGACAGGATCCCGGCCGCCACCAGCTCCGGTATGTACCAGGGCCAAGGCGACATGAAGGACAGAAGCGTGGTGCCTGACGGCTTGGCGCGCAGGAAACCGTAATTGGTGGCCAGTGCCCAATCGGCGACACCGGCGACGGCGGCATAGAACAAGGTGGCGATGACGATGCGCGGCAGGCTCGAAGGCCTGGGCCGCAGCCCTGTGCCCAGGGTGAGATAAAGCAGGGCTGCGATGATGCCGCCATGTTCGGCAAAGAAGAACAGAAATTGCGGATCGGGGAAGCCGTAGGCCACGTCCGGCGTGATCATGCCCTGCAAGGTACCGCCCAGGCCCCAGAAATAGCCCAGCTCATAGGCGAACTGGTTGCGAGTCAAAAGTGCGACGACCAGCGCGATCATGGCCCAGTCGCAGAGATTGAGCGGCAGGCCGTTGGCGATGGTGAGCCAACCACGCTCCGCGAACAGGATGAGCCAGCAGATCCAACCGATGACAAGAAAGGCCGCGAGAGAGATCCGCGCCATCCGGTCGAGCGGCAGACGGCCGAAACGCAATGACACCGCCAGCACCAGGGGCACGGCCACAGTCAGCGCCAGCGCCACCAGATGCGGTGTACCGAACAAGAGGAAAGGCGGTCTCACCGCGCCAGTATAGGCGGGGGTCAGCTCTTTTCGCGACCCGCACGGCGCCAGCGGCCAACCAGTTCTTCCAGACCTTCACGGTCCAGATTGGGCGTCTTCCAAGCCTTGGAGAAGGCCACATGCATGTTGCGCGGCACGCCGCGCTTGCCCAGTTCGTCGAAGCGCGCCCGCATCGGCATGGAGACGCCCTGGCCCAGAATGATGGCCTCGCGGTCGCCCAGCAGCGGCAGGAAATCCACCAGGTCCACCATGCCTTCATAGGTCGAGCCGCGGATCACTTCCTGGTCGCGTTCGCTGGAAAGGCGCAGGCAGACAGCCGTGCCGCACTGGGAGAAGATGGTGGAATCCAGCTCGCAGGGCCGTTGGGTGACCAGCGCCAGCGACAGGCCGTATTTGCGGCCCTCCTTGGCGATGCGCGACAGGGCCTGGCGGGTGGGCAGGAATTTGGTGTCCACGGCGGGCGCGTAGCGATGGGCTTCCTCGCACACCAAGAGCATGGGCAAGCCGCCCTTGCTCCACACCGCGAGATCGAAGGCCAGGCGCGAGATCACCGAGATCACCACATCCAGGATTTCCGGCGGCACGGTGGAAAGATCGATCACCGAAATGGGACGGCCCTCGCCCGGCACGCGGAACAGCCGGGCCAGGACGTCGGACATGGTGTCCTGCACCGACAGACTGCCGAACATGAAGTTGTAGCGCTGGTCGGTGGCCAGGCTTTCGATGCGTGCCTTGAGCCGGCGGTAGGGCAAAAGGAACTGGGTGCGCTCCAGGCGGCCCAGCTGTTCGTCGAGCCAGGACATCACATCCGACATACGGAAGGGCGTGGGCGTATCGACCGTGATCACCACATTGTTGCTGTCGGAGCGGCGCAGGGTGCCCGAGCGTGCGGTGGCGGATTCGCTATAGCGTTTCTTGGCGTGCACCACCGCGTCGGAGAGGATTTCCACTTCCGCGTCATAATGGGCATCGCGGCTGACCAGGGCCGCGACCATTTCGGTGAAGTCCAGCATCCAGAACGGCAGGCTGAAATTGTCCAGGTTGATCGGCTCGACCAGCCCGCCGAAAGCGGCGGAATATTCATTGTGGATGTCGAGGATCAGCACATGAGCATGGGCGTGTTCGGAAAGCAGGCGCTGCAGGATGCAGGTCACCGCCGAGGACTTGCCCGAGCCGGTCGAACCCACCACCAGGAAATGCTTGGCCAGGAGATCGTCCACCAGCAGGCGCGCCGGCACGCTGGCGTCCTGGAACAGGCTGCCGATCCTGATGCTGGCGGCCTGGGGCGGCGCATAGACGCGGGTCAGATCGTGCTTGTCGGCCAGCACCACCGCATCGCCCAGGGTCGGCAGGTTGGAGACGCCGCGGCGAAAGGTGAGACGGCGGTTATGGTCGGGCACCACTTCACCCGCCAGGTTGAGCTCGATCAGGCCCATCGGCTGCGGCTCGCCTTCAGCCGCCGGCATGGGCGCGCTGATGGCGCTGATCACGCCCATCACCGCGGAGGTGGGCGTCACCACCTTGACCAGCTGGCCGATCTGCACGCGCGCCTGGTCGGCGATGGCGTCCTGGCGCTCGATCACCGCGACCGCATGGCTGCCGGACACCGACACGATATGGGCCAGCCGGATCGGCGGCGCCGCCGGCAGCCCGCGGCGTTCGCGGAAAGGCGGCGAGGCCGGCCGTGCAGGTTTTTCGATGTGCAGGGTCATGCGACTTTTCCGATGTTTGCAGGATGAACGGCCGAAGCCGCGCGGGCGGGCAAGGTCACCACAGCAGTGGTGCCGGCGCTGGGCTCGCTGTCGAGAAACAGGCTGCCGCCATGCAGCTTGACGATGCCCATGGCCAGCGGCAGGCCGAGGCCGGTGCCTTCCTGGGTGCGGGCGAGATGACCCTGGACCTGGGCGAAGGGCTTCAGCGCCATCACGATCTGTTCATGGGTCATGCCCACGCCGGTGTCGGCGATGGCAACGGTCACGCTGCCGTCCTTGAGCGCGCGCGCCATTACCAGGATGCGGCCTTTTTCGGCGGTGAACTTGCTGGCATTGGAAAGCAAGTTGACGAAAAGCTGGCGCAGGCGTTTTACGTCGCCTTCGACATCCACAAGCCCGGGCTCGAGCCGCAAGTCCACCGGCTGCCCCTTGGCGTCGAACAGCGGCTTGGTGTCTTCGATCGCGATCTCCAGGATTTCGGCGATCATCACCGGCTGGCGGTCCAGGATCAGCGCGCCCGCTTCCAGCTTGGACATGTCCATCACATCGGACACCACATTGAGCAGCCGGCGCCCGGCATTGGAAATGTGACTGGCGTAATCGGCGGCTTCCGCCTGTGTGGCGGCGCCGGACTGGCGGATCAGGTCGGAGAAACCGATGATGGCATTGAGCGGCGTACGCAGCTCATGGCTCATGGTGGAGAGGAAAGCCGATTTGGAGCGGTGGTTGAGTTCGGCTTCGGCGCGGGCGGCGCGGATGGCGCGCTCGGTGTATTTGCGCAGCTGCATCTCGCCGAACGTGTCGCAATAGCGGGCCAGCAGGCGGCTGGCCTTGTATGAACGCGCGATCTGGCCGGGCTTTGCCACCTTACCCACACTCCCCCGTCAAGAGTGCAACCCTAAAGGGAAAGCCCTTTTCTCCCGGTTAACGGGCTGGCAATCCCGATCGCGGGAGCCATAACCTGTGGTTGTATAACGATAAAACCACCCGTTAGCGGTTCAGGCCAAAAGCCCAGAGATGGCCGGCATGATCCACCACGAACAGCTTGCCCGCAGCCACCACCGGCTGGGTGAAGTGGACCGTGTTGGTGTCCATCGCCTTTTTGCTGGACCACAGTTCCTTGCCGGTCGTGGCGTCAAAGGCGAACAGGGTCATGGCGGCATGGGGCACCATGATGCGGTTGCTGGCATTCTGGTCAGGATCAAAGCCGGGCTTGCGGCTACCATCGGCATTAAAGATGTTCTTGGGCACCTGCACCGTGCTCTCGGCGGTCTGCAGCGCATAGACCACGCCGCCCGCCACCACCGGCGGTGAAGCCATGTTGAGGTCGCGCGACACCCATTGCGGCTGCAAGGTCGGCTTGCCGTTATTGTCCACCACGGTAAAGGCCATGATGCTGCCGTTGGTGACGTCGCCATAGCTGAGCGGGAACTTCGCCGGCCCCGTCTTGGCGGGGGCGCCCCACATCGGCAGATAGAGCCAGCGCTGGCCCTTGTCGTCCAGCGATGTGGCAAGGCTGCCCCATACGCCCTCGGCCTGGAAGTCCTGGATGTCATTGCCCATGCGCGGCGACTGGTAGAGCGCCGTCATGTGATCCACCCCGCCAAGATTGTCGGCGTCGAGCAGATAGATCACCGACTCCTTCGACGCGGTGGCGACGATGTTGCGCTTGCCGAAGGAAAACAGCAGCGGGCCGCCCGAGCCGAAGTCGAGGTCGCGCGCATTCACGTAACGCCAATGCGTGGGCGTGAAACTGTCGTTCAGGCCCCAGGCATGGGGGCGCACCGCCAGCACCATGTCGCCATAGATGCCGCTGCCCGGATTGTTGGGACCATCGGCGGTGGTGACATAGGCGCCTTGCGGACCCCAGGCCACGCCGGTGGCACCCCAGGGACCGGCCGGACGGCCCTTGCCGGTATAGAAACGCGAAAGCGACGGCCGCGCCGGGTCGGAGACATCCATCGCCGCCACGGTGCCATATTCCACCGGCTGGGCCGCGCTGCCGCCGCAGCCGCGCGCCGCGGTGGTGTAGACTACATTGTCCACCACATTGAGGCTCCAGTTGCGGCTGAAGGGCTGCACCATGTCGGTAGGGGTCAGCGCCTCGCTGCCGTCGGCCAGATGCGCGCCGCGCAGCTTGCCGTCGCTGGTGGTGAAGTAGATCACGCCCCGGGCCTTGTCGATCGCGGGCGTCGCCTGTTCGGTGTTGGAGCAGCTGATGGACGGCGGGCGCAGCGCCTTCAGCGGGTTGGGAAAGCTTTTCTGCCAGACGATCTTGCCGCTGGCACCGTCCACGGCCGAAAGCATGTCATCTATGCCGACGCTGAACACCAGGTCCTTCGTGCCATCGGGCGTGCTGACGCCGGCCGCCACCACCGGCGCGGTCAGGGTGGAAAGCACCAGGGCCCTGGACGCGGTGGTGAGCTGGGTGCTCCACAACAGCTTCATCTTGCCCACGGTCTTGGCCGTGAGCGCGGTCTCGCCGCGATTCCAGCCGGTGCGCTCGCGGTCGTAATTGTAGGACAGCCAGTCGGGCACGGCGGGACCCGGATCGATCAGCTTCAGCGCGGGCGGCGGCTCAGGATGGGTGGGCGGCGGCGGTGCCAGCTGCGCCCAGGCGGGGCCTGCGGCCAAGGCGGCCAGAACAACCAGAGAGATGCGCTTCATGTCCGTTCCCTTCGCGACGATCAGACCGCCGTCTTGAGGGAAAACCTCCCCTCTCCGCCCCCGGCTGTCAACCAAGCCGGGGTGTGGCTAAGCTGCCCGAAACAGGGGGGAAAAATGAACCTGCCGATCAAGCGCGGGATCGAACGCATCCCGGGCGGCATGGTGATCGTGCCCCTGAGCATTGGCGCCTTGATCAACACCTTTGCCCCCGGGACCGGGCATTTCTTCGGCTCCTTCACCGGCGCCCTGTTCAGCGGCTCGCTGCCCATCCTGGCGGTCTTTTATGTCTGCATGGGCGCCACCATCCCGTTCGAGACCCTGCCCCAGGTCGCGGGCAAGGGCGGGGTGCTGCTGGCGGCCAAGGTGCTGATGGGCGTTGCCGCGGCTTTGATCATGGGTCATTTCCTGGGCACCGAGCCGGTCAGGACCGGGCTGCTGGCGGGGCTTTCGACCCTGGCGGTGGTGGCTGCGATCAACGACACCAATGGCGGGCTCTATATGGCGCTGATGGGCCGTTACGGCACGCCACAGGAAATGGGCGCCTATTCGGTGATGTCGCTGGAGTCCGGCCCCTTCGTCACCATGATGACCCTGGGCGGGTTGCTGGCCTTTCCCTGGCAGACCCTGCTGGGCGCGATCCTGCCGCTGCTGGTGGGCATGGTGCTGGGCAATCTGGACAAGGAAATGCGCGAATTTCTGGGCAAGGCCGCGCCGGCGCTGATCCCTTTTTTCGCCTTTGCCATCGGCGCCTCGCTCAATCTCGCCAATGTGTGGCGCGCGGGCCTGCTGGGTCTGGCGCTGGGCGTGGTGGTGCTGGCGATCTCCTGCATCGTGATGTGGCTTGCCGACCGCATCAGTGGCGGCAAGGGCATCGCCGGCCTGGCCGCGGCCGCAACCGCGGGCAACGCGGCGGCGGTGCCGGCGCTCGTCGCTGCTGCCAATCCGGCCTATGCCGATGCCGCGCCCGCCGCCACCGTACTGGTAGCCGCAAGCGTGGTGGTAACGATGCTGACCGTGCCGCTGGTGACGGCGTGGTATGCGAAACGGCTTACGACTTAGGATAGTCCCGCCACAGCCATTCCAGCGCCGCCGGCAGGGTCTGCTTCACCACCCGCGGATCGACATGATGGGCATCCATCGCGAAGACATAGCGATAGTCGTAACCCTTTTTCTTTAACACCGCTGCCATGCGATTGTTGGCCAGCGGCCAGTTGTGCCAGGTCTTTTCCGGATCGTCGTAATGCAGATCCTTTTCGCCCACTTCCATCCAGATGCGGATCGGCTTTTTCGCGGCCTTGGGGATCAGGGTCTCGTGAAATTCCCAGCCGCCGCGCGGCGTCTTCGGATCCTGGGGCGAGGCCTGGTTCACGAAGGTGCCCGAATAGGACAGCACCTTGTGATAACGCTCGGGATGATACCAGGCCATGGTCCAGGCGCAGATCGCGCCCGATGAGCCGCCCATGGTGGCGCGGCCTTCCGGATCGGTGGTGAAAGTCACGCCGTAATTCTTGGTCACCGCCGGCAGCAGTTCCTGCTCGACCCAATTGGAATAGCGGTCCGAGAGCGTGTCATATTCCAGCCCGCGTTCTGAGCCTTGCGCGTCGCTGCCGCCGGAATCCGCCGCCACGATGATCATGGCCGGCAAGCGGTGCGCCGCGATCATGTTGTCCAGCACCGGCGCCATGCGGTTGATGTAGGAATGACCGTCCTGCACCACCATGAAGGGCGCCGGCGTGCCGGGCACATACTGCTTGGGGATATAGACATAGACATGGCGCTCATAGCGGCCGGGCTTGGACAGCTGATCGGTGGGAAAGGGGAGACGATTGCCGTAAGCGTCGCGCTTGTTGGCCAGATCGCCCTCGATGCGCACGATGCCGGGATAGATCTTGCTGTCTTCCGAATAGAGGATGAACTCGCGCACATCGCCTTGGGGCACATTGGGATTGACCACATATTCGGGCGCATCGGCATAATTGGGACCGATGATGCTGGTCGCGGCATCGGTGGCCGGCGGCGGCGTGGGGTTCTTCTCCAGCGGCTGGGCCAGAGCCGGCAGCGATACCAGCGCGGCGGCGAGCAGAAGCAAAGACACTTTCCTGTTGCGCATCCCTTTTGTCCTTATCTTGTTATGACGCCGTTTCGGATGTGATGGATTTCACCACCTGCTCCACCAGTTCGGCCGGCTTGTGGGAGATATCGAGAATCATCGCATGTTCATCGGGGGCCGGCCGTTCCAGGGTCGCGAACTGACTATCCATCAGCTTGGCCGGCATGAAATGGCCCTTGCGCTGCTTCATCCGGTCGCTGATCAGCTTGGGCGAGCCATCCAACAGCACGAAATGCATCTTGCCATGGACCTTACTGCGCAGGCAGTCGCGATAGGCGCGCTTCAAGGCGGAACAGGCCACCACCACACCATGACCGGTCGCGTGTTCCGCTTCCATGCGCTCGCCGATTGCTTCCAGCCAGGGCCAGCGGTCCTCATCGGTGAGGGGAATGCCGCTCGACATTTTTTTCACATTGGCGGCGGGATGCAGCGAGTCGCCCTCGACAAAAGGCACGCCCAGCCGCTCCGCCAGCTGGCTGGCAAGCGTGGTCTTGCCCGAACCGGCGACGCCCATCACAACGATCAGCGGCTTTTCGTCTGTCATGCGAAACCCGGGCCGCTAAAACACGCGGCCCATCCCTTTGCCCATTGGCCTTTTCA
>Ga0302314_10011424_pt1 | contig 15486 bp, 14 predicted proteins | sample III_Palsa_N2_3_FD_200533 | JGI IMG/M metagenome (GOLD analysis project Ga0302314, IMG submission 200533) | Peat permafrost microbial communities from Stordalen Mire near Abisko, Sweden - III_Palsa_N2_3 | ecosystem: Environmental > Terrestrial > Soil > Palsa > Peat permafrost | place: Sweden...
GCTTCGCGCGGGCGTTTCCACCCATACCGACGCTAAATATAGGCGCCCAAATTGTGGCGCCGCGCGCTCCTCCACCGCTTCGCGCAGCGCAGCGGGGAGTTGGATCGGCCGCCCCGGACTTGTTCCGGGGCGGACGAGACGGAGGGGGCGCAAAGCCCCACCAACGAACGTCGTTGCAGTTTTTCCACCAGCCCCGACCAGCGCAGCGCCCGACGATGTTTCACGTGAAACCGCAAATCGCCGTAAACTACGGTCCCGGTCCCCGATCGCGCCTGGAGTTCCGGGGACACAATACTTAATTGAGGTGCCTGTAGCCGCCGACCTCCGGACGGCCTAAGATAGGTATTGTGTCCCCGGAATTCCAAATCTGTCTCTCGTAGAGTATAAACTGTAAGGGACGAGACAGAGAAACGTAGGAGTGGCAGGTTGAACACGGGTTCCTTTGTCTTCTTGCTGATCGCGACAATTCTCTTTGCTGTTGTCAGGTACTCCATTTGGAGCGGCAAGACCCTGGGAGTGGCCTTCCGAAGCCGGTTTATCGCGCGACGTCGCCAGGAACCTGCTCTCTACTGGGCGTCTCTGACCATCTTTAGTGTAGCCGGCGCATTCTTGGTGTTCGTAGTGCTTGCCACGAGGAGATAGGACGCGCACGCGTTCCCAGCAGGCGGCTGGCGCATCCGGCGCCGCTCGCGGCGGGTGGGGCTGGCGGCTCAAATGGGCTCCTCCCGCTTCTCGCGGGCGGGCTCGGACGGTGCCTCCTCGTTCTCGTCGGTGGCGGGCACGGGGCCGATGACGATGACGACGCGGGCCTCGGGCGGCTTGAAGCGGATGATGGGCAGCGGGTACTGGCCGTGGTGGGCCTTCATGTTGGCGCGGGCCGTCCAGGCTTCGTCGGTGAAGGGGTCGGGGGAGTTCCGGGGACACAATACTTAATTGAGGTGCCTGTAGCCGCCGACCTCCGGACGGCCTAGGATAGGTATTGTGTCCCCGGAATTCAACTTCACCTATGACGCGCTCGGCCGGGTGACCAACCAGACCACCAACGGGCGGACCCTGCTCTCCGGCTTCGACCTGGCCGGCGACCGCACCTCGTGGCAGGAGCAATATTCACGTATTTCACCGCTCTCGTAGCGGCGTAAGAACGAGTGGATTTACCCGTCGGCTCCAACGCTGCCAGCGCCGGGCGGGCGCTCGGTCGGTCGGTCAGCCAGGTTTGATGTGAGTTGGCGAATGGGAACCCTCGACGCGCGCGCCCACGCCCTGCCCGACCCGCTGCGGGTGATCATCGGCGCCGGCGAGCAGGCCTGGGAGGGATGGGTTCCGACCCATCGCGAGCAGCTCGATCTGCTGGACCGCGGAACCTGGAAGGCGTGGTTTGGCGACCGCCGGGCCGACGCGCTGCTGTGCGAGCATGTGTTCGAGCACCTGACCCTGGCCGAGGGGCGGGCGGCGGCGCGGCTGTGCTTCGAATTTCTCAAGCCCGGCGGGTTCCTGCGCTGCGCCGTGCCCGACGCGAACCTTCCGGACGAGGATTACCAGCGCGCCGTCCGGGTCGGCGGGCCTGGCCCGGCGGCGGATCACAAGATCGTCTACGAGCACCGGCTGTTCGCGGCGGTGTTCGCCGACGCGGGCTTCGAGGTGGAGCTGCTGGAATACTGGGACGATACGGGCGGGTTTCACTATCGGCCATGGGACCCGCGGACCGGCCCGGTCTACCGCTCGCTGCTGATGGACCACCGCAACAAGAACGGCCGGATCGGCTTCGCCTCGCTGATCCTCGACGCCCGGCGACCCAGCTCGTCAGCGCCCACCGGCCCGTAACGGCCGCCGCGTCCCAAGGCCGATGGCGCGCAACGAAAAGGCGGGAGCCGGCCGTTCCCGGTCGGCCCCCGCCCGATAGGTCTTGTTACGGCTGCTTACCGGTAGCGCCAGCCGCCGCCCCAACGATAGCGGTTGGCCCAATAGCGATGGCCGTCCCAATAGCCGCGTCCGGCGTAGAACACGCCAATGGCCGGAACGCCGACGTACACGCCCGGACGGGCGTACGGACGGGCGTAGCCGTAGGGGCGGCAGCCGCCCCAGGGCCCGCGATGGGCGTAAGGGCCGCAGCCACCTGCGGCGTTGGCCGAGGTGACGGCCGTGAGGGCCGCCACGGCGCTCACCAGCGCCAGCATCGTCTTCTTCATGAATTTCCCCGTTCAAGAGCCACCCGGCCACCTTAGCCGTGGCGCAGCGATCTCATCCAACGCGCCTATGTGCAAATGGTTCAGCTTCAAACACGTTATTTCGGGCGATTTCGGCGACGACGACACGCGAAACCCCTCGAAACGGCGGAAACGCGGCGCAAACGACGTCCGTTCCGGGGGGACGGGCGTTCCCGGGACACAATACCCGGACCTGGCCGGCAAAGCGCCGGGCCGGTGATCCGTCAAGGCCCGCCCGCGCCTATTCCCGCCGCAACAGCTTGTCCGACAGCAGCGTGCCCCACCACTGCGCCTTGAAGTCCTGCTTGAGCGCGACCGGATCGTAAGCCTCGCTCCTCACCCAGTCCTCATACGAGATCCCGAGCGGCTCCACCTCGTGGATGTACTTCTCGAAGCAGTAGTCGAGCACGCCGGTCAGGCCGGCGCGGATGTGGCCGAACTTCATGTCCAGCTGGCGGACGGCCTCGGAGATCGGCTTCTTCTGACGAAAGTGCATGTAGAGCACGCTCATCACGCCGGCCCGGTCCGCGCCCGACTTGCAGTGCATCATCGCCGGATATTCGAGTTCGTCGAACAGCGCCTTGGCGCCCAGCACCTGTTCGCGGCTGGGGACCTCGCGCGACCAGACCACGAAGTGGATCTGCTTCACGCCGTAGCGGTCGCAGGCTTCCTGCTCCAGCACGTGGTGGGCGTCGACTCCGTGGCGCAGGTTGACGATGGTGCGGATGCCGCGCTCGCGCCACGCCTTGACCTGGAACGGCCAGGGCTGGTTGGCGCGAACCAGCTCGGGGCTGAGCCAGTGCGCGTTGGAGGAGGCCAGGCGCAGAAAGGCATGGTCGTGCCAGAAGTGGCGCCAGTAGGTGGCGAAGCGCCCGTGCGGCGTAGACAGATCGTATGCCGGCACCGGTCCTCCCCTAACCCTGCAACGTCCGCCTAAGTACGGTGCGCCCGGCGCAATGCAAGAGGCGGAAGGCCGCAACCTCGCCCCCACTCTTGCCGATGTGCTGTGGCCATGGCGCGCTTGACAGGCCGCCCGCTCTCGCCGACCCCTCCGCGCCATGAGTTCTACTGTCGATAAGGCCAAGACCCCGAAAGCGGAGCGCGCCCTGCTGGGCCGCATCTGGCGGCAATACCTCCGCGCCCGCTGGAAAGGCGTGTCGGTCGCGCTGTTCTTCGCCGTGCTGGCCGCCGCGGCCAGCTCCGCGATCCTGTTCCAGCTGCGCTTCGTGGTCGACACCCTGCTGACCCGGCACGGCGCCGACTACACCTGGCTCACCGTGCCGGCGCTGGTGGGCGCCGTCGGCATCGTCAGGGGCCTGGCGCTGATCGGACAGTCGACGGTGATCAACCGGGTCGGCCACGGCGTGGTCGGCGACATCCAGCGCGAACTGGTCGGCAATTTCATGCGCGGCGATCTCGCCCGACTTCGCGCCACGCACACGGGCGGCTTCGTCTCCCAGATCCTGTTCGACGCCACCCTGGTGCGCGAGGCGTTCACCACCGGCGTCGTCAACTATGTGCAGAACAGCCTGCTGCTGGTCGGGGTGCTGGCGGCGATGCTCTGGGCCGACTGGCCGCTGACCGTGATCGTGCTGGTGATCGCGCCGATCATCGCCTGGGTGCTCCGCGACTACTCCAAGCGCACCACCAAGGCCGCCAAGGGCGCCATGGACGAGAGCTCGTCGCTGACCACCGCCGTCATGGAGGGGCTCGACGGCGTCCGCGTGGTCAAGATGGAGAACAAGGAGGCGTTCGAGGAGGCGCGGGTCGGGGCCGCCATCGCCCGCCGTCAGAAGCATATCATCGCCGGGGCCGACGCCAGGGCCATGGCCGCGCCGGTCTCCGAGCTGATGACCACCATCATGCTGGCCCTGGTGATCGGCTACGCCGGCTGGCGCTTCCAGTTCAACGCGATCCATCTCGGCCCGTTCGTCATCAACAAGGTGACGCCAGGGCTGTTCACCACCTTCGTCTCGTCGCTGCTGATGGGCGGCCAGGCGCTGCGCCAGGTGGCGAACCTGCAGACGGTGATGACGGAGGGTAACACCGCCGCCCGGCGCCTGTTCGCCGCGCTCGATATCCAGCCGAAGATCCGCGATACGCCGACCGCCAAACCCCTGCCCGTCGGCCAGGCGACCGTGCGTGTCGAAGGCGTCAGCTTCTCCTATGGCGACGCGACTGTCGTGCTCGACGACCTGAGCATCGAGGCCCGGCGCGGCGAGATCGTCGCCCTGGTTGGCCCCTCCGGCGGCGGCAAGACCACGGTGCTGAACCTGATCCCGCGCTTCTACGACGTCACCGGCGGCAAGGTGACCATCGACGACCACGACGTGCGCGACATCACCCTGCCCTCGCTGCGCCATCAGATCGCGCTGGTGACCCAGGAGCCGTTCCTGTTCGACGACACCATCCGCGCCAACATCGCCTACGCCAAGGACGACGCCACCCAGGAACAGATCGAGTTCGCGGCGCGGCAGGCCGCCGCGCACGACTTCATCCTCTCCCTGCCGAAGGGCTACGACACCTCGGTCGGCGAGGCCGGCGCGCGGCTCTCCGGCGGCCAGCGCCAGCGCATCGCCATCGCCCGCGCGTTCCTGAAGGACGCGCCGATCCTGCTGCTCGACGAAGCCACCAGCGCGCTCGACACCGAGAGCGAGGCTCAGGTGCAGGTGGCGCTGGAGCGGCTGATGCACGGACGCACCACCATCCTGATCGCCCACCGGCTTTCCACCGTGCGCGGCGCCGACCGCATCTATGTGATCGACCGCGGGCGGGTGGTGGAGGAAGGCGATCACGCCCAGTTGGTAGGCCGCCGCGGCCTCTACGCCCGGCTCGCCGGCTCGCAGGACCTGGACCACGTCCCCCCTGCCTCGAATATGGCCCCCGAGGCGGCCGAGTGAAGAAGTTCTTCCGGACCCCCTGGGTCCAGTCGGCGCTGGCGTGGCTGGTGTCGGCCTATCTGGGCGCGACGCTGGCGACCATGCGCTGGCGCTTCGAGAACCGGGCGGCGGCGGATGCGGCCGTCGCCTCGCCGGCCGGAATCGTCGCCCTGTTCTGGCACGGCCGCATCGCGCTGGCGGTCCACTGCCGCCGCGTGCTGAAGCGGAAGCCGCGGCGGGTGCTGATCTCCAACTCGCCGGACGGGGAGCTGATCGCCAAGATCGTGGGCCGCCTCAGCTTTCCGGCGATCCGCGGCTCGACCACCATGGACCGGCGCGCGAACCGCCGCAGCGTCGGCGCCTTCCGCGACGCCGTGCGCTTCCTTGACGACGGCGGCGTGGTGGCGATCACGCCCGACGGACCGCGCGGCCCGGCTGAGGTGATGCCGGAAGGTCCGGTCATGCTGGCGCGCGCCCGCCAGACCCCGGTGTTCCTGTTCGGCCTCGCCGCGCACCCGACCCTGACGCTGAAGACCTGGGACAAGACCAAGATTCCGCTGCCCTTCAGCCGTGGCTGCGTGGTGTTCGAAGGCCCGCTCAGCGCGCCGCACGACGCAACGCCGGCGACCATCGAAGCGACGCGGGCGGACTGGCAGGCGCGGCTGAACGCGGCCCAGGCGCGCGCCGAAGCGATCCTGGCCGCATGACCCGGGCCGCCCGGCCAGCGCGCACGCCCTGGTCGCTGGCGGCCTACCGCGCGGTCGTCGGCCTGGCTTCGCCGTTGGCCGCGCCGCTGCTGCGCGCCAGGGCGCGGCAGGGCAAGGAGGACGCGTCCCGCCTGCCGGAGCGGCTCGGCCAGGCGTCCGCGCCGCGCCCGCCGGGGTCGCTGGTCTGGATGCACGCCGTCAGCGTCGGCGAGAGCCTTTCGCTGCTCCCGCTGATCGCCGCCCTGCGCGCCGAGCGGCCGCGCGTCGGCGTGCTGGTCACCAGCGGCACCATCGCCTCCGCCGAGATCCTGGTGCGCCGGCTGCCCGAAGGCGCCGTGCATCAATATGCGCCGATCGACACCCCAGCCGCGGTGTCCAGCTTCCTCGGGCACTGGCGCCCGGACATCGGCATCTTCGTCGAGAGCGAGCTCTGGCCCAACCTGGTGCTGGCCGCGCGCGACGGCGGGGCGCGGCTGGCGCTGGTCTCGGCGCGGATGACCGAGCGCAGCGCGCGGCGCTGGGCGACGCGGCCCGCGGCGGCGCGGGCGATGCTCGCCAGCTTCGACCTGATCCTCGCCCAGGACGTGGCGAGCGAGCGGCGGCTCGCCCGGCTCGGCGGCGAAGTGGCCGGCCGGCTCAATCTGAAACTGCTCGGCGCGCCTTTGCCGTTCGACCGGGCCGAACTTGCATCCTTGAAGGCCTCGCTGGCCGGCCGCAAGGTGGTGGTCGCCGCCAGCACCCACGCTTCGGAAGAGGCGCCGATCGTCGCCGCGGTCAGGGCGCTCTCGCCGCGCCCGCTGACCATTATCGCGCCGCGCCACCCCGAACGCACCGCCGAGATCGTCCGCGATCTCGCCGGGCATCGCATCGCGGTCCGATCGGCCGGCGACGCGCTCGGCGCCGACACCGACGTCTACCTCGCCGACACCCTGGGCGAGCTTGGCCTGTTTCTCGGCGCCGCGGACGTCGCGGTGATGGCGGGCAGCTTCGGTCGCGACATCGGCGGCCACAATCCGCTCGAGGCCGCCCGGCTCGGCGTCGGCGTGATCACCGGCCCTGACATCGCCAACCACGCCGACGCGTTCCTGCAAATGGTCGACGCGGGCGGCGCGCTGATCGTGCGCGACCCCGCCGGTCTCGCCGACGCTTTGGCCGGCCTGCTGAGCGATCCCGCCAGGCTGGCCCGCTTCAACCGCGCCGCGCTCGACTTCGCCGGCGCCCAGGGCGATCAGCTCGCGGCCGGGCTGGATCTGATCCGCCCATTGCTGCCCGCGGCATGAAGCTCGCCACACCGCGCTGGTGGTATGTGCGCCGCGGCGCGCCGATGCCGCTGACCCGGGCGCTGCTGACGCCGATCGCCCGGGTCTGGGCCCTGGTCACCGCCCATCGCATCGCGGCAGGCCGGCCGGTCGATCCCGGCGTGCCGGTTATCTGCGTCGGCAACCTTACCGTCGGCGGAACCGGGAAGACGCCGGTCGTGCGCGCCCTGGTGCGCCGCCTCGGCGCCGCCAGGGGCGAGACCCAGATTCTGACCCGCGGCTACGGCGGCCGGATGCGGGGGCCGCTGCTGGTCGCCCCGTCTCTGCGCACCGCCGACGATGTGGGCGACGAGGCGCTGATGCTGACGGCCGACGCCCCGGTCTGGGTAGCTCGCGACCGCGCCGCCGGCGCCCTGGCCGCCGCGGCGGGCGGCGCGGCGGTGATCGTCATGGATGACGGCCACCAGAATCCGGCTGTGAAGAAGACCCTCTCGCTGGTGGTGGTCGACGGCGAGACGCGCGACGGCGAATGGCCGTTCGGCGACGGCGCGGTGTTTCCCGCCGGCCCGATGCGCGAGCCGCTGGCGTCAGGCCTCGCCCGCGCCGACGCCGTCGTGCTGCTGATGCCGGCCGATCTCGAAACACCGGACCCGGCGCTGGTGACGCTCATCGCACCGAAGCCGGTGCTGATCGCGCGGCTGGTTCCGTCCAGACCACCGCCGCCGGGACCGCAGCTCGGCTTCGCGGGCATCGGCAAGCCGTGGAAGATGGAGCGGGCGCTCAAGGCCGCCGGCTGCGACCTGGTCGACTTCGCCCCCCTGCCCGACCACGTCCGCTATGACGAACGCCTGCTCCGGTTCCTCGCCCACCGCGCCGAGACGCTGGGCGCGGGCCTGCTGACCAGCGAGAAGGACTGGGTCAAGCTGCCGCCGGCCTGGCGCGAGCGGATCACCGCCTGGCCGGTCGAAGCGCGTTTCGAGGACGAGGCCGCGCTGGATGCGTTGCTGGTCGCCACCGTCAAATTGTGATACACGTTGTGTATCGATATCTGAAGGAAACGCGCCGTGCCCGCCCCGAGCCGCAAGACCGCCGTGAACCTGCGGGTGCGCGACGAGGTGAAGCTGCTGATCGATGACGCGGCGAGGGCGCAAGGCCGCTCTCGGTCCGACTTCATGATCGACGCGGCGCGAAGGGCCGCCGAGGAAGCGCTGCTCGACCAGACTTTGTTTCGCGTTGATCGCGCGGTGTTCGATGACTTCCTCGCGGCCCTGGACCGCGGGCCGGACCCGGCTGGCGCCGAGCGTTTGATGTCTGCGCCGGCGCCCTGGAAATCGTGACGGCCGGGGCGTTTAACCCGCCCAGGCTCCTGGAGTCCGGCGACGATCTCAGCGCCTTCACGTCCGGCGTCGCGGAGCTCGACGACTGGCTGCGCCATCGTGCGCTGGCAAACCAGCTGAGAGGGGTGTCAAGGACCTACATTTTGACCTCGGAAGGTGTCGTTGCCGGCTACTACGCGCTGGCCTCCGGCGCGCTTAGCCTGGCGGAGGCGCCGGGGCGCATTCGGCGTAACATGCCCGATCCGATCCCGGTCGTCGTTCTCGCCCGGCTTGCGATTGGAGCGACTTGGCAGGCTCAAGGGCTGGGCGCCGCCCTGTTGCGCGACGCCGTGGTCCGCTGCCAGGGCGCCGCCGAGATCATCGGCGTGAGGGCGGTCGTCGTGCGCGCCATGTCGGAGGACGCCAAGCGCTTCTACCTTCGCTACGGCTTCGTCCTCACGACACTCGACCCGATGGTGCTGGCTTTCCCGCTCGCGGTTCGTTGAGCGCCTAAGCCCCCGCCTTCACCGCGAACTTCCAGGCTGCCTCGCCCAGCGCCGGCACGCGGGCGGCCATGGCGGCGGCTTGCGGGCTGTTGGCGGTGCCGTCGCGGGCGCGGCCGACGATGCCCTGCACGATGCCGGCGAGGCGGAAGATGTTGTAGGCGAAGTACCAGTTGAGGTCCGGCAGGCTCGTGCGATTGGTCAGGCGGCAGTATTCCGCCACCACATCTTCGAGCGTCGGCGCGCCGTGGGCCTCTTTATCCTCGATCGCGGCCATGGCGCCGTTGACCCAGCCCATCAGCAGGTAGGTGAAATCGGCCAGCGGGTTGCCGAGGGTGCCCAGCTCCCAGTCCAGCACCGCGACCACGCGCGGCTCGGTGGCGTGCATCACCATGTTGTCCAGGCGGTAGTCGCCGTGGACGATCGAGGTCTGGTCGTCGACCGGGCAGGTCTTCGGCAGCCACGCGATCAGCCGTTCGATGGTGTCGATGTGCTGGGTCTCTGAAGCCTTGTACTGCTTGGTCCAGCGGTCGATCTGGCGGGCCATGTAGTTGCCGGTGCGGCCGTAGTCCTCAAGGCCGATCGCCTTGTAGTCGGTGTTGTGCAGGGCCGCGAGCGTGGTCACCTGGGCCATGTAGATCGGATAGCGCTCGGCCGGCGTGTACTGCGGCAGGCTCTGATCCCAGATGATCCGGCCTTCGACCATGTCCATCACGTAGAACATGGTGCCGATCACGCTGTCGTCGATGCAGAGACCATAGCTCTTGGCCACCGGGAAGCCGGTCGGATAGAGCGCGGTGATCACCTTGTACTCGCGGTCGACCGCGTGCGCCGACGGCAGCAGCTTGCCGGGCGGCTTGCGCCGCATCACGTACTTCTTGCCGGGCGTGATCAGCTGGTAGGTCGGGTTGGACTGGCCGCCTTTGAACTGGCGCACCTCAAGCGGCCCCTGGTAGCCGGCGACGTTTCCTTGCATCCAAGCGTCGAGCGCCGCCTCGTCGAACCGGTGGCTCTCGATCACCTCCTTGGTGCCGGAGTTCTGCATTTCGCGCGTGCGTTCGTCCGCGCTCGCCTCTGTCTCGGCCATCGGCGTCCTCCTCACATCCCGTACATTTGTTTGAATTCATTCTAGCGATGGGCAGAGGTGCTTGCAAAGCACTGAGCAATCGAGCGGTCATCGTCGCGGCGCGCGCCAGCCGATGTCGGTGCGGTGGAACCCCTCCGGCCAATCGATCCGGCTGATGGCGGCGTAGGCGCGTTCGCGGGCCTCGGCGACATCCGCGCCCAGCGCGCAGACGTTCAGCACCCGGCCGCCGGCGGCGACCAGCGCGCCATCCTCGCGCCGGCGCGTTCCGGCGTGAAACACGGTGACGTGCGGACCGAAATCCGCCTCGGCGCCGGCGATGGTCGAGCCGGACCGCGGCGCCTCGGGATAGCCGCGCGCGGCGAGCACCACGCAGACCGCCGCCTCGTCGCGCCAGCGCGGCGCCGGCAACCCGGCCAGCCGCCCCGTCGCGACGGCCCGTAGATACGGCACGAGATCGCTCTCCAGCCGCAGCATCAGCACCTGGCACTCCGGGTCGCCAAAGCGGGCGTTGAACTCCACCAGCTTGGGTCCCTCGGCGGTGACCATCATCTCGCAGTAGATCACGCCGCGATACGGCGCGCCCTCGGCGGCGATGCCGGCGAAGGCGGGCTCGATCAGCCGCGTGCGGGCGGCCTCGACCACCGCGTCGGACAGCACCGGCGCCGGCGCATAGGCGCCCATGCCGCCGGTGTTTGGCCCCTGGTCGCCGTCGAACGCCGGCTTGGCGTCCTGCGCGCCGCCGAACAGCAGGCTGGTGGTCCCGTCGCAAAGCGCGAACAGCGAGGCGATCTCGCCCACCAGGAACTCTTCGATCACCACCCGCGCGCCCGCCGCGCCGAAGCGGCCGCCCAGGGTGTCGTCGATCGCCGCTTCGGCCGACGCGCGATCCGGCGCGATCACCACGCCCTTGCCGGCCGCCAGGCCATCGGCCTTGATCACGAACGGGGCGTCGAACTGGTCCAGGAACGCCTTGGCGAGCCTCGCGTCCTCGAACACGCCATAGCGCGCGGTCGGCAGACCGTGGCGGTCGGTGAAGGCCTTGGTGAACGCCTTGGACGACTCCAGCTGACCCGCCGCGGCGGTGGGACCGAAACAATCGATCCCGGCTTCGGCGAGGGCGTCCGCCAGGCCGGCCTCAACCGCGACCTCGGGACCGATCACGACCAGATCGGCGGCGATCTCGCGCGCCAGGGCGACCTGGCCGGCGACGTCGGTCGCCGCGACGGCGCGGATCTCGCTCAGCGCCGCCATGCCGGGATTGCCCGGCGCGCAGACCAGCCGGGTCAACAGCGGCGAGCGGGCGATCTTCCAGGCCAGGGCGTGTTCGCGCCCGCCGGCGCCGACGACGAGGATGTTCATGGACCGGCGCTTTGGCGCGTCGCCGGGCCGGTGGTCAAGGCGCCCCGTTCTCGGCCGCCATCGGCAGGTAGACGCCGAACGCCGTGCCCGTCCCCGGCGCGCTCTCGACCGTGAGCCCGCCGCGGTGCCGGTTGACGATGTGCTTGACGATGGCGAGGCCAAGGCCGGTGCCAGGCCGCTCGACCGCCTTCTGTCCCTCGACCCGGTAGAATCGCTCGGTCAGCCGCGGCAGGTGCTCGCGGGCGATGCCAGGACCGGCGTCGGCGATGCGCAGGGTGACGTAGCGCTGCTCGGCGGCGTGGTCCGGCATCAGCAGCGTCAGATGCGCGGCGCCGAGCTGGCGCGGGGCCGTCGCCGCCTCGACGGAGACGTCGCCGATCACCTCGACCACGACCGACGAGCCGGACGGCGCATACTTCACCGCGTTCTCGATCAGGTTCTGGATCACCTGGACCAGCTGGTCGCGGTCGGCCGGGCGGGCGATCGCCGGCGTCTCGGAGGTGCGGATGTCGAAGCGGACGCTCTTATCGTCGGCGATCGGCCCCAGCGCGTCGATCACGTCGCGGACGGTGAGGTTGAGGTCCGCGCGGCCCTGCGGCGGCACGTGCTCGTTGAGCTCGATGCGGCTGAGGCTCATCAAGTCCTCGATCAGCCGCGCCATGCGCGCGGCCTGCTCGTGCATGATGCCGAGGAAGCGGTCGCGCGCCGCCGGATCATCCTTGGCGTGGCCGCGCAGCGTCTCGATGAAGCCGGCGAGCGAGGCCAGCGGCGTGCGCAGCTCATGACTGGCGTTGGCCAGGAAGTCGGCGCGCGTGCGCTCGGAACGCCGCAGCTCGGTCTCGTCGCGCAGCGTGAGCAGGGCGAGCCTGCGTCCGTCGACCCCCTGGATCGGCCGCGCCCGCGCCTTCCACACCCTGTCCTGGGCGCCGCCGGCGGCGTAGGCGGCTTCGCTGGTGACGCCGCCAAACAGCGCCTCGTCGACCGCCTCGAGCACCTTGGGGTCGCGCACCGCGGTCACCAGCGGACCGGCTTCGCGGCTGGTGCGAAACAGCTCGCGAGCGGCCGCATTGGCGTAGATCAACCGGCGTCCGACGATGTCGTCCGGTTCGTCGCCGGCGATCACCAGGACCGGGTCTTCGAGGGCGTCGAGCACGGCGGCGGAATGGGCGATCGCGCCGGCCGGTGGCGCCGACGCCGCAATCCGCGTCGGCGTTTCGCCCAACGCCGCCGGTCTCGCGCCCTGCCAGAGGCTGAGCCCGACGCCCACGGTCAGCAGGATCACGCACGCCACGATCGCGGCGATCGGCTCGGCGGTGCGGCCCGCCACCAGGGCCAGCAGCGAGACGGCGCCGGTCGCGGCGACGGCGAGCGGCGCCCAGGCCGAACCGGCCGGCGCGGCGCGCGAGGTTGCTTCGAGAGGTTCGACGGCCATTGGGGGCGACTCGGTGGGCGACTCCGGTTGCATTTCAGGGGCTTCGTGTGTCGTGCGCGTGACAGTGGCGCGGCCAACGCGCTGTAGCTTGAATGCGGCCGTATTGCAGTCGTATTAGGCGTCAAGTGTTGCTATCGACATTGGTCGGCGGCTGTCAGAGAGTTAGTTCATGCGCAGAGTTCTCCTGACGGCGGTCGCTGTGGCGCCCTTGCTCGCCTTGATCGGCGGGGCGGCGTTCGCTTCCTGCCCGGCCGCGGGCACAGGCACCGACGGCACGGACATCACGACCGGGACGAGCTGCACGATCACGCCCCGGAACGGCGGCAATCCACCGGCTGACCCGAACCTCAAGGGCGCCGGCCTGGTGCTGAATTCGAACAACAATGTCACGGTCGTGACCGGCACGACCATCTCGAACACCGACGTCAGCGACAGCGTCGGCATCCTGGCGCTCGGCGGCAACACCGGCAACATCGACAACCAGGGCGCCATCTCGCTCGGCATGAGCTATGTCGCCACCGACCACAACAACGACGGCATCGTCGACGGCGTCTTCGCCACCGGCTTCAACCGAATCGGCATCCAGGTGGTGGGCCCCGGCGTGCTGAACGGCTCGGTCAGCAATGACGCCGGCGCGGCGATCACCATCGCCGGCGACAACTCGATCGGCATCGACCTGGAAACCGGCGTCACCGGCAATCTGACCAATGCCGGGACGATCTCGATGCTCGGCAATCAGTCCACGGCGATCAAGATCGCCGGGGCGATCGGCGGCAACGTCACCCTGACCGGAACCATCAGCGTCAACGGCGTCGGATCGCAGGGCGTAATCACCAGCGCCGCGATCGCCGGGCAGTTGGGGATCGACTCCACGATCACCGCCACCGGTTACCGCTCGACCGTCGCGCCGACGACGACGGCGGTGCTGGGCAACGTCAGCTACGACGAAGTCGGACAGGGCGGTTCGGCGGTCGTGGTCGGCGGCAGCGTCGCCCAGGGCATCGACATCCTCGCCGCGGTGACGACCGGCACGGGCACCAGCGCGATCACGACCGCCGCCGCTTCGATCTCCGAATTCGGCTCAGCGCCCGCCCTGGTCGTCGGCGCTTCGGGCCAGGCTCTCACGATCGGCAACAGCGCATCCGACCCCTACGGCCTGATCATCGGCGGGTCGATCTCGGCGGCGGGCGTCTACGATGTCCTGACGACCCCTCACCTGGCGGGCCCTGTCTCGGCCACCGCCGTCCAGCTCGGCGATGGCGGTACGGTGGATTTCACCGGCGGGGTGCATATCACCGGCGATATCAGCGCCTCGGCGATCAACGCCGCGGCGACCGGCATCAACATCGGCTCCGGCACCACCATCGCCTCGCTGGTGAACGACGGCACGGTCGGCGCGAGCGTCACCGCTTCGACGCCCCAGACGGTGCTGGGAATCACGATCGCCGCCGGCGCCGACGTCACGTCGATCACCAACACCGGTTCGATCGCCGCCACCATTTCCGACAGCAAGGCCACCAGCGGCACGGCCGGCGCGATCATCGACCAGTCGGGCACGCTCGCGACCATCAACAACACCGGCGCGATCGTCGCGGACCTGGTTCCGACGGACACCAGCTTCGTCCTGACCGGCCCCAGGACGGCGATCGACGTTTCGGCCTCCACGACCGGGACGTCGATCACCCAGACGCCGTCGCTCACATTCGCGGGCCAGCCGGCGCCTCAGTTCACCGGGGCGATCGCGGGCACCACCTTGACGGTCAGCGCCGTGGCGTCGGGCAATCTCGTCGTCGGCCAGACCCTCTATGGCCCCGGCATCGCGGCCGACACGACGATCACCGGCGAAACCACCGGGACCGGCGGTAAAGGCGTCTACACCGTCAGCGTCTCCCAGACGGTGAAGAGCGAGGCGCTCTCGGCCGCCGGCGCCGTGCCGTCCATCAGCGGCGACATTCTGTTCGGCGCCGGCGCCAACAGCCTGAGCATCCAGGCGGGCACGACCGACGGCGCGGTGACGGAGCTTGCGGGCCAGCGCGATCTGACCATCACCGTCGCTACCGACGCGGACTCCACCGGCAGCGTCACCATCACCAAGGCCGAAACCCACCAGGTGACCTCGCTGGCGGTCGGCGCCGGCGGCACGCTCATCGCCGCGGTCGACCCGACGTTCGCGGTGGGCGCCTCGAACACCACGGCGATCTTCGACACCACCGTCCACGCCGGCCAGACCGGCACGGACGGCACGGCGACGTTCGCCGACGGCGCCAAGATCGGCGTCTCGCTCGACAGCATCCAGACCGCCCAAAGCGCCAAGTACATCTTCGTCGAGACCAGCGGCGCGCCCGGGGCGCTCAGCGTGGGCAACCTGGGCACCACGTCGCTGACCAATGCGCCGTTCCTCTACACCGCTACAGAGTCGAACGACGCGTCGAACCTCTATGTCACGCTGACGCTCAAGACCCCTCAGGAGCTTGGGCTGAACCCCAGCGGCACGGCCGCGTTCGACGCCGTCTTCCAGGCCCTGACCAAGGACCAGGCGCTCGGCGACGCCATCATCACGCCGACGACCAAGTACGGCTTCCTGCAACTTTACAATCAGTTGCTGCCCGACCAGGGCATCGGCACCTTCGAGTCGCTGGAATCGGCGACGGAGAAGATCGCCAGCCTGACCGCCCAGACCCCCGACGCCGGCACGCGCATCGCCGGCACCAGCGCCTGGCTGCAGGAAATCAACGAGACC
>Ga0302314_10011425_pt1 | contig 15482 bp, 15 predicted proteins | sample III_Palsa_N2_3_FD_200533 | JGI IMG/M metagenome (GOLD analysis project Ga0302314, IMG submission 200533) | Peat permafrost microbial communities from Stordalen Mire near Abisko, Sweden - III_Palsa_N2_3 | ecosystem: Environmental > Terrestrial > Soil > Palsa > Peat permafrost | place: Sweden...
GCGGCGAACCCTTCCGCTCGCCCTCGGATATCACGTCCAGGCCGTGCGACTCCACCGCGAACCGTCGGCTTTCGAGCCTTTCAGTCGGGGCATCCGTCATGATGACCTACCTGTCTAGACGTGTTCAGTGGAAGGTAAGCGCCCCTGCTCGGACGCGTCAAGAGGTTGTGCGAGAAGTGCCGGTAATTAGTCCGGATACTGATTGTTGGAATGAGAGCACACGCTGCCGCGCTGCGCAAGACCCCGCACCCGCTTCGCTCAACGTCTGTTCGTGAGGACCTGTCCGGCTAACAGCCGAAATGCAGCCACTTATTCGCCTGCCTCCTCGTTGATTGCGGAAAGTTCACAGGCCGAGGAGCACCGAGCCTCTTGACAGGCCGAGATCGTACGTGCTCGGATTAATTAGGTCGGCGGGCTCCGGGACTTCGCGGTCCAGGACGGCGCCGCCGCCTCGTCCGCAGGCGCTCGCTCGGACCGTGCGACCACCGTCTCCACTTCTCCGAACTCAAGGAGCGAGACATGCTCGATCTCACCTCCGTTGATCTGCTCGACGCGTTCACCCGGGAGCTTCGGCTGTGCAAGCTGCTGCCCGGCGAGCACGTCGTCGTCCTGTCCGAGCCGACCAGCCGCGGTGACTACGTCGCGGCCGCGTTCGGCGCGGCGAAGGCCTGCGGCGCGCACGTCATCGCCGCCACCGTCCCCGGTGGCAATCCGGCACCCTCGGACAGCACGCACACCGGCGCCGGCCCCGGTCTGACCTCGGTGCTCAACGATGTCGCCGCGCAGGATCTGCTCAAGGCCGCGGACCTGGTCGTGGACCTCACGCGGGAGGGCTTCATCCATGCTCCGCTGCAGCAGGAGATCTTGCGGACGGGCACCCGCGTCCTCTTCGTCTGCGACGCGCCGGACGTGCTCATCCGCAACCTGCCCAAGGAGGGGGACAAGGCAGAGGTCCTCAAGGGCGTGGAGCTGTTGAAGAACGCCGCGGTGATGCGGGTGACCTCCGAGGCCGGCAGCGACCTGGTCATCGAACTGCCGGGCTCCGAGCCGCAGTTCCAGGTGGGGTTCGCCGACGACCCGGGCCGCTGGGACCACTGGCCGAGCACCATGGTGATGTGCTGGCCTCGGCTCTCCGACGGCCGGATCGTGCTGGTCGAGGGCGACATCCTGCTGCCGTTCAAGGAGTACGTGCGCCAGCCGGTCACCCTGGAGATCGCGGGCGGAAACATCGAGAAGGTGTCCGGAGGCTACGAGGCCCGGCTGCTCGAGATGTTCTTCGAGGACGCGAATGACGAGTGGGCGCGCAGCCTGTCCCACATGGGCTGGGGGCTGATGCGGTCCGCCGACTGGTTCGCCACCGCCCTCTACGGCAAGGACGAGCTGATGGGCATGGACGCGCGGGCGTTCGCCGGGAACTTCCTGTGGTCCACCGGACCGCATCCCGTGCTCGGCCGCGAGTCGTACGCGCATCTCGACATCGCGATGCGCGGCTGCACCGTCTCCGTCGACGGCCAGGACGTCGTCGCCGCGGGCCGACTCGTCGACTTCTGATACCGCCCGCCTCTCACTCGCAGCCGGAGAACCCATGGCATCCACCCAATCGTTCGAAGTCGTCATCGTCGGAGGCGGGCTCGGCGGGATGACCGCGGCGCTGGCGCTGCGGCAGCGAGGCCTGCGCGTGACAGTCCTCGAACAGGCTCCGCAGTTCGGAGAGATCGGCGCGGGCATCCAGACGGCGCCCAACTCGAGCCGGGTCCTGCTCGGACTCGGTCTGCGCAGGCAGTTGGAGGCCATCCACACCGAGCCCCAAGACCAGGTGCGGCGAAGGTGGAAGGACGGCAGCATCGTCGGACAGACCCCGCTCGGCGAGTACTGCAAGCAGAACTACAACGCCCCGTACTGGCACTACCACCGCGCCGACCTGCATCGTGTCCTCGTCGACGCGTGCATCGATCCGACCGGTCCCGGACCGGTCGTCGAACTGCGCACCTCGAGCCGGGTCGACTCGCTCGATCGCGGCGACCCGCTGCGCCCCGCGGCGGTGACCGAGGACGGCGCCCGCTTCGAAGCCGACGTGCTGATCGGCGCGGACGGCATCCGCTCCCGGATCCGCGACCTCATGGGACTGCCGGACACCCTGCTCTTCTCCGGCGAGATGGCCTTCCGGGCGCTGATCCCGGGTGACTCCATCGCGGCCGACCCCGCGACCCGATTCCTGATGGACCGCTTTCAGAGCACCATCTGGTACGGCCCCGAACGGCACCTGGTGCACTACCTGATCCGCGGCGGCGAGTACCTCAACGTCGTCGGCTGCGTCCCGTGCACGGACGAGGTCGCGGAGAAGTGGTCAGTCTCCGCCACCGCCGAGGACCTGGTGAACGCCTACCAGGGCTGGGACGACCGGGTTTCGGCGCTGCTGTCGAAGGCCAAGGACGACGTGCTCTGCTTCGCCCTGTACCACCGTCGGCGCGACCCGGTCTGGTTGGACGGCCGGGTGGCGCTCCTCGGCGACGCCTGCCACGCCATGCTGCCCTATCAGGCTCAGGGTGCATCTCAAGCCATGGAGGACGCCGCTGTGCTGGCGCAGGAACTCGGCCGGGTCACGTCCGAGGGCGTCGAGGGCGCTCTGCGCCGCTATGTCGATCTGCGGGCGAAGCACGCCGGCATGGTCCAGGACGCCTCGCTGCAGAACAAGACCTTCTATCACTACCCGGACGGTCCGCAGCAGCAGGCCAGGGACGAACTGCTCAGCCGCGGCTTCGATGGTGAATCCGACGTCTCATATCAGTGGCTGTGGTCCGGCACGCCGCTCCAAGATCCCGACCTGGGCGCCTACTCGTACAAGTTCGCTCGTTGAACGCGCCGCTCCGTGCTCAGGACGACAGGAGGACTATGAAGCCCGCTCCTTTCCGCTATCACCGGGCGCGCGATCTCGAGGGCGCGACGGCGCTGCTCACCGAACTGGGCGATGACGCCAAGGTCATCGCCGGCGGCCAGAGCCTGGTCGCGATGATGAACTTCCGGCTGGCCCGGCCCGCGCATCTGCTCGACATCGCCGGCCTGCGGGACCTCGACCATCTCGGCGTGAGCGCGGACGGCGGGCTGAGCATCGGAGCGCTCACGACCCACCGCACCGTGGAAACCGCCTCGCCGGACAGGCTGGGGGCGGGCTTCGACGTCATCCGTGATGCCATGGCGTGGATCGGTCATCTGCCGATCCGCACCCGTGGAACGGTCGGCGGCAGCATGGCGCACGGCGACGCGACCGCCGAATGGTGCTTGCTGGCCGTCTTGCTCGACGCCGAGTTCCTGGCCGTGAGCGCGCGCGGTATGCGTCGAATACCGGCGGGGGAGTTCTTCTTCGGCTACTACACGACCGCCCTCGAGCCCGACGAGATCCTCGTCGAGATCATCTTCCCGCGGCCCGCACCGCGCGCGGCGCTCACCGAGTTCGCCGAGCGCCGCGGGGACTTCGCCATCGTGTCCGCCGCGGTCGATCTGGATGTCGAGGGCGACGTCGTCCGCGGCGGCCGGGTCGCCCTCGGCGGTGTGGCCGCGATGCCCGTGCGCGTCCCGGAAGCGGAGGCGGTGCTGGCCGCCGGCGGCTCGTTCCGCGATTGCGCGCAAGCGGCGGCCGCCGCGGTGGATCCGCCGGGCGACGGGAACGGCAGCGCCGAATACCGCAAACACTTGATTCGAACCCTGATAGTGCGCGCCGGCGAGGAGGCGATGTCCCGATGAAGCCCGTCCAGGATGATCGGCTCGTGGGCAAGTCGCCCGCGCGCCGCGAGGACCCCCGGCTGCTGACCGGACACGGCCGCTTCGTCGACGACATCGACGTGCCCGGCCTGCTCCACGCGCAGTTCGTCCGCAGCACGGTCGCTCACGCGGTGATCGCGGAGGTCGACCTCACCCAGGTGCGCCGCGTTCCCGGCGTAGTCGCGGCTTTCAGCGCCGCCGACTTGGACCTCGGCGACATCACGGCGCAGCTCGCGCGCCCGCTGAGCGAGTTCGTGCCCACCGCCATGCCCGTCCTCGCCCGCGACCGGGTCCGCTTCGTCGGCGAGCCGATCGCCATCGTCATCGCGCGAGACCCGTACACCGCCGAAGACGGCCTGGAGGCGGCCAAGGTGACGTACGAGTCACTTCCGCCCATCACCTGCGAAGAGCAGGCCCTGGCCGCAGGCGCGCCGCTGGTGCATGAGAACGCCGTGCGCAACACGCTGGTCGACGTCTCCTTGTTCGCCACCGAGGGCATCGACGAGATCTTCGACGAGGCGCATTGCGTGGTCCAGGTGGAGTCGAAGACGGGCCGGCAGAACGCGTTGCCACTGGAGACGCGCGGCGCCGTGGCGTTCTGGGACAGCCGGGAAGAACAGCTCGTCGTGCACACGTGCACCCAGATCCCGCACCAGGTGCGAACCGTGGCCTCGCGCTGCCTTCGACTCGACGAGCGCGCGGTGCGGGTGATCGTCCCGGACATGGGCGGCGGCTTCGGTCTCAAGTGCGTGGTCGGCCGCGAGGAGATAGCCGCCGCGGCGGCGGCGCTGCGTCTTCGTCGACCCGTCAAGTGGATCGAGGATCGCAAGGACGCGCTGTCCGCATCGTTCCTCGCTCGTGAGCAGCACTACACCGCGCGCGCCGCCTTCGACGCCGAGGGTCGAATCCTCGGCCTCGACACTGACGTGGTGTGCGACATGGGGGCTTATTCCTGCTACCCCTTCACCGCCGGCATCGAGCCGCTGATGGCCTCCGCCGAGATGCCCGGCGTCTACAAGGTCCCCGCCTATCGGGTGCGGGGCCGCGCCATCACCACCAACAAGGCCCCCACCGCTCCGTACCGTGGTGTGAGCCGCCCGCAGTACGTGATGGTCATGGAGCGGTTGATGGAGCGCGCCGCCCGAGATCTCGGCCTGGATCCGGTGGAGATCCGCCGCCGCAACGTCATCACCGAGTTCCCCTACACCGGTGTCAATAAGATGACCTACGATCCGGGTTCGTATCTGGAGTCCCTCAACCTGTGCGAGCTGTCACTGAAGGACGCCGGCTGGTACGACCGGCAAGCCGCCGCCCGGACCGAGGGAAGGCACATCGGGATCGGCTACAGCTGCTTCAGCGAGCGCACCGGTTACGGTTCCGGCGCCTTCGCCCAACGCAAGATGGAGGTCGTCCCCGGATTCGATCTCGCCGAGGTCCGGATGGACACCAGCGGCGCGGTCACCGTCACCACCGGCACCATCAGCCACGGGCAGAGCCACGAGACGACCATGGCGCAGATCGTCGCCGACGCGCTCGGCGTGGACCTCGCAAAGGTCAAACTCCACCAGGGCGACACCGACCGCATCACCTACGGCTGGGGCACCTTCGCCAGCCGTTCGATCGCGATCGGGGGCAGCGCCGTGCGGCTGGCGGCGGTCAAGCTCGGCGACAAGCTCCGGGCGATCGCCGCCGCCGAGTGGGGCATCCACCCGGAAGACACCGAGTTGGACCACGGTCGGATCCGCCGCCGCGATGATCCGGACGCCGCGCTCAGCCACCAGCACCTCGCGGACACCGCGTACCTCAGGGCGGATCTGCTGCCCAAGGACATCGAGCCGGGCCTGAGCGCCAGCGCGGTGTTCGACGTCTTCAACGACGGCACCTTCTCCAACGCCACTCACGGAACCGTCGTGGAACTGCACGAGGGCACCGGCCAGGTCGAGATCCTCGCCTACGTCTGCGTCGAGGACTGCGGCGTGGCGATCCACCCGCAGGTCGTGGAGGGCCAGTGCCGTGGCGGCATCGCCCAGGGCATCGCGGGGGCGCTGTTCGAAGAGGTGACCTACGACGCGCAGGGCGAGCCGTCGGCCACCAGCTTCATGGACTACAAGATCCCCACCGCCCACGAGATCCCCGAGGTCGTCATCCATCACCTGGAGACTCCGTGCGCCTTCACCGCGACCGGAGCCAAGGGCGCCGGGGAGGGCGGCACGATCGGGGCCCCCGCCGCCGTGCTCAACGCCGTCAACGACGCGCTGCGGCCGACCGGGATCGAGCTGAACGACACACCTATCAGGCCGGAGACGGTCCACCGTGCCGTGACCTCCGTCGTACTGGAGCGGACACCATGAATACGACAGGCAATTTGGACGACGACGTCCAGCTCATCACCCTCGAGGTCAACGGCGCGTCCCACGAGGTGATCACCGCGCCCCGGCGCACCCTGGTGGATGTGCTCCGCCACGACCTGCGGCTGACCGGCACCCACGTCGGCTGCGAGCACGGCATCTGCGGAGCGTGCACCGTGCTCGCCGACGGGCTCCCGGTCCGGGCCTGCCTGATGTTCGCCGCGCAGGCGGAGGGAGTCCGGCTGACCACCGTCGAATCGCTCGCCGACCCGGAGACCGGTGAACTCTGCGATCTGCAGCGGGCCTTCACCGAGCATCACGGGCTCCAGTGCGGCTTCTGCACCCCCGGCTTCCTCATGCTCGCCCAGGGTTTCCTCGCGGAGCGGCCGGAGGCGACGAAGGAGGAGATCAGAGAGGTCGTCGCGGCGAACCTGTGCCGGTGCACCGGCTACCAGACCATCGTCGAGGCGATCGACGCCTGTGCGACCGCCCGGCGCGCCCACCGGGCCGCGGGCACCGAGGAGACACCATGCAACTGACCAACACCGTTCCCGTGAAGGCCGCGCCTGACGCGACATTCGCCCTGATCAGCGATGTTCAGCGAGTCGCGTCCTGCATGCCGGGCGCCGCGCTCGAAGGCCGCGACGGCGATGCCTGGCGCGGCACCGTCAAGGTCAAGGTGGGCCCGATCACGGCCGGGTACGCCGGCGCCGTGCGCTTCCTCGAGGTCGACGCCGAGAAGCGGAGACTGCGCGTGCACGCCGTCGGCACCGACACGCACGGCAGCGGCGATGCCGAAGCCGAAGTCTCGCTGGAGGTGGTCGCGACTCCCGACGGCGCGCAGCTGAACCTCTCCACCGACCTGGTGATCCGCGGGAAGATCGCGCAGTTCGGCAAGGGCGCCATCGTGGCCGTCTCCGACCGGATCCTCCAGCAGTTCGCCCAGAATCTCGGGGCCCTCCTGCTCGCCCAGGACGGCGCGCAGCCCGCTGCCGTGGCGGCCTCCGAGTCCGCCGCCCCCGCTTCCGCGCCGGCCGCACCGACAGCACCGGCCTCCGAGTCCGCCGAGCTCAATGGCCTGTCGCTGATCGCGGGCCCGCTGCTGAAGAAGTACGGCCCGCTCGTCGCCGGCTTCGCGGCCGCGTTCCTCGCCGGCCGGCTGCTGGGCAGGCGGCGATGAACGACGGACTGTACGGTGCGGCCACCGATCACACGTACACGCTCGCCGGCTTCGGCGCACCGGTCCGGCGGGGCAGCGGCCCGGCGATCGTCGTGGTGGATCTGACCCGGGGCTTCACCGAGGACTCATACGCGACGGGCGCGGACCTGACCGACGTCGTGGCCGCGACCGCGCGCCTGATCGAGGCGGGTCGTGCCGCGGACATTCCAGTGATCTTCACCGCGATCGCCTACACCGAAGCCGAGGCGTCCGGCGATTCGGTCGCCTGGCTGCGCAAGGCGCCGGGTCTGCGCGAACTCGTCGAGGGCGGCGACGCGGTGGCGATCGACCCCCGGCTGCCCATGCGGGCCGGACAGGATCTGCTGGTGGTGAAGAAGGGCGCCTCAGCCTTCTACGGCACCAGCCTCGCCGCCACCCTCACCGGACTCGGCCGCGACACGGTCGTGGTGTGCGGCGCCACCACCAGCGGCTGTGTGCGAGCCACCGTCGTCGACGCCGTCCAGTCGGGCTTCTCGGTGCTGGTGCCCCGCGAATGCGTGGGCGACCGGGCCGCCGGGCCCGCGGACGCGGCGCTCTTCGACATCCAGGCCAAGTACGGCGACGTCATCAGCCTCGAAGACGCCGCGGACTACGTGGCCCACCGACCCGCCCCCGCGGCTTACACCGTTCGCACGAGCTGGTGAGGAGGAGACCCATGCCCCGGAGATCAGTCCTGCAGACCGCGCTCGCCGACCTCGCCGACGTGCCCGCCACGAGCCGATGGGTGCGCTCCGGCGACGTCCGGCTGCACGCCCTCGACTACGGCGGGAACCTGCCTCCGTTGATCGTCCTGCCCGGCATCACCAGCCCCGCGATCACCATGGACTTCGTCGCCCGCGAGCTGACCGACCTGGTCAGGCCCGTGTTGCTGGACGTGCGCGGCCGTGGGCTGTCGGACGACGGCGAGGGCCACGGCCTGGAGGAGTACGCCGCCGACACCGAAGCCCTCATCAGCGGGCTGAGACTTGACAGCCCGCTGCTGTTCGGCCACTCCATGGGCGCACGGATCGCGGCCGTCGTCGCGGCGCGGGGCAAGGCGCCGCTGCGCGGGGCGATCCTGGCGGATCCACCGATGAGCGGCCCGGCCCGCGGGCCCTATCCCACCAGCCTGGACGCGTTCCTGCGACAACTGTCCGAGGCCGAGCGCGGCACGGACGCCGATGAGGTGGCCGCGCACTGGCCCGCCTGGCCGCGACGCGAGCAGGAGCTGCGGGCGCGCTGGCTGTCCAGTTGTGCCGAGGAAGCCATCGCGGCCACGCACCGCGGATTCGAGACCGAGGACTTCTTCGACTGGTGGCCGCGCGTGCCCGGACCGGTCTGCCTGCTCTACGGGGCCGACAGTCCCGTGGTCACCGCCGAGGGCGTGCGGCTGGCCGCCGAGACCAACCCCGCGGCGCCGTTGCACGAGATCGCGGGCGCCGGGCACATGATCTTCTGGGACGCCCCGGCGACGGCCCTCAGGACTCTGCGTACGGCGTTGACCACGATTCTTTCCCCAGCGCAGCCAGACTCGGCCAGCGTGGCGACCGGAGGCTCGGCCCCATGACGGACCATCACATCGGCTTGATCGTGCCCAGCTCCAACCTGACCATGGAGACCGAACTGCCGCGCATGCTGGCCGCCCGCGAGGCCGCCGAGCCCGGCGACCGCTTCGTGTTCCACAGCAGCAGGATGCGCATGAAGCACGTCACCCCCGAAGCGCTGCTCGAGATGAACGCGCAGACCGGGCGCGCTGCCCGCGAGCTGGCCGACGCGCGGCCCGACGTTGTCGCCACCGCCTGCCTGGTCGCCATCATGGCCCAGGGGCCGGGCCACCACTGCGTGGCAGAGGCCGAGATCACCGCCGCGCTGCGCGCCGAGGGAGCCGAGGCTCCGGTGGTCTCCAGCGCCGGCGCCCTGCTCAGCGGCATCGAAGCCGTCGGCGCCAAGCGGGTCGCGATCATCACGCCGTATATGAAGCCACTCACCGCCCGCGTCGTCGAATACCTCGAGGACGCCAAGGTGGAGGTGGTCGACGCGCTCAGCCTCGAGGTGCCCGACAACCTGGCGGTCGCCCGTCTCGACCCCGCCGATCTGCGCGAGCACTGGCGGCGACTCGACCTGCGCCGCGCGGAGGCTCTGGTGCTCTCGGCGTGCGTGCAGATGCCGTCTCTCGCCTCGATCCAGCCGGTGGAGGACGAGGCCGGGCTTCCCGTGCTCTCGGCAGCCACCTCGACCGCGTTCCGGATCCTGACGGAACTCGGCCTTCCGCCACTTGTGCCGGGCGCCGGACGCCTGCTGAGCGGATCAGGAGCCTGACCGACGCGCCGCGAACCGATGCCGAGAGGAGCGGATCATGCGTGACGTACTGGACCCGCTGATGTCCTGGTGGGCCGAGGGCGAGTCATCGGCGCTGGCCACGGTGGTGGCTACGCACAGGTCCGCTCCTCGCCGGCCCGGCGCCGCCATGCTGGTGGGGCCCGGGGGAGAGGCGGTCGGCAGCGTCTCGGGCGGCTGCGTCGAAGGCGCGGTCTACGAACTGGGCACCGAGGTGCTCGCCGGTGCCCGACCGGTGCTCCAGCGGTACGGAGCGTCCGAAGGCGTCTTCGCGGTCGGACTGACCTGCGGCGGCACCCTCGACGTGTTCGTGGAGAGGGTCGACCACGCGACGTTCCCTCAGCTGGGAGAGGTGTCCGAGACGATCCGGGCCGGACGTTCCGTCGCGGTGGCGACCGTGATCGCCGGGCCGCCGGAACGTCTCGGCCGCCGACTGATCGTGTGGCCGGACCGGATGGCGGGAAGCTTCGGCTCCGACCGGTTGGACAGCCTCGTGCTGCGCGATGCCCGCGGACTGCTGGAGGCTGGCCAGACCGAAGTGTTGAGCTACGACGCGCGCGGATCGTGCTATGGCGAAGCAGCCGACGCGCTCGGTGAGAAGCTCGCCGTGTTCGTCGAGTCCTTCACACCGCGCCCCCGGATGATCGTGTTCGGCGCCATCGACTTCGCGGCCACCCTGGCCCGGACGGCCTCGTTCCTCGGCTACCGGGTCACCGTGTGCGACGCTCGCCCGGTGTTCGCCACCGCGCAGCGGCTGCCTGCCGCGGAAGAGGTCGTGGTGCAGTGGCCGCATCGATATCTCGAGGCCGAAGCGGATGCCGGGCGTATCGACGGGCGCACCGCGATCTGCGTGCTGACCCACGACCACAAGTTCGATGTCCCACTGCTCGAGGTCGCGCTCCGCCTGCCCGATGTCGGGTACATCGGCGCGATGGGCTCGCGACTCGCCCACCGGGAACGGCGCGAGCGACTGATGGAAGCAGGGCTGACCGAGGTCGAGCTGAAGCGGTTGTGCAGCCCGATCGGCCTCGACCTCGGTTCGAGGACTCCGGAGGAGACAGCCGTATCCATCGCGGCCGAGATCATCGCCCTGAAGCGCGGCGGCAGCGGGCTTCGTCTGGCCGATCGATCGGGCCCGATCCACGCCGGCGAAGACCTCTCACCGCGCCACGCGTCGCACAGCCCGGAGCCGAGACGCGACCTGGCTGGGCGCCGTGATTGAGTGGGGCCATGACTGACGACCTCGCCTCCGCACCCGTAACGCCCGAGGCTCTCACGGCTGCGCCCGGATACCAGATCCGCCGGTTGTCGCAGGCGTATCTCGCAGTCTGGGGCCGAGCGGTGGACCCGGTGCTCACCGGACCGCAGTTCGCGGTGCTGACCGCTGTGCGGGCGGCGCCGGGCAGTGACCAGCGTTCGATGGCGTCGGCCGTGGCTTTGGACACCTCCACCATGGCGGACGTCGCACGACGTCTGGAAAGCCGCGGACTGATCGCGCGGCACACCGCAGCCGACGACGGCCGACGCAAGCTGCTGTTTCTCACGGAGGAGGGCGAGCAGGTCCTCCACGAGGCCAACCACCGCGCACGCGAACTAGACGAGCGACTCCTGGAACCGTTCGATCCGGCGCTGCGCGCCTATCTGATGCACCTGCTGACGTCCCTCGCCGACCACTGGGAGGGACTCGCCCAGGAGGCGCCGTCGACCCCGGCCGAAAGCCTGCTCTGTCCCTGATCTTGGGGAGGGGTGACTCGTGGATCCCCTTGTGATCGCCGGACATGCTGTGGGTGCCCGGCACGTGGTGCGTGCAGTCCTTCGTCATGAGTCCGGACAGCGTCTCCATGTCGCCCCGCGAGAAGGCGGCGTAGCCCTTGCGAACCAGTGCGACATGCGGGTGCTCGGCCATGGGGATCATCTGGCCCGGATGGATCGGGACCTGCGCTACACCTACGTCAACCCGGCGTCGACGGCGCTCGCCGGTCTGGCGGCCGAGGACTTTCTCGGCCGTACCAGCAGCGAACTGGGCTTTCCTGAGGATTACACCCGCGAGTGGGAGGTGGCCCTGCGCGGCGTGCTCGCGACCGGGGAGCCGGCGGACGTCGAGCGCAACCTGGTGCTCGCCGGGACCCGCCGGTTCCTGGAGTCCAGGATCGTTCCGGAGTTCGACGAGAGCGGTGTCGTATGCAGCCTCCTCGTGGTCAGCCGGGACCTGACCGAGCGCAAGCGGATCGAGGAGGCGTTCGCCGAACAGGCCGTGCGCGATCCGCTGACCGGGCTGGCCAACCGCCGTCTGTTCGTCGAGCGCACGAATCTGGCGCTGTCCGCGAGGCCTGCGGCCGACGGTCTGCTGGCCGTGCTGTTCCTGGATCTGGACCGGTTCAAGGTGGTCAACGACAGCCTCGGCCACGCCGCCGGGGATGCCATCCTGGTCGCAGTCGCCGCCCGGCTGCATGCGGTCGCACGCCGCACCGACCTGGTGGCGCGGTTCGGCGGAGACGAGTTCGCGGTGCTGTGCGAGCGGTTGCCGAGCCGCGCGGACGCCGTCGCCCTGGCGGAACGGATCCATCACGCCTTCGCGGCACCATTCCGTCACGCCGACCAGGAGATCCATGTCAACGCGAGTATCGGCATCGCGACGTGCGGCGACGGCGCTCCGAGTGCCGCGGGCCGCGACCCGGTCGCGGACGCCGGCTCGCTGCTGCGCGACGCCGATGCCGCCATGTACCGGGTCAAAGCCTGCGGCAACGGCGCGGGGGGCCATCTGTTCTTCACCGACTCCATCCGCGAACAGGCCGTTTCCCGCCTGGCGGTGGAGACCGAGCTGCGGACGGCGTTGGACCGCGGCGAGTTCCGAGTGCTCTACGAACCGATTTACGAGCTGCGTTCCCAGCGCCTAGTCGGAGCGGAAGCCTTGATCCGCTGGCAACACCCGCGGCGCGGATTGCTCCGGCCCGCCGAGTTCCTCGCCGTCGCCGAGGAATGCGGCCTGATCGTGCCGATCGGCCACTGGGTGTTGCACGAAGCATGCCGCACGCTCGCCTCGTGGACCCGGACGCATCGCCTCACCGGCGTAGCGCATCCCGAGCGAGCGCCCACGATGGCCGTGAACCTCTCGGCCCGTCAGCTCGGGGACCCGGGCCTGGTCGGCGAGGTCTCCGCCGTGCTGCGTCAGCACGAATTCGAGCCCGCCCAGCTGACTCTGGAGATCACCGAGACGGCGGTGCACGACGCGCCGTTCTCGGCGGGCACCGTACTGAAAGCGTTCTCCGCGCTCGGCACGCGCATCGCGCTGGACGACTTCGGCACCGGATACTCATCGCTGATGCACCTGCGGCAAGCCCCGGTGAACATCCTCAAGATCGACCGCATGTTCGTCAGCGAGCTCGGCCAGGTCGGGGAGGACCGGGCCATCGTGGCCGCGGTGATCGGGATGGCGCGCGCCCTCGGCATGACCACGATCGGCGAGGGCATCGAGACAGCCGAGCAACACGACCTGCTCCGCGAACTCGGCTGCGACCAAGGCCAGGGCTACCTGTTCTCCCCGCCGATGACCGCCGAACTGTTCCAGGCCACGCACCTGGCACAGGCGCCCGAGTCCTAGCTCCCGGTCGGGTACTTGTTGAGGATGTTGCCGTGCGTGTCGGTGAGCAGGTTGTCTTTGCCGAAAACTCGTCTGCCCAGTTCAGCCGGTGGTTGGGCTTGCGTTCGCCTCAGTGTCTCCGCGATGATCGCCTACTGCTGTGCCTGCGCTTCGTGTTCCTGCTCTCCCTACGGATACCGGCGTGGAAGGAAGCCGAAATCCTGCTCCTGCGCCATCAGATCGCGCTCCTGCAGCGGCAGGCCACGTCCCGACCGAGGCTCACTTGGGCCGATCGGGCGTTGATCGCGACGCTGCTGGCGGTGATACCGCGGCGTCGCCACGGCGTCCTGCACCTACCCGTCACCCCCGCGACGATCCTGCGCTGGCACCGCGACCTGGTCAAACGACGGTGGGCGGCGAAGGCCAGGTACAAACGACCCGGGCGCCCGCGCAAGCACCCACAGATCACCCGGCTCGTGCTGCGCATAGCCCGCGAGAACGCCTGGGGCTACCGGCGGATCGCTGGGGAGCTGGCCGGGCTGGGCATCACGGTCGCGCCCTGCACCGTGTGGGAGATCCTCAAGCGCCACGGCATCGATCCCGCGCCGCGGCGCAGCGGCCCGAGCCGGGCGGAGCTCCTGCGCTCCCAGGCCGAGGCGATCATCGCGTGCGATTTCTTCACCGTGGATCTGCTCGACGGTACCAAGGCCTACGTATAAGTTACGTGGAATCCGACCTTGATATTGAGTTCAGCCTTCTGACCTGGGAGGATTCCATGCGTAACATGGATTATGTGGACTCCGACGAAGGAGGATTCCACATAATCCTGGCCGTGATCGAGCACGCTACCCGGCGCATCCGCATCCTGGGAGCCACCGCCCGCCCCACGCAATCAGGAGCGCGGTCCGAGCGCCACGCATGAACGCGGTCATGGAACGCTGGATCGGAAGCTGCCGCTGCGAACTGCTCGACCGCACGCTCATCTGGAACCTGCCACACCTACGCCGTACCCTGCGCGACTACGAGACTCACCACAACACCCACCGACCCCACATGGCCCTGGTCGGCGCCGCACCGGACATGCCGCTGCCACCCGCAGCCACCGACCTTCAGGCCTTCCGCGCCCGCCGCCACGACCGCGTCGGCGGCGTTGTCCACGAATACCGACAAGCCGCCTGACCTGGATGGACGAGGTTTTCGGCAAGGACAGGCCAACCCGAGCCCCTCGACGAGATCATCAGCGCTGATCTGATACCCCAGGCTCTGGCAACAACACGTGATTGGGGGCGCCCCGACGTTCGGACGGATCGCGACGCCGCCCCCCTGAATGCCATCGGCGACTGGTACGACCAGGTCGTCAGCCTGGCCGGTGGTGCGCGAACCTTCGACACGCCGACCCTGATCGGTTACGCCCTACCTGGCCAGCCAGCCCAGCTGTTCTTCTCCCTGGCGACCGACTTCGGTGGTCGCCAGACCCACCTTGCGCTCAGGGTCGATGACGCGAGGACCGTCCGACTTGTCCACGAGTTCGCCACCGCACTCGGCGGAGAGATCCTCCACGAGCCTCGGCTGTGGCCGGAGTACGCACCGGACTACTACGCGGTGTTCATCCGCGACCCGGCCGGAAACAACCTCGAACTCAAATGCCAAGCCTCAACGGCACGGCCAACGCTCTCGACACAACCCATCACGCCGACAAGACCCTGACAGCCCAACTGACCCAGACACGACGGAGGAATTGCCGCGGCGGGTCCAGGCCGGGGCCGCCGCGACCACACCGGGGACTCACGGCGGCGTCGATCGAACGCAGGCGACCGGCCGGGAACCAGCGAAGCGGCAGGGCGCCGCCGTGCCGACGGTCGCGTTGGCTGCCTTTGCCGTGTTCGCACCGCTGGCCGTGCGCGCCTAGGGCCGCAAGAGCTGAAACGCACGGGAGAGCGCAGCGGCTCGCGCACGACCTCGCCTGACGCCGCGTGGCCGCGATGAGTCCGGCTTCGAGTATGGCCGGGATCACACCTAGCGGCGACGGAGCGGGAAATACCTCAGCTTTCTCACTGGTTGTTACATCCGCCTGATAGTTGAGCGAGTCGAACATCTGGTTGTCCACTGATGAAGCTGCTCGGCCCGAATCTGCGAGGAATTGCCCATGACCGTCACGGAGTCCCCGGCCTCCCATGCCGCCGAAATCCTGTCCCGGCCCGTCGAACTGGGCGGCCTGACCGTCCCGAACCGAATCGCGATGGCGCCGATGACGCGCATG
>Ga0302314_10011426_pt1 | contig 15482 bp, 11 predicted proteins | sample III_Palsa_N2_3_FD_200533 | JGI IMG/M metagenome (GOLD analysis project Ga0302314, IMG submission 200533) | Peat permafrost microbial communities from Stordalen Mire near Abisko, Sweden - III_Palsa_N2_3 | ecosystem: Environmental > Terrestrial > Soil > Palsa > Peat permafrost | place: Sweden...
CCATCGGGTGGTGAATGAGTACACCGAGGCGATCTGTGCGCTCGGCCTGGCTGCGAGCGCCTCGCGCAATATGGATGTTCAGCTCGCGCTGACGTCGGCCGCGAACCGGTTGCGCGCGCAAGTGGAAGCCCATCGCGCACTGCAGGCGCCGGTCGCCGACGGTCCGATGGATCTCGCCGACTATGTTGGTCAGCTCTGCGCCTGCCTGACCAAGGCGCCGCTCGCCGAGTGCGGCGTGAGGCTCACGGTCATCGCGGATGAGATCTGGCTCGACGCTGATCGCTGCTGGCGGGTTGGCTTGATCGTCGCCGAACTCGTTCGCAATGCGGCGCGGCACGGGTTCTCGGGCGGTCCCGGCGCCATCTGGGTTGAGATCACCGAGGCGTCGGGTCGCATCAACTGCCTCGTCTGCGATGACGGATGCGGCGCCCCGACGACCCGAACGGGCCGCGGCCGGCGCCTCGTGGAGGCGCTTGCCAGGGAACTGTGCGGGTCGGCCGACTGGTGTTTCGCGCCGGGCGGCTGCTGCGTGCGGCTCGACTTCCCTAACCAAGACGCCGGCGCGACCGATCTGCGGCCCCGGGCCCCGGACCGCCTCTCTCATTTCCCCCAACCGGCGTCTCGCCGGTTCCGCTAGCGCCAAACCACGGAGATCTCCCAATGGCGACGATCGAACAGCCTGAAGACGTCAACTGCCGGCGCTGCCGCCGCCTCGGCGTGGCGGCCGTCGCCCAGTTGGGCGTTATCACAGCTGCGAATGGCGCCGACCCGTTCCCCCGTTGAGCGGGACGAACGCCTCGTTCGCACCGAGCAGATCAACGGAGGCCTGCTGACCGTCGCCTTCACTGAGCCGGTCTCGCCGACGACCCGGTCGTCATCGTAGGCGGCTGGGATTCGCGCGTAGCCGAGAGCGAGCGCGATGCGCTGGAGGTCCGGCCCGCCGAAGCGCCGGTCATCACCGCTCCTACAATCACGCTTGAGGGAGACGCCAAAAGGCGCTCCGCATCTGCCGCCCAGCGCGGCCAACAGGTTCCGGGGAAGGAACTTGCACCCGAACCTTGCAGATGGCGTCGGACACTATCTCCCGCAAGAGGCGCCGAAGGCCTTCGCCCAGGCGGTGACCGACGGCGGCTGGTGGGCCTCAACACGCTTTTGCCGGGTCCCAGCGAGCCGCGACCATGACCGGTCCCAATCCGTCAGAGTCCCCGCCAAATGCCAGCGCTCGCTGACAAGCACCGCCGTCGGCGTCGGGCGAAGATGGCGAGGTTGGCGCCCAACGGCGGGCACCCGGCGCGAGCCGCGTCGGACAAAATGGAATCTGGAAAACGCACCATGGATACGATCAAGACACCCGAGAGCATCGATCAACCTCGCCGCCGCCTGTTCGGCACCGCGGCCCTTACGGTAGCCGCCGTGCAGTTAGGCGCCGCCGGTCTCGCGCAAGCGCAGACAGCGGGGTCGAGCGCCGTCTCGCGGTGGCGTCCGCAGCACACGTCGTTTGGTCCGCTAAAGCAGATCGACGCAGGCCCCCTCAATATCGGATATGCTGAAGCCGGTCCCGCCGACGGTCCGGCGGTCATTCTGCTGCATGGCTGGCCCTACGACATCTACAGCTTCGTCGATGTCGCTCCTCTGCTGGCGTCAGCGGGCTACCACGTCGTCATCCCATATCTTCGCGGCTACGGCACGACATCCTTTCTTTCCAGTGCAACGATGCGCAACGCCCAGCAGTCGGCCGTTGGCCTCGACGTCATCGCTCTGATGGATGCGCTCAAGATTCAGAAAGCCACCGTCGCCGGCTTTGACTGGGGCGGCCGCACGGCGGACGTCATGGCGGTCCTATGGCCGGAACGCTGCAAGGCGATCGTTTCCGTCAGCGGCTATCTGATCAGCAGCCCTGCGGGCAACCAGACACCGCTGCCGCCGGAACCTGCATTCTTGTTTTGGTACCAGTACTATTTCTCGACTGAACTCGGGAAGGCCGGCTATGCGAAGTACCTCGACGAGTTCAATAAGTTCATCTGGCACCAAGCTTCGCCGAAGTGGAATTTCGACGATGCCACGTACAACCGCACAGCTGCTGCCTTCAACAACCCGGACCATGTTGACATCGTGATGCACGACTATCGCTGGCGGCTCGGCCTGGCCGATGGTGAGCGGAAGTATGACGACCTCGAAAAGCGACTGGCCGCGCTTCCTGTCGTCACCGTGCCGGCCATCACCATGGAAGGCGACTCCAACGGGGCAATCCACGCGCCCAGTACGGCCTATCGCGCCAAGTTCGCCGGCAAGTATGACTACCGGCTCGTCACCGGCGGCGTCGGTCACAATATGCCCCAGGAGGCGCCTGAGGCCTTCGCCAAAGCGGTGATCGACGTGGACAGCTGGGCCTGAGCGCCGGCGCGCGCCGTGGGCGGACCCAGGCTGCGCGGACCTGATCGGCCGCCGGCGCTGCGACCGCCGGCGGCGCGCCCATCGGAAGGCCATTGGGCGATCAAGGAGCGTCTAGTTATGTCCCGTCTCGTTATCGGTGGGCTCGTTGGCGCGTTCGCGATAGCCATGGGGCTTGCAGCCGCCGTCGCGCCGATCGTCCGGGCGCATCTCGGCGATGTCGCGTCAGCGTCGTCTGGCGCTCCGAACGCCGAACTGCCGGAGCCCGAACGCGCGCTGCTGGGCGCTAGGCAATGGCTGAACACCCCGCCACTCCACGGCGGGGACCTTCACGGCAAAGTCGTGCTGGTGAACTTCTGGACCTACTCCTGCATTAACAGCCTGCGGGCGCTGCCCTACGTCCGGGCCTGGGCCGCGAAGTACCAGGATCGCGGACTGGTGGTCATCGGCGTGCACACGCCGGAGTTCGGCTTCGAGAAGGATGTGGACAATGTGCGCCAAGCCGACGCCGCGCTCGGAGTCGGCTATCCGGTCGCGCTCGATAGCGACTATGCGATTTGGAGCGCGTTCGGGAACGAGGCCTGGCCGGCCTTCTACATCATCGACGCCAACGGCCGGGTGCGCGGCCGCGTGCCGGGGGAGGGCGGCTACGAGCAGTCCGAACGGCTGATCCAGCAGCTGCTCTCGGAAGCCAACGGCGCGCCCGTCGCCGACGCCATAGCGCCCGTCGTCGGCGTCGGGCCGCAGGCCGCGGCGGACCTGGCGGATCTGCGATCCGAGGAGGCCTATGTCGGCTACGCCAAGGCGGGCAACTTCGTGTCGCGCGAGCGCGTCGGCGAGAACGCACCGCGGCTCTATCACGCGGCCCCGGTGCTGCAGCTCGGACAGTGGAGCCTGGCGGGGCTCTGGACGGTGGGCGGCGAGTTCGCGACGCTAAATGACGCGCCTGGCGCCATCCGATTCCGCTTCCACGCCCGCGACCTCAACCTCGTCCTGGCACCGTCGATGCCTGGCAAGCTAATCCGCTTCCGCGTAACCATCGACGGCGCGGCGCCGGGCGCGGGCCACGGATGGGACGTCGCCACCGACGGCCGCGGAAGCGTCCAGGTCCCGCGCATGTACCAGCTTGTCCGGCAGCAAGGGCCGGTTGCGGATCGGACGTTCGAGATACAGTTCTTGGACGCCGGCGCGCGCGCGTACGTCTTCACCTTTGGATAGAAAACCCTCCCGCGCCGCCACATCGATCAAGGCGATTCATTCCATCGCTTCAGTGCGCAACCTAGCGGTGTCGGGCCACTGTACCACAGCACGCTGGCCGGGAAGACCCGCGATGCCACACACCGCTCCTCGTGCGCCTTTGCGCCGTTCGCCGAACTGAGACGCCGCGTCGTCTCTGACGGGCGCTCGTTGATGTCCTCCTGATCGGCAAGGCTTTGGGGCGCCGCGCGCCAAATCACCGGGATCGACGACAAGCTCAGCGAGTCCCGCGCGGACGAAGATGGCGGCACAAACCGCAGACAGGACCAGGGCCATGAACGCTTCCGACCTCATGATGGAAATCCTCCACTCGGTTGGCGTGCGCCGGATGTACGGCGTCGTCGGCGACAGCCTGAATGGCATCATCGAATCGCTGCGAAAGCGCGGCGACATCGACTGGATCCACATGCGCCACGAGGAAGCCGCGGCGTTCGCGGCCAGCGCCGAGGCGCAGCTGACCGGCGAACTGGCGGTGTGCGCCGGCAGCTGCGGTCCGGGCAACCTGCACCTGATCAACGGCCTCTTCGACGCCCACCGCTCGCGTACGCCGGTGCTGGCTATCGCGGCGCATATTCCGAGCGTGGAGATCGGCCGGGGCTACTTCCAGGAGACGCATCCGGAGAGCCTGTTCCGCGATTGCAGCCACTATTGCGAAATGGTGTCCCACCCCGACCAGCTTCCGGGCGTGCTGGAGACGGCGATCCGTGCGGCGGTCGGCCATCGCGGGGTAGCGGTGGTGGTGATCCCCGGCGACGTCGCGCTGCAGGCGGTGTCGACGACGCGGGCGTCAGCGGGTCCGTCGATCGCGGTCCGCGCGCCCGTTGTCACACCGGGCGACAGCGATCTGGCGGCCCTGGCGGCTCTGCTGAATGCGAGCGCCCGCACGACGCTGTTCTGCGGCCGCGGCTGCGCCGGGGCCCACGACCAGCTCATGGCCTTAGCCCAGATCCTGAAGTCGCCGATCGTTCATGCTCTCGGGGGCAAGGAGTTCGTCGAGTACGACAACCCATTCGATGTCGGCATGACCGGCCTGATCGGCTTCAGTTCCGGCTATCACGCCATGCTGGATTGCGACACGCTGCTGATGCTGGGGACGGATTTCCCCTACCGCCAGTTCTTTCCCACCAACGCGAAGATCGCCCAGGTCGACCTGCGCCCGGAGAACCTCGGCAGGCGCACGCCGCTTGATCTCGGCATGGTCGGCGACGTCCGCGCCACGATTGCTGCGCTGCTGCCGAGGCTTCACCCCAGGCAGGACCGATCGCACCTGGACGACAGCCTGGCCAACTACCGTGAGGCTCGCAAAGGGCTCGACGAGCTGGCCACCTGGAAGCCCGCTCACAAGCCCATCCACCCGCAGTCGCTAGCCCGGGTGATCAGCGAGCAGGCCAGCGACGATGCGGTGTTCACTTTCGACGTCGGCACGCCGACTGTCTGGGCTGCGCGCTATCTGAAGATGAACGGACGGCGGCGGCTGGTCGGGTCGTTGTCACATGGCTCCATGGCCAACGCCATGCCGCAGGCCATCGGCGCCCAGGCGGCATTTCCGAAACGGCAAGTCATCAGCCTATCGGGCGACGGCGGGTTCTCGATGATGATGGGGGACTTCCTGACGCTCGTTCAGCAGCAGCTGCCGGTGAAGGTGGTGATCTTCGACAACCACGTACTCGGCTTCGTCGCGCTGGAGATGAAGGCCGACGGTTTCATCGAGACCGGCGTCTCGCTGACCAATCCGGACTTCGCGGCCATGGCCCGCGCCATCGGCGTCCACTCGGTGAGGGTGGAGGATCCCGCCGACCTTGAGGCGGCGGTCAGGGACGTGCTCGCTCACGATGGCCCGGCGCTGCTGGATGTCGTGACGAACACCCAGGAACTGGCGATGCCGCCGGCGATCAATCCCGAGCAGGTCAAGGGCTTCGGACTATGGGCGCTCAGGGCGGTGATGAACGGGCGCGGCGACGAGTTGATCGACCTCGCCCGGACCAACCTCCTGCGCTGAACCCGATCAGCTCTCGAATCCAAGACATCCGCGCCCGCCCGGAGGCGATCATGGACATCACCCCGCTCATACTGTCGCGCATCCAGTTCGCGTTCACGATCGGCCTCCACATCATCTTTCCGGCCTTCACCGTCGGCCTGGCGGCGTGGCTGGCGCTGCTCGAGGCGCTGTCGCTGGCGACGGCCCGCCCGGTCTATCGGCGCCTGTTCGACTTCTGGATGAGGATTTTCGGCGTCGCTTTCGGCCTGGGCGTGGTCTCCGGCATCGTCATGGCCTTCCAGTTCGGCACCAACTGGAGCGAGCTGGCGCGTCGGACCGGCGCCATCCAGGGGCCGCTACTGAGCTACGAGAGCTTCACCGCCTTCGCGCTCGAGGCGGCGTTCTTCGGCGTGCTGATGTTCGGCCGCCCCCGCGTGCCGCGCTGGTTCTACATGCTGGCCTGCCTGATGGTCGCGCTCGGCACCAGCCTGTCGTCCTTCTGGATCATGACCAACAACAGCTGGATGCAGTGGCCCGTCGGTTACGCCATGGGGCCGAACGGCACCTTCGTCCCGACAGACTGGGCGGCGATCGTCTTCAACCCCGTCGCGCTGGTCCGTTTCGGTCACATGATCCTGGCGGCCTTTGTGACCGCGTCCTTCTGCGTCGCCGCGACCGGCGCCTGGCACCTGCTGCGCGGCACGTTCAAGTCAGACGCCCAGTCCATGCTGCGCATGGGCCTGGGCCTCGCCGCCGTTCTGGTCCCGGCACAGCTGGTGTTCGGGCACCTGGTCGGCGACTACGCGCACGACAAGCAGCCCACCAAATTCGCCGCCATCGAGGCGCGCTGGAACGACGAGCAGCCCGCATCCGAGGTGCTCATTGCGTGGCCGGACGAGGCGCATGAGCGCAACCTATTCGCCGTCAGCATCCCTTACCTCGGCAGCCTGATCGGCTCGGGGCGCCTGCACAGCAAGGAAGTGGGGCTCACGGACTTCCCGCGCGCCGACCGCCCGCCAGTGGCGATCCCGTTTTTTGCCTTCCGCGTCATGGTCGGCTGCGGGCTCCTAATGCTCGGGCTCTCGTGGTTCGGCAGCTACTTGAGCGCGGCTGGCGAGATCGAGCAGCGGCGATGGTTCCTGTGGGCGACCTTCTGCTCGTTTCCCATAGGGTTCATCGCCACGCTGACGGGCTGGTTCACTGCAGAGGTTGGTCGCCAACCCTGGGTGGTGTTCGGCCAACTGCGCACTGCAGACGCCGTCACGCCGTTCCTGACCAGCCCCGAGGCGGCCGCCACACTGATCATCTTCGCGTCGGTGTACGCGCTGATCTTCAGCTTCGGCGTGCTCTACATCTACCGCCTGCTGCGGCGTGGCCCGGTAGAGCGCCCGTCGCTCGTCGGCGCCGCCACCAACCCCAAGCGGCCTCTGTCGCTGGCGGGAAACGCCCCAGGCGTGCCGCGGGCCGTCCCAGCACTGGAGATCGACCCATGACCATCTATTGGACATGCGCACTCGGCCTCACGATCCTGCTCTACGTGACGCTCGACGGCTTCGACCTCGGCGTCGGGATGCTGTTTCCGTTCGCGCCCGACGAGATGGCGCGCCGCCGCATGCTCTCCTCCGTCTCCCCAGTCTGGGACGGCAATGAGACCTGGCTAGTGCTCACCGCCTCAATCCTGTTCGCGATCTTTCCGCTGGTCTACGCGACCCTGCTCTCGGCGTTCTACCTGCCGCTGATCGTGATGCTGGCCGGTCTGATCCTGCGCGGCGTCGCCTTCGAGTTCCGCTACAAGAGCCTGTGCCTGCGCCCGATGTGGGACGGCTGCTTCGCCGGCGGCTCGTTCGTCGCCAGCTTCGCCCAGGGGATGGCGGTCGGCGCGCTCGTCGAGGGGCTCGACATCCACGACGGACGCTACGTCGGTGGCCCGTTCGGCTGGTTCTCGCCGTTCGCGGCGTTGTGCGGCGCCGGGCTTTGCCTCGGCTACGCCGTCATGGGCGCTGGCTGGCTCACCTACAAGACCGCCGCCGACCTGCAGGCGTGGGCGTTTCGCCTGCTCCCTGGTCTGACGACCGCGGTCCTGGGCTTCCTCGGTCTCGCCTTCGTGGCGGCGATCGGACTGCACCAGCGCGTCATGCATCGCTGGCTCGACACGCCCGCGCTGGCGCTGTTCCCCACTGTCGGCGTCATCGCCTGCGGCTTGCTCTTCCTCGCCGTCAGGCGCCGGCGGCCGCTCGCGCCGTTCTTGTGCGGCATGGCAATGTTCGCCGCAGCGTTCGCCACCCTCGCCGTGTCCTTCTACCCGTACATGGTGCCCTACTCGATCACCATCGCCCAGGCGGTGGCGCCACGCTCGAGCCTGGCGTTCATGTTCTGGGGCGCCGGCGTTTTCATCTTACCACTGACGTTGATCTACACGCTGGTAATCTACTTCGTCTTCAAAGGCAAAGTCGACACGGGCGTGGAATACGAATGAAGACTGATTTTTCCTTTGGGGAATGGCGAGATGTACGCCAAGCGGGCGAAGGCGCCGGAATTCAAGCTCGACTGGCGGATAGCGCCAGAGGTGCTCTGGCGAACGCTAGCGTTCATCGTCGCCGTAGCCATCCTGCTGGTCGTCCTCACCCACTGGGACGGGTGGCAAGGCGGGCCTGGTTGGCAGAGCACTGACGACGCCTACCTGCAGGCAGACCTGACGCCGCTGTCGGCGAAAGTTCCGGGCTACGTCCGCGCCGTCCCAGTCGATGACTTCCAGCATGTGCGCGCCGGCCAGCTGGTGGCGCTGATCGTCGACGACGACTACCACGCCGCGCTGGCGCAGGCGCAGGCAAACTTTGCCGCCGCGACCGCTCAGGTGGCCGCGCTGAAGGCTCAGCGCGCGCTGCAGGCGGCCAACGTCGAGGCGGCCAAGGCCGTCGTCGCCGCCACGGCGGCGACCCTCGACCAGAACGGCCGCGACGTCGCGCGCCAGCATCAGCTGTTTGCCACTGGATCCTCGACGACGGAAGCGGCGGAAAAGCTCGGGACCACCGGCGCCCAGCTCGCCGCCCAGCTCGACCAGTACCGCGCCCAGGCCGCGGCCGCGACGCGCCAGCTGGACGTACTCGCAGCCCAGCAAGCCCAAGCCGAAGCGGCCGCGGCGGCTCAAGCCGCGGCTGTAGAGATGGCCAGGATCAACCTCGGCTACACGCGCATCGTCGCACCGCAGGACGGCGTGCTCGGCCAGCGCCAGGTGCAGGCCGGCCAGCTCGTCGGCGCCGGCGGCCAGGTCGACACCCTGACGCCGCTGCCGCACGTCTGGGTGATCGCCAACTTCAAGGAAACCCAGCTCACCCACATGGCCGTGGGACAACAGGCGCAGCTCAAAGTCGACACCTTCCCCGAGCGGATCCTGCGCGGTCATATCGTGGCTTTCGCGCCGGGCTCGGGCGCCGAGTTCGCCCTACTGCCGCCCGACAACGCCACCGGCAACTTCACCAAGGTGGTCCAGCGCGTGGCGGTGAAGATCGCCATCGACGATGCCGACGACCTCGCTGGCAGTCTCCGACCCGGAATGTCCGTGGTTGCCAGGGTCAACGCTCGGGGCGGGGAAGGGCGATGAGCGGCCAGGCGACCACCGTGGGCCTGGCGAACGGCTGGCCGGCGCCGCCGACGCGAACCCCGTGGCTTGGACTTCTGGCGGTGCTTCTGGGCGCCTTCATCTCGACTCTGAACGGCAGGCTCTCGACGTTCGGGCTCGCAGACATCCGCGGCGCGTTGCATGTGGGGTTTGACGAAGGCGCCTTAATCACCACCGCGCAGACCGTCGCCCAGATGCTTATCGCCCCAGCGGCGGTCTGGATGGGCCGGGCCTATGGACCCCGGCGCGTGCTGATGGTGGCGGCGAGCGTATTCGCGGTGATCTCGACCGTGCTGCCGCTGTCGCCGAACCTGCCGACGTTCCTGTTCCTGCAGTTCTGCGCCGGTCTGGCGTCAGGATGCTTCGTCCCGCTGACCCTCGGCTTCATCCTGATGAACGTGCCGCAGCGGGTCTGGGCCTGGGGCATCGCAATCTACGCCCTCAATCTGGAGCTCTCGCTCAACATCTCCGCTTCGCTCGAGGGCTGGTACATCGACCACCTGTCGTGGCAGTTCATCTTCTGGCAGAACGTACCGCTGGCGCTCGGCATGGCCGCCTGCCTGCGCTTCGGAGTCCCGCCAGACCCGGCCAACCCCGACCCTCCGCCGGTCGATCGCTACGGCCTGATCACCGCCGGCCTCGGCCTATCGCTGATCTACGCGGCGCTCGATCAAGGCAATCGGCTGGACTGGTTGAACTCGGGCTTGATCTGGGCGCTGCTGTTGTCCGGCGCTGTGCTGCTGGCTGCCTTCTTCATCCACGAGGCGTGCATCGAGCGTCCCCTGCTCGACTTCAAGGTCGCCTTCGCCTCACCCCTGCCGCAGCTCCTGCTGCTGATCGCCTTTCTGCGTCTCACTGTAACGTCGACCGCCTTTCTAATCCCTCAATACCTGCAGGCCGTGCGCGGCTTTCGGGCTCTGGAGGTCGGCGATACTTTGCTCTGGATCGCAGCGCCGCAGCTGATCCTATGCCCTCTGGCCGCCCTGCTGCTGCGGCGCTTCGACCCCAGGATAGTGGCTTCGATCGGCTTCGTGCTCATCAGCCTTGCGTGCCTGTCGGTGGCGCACGGCTTGACCCCGCTCTGGGGCTCCGACCAGTTCCTGGAATCGCAGCTAGTTCAAGCGGCCGGGCAGAGCCTCGCGTTGTCCGGCGTCCAGTTCTTCGCCGCGCTGCACCTGCGCCCTCAGGACGGGCTGACGTTCGGCGCCATGTTGCAGACTGCGCGTCTTATGGGAGGGGAGGTCGGTCAGGCTTTTGTCGTCACCCTGGACCGCGTCCGTAGTCAGGCGGCGTCCAACCTGATCGGCTCACACGTCCAGACTGGCGCGGCGCTGGTGACCCAACGCCTGCACGACTATTCCGCCGCCACGGCGCGGGCGGGCGACCCCGCCGCCGCTCAATCTCGCGCGGCTATCGTCCTGGGCTCGGTCGTTCGCAGCCAGGCGGCGACGCAGGGCGTGATCGACACGTTCGTCGTCGTTGCTGGCCTGACCGCGGTGGCGCTGATGCTCGTCGTCGCCAACCGCCGGGCGCCCCCGGGACCGGCTTCGCACCTGCCGCTCTTCGGGCGCGGGAAATCGCCATGACCGGCCCGCGCCTCACCGCCTGCGTTGCCGTCAGCCTCGCGACCCTCGCCGCTGGCTGCGTCGTGGGCCCAAGCTATCGCCCGCCGGCGCCGCTTGCCGGCGCCGAGGCGCCGCTGGTTTCCCGCGATCCGGCGTTGGAGACCACCGACGCGCCTCCGGACGCCTGGTGGCGGCTCTACGACGATCCGCGGCTCGACGGTTTCGTCGAAGAGGCGCTCACGGCCAACGCCGATCTGGCGGAAGCCGAGTCGAACCTCGGGGCCTCCCGCGCGCTGCTGGATGCCGCCCAGAATGGCCGGTACCCCGAGACCACCACCAATTTCGGCGCGATCTACGGCCGGGACGCGACGACCGACGCGATCCTCGGTGCGGTTGGCGAGCCTCCGAAGAGCATGTGGAAGTTCGACAATCTGCTCGACGTTACCTACGAGCTCGACCTTTTCGGCCGGGTGCGCCGCTCGATCGAAGCTTCCCGGGCCGACGCCGAGTCCTCCGCCGCCGAGCGCGACAGCGTTCGCATCACCGTCGCCGCCGAAACCACGCGCGCCTACGCCGACGTGTGTGCGCTGGGTGAGCAGCTCGCGGTGGCGCGTCGGTCTCTCGACGTGGTCACGCGCGAGGCGGACATCACGGTCCAGCGCCGGGCGGCGGGGGCGGGGACCGAGTTCGATGTGATCAGGGCGCAAGGGTCAGCAGCTCAGCTGCGGGCGTCCATTCCGCCGATCGAAGGCGCAAGGCGCGCCGCCGTCTTCGAGCTCGCGGCGCTGCTCGGCCGCACGCCAGCTCATGCGCCCGCCGAGGTCGAGGCCTGCGTCTCGCCGCCCAGGCTGGTCGCGCTGATCCCGGTCGGCGACGGGGCATCGCTGCTCGCCCGGCGTCCGGACGTGCGCCAGGCGGAGCGAAAACTCGCGGCGGCGACGGCGCGCATCGGCGTGGCCACCGCGGATCTTTATCCGCGGATCAGCCTGACCGGACTCTATGGCGGCGCGGGCCCCAGTTTCTCCGGTGTTGTCAGTGAACGCATGTCGCTCACCTGGGGCGTCGGCCCCACCATCAGCTGGAGCTTCCCAAACCTCGGCGGCCCCCGCGCCCGCATCCATCAGGCGAAGTCCGAAGCCTCGGCGGCGCTCGCCGGCTTCGACTCCACCGTGCTGCAGGCGCTGAGCGAGACCGAGCAGTCGCTGGTGGAATACAGCACCGAGCTCGATCACCGCCAAGCGCTGACCGAGGTTCAGGAGAAGGCGCACCGAGCCTTCGACATTGCCAACAATCAGTACCTGGCGGGGTCGTCAAGCACGCTCGACCTGCTGGTCGCCGAGCAGACGCAGGTCGCGGCCGACGCCGACGTCGCCGCATCGGACGCGGCCTTGGTCCAGAACCAGATCAGGGTCTTCAAGGCTCTGGGCGGCGGGTGGAGCAGTCATCCTAAGGTCCGGACTGCCGCCGCGACCCAATAGCGCCGAACGAGGCGATCCGCGGAAAGTCACAGCAATCCCGGCAAGGCGGCCTCGCGAGGCCGTCGGTAGGGTTGTCCTCGCTCAACGGAAAGGAGCCCAGAATGTCCGGAATTATCGAGAGGAAGCTTGCAAACCTCGGGATCGTGCTGCCGACGCCGCCGGCGGCGATCGCCAACTACGTCGGCTTTGTGCGCAGCGGCAATCTGCTGTTCGTCTCAGGCCAGCTGTGCCTGGCGGACGGCGTCCCGGTCGCGACGGGTAAGCTTGGCGCAGAGGTGACGGTCGAAGCAGGCGCGGCCGCCGCGCGCGTCTGTGCAATCAACGTCCTCGCCCAGGCCAAGCTGGCGCTCGGCGATCTCGACAAGGTGACCAGGGTCGTGCGGCTCGGGGGCTCCATAAGTTCAACGCCCGATTTCCTCGACGGGTCGAAGGTGCTGAACGGCGCGTCGGACTTGATGGTGCAGGTGTTCGGCGACAAGGGCCGGCACACGCGCACGGCCACCGGCGTCTGCGTCATCCCGACGGATGCGGCCGTCGAGGTCGAGGCCACCTTCGAGGTGGCGTGACCACCCCGGGGTGGCGGGAATCCGCCAAGCCTGGCCAACGCGGAAGGGCCGCAATGATGGAACAATCGTCGCTCGAAACGCCCGGCCCCGGGCGCGCAAACCTTGTGCGGCCGTCCGCCGTCATCGCAACATCGGAATGGGACTATTGCCCGGTCAGCGTGCTTCGCGAGGCCTTGGACGCCCGCAAGGTCTCCGCCCTGGAGATCGTCGAACACACCATCGCGCGCATCGAGGCGCTCGATGGACCCATCAACGCCGTCGTTGTCCGTGATTTCGAGCGGGCGTGCGTGGCGGCGCTAGCGGCCGACGCCGACCTTGCGCGTGGCGAACGGCGCCCGCTGCTCGGCATTCCAATGACGGTCAAGGAAGCTTTCAACGTCGCCGGGCTGCCGACGACCTGGGGCCAGTCGCAGTTCAGAGGGTTCCGGCCCAAGTGCGACGCCCTGCTGGTAACGCGGGCGAAGCGCGCCGGCGGCGTCTTCCTCGGCAAGACCAATGTGCCGTTGGGGTTGGGAGACTTCCAGAGCTACAATGACGTCTACGGGGCGACCGGCAACCCCTGGGATCTCGCCCGATCGCCGGGCGGATCGTCCGGCGGCTCTGCGGCCGCGCTGGCGGCGGGTTTCGGGCCGCTGTCGTTTGGATCGGACATCGGCGGGTCGCTGCGCGTGCCGGCGCACTTCTGCGGCGTCTATGCCCACAAGCCGACTTTCGGCCTGGTCCCTATGAACGGCTACGGGCCGCCGCCGCTGCCTCCGCCAATCAGAGAGGGTGACCTGGCTGTGGTGGGCCCGATGGCCAGGACCGCTGCCGATCTCGCGCTGGCGCTCGAGGTCATCGTCGGCCCGGACGAGGCGCGGGAGGGGATCGCCTATCGCCTGGCGTTGCCGCCGCCCCGGCACGAGAAGCTGACTCAGTTCCGGGTGCTCCTGATCGACAACCATCCGCTCATGCCGACGGGGCGGGACGTGCGCACGTCGATGGACCGGCTGGCCGAGCGGCTGGCCAAGTCCGGCGCCCAGGTGTCGCGAACGGATTCCTTGCTTCCCGACATGAAGGCATCCGCGTCCCTTTATATGCGGCTCCTTGGCGCTGACAGGGGCGCCGGCCTGTCGGTCAGCGGATACGAGGCGGCTCAGCTGTCGGCGGCCCTGCTGTTGCCGGACGATCAAAGCCTTGCCGCCGAGCGGGCCCTGGGCGCCGTCATCAGCCATCGCGACTGGATTGCCGCTGACGTCGCGCGAGCGCGGCTGCGTGAGCGGTGGCGGCTGCTCTTCCAGGAGTGGGACGTTGTCCTCTATCCGCCGTTCGCCGTGCCCGCGTTTCCGACCGACCACTCGCTGCCGATCGAGGCGCGGCGGATCGAGATCGACGGTCAGGAATATCCCTACAACGACGTCTGCTACGTGTGGGCCGATCCGGCCACGACGTGCGGCCTGCCCTCAACCGTCGCGCCGATCGACCGTTCGCCGAGCGGGCTGCCCATTGGGGTCCAGATCATCGGGCCGCAACTGGGCGATCGCACGACCATCGCGTTCGCCGGGTTGCTGGAACGCGAGTTCGGCGGCTTCACGCCGCCCCCCGGCTATGCTGGTTAGGGGCGAGACATGCCGGCGCTTTGTGCGGTCCTCGGCGTCCTGGTGCTTGGGATCGGTCTTCTCGACGTCTTTCTGACCACGCTGAACTACGACGAGTCCGGGTTCCTTATTGCGCGCCTCTGCCGGATTCAATGGTGCGTTCTTCGCGCGCTCACGCGTCGTCTGCCACAGCGCTGGCGTGCAGTCATATTGCGACAGGCCGTGGGGCTGAGCCTGGTGCTCAACTTGACCGTTTGGCTCGGCGCCGTCGTCGTCGGATTCGGGCTGATCTACCTCAGCCAGATGCACGGTGCGAACTTCGACTATGGCGGCCGCGACCTGGGCAACGGACCTTTCAGCGCCATGTATTTCAGCGCCGCCCAGCTTTCGACAGTGGGAACGGGGCAGATCAGCCCGCAGACCGATGGGCTTCGCGCGCTCAGCATTGTCGAGACGCTCACTGGCCTGGGGCTGGTGACGCTGATCCTGTCCTTCTTGTTCGGCGTCTTTCAGGTGGTGCGCGATCTGCGGACGCTATCGTCCAACCTCGCCGCCGGCACCGAGGCGAACCCGATCATCAGCCTCGGTCCCTACCTCGCGCGCGCTGAGTCAGATTGTCTCGTCAACCATCTGCGGGCGATCTCCATCAGCTTCTGGTCTTACGTCGATGGGCTGCGCCAGCATCACCTGGCCTACTATTTCCAAAGCGGCCGCGATCAGTTCGCGCTGCCCTACGTTCTGCATATACTGGGTCACTGGCTCGCCGGCTTGCGCTGGGGTCTGCCTGTGGACCATCCCGCGTCCGCCATACCGCTGTTGACGCAGCTAATCTCACAGTTCGAACACCTCACCGACCAGTTGCCCGGCGAGCTTGGGAGGGCGAGCGCTCCAGCGCCGCGCAGCGTCTCGTTCGAGTGCTTCTCTTCAGCCCGTTGCGCCGCCGAGCAGACAACAAACCTGTGGCTTGGCCGCTTCCTGCGTCTGGAGCGCGAGATGGCCCGCATGGCTGGCGTCGAACTGGCGGCCGACCCGCGCGAGGCGCACGAGCGCT
>Ga0302314_10011428_pt1 | contig 15479 bp, 11 predicted proteins | sample III_Palsa_N2_3_FD_200533 | JGI IMG/M metagenome (GOLD analysis project Ga0302314, IMG submission 200533) | Peat permafrost microbial communities from Stordalen Mire near Abisko, Sweden - III_Palsa_N2_3 | ecosystem: Environmental > Terrestrial > Soil > Palsa > Peat permafrost | place: Sweden...
TCAACAAGCTGGCCCGCGTGCAGCGGCAGATGCTCCAGGACCTCGGGCGCGAGCCCACGCCCGAGGAGCTGGCCAAGGAACTCGACATGACCCCGGAGAAGGTCATCGAGGTGCAGAAGTACGGCCGCGAGCCGATCTCCCTGCACACCCCGCTCGGCGAGGACGGCGACAGCGAGTTCGGCGACCTGATCGAGGACTCCGAGGCGGTCGTGCCGGCCGACGCGGTCTCCTTCACCCTGCTCCAGGAGCAGCTGCACTCGGTGCTCGACACGCTGTCCGAGCGCGAGGCGGGCGTCGTCTCGATGCGCTTCGGCCTGACCGACGGCCAGCCGAAGACGCTGGACGAGATCGGCAAGGTCTACGGCGTGACCCGGGAGCGGATCCGCCAGATCGAGTCGAAGACGATGTCCAAGCTGCGTCACCCGTCGCGCTCGCAGGTGCTGCGCGACTACCTCGATTAAGAACTGAGACACGACGAAGCCCCCCGGCGCGCCGGGGGGCTTCGTCGTGTCTCAGTTCCTGTCAGAGGGACCAGACCTGATCGGGAACGCGCGAGAAGCGCCACCTTGCGGTGGCGCTTCTCGTGTGCAGAACACGGATCCGGGTGCCGCCGACGGGCCTGCCGTCGCGCACCGACGCTACGGGGCTGCGGTGAGCTTGTCCGTCTCGTCGTGGATGTCCGCCGCGATGGGTCGGAGGCTCTCCTCGTACTTCTTCCCATGGTGGGCGCAGAACAGGAGCTCTCCGCCGGAGTTGAGGGTGACGCGGAGGTAGGCCTGGGCGCCACAACGGTCGCACCTGTCGAGAGCGGTCAGGGATTCGGCCGTGGGAGTGAGGACTGCGGTCACGTCAGCTCCTTCGTGCTGCGTCGGCGGTATTGCTACCCGGACCAACATCAAAGCATCCGGTGTATCCAGGATGCCCTGCCGGAGGCCGACAAATCCGTCACGTTCGCTCAGGGCGTACGCTCTTACGCTCAAATCCCGGGGGAGCGTGACTCCCGGTAGAACCGTCATCGCGCACCGTGCGGTTAATCGGACAGCTTGCCGACACCGAAGTCGGTACCCTGCCTGGTACGAGGCTGTCCGAGCCAGCCGCTAATCTGGCTGAGCACGTCTGAGCGTGCGCAGAGCTGGATACGAACCAGGCAGATAGTGCCTTTCAGGGAGGACGACGTGGCCGCGAGTCCCGAGTACACCGCACGGCACCTGCTGGTGCTGGAGGGGCTGGAGGCTGTACGCAAGCGGCCCGGCATGTACATCGGGTCGACCGACAGCCGCGGTCTGATGCACTGCGTCTGGGAGATCATCGACAACGCGGTGGACGAGGCGCTGGGCGGGCACGGCGAGCACATCGAGGTCTACCTGCACGCGGACGGCTCCGTCGCGGTGCACGACCACGCGCGCGGCATCCCGGTGGACATCGAGCCCAAGACGGGCCTGTCCGGCGTCGAGGTCGTGATGACCAAGCTGCACGCGGGCGGCAAGTTCGGCGGCGGCTCCTACGCGGCCTCCGGCGGCCTGCACGGCGTCGGCGCGTCCGTCGTCAACGCCCTCTCCGCCCGGCTGGACGTGGAGGTGGACCGGGACGGCTCGACCTACTCGATGTCCTTCCGCCGCGGCGTGCCCGGCGTGTTCGCCGGCGAGGGCCCCACGGGCGACTTCGAGCCGCGCGGCGGCCTCGACAAGTCCCGCCGCTCGGCGAAGAAGGCCGAGGCCGGGATAAGCGGCACTCGGATCCGCTACTGGGCCGACCGGCAGATCTTCCTCAAGGACGCGCAGATCTCGCTGGAGGAGCTGTATAGCCGGGCCCGGCAGACCGCGTTCCTGGTGCCCGGGCTGACGATCGAGGTGCACGACGAGCGGGGCGAGGAGCCGACCGTCGAGACCTTCCACTACGCCGGCGGCATCTCCGAGTTCTGCGAGTACCTGGCCAAGGACCGGCCGGTGACCGACACGCTGCGGCTGACCGGCAGCGGCACCTTCACCGAGACCGTCCCGGTGCTCGACGAGTCCGGGCACATGGTATCCACCGACGTGCTGCGCAGCCTCGAGGTGGACGTGGCGCTGCGCTGGGGCACCGAGTACGACACGGTGCTCAAGAGCTTCGTGAACATCATCATCACGCCCAAGGGCGGCACCCACGTCACCGGCTTCGAGCGGGCCCTGGTCAAGACGGTCAACGACCAGCTGCGCGCGGTCAAGCTGCTGCGGGTGAACGACGACCCGGTCACCAAGGACGACATCCTCGAGGGCCTGACCTCGGTCGTCACCGTGCGTCTGGCCGAACCGCAGTTCGAGGGGCAGACCAAGGAGGTGCTCGGTACGCCGGCCGCGGCCCGGATCGTGACCAACGTGGTCTCCGAGCAGCTCAAGGCCTTCCTCACGTCCACCGACAAGAACCGCAAGCCGCAGGCCCGCACGGTGCTCGAGAAGATCGTCGCCGCGGCCAGGACCCGGATCGCGGCCCGGCAGCACAAGGAGACCCAGCGGCGGAAGAACGCGCTGGAGACCTCGGCGCTCCCGGCGAAGCTGGCGGACTGCCGTTCGGACGAGGTCGCGCGTTCTGAGCTGTTCATCGTCGAGGGAGACTCGGCGCTGGGCACGGCCAAGCTCGCCCGGGACTCGGAGTTCCAGGCGCTGCTGCCGATCCGCGGCAAGATCCTCAACGTGCAGAAGTCCTCGGTCGCCGACATGCTCAAGAACGCCGAGTGCGCGGCCATCATCCAGGTGCTCGGCGCGGGCACCGGCCGTTCCTTCGACGTGGACGCGGCGCGCTACGGCCGGGTGATCATGATGGCGGACGCCGACGTCGACGGCTCGCACATCCGGACGCTGCTGCTCACGCTGTTCTTCCGCTACATGCGGCCGATGGTCGAGGCGGGCCGGGTCTTCGCGGCCGTGCCGCCGCTGCACCGCATCGAGGTGATCGGGCAGGGCCGGGCGAAGAACGAGTACATCTACACGTACACCGACGCCGAGATGAACCGCACCGTCGCGGACCTGGCCAAGCGCAACAAGAAGATCAAGGACCCGGTGCAGCGCTACAAGGGTCTGGGCGAGATGGACGCAGACCAGTTGGCGGAGACCACGATGGACCCGCGCCGCCGGATGCTGCGCCGGATCACGCTGACCGACGCCGAGGCCGCCGACCGGGTCTTCGACCTGCTGATGGGCTCGGACGTGGCGCCGCGCAAGGAGTACATCGTCAACTCGGCCGGTCTGCTGGACCGCTCGAAGATCGACGCGTAACTCCGCCGCCACGAGGCTCTCGTAAGCCGCACCGCGCCTACGAGAGCCGACCGTACTACCGTCTCGAAGGTTGACCTGCGTTACCTCGGCCAGTCGCGCAGCGGGCCTGCGAGAGCTCAAATACAGTCGGCGCTCCCCCCGTTGCAGGAGCGCCGACCGCTTCCGCGCGGGGCTCAGACGCCCGCAGCAGCCGTCTCTCGAGGTTCAGCTGCGTCCGGAGTCTCGGTCAGGCCGTAGCGGCTGTGCAGGCGGCGCAGGGGTGCCGGGGCCCACCACGCCTTCTGCCCGAGCAGCGCCATCGTCGCCGGGACCAGCAGCATCCGCACCACGGTCGCGTCGAGCAGCACCGCGAGCGTCAGGCCGAGGCCGATCTGCCCGATCACCGCGTTGCCGCCGACCATGAAGCAGGCGAAGACGACCGCGATGAGCAGCGCGGCGCCGGTGACGATCTTCGCGATGAACGCCGCGTACTGCGATCCCTCGCCCTGAACGACCGCCTCGACCGGATTGCTGGAGGAACTGCCGAAGTGCGCGATCGCCGCCTCGTACTCCTGGCGGCTCTCGGTGGATTTCGGCAGCCAGCTCGCATCGCCGTCCGAGGAGTGCAGGCCGCCGAGTGGGATCGCGAGCAGCACCAGCAGCGCCGTGACGCCGATCACGAGGGCGACCCGCAGCCGGGCCGCGAGCCGCGCGATGCTGGCGAAGACGCCGGTCGAGCGCGGCGCGTGCGAGGGCTTCGCCTTCACCCCGAAGAGCGCGAGCAGGGCCGGCAGCAGGGTCAGCGCGGCGAGCATGTCCACGAGCACGACCGAGGCCGTGGCCAGGCCGATCGAGCGCAGGAAGCTGTTGTCGAAGAAACACAGGCCGAGCGAGCTGATGGTCACCGTGAGGCCGGAGAACAGCACCGTCCGCCCGGCCCGCGCCGTCGCCCGCCGCGCCGCCTCGCGCCGGTCCCAGGTCCCCTGCCGCTCCTCGCGGAAGCGGCTGATCAGCAGCAGGCTGTAGTCCACGCCGATGCCGAGGCCGATCATCGTGGTGATGGTCAGCGCGAATTCGGAGAGCGTGGTGACGTGGCTGAACGCGAGCAGGATCAGCAGGGCCGAGGAGATCCCGGCGAGTGAGACGGCGAGCGGCAGCAGCGCCGCCAGGAAGCTGCCGAAGACGATGAAGAGTCCGATGAGGATGATCGGCAGCGACAGCTCCTCCGCCAGCTGCAGCGCCTTCTTCGTCCCGTGGTTCATCTGCTGGTTCAGCAGCGGTCCGCCGCTCACGTAGACGTCGGAGACGCCGCTGGACGCGCTGATCTGGTGGAAGCGGGCGTACGCGGCGTCGATCGCGTTGTCCTCGGCATCGTCGCCGTGGTTCGCCGGGAACGAAATCCGCACGGCCACCGCCTCGCCGTCCTTGGAGACGCCGTCCGGGTACGGCGTGGAAACCGAGGCCACGCCGGGGATTCGGCGCACGGCGGTGGCGGCCGCGAGGACCTGTGCGCGGATCGTCGGCGTGGTCACGTCGGCGCCGGTGACGAGCGCGGTGATCTGGTCGCCGGTCGGGTCCTGCGCGTTGAGGAACTGCCCGGCCTGGTAGGACTCGCTGGAGGTGACGTTGATTCCGGTGCCGTCGAAGCGCGAGGTCACCTGGCCGCCGACGGCGAAGCCGACCAGGATGAGGATCAGCCAGCTGAGGCAGACGAGCAGAGGTCTGCGGGTCGAGGCGCGGCCCAGCAGCGCGGCCGGGGACTTGTCGGATTTCGTGGTCTGAGTCGTGGACATGCCCCACAGCGTCGCGCCGCGGACCCCTCATCCACCTCGCCCGCGAGCGTGGTCTTCCGCCTCATTCTCCCGAGGGATTAAGCCTGGCCCGCGTGGACGAGCCCTGACTCGTACGCGTACACGACGGCGTGGATCCGATCCCTGAGATGCAGCTTCGAGAGCACATTGCCGACGTGCGTCTTGACCGTGTGCTCGCTCACCACGAACTCGGCGGCTATCTCGGCGTTCGAAAGGCCGCGCGCGAGCAGCTTGAGCGTCTCCAGTTCACGCGCGGTCAGCTGGGCCAGCACGGGATCCGGCGCCAGCGCGACGGCTGTGCGCTCGGGGCGTCGGGCGAACTGCTCGATCAGCCGCTTCGTCACGCTCGGCGCGAGCAGCGCCTCGCCGCCGTGCACGACCCGGACCGCGTGCACGAGGTCATCCCGGCGCACGTCCTTCAGCAGGAAGCCGCTCGCGCCCGCCTGCAGCGCCGTGTACACGTAGTCGTCGATGTCGAAGGTCGTCAGCATCACGACGCGGGTGCCGCCGCGTGCGCAGATCCGCCGCGCCGCCTCGAGCCCGTCCATCCCCAGCATGCGCACGTCGAGCAGCGCGACGTCGGCCCCGGTCCGCTCGACCGCGGCGACCGCCTCCGCGCCGTCCGCGGCCTCGGCCTTGCGCTGGTCCTGGTGCACGACCGCCGCGCCCGCCTCGGCCTGCACGATCATCAGGCTGACGGCGTGCGCCAGGATGTCGTGCATGTCGCGGGCGATCCGGGTCCGCTCCTCGGCCGCCGCCTGCGCCGTCCGCGCCTGGACCGTCAGCTCCGCCTCGTGCGCCCGATCCGCCATCAGCTGCGCCAGATCCCGCTGCTGCGCGGCCAACCGCCCGGCGACGAAGGCCATCACGATAATCAGCACCTCGACCAGTGTGCGGCCGAAGGCTTGGTGCAGCGTTGCCAGGTTCACGCCGACCGAGGTCACGGCCGAGAGCCAGAACTTCCAGCCCTTGCAGTAATAGGCGACCGTGGTCATCGCCACCAGCACCATGAACTCGCTGCTGTGGTTCCAGGTGATCGACAGATAGGCCACGACGGACAGGAAGACCACGCCGACGCCGATGAACCAGAGTACCGCGAAGGGCGCCGCCCGCCGCCAGATCAGCGCGAGCGGCAGCAGCGCCGAGCACACCCAGACCCACCAGGCCCACGGGTGGCCGGGCGAGGTTCCGTCGAGGATGGACTGGTTCGAGGCCACGACGCCCCAGAGCACACTCGCCTCCGCGATCGCGGTGACGACGAGGTCCACCAGTAGCGCCGAGACGCTGTGGTTCGCCCAGGCCACCGCTCGGCGGGCGCGCAGGGACAGCGGGGAGGCGGTATCCGATGCGCGCGCGTTGACGCTACTCATGGTCCTTGATGCTGCCCGCTCGGCGCGTCGCACGCCTCCCCCGCGCGGGGGATCGTCACCGAGCCGAGACGTCCTTCTCCAGGCTGAGCAGCCGCAGCTCCAGCGGCGTGCCGAAGGCCTTGCCGCAGGACTCGGGGCGCGGCTCGACGGCCTCCGACTCGGCCAGCACGGCCCGGAAGCGGTCGCCGCCCTCAGTCGCCAGGCGCACCTCGTAACGCCGCTCATCCTCGGTGGGGTCGGCCCTCGGCACCGGGTCCAGACGACGCTCGCCGAGCACGGTCACCGCGTCCGCCTCGTACTCCTGCACCTCGGCGCGCACCGCGAGCTCGGCCGCCTGACCTGCTCGCGACCAGGTAGAACGCCCTCGGCACAGCGGGCCGCCGACCCGGCCGGCCGCCGCGTCGCGCAGGATCTCCCGCGCGGCCGGACCGTCCAGGCGGCCGTAGACGTAGCCGGTCGGCAGCACGACGGCGGTGGGCGCGAAGCGGTGGCCACCCAGATGGTCGGATTCCCAGACCGCGTCCGAGTCCGTGCCGGCGTCCTCGGTCAGCCAGCCGGCCAGCGCCCGGCCGGAGATCGCGCAGCAGGCGTCCCGCTTGGCGTTCGTGCAGACCAGCAGTACCGGGCCGGCCTCGTGCTCCGGCTTGCCCGGCACGTCGAAGTCCAGGTCGAGCAGCGTGGCCGGGTCGTTCACGGTCCAGGACCACAGCGCGGCACGTCCCGGCCGGGTGTCCGCGAGGAAGATCTGGCGCGGCGCTTCCGGATCGTGCTCGGCGTGCTGGCCCGGCCGCCGGATCAGCGCGATCCGCACCCCGGCCGCGTCCGCCTTCAGGTTCAGCGCCCTGCCCAGCTCATGCGGGAAGTGCGACGCGGTCAGCGCCCGCGCGCCCCACGGCCCCGGCTGCTCGATCGCCAGCCAGCGGCTCGCCACCGGGGCGGTTCCGGCCAGCGGCTCGCCGAGCCGGGCGGAAGCGGCGCTGCAGGCGGAGGGTTCGGGCGCGGCGGCATGGCTGAGCGGCATGAACCAAGGGTAGGGGCTGGAAAAGCTTCGCGGATTCTCAGTGCTTCCTCGGTGGCGCGCAGGTGATTCGGGCGCAGAATGGAGATATCAACCCTTTCCGGGGGGCCGTCGAGGAGGCGAGGATCGCCATGACCTCCATGAACCCCTACGACCCTGCCGCGCGTTGGGCCGCGCACCACAACGTGCCGCATCGTGAACACCACCTCGCGCCCGAGATGGACCCCGTGCACCCGAGGCCGCGTCCCAGGACTGCTGTCGTCACCGCCACCATGGAACCCCGCCCGGCCGCCGAGCTCGGCACGCCCGCAGTGCTCGACCACCGCGTCGTGGCGCTGGAGGCGGGCAGCGGCACCAGTCCGCTGATCGTGCACACAGCCGATAGCGATCACGCGATGATGCCGCTGGAGGCGCAGGTCTGGGCGCGGGCCGGCCGGATGACCGTCATCGCGGACGACGGATCCGAGCTGAAGATGACCGTGCTCGGTGCCGAGGAGGCCAAGGGTCTGCGGCTCGGCGATCACTGGCCGACCGGCGAATCGGAGAACCGGGCCAGGCGGATGGCCTCGGCGGCGGTGCACGACCTCGGCGACGTGCTCACGTTCCCGGCCTGGCTCGCGCGCACCACGAGGCTGAGCGGCCAGCGCAACGCCGCCTTGCACGGGCTGGTCTGCCGCCTGCGTAAAACAAGCCCGGGAACGGCGGTGTACTACGGCCAGACCTTCGGCTTCGAACACCGCCATCCCGAGCGGGAGCGTCCCTACGACCACCGCGGCATCGTCGGCCGCGAGGGCTATCCGACCGAGCTCTAAGCCGCAGCGTCGGCGACGGCGAGTTCGGTCGCGTCGCCCCGGCCGAGCGACTGCGGCAGGAACTTGAACAGCAGCCAGTAGAACACCGCGGCGAGCACGAATCCGGCCTCGAAGGTCAGGTCGCCGAGGTTCGGGTACTGCTTCGCCAGGGCGCCGACGTAGTCGGTCTGGTTGGAGAACAGCGGGATGGACACGGCCATGGCCCCGGCCATCGAGAGCACGCCCGCGATCGGCTTGTGGCCCTTGCTGAACAGCAGGCCGTCCACGTCCTGGCCGCGGCGCAGCAGTTGGTCGGTGAGGAACACGCCGAGCCACGGGCCGATCCAGTAGGCGATGACCAGCAGGAAGTTGTTGTACTTCGTGCCCGCGTCGCTCAGGCCCGACCAGGCCAGGAAGAAGCCGGCGACACCGAAGACGAGGGCCACCAGCGCGCGTCGCGCCGTCAGCGGGATCTTGATGCCGAGAGCCATGAACGACATAGCGCCGGAGTAGACGTTCAGCGCGTTGGCGCAGATCGCGCCGATCGCGATGGACACGAGCGTGACGTCGCCCAGCCACGGCGTGATGTGCGTGATGAACGCCTGCGTCGGGTCCGAGTCCCACAGGCCGTTCGGCACGGTCAGCGTCGCGGCGGCGGTGCCCGCGAGCTCCAGCAGCACGCAGGACACGAACACGCCGAGCCCCGCCCACAGGCCGACGGCCTTCTTGTTCTCGTCCTTCTTGAGGTACCGGGTGTAGTCCGCCGCGTACGGGTTCCAGCCGGCCGCGTAGCCGAAGGTCGCGCCGAGGGTCAGCAGGAACCCGCCGATGCCGCCGCCCTGGCCGGGCGTGGACGGGTGGCTCTCCGCGAGCAGGATCACCGAGACGACCGTGAAGACCACGGCGAGCAGCGGGAACGCCAGCTTCTCGAAGGTGTGCACCAGGTTGTGCCCGAAGAAGGCGATCGCGATCTGCACGATCGTGATCAGCAGCAGGCAGGGCACCTCGGCCCAGCCGGTGAGCGCCGAGAGGGCGAGCGTGCCGCTGACCGAGTTCACGGCGAACCAGCCGACGCCGGCGACCAGCGCGTTGATCCCGGCGGGCAGGATGTTGCCGAAGCGTCCGAAGGAGATGCGGGAGAGGATCATCTGCGGCACGCCGTGCTCCGGGCCGCGCGCGGAGAGCACGGCCATCGCCAGCGAGCCGAGGCCGGTGCCGAGGATGATCGCGAGCGCGGCCTGGGTGAAGGTCTCGCCGAAGAAGAGCAGCGGCAGCGCGCCCACGAACACCGTGGCGAACTCGAAGTTGGGAGAGGTCCAGGTCCAGAAGAGGTTCAGTGGACGGCCGTGCCGCTCGCCGAGTGGGATGAACTCGGCGCCGCCCGGCTCGACGGCGGCTAGTCTGGTGCCGTAGTCGCCCTCGCGTACCTCGGAGATGTGCGCGGGTTGCGCCTCCGTGCTGGTCATAACCGTTCCTCCTCTATCAAGCAGTCGAGGCGAACGGTAAGGGCCGGTTGTTAACGCGGTATTTCCCAGTTGTCTCACCGCGATATCGATCGCACCGGCCCTTACGCACTCATCCGGCTCAGTCCTCGCAGCTCGGGTCGGTGATGGCTGTGTAGGTCTGGCCACCCGCGAAGTCGCCGGAGATCACGGTCTGCAGCGTGTCGATCACCTTCTGGCTGTCCGGGCCGAAGGCGTCGAGCACGATGCCGAGCTCGCGGTTCTCGTTCAGCGAGGTGTTGGAGATGTTGATGGAACCGAACTCCACCCGCTCGTCCCACTGCCCGTAGTCGGCCAGGATCACCTTGGCGTGCGTGTACAGCGTGTCGGTGCTGGTGTTGTTCAGGCTGATCTGCACGCCCGCGGCCAGCAGTTGGTTGAGGTACGGGTAGAGGTCGCACTCGTCGATGATGGCCAGCTTCACCTGCACGCCGCGCTGGGCCGCCGCGATCAGGGCATTGATCACGTCGGTGTCGTACATCTCCTCCTGCTCGACCAGCAGGGTGCGGTGCGCGCCGTTGATCACGTCCAGGATCCGGTCCTCGGAGGTGGTCGGCGACCAGACCAGGTCCCCGCTGCCCGCGCTCGGCGTGATCGGCTGGTAGGCGAAGTCGGCGTCGAAGGTCTGCACGATCGCGTGCACGTCGGCCCAGTCGGTGTCGTAGATCGCGTAGTCCCGGTCCGAGTCGTAGTAGTACGAGTCGAGGTTGCCGGTCATGATGAGCGACTCGCGGTCGTCCACGGTCAGCGTCTTCTGGTGGGTGAAGTAGTAGGCCGGGTTCGACCAGATCACGTTCACGCCGCCGGCCTTGAGCTCGTTGTAGCCCGGCTGGTAGTACTTGCTGCCCGGACCCACCCGGCCGTCGAGGATCACCCGCACGTCCACGCCGCGCTGGGCCGCGGCGATCAGGTCGGCCTCCATCGTGGTGTCATCGAGCTCGTACATGGTCAGGTCGATGCTGTGCCGCGCCGAGTTCACGAAGTCGTGGATCGACTGGTGCGAGCCGGGGAAGACGAGCAGCGTGTGGTTCGCGAACTCGCCGCCGGGCTGGCAAGCCGGGGTGACGCTCGCCTGGGCGGTGGAGGCGGCGAGCGCCGCCGCGAGTATCCCAGCCACGGCGGCGACAGCGAGCCGGGTGTGCTTGAGACGCATGTTGACCCTCCTGAGGTCCTCGGGCCACGTTGGCCCGAACAGGCCAGGACATCAGGGGTTGGCGATACAGGGCCACCAAGCGCAGGCAAACAGTTCGTGAAGGCGGGGGCTTGCGCGGCCCCCGCCCCACGGCTCCGTTCCTACCCCGCCGCCCGCGCACGCAGCGCCCTGGCCAGGTCGTCGCGCTGCTCCAGCACCAGCCGCCGCAGCGCGGGCGCGTGCTCCCCGGCCAGCCAGGCGTCGGCCTGGGCCAGCGTCCGCTCGTCCACCAGCAGCCGGGGGAAGGCGAGCTCGACGATCGTCGAGGCGTTCTCGATGGTCCGCTCGGCCCAGATCCGGTCAAGGGCCTCGAAATACGGCTCGGCGTAGGCGGTGAGCAACTCGGTCTGCCCGGCCCTGGCGAACCCGGACAGCAGCGCCTCGATCAGGTGGTTGGGCTGGTCGTCGGGGGCCGTCACGGTCGCGTGCCACGCCTCGGCTTTGGCCTGCGGCAGCGGACGCGCGGCCAGGCAGCCGGCGTGGTTGCGGTGCCCCGAGGCGGTCTGGTCGCGGGCCAGTTCCGCGTCGATCAGCTCCTTGTCTGCCGCGCCCGCGCTCGCCAGGCCCAGCAGGAATTCCCAGCGCAGGTCGGCGTCCACGGTCAGGCCCTCCAGCGTGACCGAGCCGTCGAGCAGCCCGCGCAGGAACTCGTGGTCCTTCGGCCGGCACGCTGCCCTGGCGTAGAACCGGGCCCAGGCCAGCTGCTTGTCCGATTCGGGCGCCGCCGTCCGCAGCTCGCGCTCGGCCTTCGCGGCGACCGGGTCCTGCGCGGCGGCCCGCTGCTCGGCGTTCAGGTAGTAGTCGAGCACGAACTCGGTCTGGTTGAGCAGGTTGCTGAGCACGCCGACCTGCGACTCGGTTCCGGCGTGCCGGTTCACGAAGTCGAGGAAGCGGCGGCCGGGCAGCACCCCGTCGCGCGTCATGTTCCACAGCGCGGACCAGATCAGCGAGCGCGGCATCGGGTCGGCGAACGTGGACAGGTGCTCATCGGCGAACGCCAGCTGCCCCTCGTTCAGCGCGATCTTGCAGTACGACAGGTCATCGTCGTTCACCAGCACGAAGGCCGCGGACGCGAGATCCTCGGGGATCGGCGCGCTCTCGCCGTCGAGATCCAGCTCGACCCGCGCGACCCGGGCCACCCCGGCGTCGCCGAGCTCGTAGGCGCCGACCGCGATCCGGTGCGGACGCAGGTGGCCCTCCTGCCGCACGGTTTCGCCGTCGAGGGTGAGGGTGTTGACGCCGCTCGTCTCCAGCCAGGCCTTGGACCAGGCGGAAAGGTCGCGCCCTGAGGTCTCCTCGAGCGCCCGCAGCAGGTCGGCGAGCGTGGTGTTGCCGAAGGCATGCTGCCGGAAGTAGTGCCGCGAACCCTCCAGGAACGCTTCCTCGCCGACGTACGCGACGAGTTGCTTGAGCACCGAGGCGCCCTTGGCGTAGGTGATCCCGTCGAAGTTCAGCTTGGCGTCTTCGAGGTCGTTGATGGTGGCCACGATCGGGTGCGTGGACGGCAGCTGGTCCTGGCGGTAGGCCCAGGCCTTGCGGCGGTTGGCGAAGGAGACCCAGGCGTTGCTCCAGCGGGTCGCGCCCACCGAGCCGTACGAACCCATGAAGTCGGCGAAGGACTCCTTGAGCCACAGGTCGTCCCACCACTTCATGGTGACCAGGTCGCCGAACCACATGTGCGCCATCTCGTGCAGGATCACGTTGGCGCGGCCCTCGTACGCCGAATCGGTCTGCTTGGACCGGAACACGTACTCCTCGGTGAAGGTCACGCAGCCCGGGTTCTCCATCGCGCCGAGGTTGTACTCGGGCACGAAGGCCTGGTCGTACTTGCCGAAGGGGTACGGATAGTCGAACTTCGAGTGGAAGAAGTCCAAGCCCCTCTTCGTCACGTCGAACACGGCCTCGTCGTCGAAATGCTCGGCCAGCGACCTGCGGCACAGCGCGTTCAGCGGGATCTCCAGCTTTGTCCCGTCGGCCAGCTCACGCGTGTAGTGATCGCTCGCGACGTGGTACGGACCCGCGACGACAACCGTGATGTACGTCGAGATGCGCTGCGTCGGCAGAAAGGTCCAGTGGGCCACGCCGTTGACCACCGGCTCGCGCTTGGCCGGAGCGGAGTTGCTGGAGATGTACCAGCCGGCCGGGACCTTCACGTCGAAGGTGAACGAGGCCTTGAGGTCCGGCTGCTCGAAGTTCGCGTAGAGCCGCCGCGCGTCGGCCGGCTCGAACTGCGTGTAGAGGTACACGCGCCCGTCCGCCGGATCGGTGAAGCGGTGCAGCCCCTCACCCGTACGGCTGTACGCGCAGTCCGCCACGACCGTGACCCGGTTCTCGGCCGCCAGTTCGGGCAGCTGCACCCTGCTGTCCGCGAACACCTCCGCCGGCTCCAGTTCGACCCCGTTCAGCACCACAGAGCGCACCGACGGCGCGATCAGGTCGAGGAAGGTGGACGCCCCCGGCTCCGCGCAGCTGAAGTCGATGGTGCTGGTGGAGGTGAAGGTCCGCGCCTCCAGATCCGTGGCGTTGCCGAGATCCAGCGAGATCCAATACGAGGTGACGGACAGTAGCGCCGCGCGCCGGGCCGCCTCGTCGCGGGCTAAGTTCTTGCCTGGCATGGTCGGTTCAAGGCCCCTTCGCCTGCGAGAAGACAGTGCCCGTCCATCCTGCCACGCGATTCTTGTCGGTGGTCGGCATTAACGTAGAGGCATGGAGGACACCCGCATTGAACCCCCGTTCGCCGAGACCGATGAGCGCGCGCTGCTCACCGGCTTCCTAGACTTCCATCGCGGAACGCTGGAGTGGAAGTGCGCGGGCCTGACCGACGAGCAGCTGCGCACCAGGTCGGTGGGCACCGCCAACGTCACCCTGCTCGGGATGCTGCGCCACCTGGCCGAGGTGGAGCGCTACTGGTTCAGGGAGGTCTGGGCCGGAACCACGTTCGAAACCGCGTTGTACAACCAGACCGACGACCCGGACGAGGACTGGAACAACCTCGAGGGCGACACCGGCGCGGCGGCCCTGGCCCGCCTGCACGAGGAGATCGAGGCCGCGCGCAAGGTCGTCGAGGCCGCCGCCGACTTCGACGGCATATACACCCGCCCCAACCGCGTCGAGCGGGTCTCCGCCCGCTGGATCCTGATCCACATGGTCGAGGAGTACGCCCGCCACAACGGCCACGCCGACCTGCTGCGCGAGGCCATCGACGGCGAGGTGGGAGAGTAAGGGCCCTCACTACCAGCCCGGCTCACTCGCGCGCGAGGCGGTAGACGGCCGTGAAGTAGCGGTCCTCGTCCGGCAGAACCAGGGCGCCGCCCGCGTCCCGGCTCAAGGCCCCGCACAAACACTCCTGCGCCGGGTCGGCCACGGCCACGACAACGTCGTTTCCCACTGAGCAGTCTGAGCAGCGCAGGTGCACGTCGGGCCAGAGCAGCCAGTCCGTCGGCAGGTCGGCCGAGGGCAGCCGGGCGACGAACTCGAGCCGCTGCCCCTCGGCGTCACGCACGTCGAGGGAGCTTCGGCCGTCCGACCTGCCAGGCTGGGCGCTGGCCCGGAGCAGGTCGTCGATCCCGCCCTTGCCCCCTCCGATGAAGATCGTGAAGCGGTCGAATCCCTCCGGGAGCGGGTCCTCGTTGTTGGGACCCTGGTAGCGCAGGTCGAGTGCGAACTCCCATTCGTCGTGGCCGAGCGCCATGAAGAAGGAGACGAAGTATTCGACACGGGAGGGGTCGTCGCCGACGCGATAGACCGACGGGTTGCGCCTCCACCAGACGCGTTGCCCGAGATCCTCCATCGCGGCGACGGTGCGTCGCACAAAAGCCACGGCGGCCTCGTCGACGGCGGGTAGATGATCATCCACGATGGGCTCCAGTCATCGGTCGGGAGGTTTTCGACGACTCTCTAGCGATTGCGGCTGTACGGCGCCGCGTGATCCCGGCACAGATAGAGAGTCAGCCCCTCGGGCGTGCTCACCCGCGAGAGCCCGCCCCAGGTCCGCTGCGGATCGATCTCCACCAGCAGCGCCACCAGGGCCCGGAAGTCGGCTTCGTTCGATGCTCGTCCCGCCGCCGCCCCGAGGTACTGGCGACTGCCCTCCGCGAGGCTGTCGCTCTTCGGCAGGTCGAACTCGGGTATCTGATCGACGAGTGCGGCCATGGCTTCGACGTCGTCCTTCAGATGCTCGGCGAGGTGATCGACCGTGACGCCCAGCACCGGCCCGGCCAGCGGCGCCGCGTGCTTGAGCACGCCGACGAGCACGCGCAGATAGGGCGCCATCGTCCGCAGCCAGGCCGGTGACTGCGAGATCTGATAAACCCCGGTCCGATCAGGCAGCGGATGCCAGGCTCCAGGCTCCTCGCAGTACAGCGAGATCTCGTACGCGGCGCCCCGCACGCGGCTCTCCCTAACCGGAGTGACCGCGAAGACGCTAGGGCACTTCGTATCAAGCCCTCCCTGAATCTGCTGCTGCAGTCGCAGGAACATCCGCTGCTGATCGCTCGCCAGCTCAGCGATGCGGCCACCGACCTCGATCGTCCCTCGCTTCAGCCAGTCCAGCGTGTTCCTGATCT
>Ga0302314_10011429_pt1 | contig 15479 bp, 16 predicted proteins | sample III_Palsa_N2_3_FD_200533 | JGI IMG/M metagenome (GOLD analysis project Ga0302314, IMG submission 200533) | Peat permafrost microbial communities from Stordalen Mire near Abisko, Sweden - III_Palsa_N2_3 | ecosystem: Environmental > Terrestrial > Soil > Palsa > Peat permafrost | place: Sweden...
CCGTCAGGGCTAACGCCAAACACAGCGCAATGGAGCATTGACCGAGCAGCGAATGAATCGCGGCGAACATAGGCTTGGAAAAAAGGTGCCGATCGGACACTGTGGCTCCGATCGGCACCGGTTTCAAGTTGACGTTACAGTTTTACGTTAACCGCTCTCCGGCCCTTATTGGAGGAAGGACTGGTTGACGGGATGGCTGAAGTCGAACATGTCGAACAAGTCAGACAGCGCCGGCATGTTGGCGGGCACGTAGGGCTGATCGGCTCTCATCTTCGCGTTGGGCAGATTGTCGCGGCTGCGATCCGTCAGCGGCTGCAGTCTCCAGTTGCGCTCGATGAACTTCAGGAGCGAGACATGGTCGCCATAGGTATGGTTGACCTTGCCGCCCGTGGAGTACGAGGAGAGCACGAGCAAGGGAATGCGCGGGCCGTCGCCGAAGAAGTCGATCGGCTGGATGAAGCCTGAATCGTAGTACCCGCCGGCCTCATCCCAGGTGACGAAAACCACGGTCGAGGCTTTGAGCGTGGGATTGGCTTCGAGCGCGTCGAGAACCTGCTGTACATAGGCTTCGAACAGATCGGGCTTGGAGGATGACGGATGGCCGTCGAGCAACCCGTCGGGCTTGCCGAAGGACACGGAGGGAAGCGTGTTGTTTTGAATGTCGGCCAGCAGGTCGACCGTATCCTTTATATGAGCCGCCCGCTGTGCAGCGTTGCCCATGATCGAGGTCGCGTACTGGAAGGGGTTGCAAATCTGGCAGTAGGAAACGCCGAGCGAGTGAGCCGGATCCGCGATCGCCGCCTCAGCCAGCGCAGTCGACGAATTCAGAGTCGCCGCCGTGCCGGCAGTGACCGCGTCGTTCGAAAGGGCGACCGCGTCGTTGTAAGAACCACCGAAATAACCCCAGGTGATGTTCTTTTCATTGAGCGCATCGCCGATCGTGCGTACGGGCGAGGCCGGTATCATGTCTTGAGTTCCCGGCGAGGGTGCCTGGAAGCCATTCGGATAGAAGCCCGGGTTGGTGTTATCCAACATGTAGTAGTGCGCTTCCGCACAGTTGGGCTCGGCACGATAGGGCAGAGCCTCGAGGTAGGTCACGATAGGTGCGACGCCCGGCTGCTGGAAATCGGAGCAATTGCTGAAATCATTGTCTGCCGCGGGTCAGGCGCCGCCGGACGCGGCGATGTTGTCGTCGAGTTGCTCGATGCTCTTCGCGCCTATGATTACACTGGTGACGGAGCTTTGGTGCAGAAGCCATGCGTCCAAATTTTCTATAACGCATGTAGACTCCTGGGCAGGATGGGCTCATGAGACAGATTTTCCATGGCCCGGGTTCAATATGAATACGTTCCTTTGCGCTTTTTGCCAGGACTACCAATGGACATAGCAAGACTACGCACCGCGATCGACCGTGTCTGGGACGATTCGATTGTGGATCGGCTCAAGGCATACATCCGCATTCCCAATCAATCGCCGCATTTCGATCCCCAGTGGGAGCGCAACGGTCATATGGACGCCGCCGTGAAACTCATGGCGGACTGGTGCCGCGCTCAGGCAGTGCCCGGTATGCGTGTCGAAATCCGCCGCTTGCCAGGCAAGACTCCGCTGCTGCTGGTCGACATACCGGGCGAGCTTCCCGGCTGCGTTCTGCTGTACGGCCACCTCGACAAACAACCTGAATTTACAGGCTGGTTGCCAGGATTGGGGCCTTGGGAACCGGTGATGCGCGAGGGCAGGTTGTATGGCCGGGGTGGGGCGGATGACGGCTACGCCGTATTCAGCTCGCTGACTGCCATCGCGGCGCTCAAGGAGCAGAAGGTGCCGCTCGCGCGCTGCGTGCTCCTGATCGAGGCGTCGGAGGAAAGCGGCAGCATCGATTTGCCCGCACACCTGGAATCGCTGGGTGATGCCATTGGCGATCCCTCGTTGGTGGTTTGTTTGGATGCGGAATGCGGAGATTACGACCGTGTATGGTGCACGACTTCGCTGCGCGGCAATCTCACGGGCCGACTGCATGTGCGCGTGCTGACCGAAGGCGTTCATTCGGGGATGGCAACCGGTATCGCAGCCACGCCCTTCCGCATCGTGGAACAGCTTCTGGCGCGCATCGAGAACCCTGCAACGGGCGAATTGCTCCTCGAGGAGCTGAGGGTGGACGTACCGCCGGATCGCCGCTCGCAAATCGCCGCCACGGCTCGAGTGCTGGGCAGCACCGTTGCGGGCAAATTGCCCTGGGCGCAAGACGTTTGCGCCATGTCGAACGATCCGGCCGAGCTGCTCGCCAACAGCACATGGCGCGCGACCCTGGCCGTCACCGGTGCGGACGGCTTACCGCCCGTATCATCCGCGGGGAACGTGCTGCTGCCCGAGCTGGCGTTCAAGCTTTCGCTGCGCCTGCCTCCGACCTGCGATGCCGTGCGCGCGGCCGAGGCTCTACGCGCAGCTCTGGAGCGCGACCCGCCTTATCACGCCCAGGTGCGATTCGAGGCCGACCCCGCCACGGGCGGATGGAATGCGCCTACTTTTGCTCCGTGGCTCGAGGAATCGATCGCTCGCGCGTCGCAGGCGGTTTACGGCCGCGAGGCCATGCACGCCGGGTGCGGGGGAACGATTCCCTTCATGGGGATGCTGGGCCGCCAGTTTCCCCGCACTCAGTTCTTCATTACCGGAGTGCTCGGACCCCACTCCAATGCGCATGGTCCGAATGAATTTCTCGATGTCGGCTATGCGAAAAAGCTGACCGCCTGCGTCTCGATAGTGCTGGCCGATCATGCACGTTCGCCGTGCATCGCATGAGACACGCTCCGGCTGGTCACCAGTGATAGGCGATCGACAGCGCGAGCGTGCGTTGCGTGCTGTCTTCCGTCACGGGACTGACATCAGCGCTTCCCTTCAGCTTGCTGATCGCGGCGTCCAGATTCAGCAGCCAGTGATCGCCGATGAAACGCGTCGCACTGAAGCCCACCCCGACAGCCTCCTCGCCTGCGTTGGGATTGAAGACCGGATGTCCTGAGGCCAGCGACTGCGCCGGCGTTACGCCGAACTCACTTTGCAGGTAGCGATGATCGGCGAAGGTAATCGATGGGCCGGCAAACATGACGAACTTCTTCGAACTTCCCGGAAGAGGCATGTAGAGGCCGACATCCCCGACCACACCATTGGCGCCGCCGATTATCTGTCGCGCATCCACGCGCAGAATCAACGGAAATTTCTTCGATAGAACATAGGAGCCGAACAGCTTGGCCACCGGCGCCTGCCCCAGGTCGCCCATGCCGCGCAGATTGTTGTAGTCGTCACTCTCTCGGCGGCCGAGATCATAAGTTGCCGCCACCCCCACGCGGTAGTTGTCGCCACGCAGGAAATTGTAGCCGATGCCGTCGCCGGTGCTCACAAACCAAATGTCGCGATATTGTATGTTGACAGTGGGGCCGCCCTGCACCCGGTACGCCTGCGCACCGGCATACACGGGCTGGACCTCCGCCGCGGGACCGAGTACGACGCGCCAATCCGGCAGATTGGGTTCGAAAAGTCTCGCGAGAATGATTCCACCCGAATACTGCCATTCTTGCAGCGGCGACGGCGTTTGCGCATGCACCATGCAGGGGGACAAAACCCACAACATGATCGCCAACCCAGCGCACCGGTAACATTTTCGTAACACACCAAAACTTAAGGTGCGGCAACGCTTCGTGGTAGGACCCAGGATCGGCAACCCGCGTCAGCGAATTCCTACAGGGCCGTTTGGTGCTTGGTATCGTGGGCCTTGGCTTTGACGAAATTCGTGCGACGGAAACGCAGTGCCGACCAGTCCGCATCGATTGCAACCAATCTCACCGTTTCGAAGCCCGCCTGTTCGAGCGCCTGCCAGCCATTGTCGCGGTTGATGTCGCTTTTATATTTCTTCGAAGTGCCTTTCGGATACGCAAACCACACGATGGGGTCGCCTTCGGCTATTTTTAATATCGAGGCGGCCAGTTTATCCACCTCTTTCCGCTCGCTCACAAATGCCAGCGAAAATTCGATTTTCGCGACGCCCCGCAGGCTGCGCGAGACGCTGACTCCATGAAGCGCCGCAAGCTCGGGCTCGAAGCTCTGCGGTGCATTGAGCACGAGGATTTTCGTGAGATTCTTCAGATTGAGCTTATCGAAGATTTTCATGCGCCGGACCGCTTGGCCGCATGGCGCGGCCCCATTTTCCCCCTCACGCCGTCGCGCCACCCCTGCGCGATCGCGGCAATTTTCCGGGTTCGCATTTTCTCGTACAAGACGACGCGCTTGCACAGTCTGAAGCAGCGGTTCAGACTTTTGAGCATCCATCTCACCCGGCCGTGTTTCGCGTATTCGCGGATCAGCACGGTATGGTTTCTCGCGAAGTAATAGCGCCGGTCCGGCGAGTGATTGTACGTCCACCTTCTAAACCACAAAAAGCGGCTCTCGCGAAGCGCTCCGATCGTGTGCGACATGAGATGCTTCCGCGACTTGATTACAGAGTAGCCCTTTGCCCGGGCTCGGAAGCAGTAGTCGGTGTCGACGAAATCGATGAAGAATTCCTCCCTGAAAGGTCCAATGTCCGCGTAGGCCGCCAGCGGAAGCAAGGAGCCTGAAGTGATCACCGATTCTGCCTCGTCCCATGACGTGCCCACCCGGGTCTCGTCATTCGAATTCGGCGACGGTCTATTGGCGTCCTGGTAGTTCGATCCGATCACCGCCAAACGGTCTTGGCGGGTGAAGGAGGCGTAGATGCCAAGCAAGGTCTCGACCATGTCACCTTCGGCCCGGGTGTCCTGATCGAGCAGCAATGCCAGCGAATATCCGAGCAAAGCGGCACGCTGCACACCCAGATTCAGGGCTCGCGCGACGCCGAGATTCTCGAGGTTGAGTATCAAATGTATGCGCGGATCCGCGGCAAGCTCGCGCAGCATGCGCAATTCGGCGTCTGCCGAGCCATTGTCCACGATGACGATGGCGCTCACTTGCGGCGAAATGCGGCTCAGCCGTGCCGGAAGCGCTGGATCCGGGTGGTATGTGACCAAAACGGCGCAAACGGCGCCGCCGTGCAGCCGCGGTTCGGGGGGCACATCGTTCAACCGCATCCTGAGATCCATACCAAAGTGCCGGGGGCGTGGTTGAGGTGGTGCAGATATTGACACAGGTCCCGCGCCCACGCGAAATGCACGGGCCGTGCGGGGGAGGGTGACGATGACCTCGAAAGCCGGCATACTCTGCCTGCTGTGAAACCTTTCATACACCCGAGCTGGCTCATTACCGGCCCGGCCTTCGCTGAAGGCCGGGTGGACGAGGTATGGGCTCAATCCGCTCTGTGTATGAGGAATCGGTTTTATGTGTCCCGACGAATTGTCTCTTTTGCGTCTGCGGGTGATCGCTGACGCCGATCCCGGTGCGCTGGCGCGCGTGCTGGAGCGTTTCCAAAATCTCAATGTCCTGCCGCGCAGCGTGACGGCAGAGCTTTGCACGGCAGGCGCCTTCCACGTGCAAGTCGACATTGCCGGCGTCGCAGAAAGCACGCTGACAACGATTGCCGCGAAGCTCGGCGAGATTCCTTGCATACAAAACGCGTACTGGCATCGCGTCTGATTGGTGTGGCGGCGCGGCGAGTCAATAGCGGCGCTTCACGCCGTCTTTCTCGAGTCCTTGAGCAAGCCGAGCCGCACCAAGCTCTCGGCGGCCGCGACGATCGCGTCTTCGTTCGTTCGCGGTGCCCAGCCCAACGTGCGGGTGGCCTTGTCATTGCTGGCGCTTTTCACTTTGCCCAACTCCGGCACGATCTGCTTCACGGTCCGATCACCCATCGCGGCGATGCGCAGCAGCCAATTGGGCAGCACCCGGGTCGGGACTCGTCTTGCCACCTCACCCATATTCGCTTTGAGAACCCTGGCGATTTCCTCGATGCTCATGAACTTGCCCGCGACGGCCAGGAACCGCTCGCCCTTGGCGGCGGGATTGATCATGGCGCGCAGATGGATGTCCGCGACGTCACGCACATCGACGATGCCGAAGGAAAGGCGCGGGATGCCAGGCATTGCACCATCCATCAAACGCCTCAGCAGCTCAACCGAGGTCGAATAGTCGGGCCCGAGTGCCGGGCCGAACACGACGACCGGATTGATGACTGAAAGCTCCAAAGCGCCACCCTCGCGGGCGACGAAATCCCAAGCCGCGCGCTCCGCCAAGGTCTTCGATTTCACATAGGCACTGACATTGCCGCCGCTGAGGTCGCTCCAATTCGCTTCGGAATAGGGCACATCCGTGGGCGTCGAGCCGTAACCGATCGCTGCGAAAGAAGAGGTGAGCACAACGCGCCTCACGCCCGCAGCCCGCGCCGCCCGAAGTACACGCAGCGCACCTTCGCGCGCGGGGACTATGAGATCATCCTCGCGATTCGGTGCGCTCATGGGGAAGGGCGAGGCAACGTGAAGCACGAAGTCGCAATCGGCGACGGCTTGCGGCCAGCCCGCATCGGACATGAGATCGGCGGCGGCAAACGAGAGCGCATCTCCCGGGTCGGCGCCAGCCGTCTTGAGCATGGCGAGCACATCGGCTTCGCGCTCGAGCGAGCGCACCGTGGTTCGCACGCGATAGCCGGCTCCCAGTAGCTGCAAGATGCAGTGCACACCGATGAAGCCCGAGCCCCCCGTAACAAGCACGCATTCGCCGCTCATGCCGCCCCCTGAATTGCCGGTTATCGAGAACTCAACGCAGCTGACTATCCTTGCTGCCGCGCCGGTTATAACCGCTGAAGCGCGCAATGTCGCGATCCTGAACATCCTGGCAGGACAGGCATAGGCGAACCCCGGGGATCGCGTCCCTGCGCGCCTGCGGAATCTCGGTTCCGCATTCGGCGCAGTGGGTCAAGCCGGGGCCTTGGGGCAACCGGCTTTTTGCAAGGCTGACCGCATCCTTCACGGTGGCGTCGATTTGATCCTGCACCGCGCCTTCTTTTGCCCAACCCGTCGCCATTCTTCACTCCTGAGAGTCTCACCGCTCCCTATCATTAGAGCCAAATCCCGAAAACACAAGACAGGGCATTTTATTCGCGGCTTTGCAGCAATCCAGCCCGACACAGCTACGCAGGGTCATGCACCAAATCTGGCGATGGATTTTGCCTTGGCACGTGCGGCTTCGATCTCCCGATCGCGGGGATCGGCCGTAGTTACCAGCGACTCGATCAAGATGCGCGCAGCGGCTGCGACCTGCTCCACCGCGCGGTCAAAGGCCGCCTGGTTGGCTTTGGACGGGGCTGTGAACCCACTGAGCTTGCGGACGAATTGTAGCGAGGACGCCTTGATCTCGTCCTCCGTCGCCGGCGGCTCAAAATTGAATAATGTCTTGATGTTGCGGCACATGAGCGCTCCTTCGGATCGCCGGACCAGCCTGAAGGATACGCCTGCTACATGTGTAGCTGGCGCGTCGCGAGCGAAGGCTCATGGGCGGGCCTGACGGTCAAACCGGCTGAGAATCCACAACGCCCCCGGCAATGCGGTGAAATCGGCAATCAATGCCAGCGCGAAAGCCGACGAGGCCACGATGCCGAATTCGCGCATCGGCGGCAGGTCGGACATCGCAAGTGCCAGAAAGCCGCTAGCGTTGATGAAAGTCGCAAATAGAATCGGGCGGCCGGCGACCAGCATGGCATGTTGCAGGGCGCCGGCCGTCGTGCCGGCCGAGCGGCCCTCCTGGAAATGGTAGAAAAAGTGAATCTGATCGTTCTCGGTGGCGCCGAGCACGGTCGAGCCGATGAGGATGGTCGCAATGTTGAGCGGAATGTCCGTCAAGCGCATCACCAGAAACACACACAGGATGGCGAAAAAGGATGGAATCATGGTCATCAGCCGCGCCGAGGGGCTGCGGAACACCAGCAGGAATGCCAGGAAAATGACGCTCGCCGTGAGCGCAAAGCTTTGGGTGAGCGTCGGCAGCAGGCGCTGAGTGATCTCCGCGCCCACGACTCCCTGGCCCACCACTCTGCCGCGCACATCGTGCAAAGCCGGCTCACCGGCCTGAACCGTGGTCCAGGTCTTCCTCACCCATGTACGCAGCGCACCGACCCGCCCGAAGAGCTTGGCGCGTCCCCGGATGCTGACCCGTACATTGGCGAGGTCCGTCACGTCGACATATTTTCGCGCTCCGGGCTCGGTCAGCATGATCTGCTCGAGATCTCCGGCAAGTTTCGGCCACGCGGATGCCGAGTCCGGCAATTGATCGGTTCCGGTCTCGATATAGCGTGCCCATCGCAGCACCGATGTCGGGCCGTCGACGGCGGTGATGCGCGGATCGCTTTCGAGCTGGTGAGTCAAGTGCTCCAGAGCCTGCAGGAAGTCAGGGTCCAGTGCATGGCCGGGCCGCGTCTGCAGCCAAAGCTCAACGACATCCGTTCCGTTCGACTCCTCGAAATAGCGGGTGTCCTGGGCCACACGTTCGCTGGGATTGACGTAGGTCAGGACGTCCATTTCGAGAGCCAAGGGCGCCATCACGCGGGGAATACCGAACAGGGCGCCGGCCCCGCACAGCATCAAGACCAGGGCCGCGAACACGAACAGCCACCGAAAGCGGCGGCTGGCCGGAACCAGGACGTCGACGAATCCGGGGAACCATTTGCCGGCCGGGACCTTTTCGGAGCGCAGAGGGGTGCGCAACAGCGACTGCAGTGCCGGAAACAGCGTGAAGCAGCCGATCCACGCCACAATGAGTCCGCCGGCGGTCCATAGGCCCATGTCGCGCACCGGACGGATATCCGAGATCGCCAGCGCGGCGAAGCCCACCGCGGTTGCGAACATCGAGGCGGTGCAGGGTAGAAATTTGTTCGCCAGTGCGCGCGCATGGTGCTCGAGCAGAGTCGGCGAATCGTCCGGCTCGATATAGCGAGAATGTACATACACCAGCGTGGCCGTCGTCGTCACCATCACGGTCAGCGGCACCAGGGTGGAGATGACCGTGTGCGACCAGCCGAACAGATCGGCCAGCCCCATGGAGATGGCAACCATGGAGCCGAGCGTGAGAATGATGGCTCCGAGCGCGCGCCAGGATCGGTAGATGATCACCACCAGCGTCATCAAGAACAGGCCGAACAGAGGCATGAAGCGCGCCGTGGCCGACCCGGTCTGCCGCTCGAGCCAGGCATCGAGCCACGGAGACCCGACGCGCCGGACCTTGGTGAAAGGTCCGCCGGAAGCTTCCAGCGGCAGAGCGAGCGAATCGATCGCCGCCAGCGCGCGATCGCGTTCGGCGGGCGATTTCACATGCAGCTCGAGGGCAATGCCGAGATACCGGTCGCCCAGAAGTCCAGCACGGCGGAACAGAGCGGTGCCGGTCGCAAAGGTGCGCAGACGTCCGGCCTCTTCGGGGGTGATTTCGGCCGCCGACCCGCCGTGACGGTACAGATCGAGGAGGCTTTGAGGCTGGACCTGCGCAATACCCGCCAGATCGTGCTCGAGACGATCGGCAGCGCGCAGCGAGGCCAGACTCAAAGGGTCCGGCGATTCGAGCATGAGCAGCGCCTGCTCACCTTCGGGAAAGATACGGTCGAAGTCGGCAGTGGCGCGCGCGACCCGATCGCCGGGCACGATCAGCGTGTCGATCGCGGGATCGTCAGGTACCCGTAGGGCTCCATAGATGCCCACCGCGGTCAGGATCAGGAATACGGCGGCTATCCACGAGCGCACCCGCAGCACGCGTAGGAAGAGTTGAACGATTTTGGGCGAAGCGGGCACACTCATAAACGCGCTCCTTTCGACCGGAGAGGCCCGCAGCGCCGGAGCATGATAGCCTAAACCCATGAGTACACTGCTAGCTGCATCACTATCTACATTGGTGTTCTGTGCCCCCGGCTATCCTGGCGCGGCGAACGATGCGCAGCCGCTCGTGGATCAATTCGCGAGCGCAGCCGTGGCAGCCTCGGGCTGGCCCGCCGGAAGTCTTGCGGCCGTCTATGACCCGACCGAGGATGGCGGGGTGGCCAAACTAAAGGCGGCCGATACGGTGCTCGCCTTCGTGCCGTACCCGTTCTTCGTCGAGCACGCGACCCAACTGCATCTGATGCCGCTGGTGCAGGCTGACATATCGGATATCGGCCCCCGGGAAAAATGGACTCTGGTGGCAAAGGCGGGCCGCGTCACCGCGCCGGCCTCGATGGCGGGATTCACCCTGCTCAGCGTTGCGGGCTACGCCCCTGATTTCGTACGCAACAGCGCGCTCAAAGGCTGGGCGCTCCCCTCGGATGTGAAGATCGAGGCGACGGGGCAGGTCCTGAGCGCTCTTCGAAGAGTGGCGGCCGGCGAACCGGTCGCCGTATTGCTCGATCCAACTCAGGCCGCGGCGCTTCCGAGCCTGCCCTTCGCGGCCCAGCTGCAGACGGTGACTCAGTCACCCGAGTTGCCCGTCGCCCTCATTGTAGTAGTCGATTCCCGCGTGACCGCCACCCGAGCGCGCTCCCTGCAGCAGGGGTTGCTCAAGATGGGGCAGGCCCCTGGAGGTGCCGACTCGCTGGCGCCGCTGCGTCTGCATGGCTTCGTGCTGCCGAAGTTACCGGCCGATACGGCACCGCCGTGATCAATCGGTGCCGCACGGCCGGAAGCATGCGGTACGGTGGGGCCGTGAGCACGCAGCGCGGCGCCGCGGTCACTTGGTGGTTCACTTGCGTCTGTCTCGCGCTGGCGGCCACCGCATGCACCACGCAGCCGCGGCGGCCGGCGTCGCCGGTACAGAGCGTCGAGCCATCCTCGGTGGCCGCACTGGCCGCAGCAATCGAAGCGGATTCCACACGCAGCGATCATGAATCCGACGCCAAGGTTCGCAGCGAACTGGCGGCGGAAGCCGACCACGACGCGGATGCCTGTCTTTCGCGCGAGCCGCAGGCGGCGGCCTGCCTCTATGGGCGCGCGGTTGCCTTCGGACTACAGGCGCGGGCGCACCCGACACTGGCCGGTGATTTCTTGAAGAAGATGCTCGAGACATTGGCGAGCGCCGAGTCGGTGGACGCCAGCTACGACGAGGCAGGGCCTGCTCGGGTGCGCGCGCTGGTGTTGGTCCGGGCCCCGGGATGGCCATTGGGGCCGGGTGACGCTGAGGCCGGATTGGCTGCCGCGCGCCGCGCCGTGTCGCTGCGGCCGCAGTACCCACCGAACCTATTGGCGCTGGCGGAAGCTTTGGCCAAGACGGGAGATGCGGCCGGCGCCCGGGAGAGCTATCAACGCGCCCACGATGCGGCACAGGCGCTGCCGGCCGCAGCCGATCGGGACGAATGGTTGAGTGAGGCCGCACAGGGGCTGCAGCACAAGTAGCGAGCAAGAATTGAAAATCGTCGCCGTCACAAATATCAAAGGTGGGGTCGGCAAGACGACGACCGCCGTCAACCTGGCGTATTTGTGCGCGGCCGCAGGGCAATCCACGCTGCTATGGGACTTGGATCCGCAGGGTGCCGCGACTTATATTTTGCGGTGCGCGCCGACTGAGCACGCCTCGGTCAAGAAGCTGGTGGCGGGAAAGCGCGAGCTGCCGGAATTGCTGGTGCCCAGCGGGTACGAGAAGCTGGATGTGCTGCCGTCGGATTTGTCATATCGCAATTTCGACGTGCATCTGAGCGCTCGCAAGCATCCGACCGAACGTCTACTGAGAATGAGCCGATCCCTGCGGGACGTGTATGCGATGCTGTTTCTGGATTGCCCGCCGGGAATCTCGCTGTTGTCCGAAAACGTGCTTCGCGCAGCCGATGCCGCCGTCGTGCCCTTGCTGCCGACGCCGCTGTCGCTGCGAATGCTGGTCCAACTGCGCGACTTCGTCGCCGCAAGCGGCTGGAGCGACTTGGCTCTGATACCGTTTTTCTCCATGGTGGACCGGCGCAAATCCCTGCACCTCGACGTAATCGCGAGCTCGCGCGAGCAATTCCCCGAGCTGCTGGCCACCGAGGTGCCGTATTCGAGCGAGATCGAAAGGATGAGTCTGCGCCGTGCGCCGATTCCGGCCTACTCGCCGCGCGGCGCGGTAGGGCAGGTCTATTCAGCTCTGTGGAGAGAAATAGAAATGCGCATGGATCAGGGCCGCTCGCGCAGCGCGCCCGTTCAGACGGACTCGGCGGCTGGATAGCCGTTCAATCCGGCAGTAGCTGGCCTTTCGTTTCCGCCGCGAACGGAATGATCAGCAATCCCAGCAGAAACGCGATCGCCGTGGTGGCGACCGGGATACCCATGCTGCCGTAGTCATGGATCGCCGCGCCGAGCAGAAAATTAACGCCGGCGCCGATCAGCCGGCCAAACGAAGTGGTGAACGCGAAGGCGGTGGCGCGCACCGCAGTGCCGTACTGTTCCGGGAGCCAGAGACTGAACATGGCAAAATTTCCGCCGAAGAAGCCCAAGAAGAACAACACTTCGATGAATGGCGCCAGGCCATTGGGCAGATAGAAGGCCCAACCGAAACTCAGCCAGATGCAGCAGGCCATCCCGACAAAGAAGAGAGCCAGAGTTTTGCGACGCCCAAAACGTTCCGCCAGAGGGGGCAGCGCCAGGCAGCCAAGAACGGTGCCGATCGATAGCAGTCCGGTACCGAGCGAAGCGGTGCGCGCCGCGCTGATGGCATCCATGCCTTGCCTCTTCGCGAGGGTGATGATCGCGCTCGGTTCGTAGACCGCGCCCGCCCACAAGCCAATGATGGCTACGGTAAGCAATGCGGCATTCACGATCGTGCGACGCCGGTATTGGGCTGCGAAGATCTGCGCCAGCGGACTGACTGCCTTTCTCGGGCCAGCCGCGGCGGTCTTGGCCCATTTTTCGGGCTCTTTCACTTTGAACAGAATGAAGAGCGACAGCACCACCGGCGCGAGACCACAGAGGAACATGGCGCGCCAGCCGAAGTGCGCGCCGACGGTGAAGTTCAGTGCCGCGGCCAGAAAAAATCCCGCGTAATAGCCGGTCTGCAGATAACCTGCACCCATCTTGCGCCGGTCCTCGGGCCACACTTCGGCGACGTAGGTACCTGCCAGCGCCCATTCGCCACCGATTCCGATGCCGGCGAGCAGGCGAAACAATCCCAATTCCCACACGTTTTGCGACAGCGCCGCTGCCCCCGTAAAGATGGCATAGACCACCACGGATGCGGCAAGCACCCGAGTACGCCCAAATCGATCCGCGATCGGGCCCCATAGGAAGGACAGCCCCCAGCCCACCAAGAACAGCGCAAATAGAGTCGAACCGACGAGGCCGACGTTGGCGGGAGAGCCGTCCATGCCGGACTTGGGCAGCAACTCGGTCAGCGCCGGACTCAGCACCAAGGCATAAATGAACGAGTCCATTCCGTCCAGGGTCCAGCCGGTCCATGCGGCCCAAAAACCGCCGATCTGTGCGCGAGATAGTTTGGAGTGCGGAATCGCGCGCGACAGCGCACCGGATTCGTCCATCGGACTCTTGTTCATCTGCCGGGCCCATTCTTGAATCGATATCGTATACTCGATGGATTATGCACACCTCTATCGTCGAGCGCTCGTGGACGACGCTGCCCGAGGATAAGGCGAGCCGTGTCGCGGCCCTCGATGGCCTGCGTGCCGGCAAACTCCTCGATCCGAAGAGCATAGTGCGGGTGCTGCAGCAGCTGATACGTCCCGGCGATCGCGTGGCCTTGGAGGGCAACAACCAGAAGCAGGCCGATTTCCTCTCGCGGGCTCTTGTGCAGGTGGATCCGCAGGTAATCCACGACATCCATCTGCTGATATCCACGATCAGCCGCCCGGAGCATTTGACACTGTTTGAGCGTGGCATTGCGCGCAGGTTGGATTTCTCTTTTGCAGGTCCGCAAAGCCTGCGCGTAGCGCAGCTGCTGGAGGACGGCAAACTGGAAATCGGCTCGATCTATACGTACATCGAATTGTATGCGCGCATGTTCATCGATCTGACGCCGAAGATTGCGCTGGTATGCGCCGAAAAAGCCGACGCGCAGGGCAATCTGTACACGGGGGCCAACACCGAAGATACCCCGACCATAGTCGAGGCCACCGCCTTTCGGCACGGCATCGTCATCGCCCAGGTCAACGAGGTGGTGGATGAACTGCCGCGGGTGGACATTCCCGGCTCCTGGGTGGACTTCGTCGTCATCGCCGACAAGCCCTTCGCAGTGGAACCGCTGTTCACGCGCGATCCGCGGCACATCACGGAACTTCAGGTGCTGATGGGGATGATGGTAATCCGCGGCATTTACCAACACCACGGTGTCACCGCCCTCAATCACGGAATAGGCTTCGACACGGCAGCCATCGAACTGCTGCTGCCCACTTACGGCGAGTCGTTGGGCCTCAAGGGCAAGATATGCACTCACTGGGCACTCAATCCGCATCCCACGTTGATACCGGCCATTGAAAGCGGCTGGGTGCGGAGCGTGCATTGCTTCGGCAGCGAGGTGGGCATGGAGGACTACATCCGTGCCCGTCCCGATATTTTCTTCGTCGGACGTGATGGGAGCCTGCGATCCAATCGGGTGCTATGCCAATTGGCTGGTCAATATGGCGTCGATTTGTTCATCGGTTCGACGCTGCAGATGGACGCGGACGCCAATTCCTCCACCGTCACCTTGGGCCGATTGGCCGGATTCGGCGGCGCACCGAATATGGGTCACGATCCGCACGGCCGCCGCCACAGCAGCGCGCCATGGCTCAGTCTGATCACCGCTGATGCGCCGGTGGTCCGTGGCCGCAAACTGGTGGTGCAGTTGGTCGAGACTTTCAAGCAGGGCGGCGTACCCAGCATTGTCGAGTCGCTCGACGCGGTGCAGGTCGGCCGCAACAGCGGCATGCCGATCGCGCCGGTGATGATTTACGGCGATGATGTGAGTCATGTGGTCACGGAGGAGGGCATCGCCTACCTGTACAAGACCCAGGGCGCGGAAGAGCGGCGCGCGGCAGTTGCCGCCATAGCGGGAGCCACACCCATCGGGTTGCGTTCCGATGCCGGCCGCACCGCTTCGCTGCGCGCTCGCGGCATCATTGCGTATCCCCAGGATCTGGGTGTATCTCGCATGGCCGCGAAGCGTTCGCTGCTGGCAGCGCGGAGCATCGAGGACTTGGTGGCCTGGTCCGATGGCCTGTACAAACCGCCGACACGTTTTCGCAGCTGGTGACTGTGAGCCACACCGCCGCAAATTACCGGCCGCCCGGCCTCGATGCGCCGCCGGCTTTCGCGCCCGCGAGAAGGTCACTCGTTCGGCCAGGCAAGCCAAGCGCCTCACAGCTTGCCGATGCTGCCGTCGAAGCGCTGCTCGACGAAGCTCTGCTCACGCCAAAGCCCGCGCTCGTCGACCAACGCGGCTGCGGCGCCCATCATGATCTGGACCTCGGCCGCTTACAGCGTTCGGCGCATTCGTTGCATGGAGCGTTCCGCGACATGGCAACGGTGGCCATGGGTCGTGTGCCGGACCAGCCATTGCGGGAAGATCTGGCCGCGATCGGCCGCAGCGGAGAGAGAGCCATGTTTGCCGCAACCGGC
>Ga0302314_10011430_pt1 | contig 15478 bp, 18 predicted proteins | sample III_Palsa_N2_3_FD_200533 | JGI IMG/M metagenome (GOLD analysis project Ga0302314, IMG submission 200533) | Peat permafrost microbial communities from Stordalen Mire near Abisko, Sweden - III_Palsa_N2_3 | ecosystem: Environmental > Terrestrial > Soil > Palsa > Peat permafrost | place: Sweden...
CGGGAATGCGATCGCGTCTTCCGCGCCGTGCACCACGGCCATGGCGCCGTCCGCGAGCGCCTGCATCGCGCGCGCGCTGAACGACACCGTCGCGCTCGCGGCGTCGCCCACCGCATCGCCGACATCTTCGACGCCTGCCGCGATCTTCGCCGGCACCTCTGAAATCGCGCGCACCACGCCACCGCCGCTGCCAGAGCCCGGATTCACGGTCGCGTAGGGGGATCCCGTCGAGGAATTGGTGGACAGAGACATCGGGGCCATTCTTCAAATGTGTCACCCATGCTACGAGGCGCGGCGATGCATCAAGCGATGAACAGAAGTGGAAACAAGGCTGAAATCTTTGGGTTCGGGTGAGGGGGCTGGGCTTGGCGCTCCGGCGGTATCCGTACAATCGCGCGCTCGTGGGCCGTTAGCTCAGTTGGTTAGAGCAGAGGACTCATAAATTCATAGAGTGGCATTTCGCAAGCCCTTGTCGTTGTTTGAGATTTTCAGTATTCTGCGGCTAAGTCTTTGATTTAAAAGGACTTTCAATCACGCTGCAGTTGGCTGAGCTTGGATGGGCTGCGATTGACTTGTCTCCAATCTGTAGCCTAGATGTAGCCTAGAAGCGGCTGCGTGTAGCCTAGAAGGGTCCAAGATGCCGAAGCTCACGCAGTCGTTCGTCAAGTCCCTGGCCGCCCAACCCGGCGAGGCCCAGACGTTCTACATGGACGACGAACTGACCGGGTTCGCGCTTCGCGTCTCGCCCACCAAGAAGGTCTTCTATCTGCAGATGCGCATTGGCCGGAGAGTGCTCAAGCGCAAGATTGGCGAGTACGGGCCGATGACTGTTGACCAGGCTCGAAAATGCGCGCTGCAGGTGAAGGCGAAGTTGCTCGACGGCAAGGACCCCTACCAAGAGCGACATCACGGCGCCAGCGATGCGACGCTGGCAGAACTCTTCGACCTCTACATCAAAGACGTCAAGCATCGCTCGAGCACCACGAAGAGCATCGAGGCGACGAAGAAGCACTTCGGCGAGTGGGAAGGCCAAGCCTTCAAGACGAAGCCAGATCCACGTTCAGCTGGGAAGGTTGAACTGGTGAAGGTGAGGCTGCCGGGTTGGCTCAAGCGGCCCTATCGCGAGATCACGCAAGACGAAGTGCTGCAACGCTTCGACATCGTTTCCCGCATGCTGCCCAAGCGCAGACTCTCGAAGAGCCCTCAGCCGATCACGCGCACGTGCAATCAGCACTTCAAGTTTTTGCAGGCCGCCTACAACTACGCCATCAGCAAGTACCAGTTGTCGCGCGCTGGCTTCGTCAATCCAGTCTGCATTCTCAAGACCGCTCGTCGCTGGAGCCGCATCAATCGCCGCAGCGGCTTCCTCGATACGAAGAAGTCGTACTTCGTAAAGTGGTGGCAGGCCTGTGAGTCATTGGAGCCGGCCGTGGTCGGTGACTACATCCTGTTCTCGTTGGTCACGGCGAGCCGCTCCATCGAATCAGCCACGCTGCGCTGGTCGGACGTAGATCTCAAGAAGGGCCGCATGGTGTTCCGCAACACCAAGAATGGGCAGGACTACACGCTCCCGATCGCGCCTCTGGCTCTCACCATCTTGCAACGGCGGCTCAAGGAGAAGATCAACGACTTTGTGTTCGGCTACGTGGACTCGGCCAAGGGCCACGTGGTGTGCCCGCCGCAGTACCACATCAAGCTCGTGCGCGCGGTGTGCGGGGAGCACTGGGCGATGCATGACCTGCGCCGCACGTTCACGACGGCGATGACTTTATTGAACGTTCATGCCTTCACGATCGCGCACCTGATGAAGCATTCGACGAGCAGCTCGATGACGCTCTCCTACGCGCCGCCAACCCAGGAGCAGTTGCTGGACGCACTGGTGGCGCTGGAGCGGCATTTGCTGGAGCGCGTGCGTCAGCCGCAAACCCCGCAGGCCATAGCGCAACCTCTCGAGGAACCACAGAAGATGGTGGCATGACCCGACGCAGTCGTCGCGCTGACATGGCAACGATGTCCACGCGCCGCTGTTCGGAAGTCAGGCATCACGTTGGCGTTGGATCCTGCGTGAACTCAAATCCGCATGAGTCGACGAAAGAACTGCTCGATCAAGTCGGTCTACAAAACTGAAATCGACTTCAGAATCCATTGAGTCCATCAATGATCGATCGTGTTTCAGCGACACGCAGGCGCGAAACTACATGGAAATGCGCGTATTGACAGCCTCACGGGCATTCAAATGGCGTACAGATCACTGCCAGGCATAAAATTACCCCTCCCATAACTCCTACCAAAACAATGACAAAGCTGACTGCACTCAAGAAAAAGATCGCTGCTTTGGAAGCGCAAGTTGCGCGCGTGACCAAAGCCGAGTTGGGCAACGGCATTGCCAAGGTTCGCAAGATCATGGCCGACTACGGTCTGACGATTGAACACCTCGCCGACGGCGCGAAGCACGTCCAGGGGGCTGTTTCGAAGAAGTCGATCGGCACCAAGCCAGCGAAGGCAGCCAAGACGTCGAAGGGCAAGAAGCCCGCCAAATACCTAGATCCGAAGTCCGGCGCGACCTGGTCCGGGCTCGGCCGCACCCCGGCGTGGATCGCAAAGACGAAGAACCGCGATGCGTTTCTGATCGATAAGCCCGCGGCGACCGCAGAGGCCGTGACAGCAGTAGCAGTTCCCGCGACCAAGGCGCCGGCTAAGCGCGCGGCCTCGAAGAAGGTGGCCAAGGCTGGGCGCGCAATCAAGAGCGCGACCGCCAAGGTTGCCGTGAAGCAGGTCGCTGAAAGGAAGGTTGCCTCCAAGAAGGCCGTCTCCAAGAAAGTCGCCGTGGCTAAGAATGCTGCTCCCGCGGATGCCATAGCCCCCCCGGCGCCTGCTGCCACCAAGAAGGCTGCTCCCAAGAGGGTTGCGCCGAGCAAGAAGGCGCCCGCGAAGAAAGGCGCTGCCAAGGCTGCGCGCAAGAAAGTAGCCTTGAAGGCCGCTCCGGCGCAGGCCCCCGCGCTGGCCACCGAGGCCGCTTCCACGGCTAACTAACCTCGAACGCCCGTGCCTGATCGCCCCACTGGGTTCGACCGGGTTCGAAGCGGGCGCGGATCAAGGCGCTGAGACAGACCGGTCGCCTTCAGAAAGTCACCAATGGGCATGGGCGCTTCTTGCGCCCATGATTCCTTTTTCCTGCCTGCGCTCGCTGCCGAATTTCTGTGGCTTGAACGTCACCATCGCGTGCATCTCGTATTCGATTCAGTCGACGCCTGCCCCGGGCGCGAGGCCTACGTCTTTGCAGCGGGAGCGGACGGCCAGCGCCGCGTGCCGGTTGACAGGTTTCGCTGCATTGCAGTCACTTATCGGCAACTCATCCGGGATGGGATCCCTACAACTTTTTCGCCTTGGCCGAGCCGGTGCGATCCGTCGACGACGTAGCAGTTGACATTGCTCCGATCGATACACTCGACGCCTCGAAGTTTCCCTGCTGAACGATGATTCCAGAGTTGACAATGGTTTGCCGATCATCGTCAAAATCTCTTGTCGAGATGTGATGCTGTTCGAGAAAGTCCCGCAATGCGTCCAACACCACTCTCTCCATCACACGAAAGAGCAGAGTGGCGCTTTCGACTTCAACGTGCGACATTGACTTGTCGCCGGCGATCGACTCTCTGAAGCTTCGGAAGCAGCCAAAGTTCGGGCGTAAGTTGGAATTCAAAGATGCGCCCGCACTCTTCCAAGCTCGCCAATCCTGATACCGGGCATTCCGTCGAAGGATTGCATTCGAGTCCTCTGACGGTGGAGTCTCCCATTCAGGATGCGGATAAGCCCAATCGTGACTCGCTTGTTGCAGCGCGTGAAGTCCGCACGAGTCTTGCACAAACAATGCTGGAGCACCTAAGCCGCGCAAGACATTGCGATCGGCACGCCGTCCCGAAGCAGTACTTATGCGCCAGCGATCATCAATCGGCAGAACTAGTAGTCGATGCGCCTCGATCGTGAGCAGTGAGCCCAGACGGGCTAGACGGATAGCCTGACTTACTATGAGTCCGTCGCGCGCTACGCGAGCCACGAGGTAACAGCGCCCAATACTGTCCGTATCTGCCCGCAACCACCTATTAGCCAGTTCTTCGCCAATCCCTGGGCTCTGTGCTCCGTACACATGCGGCGCGAGTTCAGGTACTTCGCTGACTAGTGCACCGTCAACGAAGAAGCGAAGCCGCACTTCACTCGGAGCTGGAAGTGCGCCTTCTAGTCTCCCCGTCAAAAACTCATACAGCTCGGACTGGGTAAAAGCGCGGCACTTCGTCTCACTAGCGACAACGGTCTGGCTCGGACGTGATGTATCAACAAGGATTTTCCAGTCACTGATTTCGTGGCCGAAGCCTGAGAAGATTCGTTGTGGCCCATGAATGCACAGAGGCCATCGCTGGGATTCTTGATCTGGCAAGTGAGGCCATTCCTGTCCCCCAAGGACTTTCTTGATGCGCTCTGGGTCGAAACATTCGATCCAGAACATCGGCACAAGCTCGTCATTGACATGTCTTTGAAGTCGACGTTCGTAGACCAGGGCGGTGCCAACGCCAGCGAATACAACTAGCGCCAGCCAACCAAATCCGAACGAAGGATTGCTTCGATCTACAGTGTTGCGAGTGCTGTTCGAGTCGTCTCCAAAAGCCTGGATGTCTTCGCCATCCTGGTCGACGTGAGCGTGCGCTGATTCGACGTCCGGCGACCCGCTCGACAGCCTAGAGCCACCGATTGCGTTCGCAGCAATCCAGAGCAGCGTGATGGCTGCAACAAGCACGAGAGTCGCAGCCATCGCTTTCCGCGCGCACTCTCTTGCTAGTTTGTCGGCATGCGCCGCAACCCGCGCGATGAGATCAATGTCCAGCGGAAATTCCGTGGGAGAGCGAACCCACGGCGTCCTCAAATACGCCTCTCCGAGCTTCTTGCGGAAATCGGGCGACGTCAGCGCCGCAAGACAAGCCTCTACGGTCGCTCGCCGGTCGTCCACGTTTTACGTACCAATCGCGGCCGTCAAGAGGCCGATGACGGAAACGATTTTGTCGACAGATCCAACGGAATCGCTGGCAGATTTAACGATGGAGGCTACCTTCTCGAGGTACGGCAGCGCGGTTCCACCGTTCTTTGCCTCCGCGCGCGCAGATTTAACCGACTCCAGAGCTGATGTACGGGCGTGCTGCGGCAGTCCCGTCGCCCGTTCGAGCAGTGCTACAAGCTCGTCAAAATGCTTGGCGGTCGCGCTGCTAACCGCTTGATTGGTATTTGCAACCGCGCCATCGCCTATCGCGACAGTCGTGATCGTGACGGTCGTCCCCATGATGCCGCTGTTGGTGGTTCGCTTCATATAGTTCCCCTGTCCGGCACGCCAATTTAGGCATCTCCACGCGTGGTGGGCAAAGTTCAATCTAGGGGTACAGATTAGGCCGCCGGGAGGCTGAAGAACGGGATCGTGTAACGACGGCAAAGCAGCGAGGCTGTGTGAAAACCCGGGTCCGCGATTCGAGGTGACGGCGTAGAGTTCCGATGCATATCGAGGCTAGCGGAGTCGATATGCCAAGGTTCATCGAAGGTCAAGACCGGCAGCAAGTCACGCTGCTACCCGAGTCGCTGGACGACTTCATCGCCGAGGACAACGCGGTTCGCGTTGTTGATGCATTCGTCAACGAACTGGATCTGCGGGCGCTGGGATTCGAGGGCACGCAACCGGCCGAGACCGGACGGCCTTCGTACCACCCGGCGGTGCTGCTCAAGATCTACATCTACGGCTATCTCAACCGAGTGCAATCCAGCCGCCGACTCGAGCGCGAGTGCCAACGCAACCTCGAACTCATGTGGCTGTTCTGACCGCGACACAGCGACGTCTCGACAAGCGCGTCGACTCGATGAGAGTGCGTCGGCGCACCGTTGAACACGTCTTCGGAACGCTCAAGCACTGGATGGGTTCGACCCACTTCTTGACGCGCACATTCGACAACGTACGCGCCGAAATGAGCTTGCACGTGCTTGCATATAACCTGAAGCGTGTGATCAGCATCCTGGGCATTGCGAAAACGATGAAGGCGATGCAGTTGGTCGGCTCGTGAGGCCCCCAGCGCCTCGTAGAGCCTTCTCGCTGAACCGAGACTACTGTGGTTACTCGCAAAGGTCGCGGCGCTGGGTCACTGCTGCCTAAGCGTTCTCACACGGCCTCCAGCGGGACCGGTCGTCGCGCCTGGCGACTCGGGCGCCTGCCTCCGCACTGCAAGGCCGCCATTCAAGACTTCCCGGAAAGGATCGACAAGGACTCCTTGATCTCATCGCGGACCCAGGTCTCGGAGAATCTCTCATATGCGCGACGCAAGACCGGAACAGCTTGCTGCGCGTCGGACACCGCCAAAGCATAGGCAATCCAGTAAGCCACTTCGTTCGACGCATCATCGAGCGTTTCGATCAGTGTCTGAGTTGCGACTGACGAGCCCGACCCAAGCAGCCCTATTGCTTCCGCAGCCATGCCTCGAAGCGCATCGTGTTCCTCTCGATCTCGGAGAACGCGGATCAAAGCAGGAAGTCCCCGATCTGATTTCGAATGGCCAATGGCATATGCGCAAGCTAACCGAACATCGTCACTGGCGCCTTTGTCCTCGAGACGTCTCTGGAATTCTGGAAGTGCTTCGTCGGAAGAAAGCGTTGCTAAGCCGCGTATCGCTTCTGCCGTCACCGCGTTGTCCAAGTCGGCCGCCACGACGCGCATCAAGTACCACACTATTCGCCGCCTGGAGACCTCGCCGAGCCGGGCCAAAAGCCAGGTAAGCCAAACGGCATCTGCACTTGTTCCTTCAAAAATTCGATCGAGCAGCGAGTCGAGAGTGCTTAAATCTTGACCCTCAACCGTGCGAGCTAGCGCGATAGCGAATTTCCGCGGAAGGCCCGCACTCAGCAGCTGGGCTTGCTGCTTGATCGATTTCAGCATGATTTCCGTTTGCCTCGGCAAATGCCCCAGCAATGTCGTTTTTGGTGCCCAGGCGGCACCGCATTGTTGATGGCCTTGCAAGCTGCCTCGCAGGCTGCAATACAGTTCTTGCCCCGTCCCTCCATGCTCGCTTGATACAGCGTCCGGGCCGGCCCGTCATGTATCTGTGTGACGTGGCAAGCCATACTGCATGTGTGCATCATTTCCATTTCCTCCAGCTCAAACTCTTCTCGTACGCTACCCTGGGCCCACTGATTCGATCACCTGATGCAGCTCGAAAAGCGATGGGCCATTCGCCACGACAACGCAAGGATTGCCCAAACTAGATGACCGAAACCGACTGCTGACGGGAATGATGCGTGGTCAGGCATTTTTGCTTGCGGCGCACTGCGATACTAAACTAGAGACCCGAGCGGACTCGACAGATGCGTGAAGTCGGCTTTGCAGCGGCAGCAGCCGGCCGAGCCGTTAGGCTCGACCGCCGCACCCGCTACATAACGGCGTGGGCGTAGCTGCGACCGCCGTCCTGAGCGCTGCCGGTAACGGCCAGGAAGTCACCAAGACACCAAGCACCGACTACCTACGCATTGCGCGCGCGGTGCAAGCCCAGATCACAACAGGAGCGAAGGACGGTCACCTCCGCAAGCTGACGGTCATTTCATCCGAACGCTTAGGAGATTGAATCGATGATCTCGACGGCGTGGGAGTAGCCGGCACGCAGTGCCGCGTCTTCATCGGGGAACGGCGTGAGTGGGTAATCCGCCTTGACGCCCTTCACCCACAGGTGCAGCAGGTAGCCGTCCTCTTTGATATCGTAGCCCGTTGCCATGTTGATGGCGGTGTTCTTGTACGTCGCTTCAGCGCGAGTCGGCTGGCCAATCCGCGTCTTGTGCCAAGGAGGGGGTTGCAAGTCCATGATGGTCGTCCTCTGTGTATGCAGGTCTATTCCTGTCCGGTGATCGTAAGCCACTGCAGTGACGCGTAGTGAAGCTTAGTGATGCGAGCTGATCGTCACCCTACCAGTGCAGCCGACGTCTGCTATGCAGCGAGTGCCGTCGGCTATGCCTGCGATGCCAATGACTGCTTCCGAGCACATGAACTAGCTCACCGAGTCCTCGAAGCGACAACTTCAGGCACCGGTACTTCAGCGACCTCTTCGCTGGGCGCTGCACCACACCAGCATCGTAGGCAACGCCACGACCATTACTATAGGAAGGGCGGTTTCCTGGCAATTCGCGCGCGCGGCCACAACCTGATCCTCTTATCACAACTCTACGACTACTGACCGTCGACAAGGGAACATTCAATGTCCTACGACCCGCACGACGAAGCATGGGATGAAGCGTACGAACGTCTATCTGAGGAGCTTTATCCAGAGCATCGCGAGCAGGCGATCGTCGAATTTACGGACGAGCGTCTTCGCTCTTACTACCTGGATCATCCTGAAATTCTGGCACCCGCCAAGGAGAGCTTGAAGCAAGCCACTTCCCTGCTGGCATCTGGGCACTTCTCGGCAGCACTCGTTTTTGCGGCGACCGCCAACGAGCTGTTTTTGAAGGAGTCGCTGCTTCGGCCTATCGTCTTTGGACTGGTGCACAGTCCAGCAATCGCGCAGCTCGTCGTCGAGTCCGCGATGACGCAGACTGGGTTTAGTCGCTACGCCAAGCTCCTCGCAGGGCTGTACAGGATGCTGACCTTCAATGAACTTGCGACCGTCACCAGACCAAGCTCGACCCTCAACTTGTTGAAGGAGGCATCGAACATTCAGCAGACGCGAAATCAGATTCTGCACCAGGGCACCCCCGTCTCGGAGATGCAGGCCGGTGAGGCGGTCGACGTTTCCAAGCACGTGTTCAAACTGATACTGCTACCCGTGCTCGAGGAACTTTCTCTTACGGTCGATGACGCTGGAAAACTGCGGGACTACGGCTACGATCCCGCGCGCGATTCCTCGTGACTCTCGTTTTGGAACACCAGACGAGAGACCCCGCCCGTTCCCCGCGTAGAAGAGTTCGGGTTCGTCCGCCGGAACGCGAGACACTTCTCCGCGTTGCAGCCCGAAGCACCCGGGTGGGGACGCGCGCAACGAGGCCCGCACGCAGTGCGGCTCTCTCTGTGAAGGCCGAGGTGAGGTTTATGAGCTACAACGAAATCGCTCGGTGAAACCCGACATCACTCGTCGAAATTGTCTAGGAGGCCAGCAATCCGGGCTACCGAGGCGGTGGGTCACTTGGCCGCCTCCTGAGGCGATCGCTTCTCAGCCTCGCAGACGTCAGGCTCGAGGCGCCAGTCGGCGCCGTCCCTGATGGCCACCGCAGCCTTGCCTTCTTCGAGATGATCGAGCGGCTCAGCGACCAGCTTGGAGCCGCATTTCTGCCCCTCGTTGAACTCAATGTGCACCACCAGGTTCCGCACAATGGGATCTACGGTAGAAGCCGTAAGGCTTTGGAACTGCCCCAGCACTGCCAATACTGCGCAGCAGAAGGCGCAGACCGCCACCGGGCGCATCCATCGGATGGCGTCATCAAAGAAGCGCTCTCGTTCGGGCTCACCTCGCATTTTGTTCTTGCCGTGGATCAAGCGGTATGCGATCGAAGACTTGGCGCGTCGACGGATGAGGTGTCCAAAGCTCATGCGCATCATTTGCAGTGGCTGCTGCGCGATCGAGAACGCCATGACCACGAAGTAGGACAGGAAGCCGAGCACGAATAGAACGCCGATGCTCACCGCCGCCGCGATCACAGGCGTCGCAAGCCAGTGAATCAGGCGCTCGGCGGTCTCGAAGTGCTTGGGATCCAGACCGGTGGCCCGCGCGATCGTCTTTTGCGCGAAAGCATCCCCCGCCCAGACACTGAACGCCGCCAGGCCCGCGCAGCACATCTTCACCGTCCATCGGCCCCAGGTGAACTTGGCCATCGCCACAGTGATCCGGATCGCGTCAATCGCGCCCGCCAGCACAAAGACCAAGCCCGGCGCGAGCAACCACCATGGCGAACCCTGCATCGACCCCGGCCGGCAGACGAAGAACAGTAATAGCACGAAGAAGAGCAGCAGGACGCTGACGTGCAAGATCTCGACATCCCAGGCCACCACGAGCGCTGAACGCGTGCTTCGCGCAAAGCGGGCAACCCTCTTGATCGCCGTCCTGCGGCGAGGCCAGCGGCACGCCGCCAATTGCTGGGTCAATGAGACGATCGCGGCAAGCACCGCCATAACTTGGATCGTACGAATGGCGGGGCCGGGGTGAAACTTCAAGCTGATCGAACCGATGACCAGCAGGGCCAGGGCCCACGCTGGGTGGTTGAAGATCTCCAACCGGCTCCATGCGGCCGAGAAGAGCTTTCGAGGTGAAGTGATGAGCATGGTGGGCACGCACCTTTCAATTGATGTGATGGAGCTCACCGCCACCGGAAGGCCGGCGGCGGGAGAGTCGAGGGGTGTTCTGTGGCTAGTGCGGCAGTTCGCCATCAACGACGAACTGCCGCACTACGCTTAGGTCTCCGGCGCGGGGCGCAGGAAGATTCCGAGCTTGCGCAGGAGCCGGCGAGTCGCTCCCTGTGCAGCCGCGCCGTCAGCCGCAACTGGTGAGGACGGCTTTCGTTTCGAATCCCCTCGAATATCGAAGCGGACGTCGCCCGTCTCCAGCGCCGAAGTGTGCGGGCAAGGCCGGTCGCCCAGCATGGCCACGCGCGGACTGCTACGAACCGTGTTCTTGTTGCCGTCGTACTCGAGATAGGCCGACGAAACACCGCCGCGGTGCCAGGGCGTCACCAACTGGGTCAGCAGTCCGATCGCCAGCGATGCCAGAACGCCGTTGGGCCAGACGACCTGCGGACGCGAGCCCGCGGCGCCGTAGCGCTTGGCCTCCTGCGCCAAGCCGTCTTCCGTCACCACCCCGAAGCAGCGCAGGCAGGGGCAGCCCGGCGACGAGAGCACGACCTGCCCGGCGATCAGGTACGCGCCGCCGGTGTCGTGCACGTCCATGCCCATGTCGATGTACGGGATCAGGTGGCGCCGGCAGAAGCGATCGAGATCGTCCTTGGCCACCACCGAATCCAGCCCGCCGATGATCACGTCGCAGCCCTTGAGTTCCTCGAGCGCCTGCTGCCAGGGCACGGGGCACATCTTGACGCGGGCCGACGGGTTCACCGCCTTGATCGTCCGGGCAGCGACGTCGACCTTCAGGCGCTTGTCTTTCGCGTCCTTGGCCGTGCCGCTGACCAGGCGGTTCAGGTTGGTGTCCTCGACGATGTCGCCATCGACCAGGACGTGCCCGCCGATGCCCAGGTGCGCCGCCTGTTGCGCGACGTGCGAGCCACCACCACCCAAGCCGACGTAGCCCACCGTCAGTTCGTTCAGGGTGCGGTCGCTGTCGGCGCCGAGAAAGCTTTGTCGATCGAGCCTGCTCATGCGACTTCCCCGTAGCGGACCAGCGGCGAGCCCACCGAAACGAAGCGGTGGATGTAGACGGGCTTTTTCTTCGGCGCGCCCCACACGCGGCCCCGGGCCGAGTCGTTGCTGAGAACGATCAGGCCGTGGGGCATGGCGGGGACGACGTTGAAGAAGCTCGGCACGAAGTTCTGCGCGTCCTTGAGATCGACGCTGCTGAACTCAGGCGTGCCGCGGCCGCCGTGGGTGTGGATGTGGAACAGCGCCGAGCGGGTCGCGTAGGCGCGCTGCAGGCCCTTGCGCATCGCGCCCGAGCCGATCATCGCGCCCACGTTCGGGTTGCGGATGTAGTCCTCGTCGTCCACCGGCATGTAGTCGCGCGCCGTGATCACGATCAGGTCGTCGTCCGCGCGGGCGCAGCCCGCGAAGACGAAGCCGACGCGCTCGTGGGCGAACGGGTGCTTGCGGGCGAGGTCCTGGCGCGCGCGGGCGAACAGCGCAGGCGTTGCCTTGAAAGTGAATTTCATTGCAGCGCCCTCACGTGGTTGGCCAGGATTTCAGTCCAGGGCAGCGTCCCGGGCACGCCGTTGAACGAGACCACCCACCAGGTCTCGCCGGCGATCACCCGGGTCGTCCAGGTGTAGCTCGCCGTGGTGGGCACCTGGCGATCGAGGAACAGGCGGCTCGAGTAGCCGCCATCGTTGCTGGGGTAGAGCAACGCGCGCACGACCTGCTTGTGACCCGCCTTGCCCACGCCCAGCTCCGGGATGTAGGCGAAGTTCACGCCACCATCGGAGCCGGCCTGGGCGGCCGGGCACAGGATCTGCAGCTTGTGCAGTTGTTCGGCCGCGCTGGTCATGACGACTGGCCGCAGGGGGCGTGGGAGAAGAACTTCTGGCCGTTGTGCACGTGGATCTGCTCGCCGGGCGTGAGCTCGACGAACTCGACGCCGCGCACGATGTCCAGCACGTAGCCCGCCTCGACCTTGAAGATCGTCCTGAGCTGTTCGGTGGTGTAGACGCCGCGCGGGATGGTCGTCTGGTCTTCGTTGTAGATGACCGTCACGTCCTTGGACAGGTGGCGCACCTTGAAGTGCTCCACGCCGGCGCCCGCCAGGTTCACGCGCTCGCCGCTGGAGATGACCCGCTCGCCGCCGCCGGGCAGTTCCTGGATCACTTCGACTTCGCCGCGCACGCGCGAGAGCATGACGAGCACCTTCTCGTCGATCGCCGGGCGCGGCCACTCCATCTGGCCGCCGTCCAGGACGAAGCGCTGCATGCTGTCGCTGGTCATGATCCACAGGCGCTGGTTCTCGGCCAGCGCCAGGTCGATCGCTTCATCCAGGCGGATCTCCGCGGTTTCGCCCGAGGCGACCTGCTTGAGGATGACGTTGGCCTCGGTGTCGTGGATGCCGAGTGTCTGCATCAGCTGACGGCCGGTGATGGCCTGGTTGTGGAAGCGGACGTCCCGTTCGTCCGCGTGTTCGTTGTAGATCTTGATCGCGAAGACGCGACCGGCCTGAGCACCTTCCGGGTGCAAATCGTGGGTTTCGGTATTCAAGTTAATTTCTCGCTTGTGAGTTCATCCACGCCTGTGCCTTAAAGCACATGCGAAATAGAGGAATCGCTCGGGAGAACTTGACGCCTGGACCCAGGCCTAAGACACTCTCAACTTCCACATCGAGTTCGGTCTTTGGCCGGAGTCACTAGGGGCAAGCTCTCGAGCTTGCCCTTTTTCATTTCTTGCTAGTCATTCCACCTCCTGTCGAGTTCGTCAAGCCCATCGTAACGTCTTTCGGGGCAGCGCGCCACACGATTGTAGTTGAAAAAGCCACTTTCACCAACACATGAAGTGAATGAGGCGCACAATTCAAGTGAAAACAAGGGTTTACCCTTTATTTTTACCAGGCTGGCACAACTAGCATTAGCGCTTGAGCGCTACGACTCAAACAGAACGGGGAAAAAATGATCGACGAGAAGTGTCTGTATGAGACGGTAGGCGTGCGTCTCAAGCAGCTAAGGGAAGGCCAAGCTGGCGGCAAACGAGGACGTTTGACGCAAGGTGAGTTGGCCGATCTTGTCGGTCTTGAGCGCACATCCATCACAAACATTGAGAACGGGAATCAGAAGATTCCCGTTCATGTTCTGTTCCGAATCTGCGAACAACTCAATGTGAGCGTGAGCGACATCCTTCCTTCGATAAAGGAAGTGACTGTCGACACCGCAGCCGAAGCTCCGTTGACGTTTGGTTCGCAAAAGGCGCAGGCTACGCCATTGGTGGCGCAGGCTCTTGCAGGCATCTTTGCAGACGCGGTCAGCTATGACTCTTAGTCGTAGCGACATCGAGCAACGAGCGCAGCAAGTGCTCTGGAACGCTGGCGCAATCACTGCGCCAGTCGATATCGTCAAGGTCGTAGCCTCCCTTGGTGCCTCGCTCCACGAACAGACGTTCGAGGATCACGTTTCAGGCGTGCTAGCGATTCAAGGTGGCGCCAAACACATCCTTTTAAACAAGAGCCATCACTCGAATCGCAAGCGCTTCACCGCAGCGCATGAGTGCGGGCACTTGGTGCTGCACCATGTAGAAGGCGATGGTCTGTTCATCGACAAGCAGATGCAGTTGTACAAGCGCGTTGGTGTTCCATCAGCGCCTGAGTACACGAGTCGAGATTCGACGACAACGCCAACTCAAGAGCGTGAAGCGAATCTATTTGCTTCGGCGATTCTGATGCCGGCTCCCTTGTTGACCCAAGCCATTCAACAGCTTGACCACGACCTGGACGAAGACGACATGATGACGCTCGCCAACGCGTTCGGGGTGAGTCCTGCGGCGATGTCGATCCGTCTTCAGAACCTCGGCCTGCTCAGCGTCAAGCCGCTGGATGAGATTTGACGGTCGGCACAAGAGTTGCCACAACTGGTGTGTGTTGTATTGACATATCGTTAGCCGGTTGTCCGTGTCGCGGACTTGAGCGCTCCAAATTGCGGATGAGCGTGGCGAATGCCGCGTTCATAGCGTTGTCGGGGCGGTCCGCCACGTGTAGCGTACGGTACTAACGACTCATCCCGTTTTTCCGAGTGAGAACAGCACTCTGCAAAGCCGCGTGGCTTTGTCCCCTCAGAGGCCAACAATGACTCAAGCACTCAACGTCGAACTGCCCGACGTACTACTCGGCGTCGCCAAGGCTGTGTTCAAGTCCCTCGGCAAGCCAGTGATCATCCCGCCCGAAGTCATCGCGAGGATTGACCGCGTCATCGACGAGTCGCTTGTGACGACATTGTTGGATGTTCGCGAGCGTGAACGCGCTGTGTCGCCCGACGCACTAAAGCTAAGGATCCGATGAGACGCAGCTAACTGCTGTGTTAAAACGCCGAGCATGGCGTTTCGATACAAGCTGCGTTCAATCACTCCGCAAGACGATCCGCGGGCACTTCTTCAAGAAATTCATCCTCCGGGCAACAGCTTTGGTGAGGTGCTCTCGGGAGAGACCAGAGCCCCACAATGGGGTGCCGTCATCAGTCTCTTGAGACACCTTGGCGCCAAGCGCTTGCTGATTCAGTACGGCATCCGCGATCCAGATTTCCTCGAAGAGCACCAGGCGTTCTACGCTAAGCAGCATCGGCCCGTCACTCGCAAGTGCGTTCGGATCCACGCGTTCTCGCTTGATATTCCTATTCCTGAGATAACGGACGAGGCGGCCGTGCTCGCCTTTCTCGACGCCGCGAAGGCGCAGGACGGCAGCTACATCGGATTCGTCACCGTCAGACCCCTACGTCATGCCCCAGTAGGCGCGACGATCATTTCACCGCCCGCGAGCCGAATGCCAGCGGCTCTCGATGCCTTCCCGGTACACATCGCCGGAATTGAGTTCAGCGTGACCGGGACGCCGTTTCTCCAGCAGGACAACGCCGTGGGGGCCTGTGCGCAGGCAAGCATCTGGATGGCGCTGCGCACGATTCGTCGACGCCAGGGCAACGTCGCCTACTCACCCGCCGAGCTCACCGTCGCCGCGACACTGTCGGCGCCGATTGAAAACTGACCCACCCTGCCGACTGAAAAGTGACCCAGGGATGGGGCCGGCGCGTTGGCTGCCGGCTGTGGATAACTCTACCTCCTTGCTCGTCTTGTCGT
>Ga0302314_10011432_pt1 | contig 15476 bp, 10 predicted proteins | sample III_Palsa_N2_3_FD_200533 | JGI IMG/M metagenome (GOLD analysis project Ga0302314, IMG submission 200533) | Peat permafrost microbial communities from Stordalen Mire near Abisko, Sweden - III_Palsa_N2_3 | ecosystem: Environmental > Terrestrial > Soil > Palsa > Peat permafrost | place: Sweden...
CCAGTTCCAGACGCCAACCCCACAGCAAGCCCCAACCCAGCCCAACTCGACCGCCCCCCTCCCCGGCAGCACAACACCGCCGCAGCCCTCCTATTCCTCCCCAGCAAACGCCGCAGCCACTCCCACCCCCGCAAGCTCCGCACCCAGCCGCATCCCGCAAACGCCTGCCTACGCCCAGATCGCCCATGCCGCGACCCCCGCCACCACGCCCGGCCCCGCCTACGTTATGCCCAACCTGATCGGCCTCTCGCTCTCCGCCGCCGCCGCCCGCATCACCTCGATGGGCCTGCACATCGCCAGCGTGGAGACGCAGAACACCCCGATCCGCCATCCCGGCGCGATCCCCAGCATCCCCTCCCCCAGCCCGATCACCCCCATCGGCAGTGGCCCCATCCGCATGCCCGCGCCCGTCGCCCCGATGTCTCCCGTCACCCCGGCCAACACCGTCGTCGCCCAATCCCCCGCCGCCGGCCACCGCGTCACCCGCACCGACCCCATCCACATCACCCTCAGCCGCTAACCCACCACCCGCCAAAAACCGGGTGCCCCATCCTTGACAGCTCCATCGTCAAGGGTGGGACGTAAACCGTTCCCCGGACCGTAAAGTCACAAACTCTCCTTTGCGACCATCGGGAGCACCACCGCGAAGCGGATCACATGTCACGAAGTGACCGCCCCGCGCGCAGCGGGCCCGTCCGGCAGGACAGCCTTTACCCCCGCTCCAGCACCACCGCAAAGAACCCATCACACCCATGCACTCCCGGCAGCGTCCTGAGCGCCCCATCCCTCACCGCCGACCCCAGTTCCACCCCATCCCGCAGCACACCCGCCTCCGCCAACCGAGCAATCAACCCATCCACCGGCACCCGCCGAAATCCAGCGTCAGCAGCCAGCACAGCCGCAACCACCGCCTCATTCTCCTCACTCTCCAGCGAGCAAGTCGAATACACCAGCCGTCCCCCCACCGCGAGCCGCTTCAACGAAGCCGCCAGAATCGCCTTCTGCCGGGCGGCCTGTCGCGCCAACTCCTCGGGCTGCAACCGCAGCCGAATCTCCGGATTCCGCGCCAGCGTCCCCGTCCCACTACACGGCACATCGCACAAAATCAGGTCAAACTCCCCCGCACTCTTCGGCAGCGCCGTCGCGTCGATCACCGCCGTCCGCACCCGCTCGCCATACCCATACCGCGCCAGCCGGGCACCCATCTGCGCCGTCCGCTTCCCACTCACATCCGTCGCCAGAACCTCAGCCTCAGCCTCGCGCAACGCCAGCACCAACGTCTTCCCCCCAGGAGCCGCACAACAATCCCAAACCGTCTTCGCCCCCGGCTTCGCCGCCGCCGCAATCTCCGCCACCAACCGCGACCCATCATCCATCGTCGGAATTGGACTGGGAATCGCAGCCGCAGTTAAAGCCGAACTTCCATCCGCAGCAGAAGCCGCACCCAAAGCACCTTCGACAACCGCAAACATAGCCGACTCCTCCGGCTCCCGCTGCCCCGCCTCGCAGATCTTCAGCGCCGCCTCCCGGCCATACGCCTCCACCCACCGCTCTACCAGCCACCTCGGATGTCCCAGCCGCTCCGCAAACGCCGCCGTCGACTCGAAGATCCTCGTCCCCGGCTTCTGCGCCGCCGCGACCTTCCGCAGCACCGCATTCACCATCCCCGTCGCATGCGGCTGCTCAAATGCCCTGCACAACTCCACGCTCTCACTCAACGCCGCATGTGCCGGAATCCGGTCCATATGCAGCAACTGAAACGCCCCCATCCGCAGCGCTAGCGCGACCTCCTCCGCCAGCCGCTGGTCCGGCCTCTCCAAAAATCCCTTCACACGCGCATCGAGCGCAATCTCCCACCGCAGCACGCCCATCACCAGAGCCGTCGCCAGGTTCCGATCGTCCGCCGACAAACCCTCCGTCCGCGCCGAGTGCAGCAGCTCATCGCTATGCCCTTTACCCTGCCCCACCAGCAACAAAATCTCAAACGCCACTCTTCGCGCCGGAGACACCTTCGCCAGCGACTCCCCCGCCGACAACGTCGGCCCCGCGCTCACCGGCCTCCGCCGAACGACATTCGAGCCTCGCCCCACCCCACCCGCCGTCGCAGACACCGCCCCACGCGGCACCACACCCTTGCCGCTGCTTTGGCCTTTGCTGCTGCCTTGGCCTTTGCCGTTGCTCTTGCCCTTGTCTTTCCCTATTCCCTGTTCCCTATTCCCTATTCCCTGCTTTTTCATCTCCCCAACCGTTCGCCCGACCGCACCTGAAACCCACGCAGAAAATCTGCCGCCGCCATCTTCTTCTTGCCTTCCATCTGCACCTCCATCAACTCAAGCATCGTTCCTCCGCCGCACCCCACCACCAACCGATCCCCATCCACCCGCAACACACCCATTTCCCCAGCACTCTCATCCCGCAAAACCCGCATCGCATGCAAGATCAGCTTCTTCCCCCGCAGCGCCGTATGCGCACCCGGCCACGGCTGAAACCCACGCCACCGGTCATAAATCTCCTTCGCCGAGCGATTGAAGTCAACCAGCCCATCGTCTCTCGTCAAAATCGGTGCCAGCGTCGCCAGCGCATGATCCTGCCCCTGCGGATGCACCGTCCCCGCCTCCAGCCCGGCAAGCGTCTCGACCATAAGCTCCGACCCCACCCCAGCCAGCGCCTCAAACACATCGACCGCCGTCTCTTCCTCCGCAATCGGCACCGTCTTTGCCAGCAGCATCGGCCCTGTATCAAGCCCTGCCTCGAGCAGCATCGTCGTCACACCCGTCGTCGTCTCGCCATTCGCCACCGCCCACTGAATGGGAGCCGCGCCCCGGTATTTCGGAAGCAAAGACCCATGCAGGTTGATGTTCCCAAACCTGGGGAGCTCCAACATCCACTGCGGAATAATCCGCCCATACGCGACCACCAGAATTGCATCCGGCGCAATCCCTTCAAGCCTCTCCCGCAGCTCCAGATTATTCTTGATCTTCTCCGGCTGCAGCACCTCAATCCCATGCGCCAACGCCGCGACCTTCACCGGCGGAGCGTGCATCTCAAGCCCCCGCCCCACCGCACGATCCGGCTGCGTCAACACCAGCGCAACCTCATGCCCCGCGCGCAACACCGCCTCCAGCGTCCCCACCGCAAACTCCGGAGTTCCACAAAAAACTAATTTCATTCCCTTACCTCCGGCAAATCACAGCAACAAGCCCAACCCACACCGATCAGGCCCTTAGTCCTCCGGAGAGCAAGCCCCAACCAAACCCGCCAAGACTCTCACCGCGAAGCGGTCGAGAACGGCACGAAGTGCTACCACTCGCCGTTCTTTTGCAGCTTCTTGATCTTCCTAAGCACCATCTCCCGCTTCAACCGGCTAATCCGATCGATAAACAAGATCCCGTCCAGATGATCGATCTCATGCTGCATACACCGCCCCAGCAGCTCGGTCCCTTCAATCTCGAACACCTTCCCCGTCACATCCTGCGCCCTGATCTTCACCCACTCGGCCCGCGACACCTTCTCGCGAATCTCCGGCAGACTCAAGCACCCTTCCTCCTCAAGCTGCTTCCCCTCACGTTCAATAATCGCCGGATTGATCAACACGATCCTCTCCTTCGGATTCTTCTTGAAGCTCACGTCGATCACCGCGATCCGCTTCGAGATACTGATCTGCGGAGCCGCCAGCCCAATCCCCTGCGCCACATACATCGACTCAAACATCTCGTCGACCAGCTTCGCCAGCGCCTCATCGAACACCGTCACCTCGTCGCCGCGCTGCGCCAGCACCGGCTCCGGAAACTTCACCACCTCATGAATCTTCAACGCCTGTTTTTTACTCACGCCTCTACCTGAACCTATCCTTAAAAATCGGCGTCACCGCCGCCAGCCCTATTCCCTATTCCCTATTCCCTATTCCCTATTCCCTATTCCCTATTCCCTATTCCCTATTCCCTGAAAATCAAAACTCCCGAATCTGCTCACAATATCCGCGATAGTTCCGCTCCAGCTCCCGCAGCGAATCCCCGCCAAACTTATCCAGCACCAGCTTCGCCACGGTCAGCGCAACCATCGCCTCCGCCGCCACGCCCGCCGCCGGAACCACGCACACATCGCTGCGTTCATACGCCGCCTTCACCGGCTCCCGCGTCTCAAAGCTCACCGAACCCAGCGGCCTCCTCAGCGTCGAAATCGGCTTCAGATACCCCCGCACCACCACATCCTCACCATTCGAGATCCCACCCTCAAGCCCACCCGCATTATTCTTCTCCCGCGAGAACTTGGTAAACCCACCACCCGCAACCGAGCCGCCGCCCGCTATTCCCTCGTCCCTGGTCCCTCGTCCCTCGTACCCAATCGCATCATGCACAGCCGACCCAATCGACTCCGCCGCCGTCACGCCACGCCCAATCTCCACCGCCTTCACCGCCTGCAGACTCATCACTGCCTGAGCCAGCAGTCCATCCATGCGCTCGTCCCAGTTCACATGCGTCCCCACGCCCGGCGCGAGTCCATGCACCACCACTTCAAACACGCCACCCACGGTATCGCCCGTCCGCAGCACCGCATCGACCTCAGCCTTCATCCGTGCCTCGGCCTCGGCGTCCACGCAGTTCAAAAAGATCTCTTCCTTGGCATTGGCCGCGACGATCTCCGCCCACTGCGCATCCCGCCCCAGTTCGGCCTTGCCCACGCGAATCACATGGCTGCCAACCTCAACCCCCAGCGCCCGCAGCAACAGCTTCGCCAGCGCCCCACAAGCCACTCGCGCCGCGCTCTCCCGCGCCGACGCCCGCTCCAGCACATACCGCGCATCCTTGAAGTCATACTTCAGCGCGCCCGCCAGGTCCGCATGCCCCGGCCTCGGCGAAGCCACGGCCTTATGCAAGCTCGGATCACCCGGCCCAACCGGCAGAATCTCCGTCCAGTTCTTCCAATCGTTATTCGCCAGCGTCATCGCCACCGGCGACCCGATCGTCTTGCCATGCCGCACGCCGCTCAGGATATGCGCTGTATCGCGCTCGATTCGCATCCGGCCGCCGCGCCCATACCCTTGCTGCCGCCGCCAAAGCTCGCGGTCCACAAACGCCTGGTCAACCTCAACACCCGCCGGCAACCCGGAGACGAACGCCACCAGGCTCTCGCCATGACTCTCACCTGCTGTACTGAAACGAAGCATCGATCTCCCGATAAACCCAAACTTAAATTGTAGCAACCCTCGAGACGATAAAAGCGCCCTGCGCGGGCGGCGACCACTTCGTGGTGTGTATTGGGCTTCGCGTCGCACCTCCCGATGGTCGGCACAAGCTCTCTTGGAGACCATCGCGAAGCGGATCACACGTCCCGAAGGGCCCCCCCTCCGCGCAGGAGGCCCGTCCGGCAGGACAAGTCTTTCCTATTCCCTATTCCCTACCCCTACTCCCCGTCTTGTTGACTATCTACACAAGCGTAGTGTAGATAATCACAGTATGGGAAAGCCAAACGATCTCGTCCAGGGAACCCTCGACCTCCTCATCCTCCAAACCGTCGCCCTCGAGCCCAAACACGGCTGGGCCATCGCCAAGCGCATCCAGCAGCTCTCCAACGAAGTCCTCCAGGTCCAGCAAGGCTCCCTCTACCCCGCCCTCCACCGCCTCGAGCAGCAAGGCTGGATCCGCGCCAAGTGGGCTGCCACCGAGACCAACCGCCAGGCCCGCTTCTATTCCATCACCGCCGCCGGCCGCACCCAGCTCGAGCGCGAGCGCGAATCCTGGACCCGCCTCTCCTCCGCCATCAACCTCGTCGTCGAAAACCTCACCCTCACAACCGCCACGAAATCCTAACCCCTGCCAACTGACAACTGGCCTTTCACAGACAACTGACACCCCCTCGGAGTCCCCCATGCGCTGGTTCGATCAACTTCGCCGCTCCCTCAGCACTCTCCTCCACCGCACCTCCGAGACCGCCCACCTCACCGAAGAACTCCAATTCCATCTCGACCAGCAGATCGCCGAAAACCTCGCCCGCGGCCTCTCGCCGGAAGAAGCCCGTACCGCCGCCCTCCGAAACTTCGGCAACCCCGTCGTCCTCCGCGAGCAGGCCCGCAACACCTGGTCCTGGGCCTGGCTCGAAATCCTCGTCCGCGACCTCCGCTTCACCGTCCGCACCCTCCTCCGCGACCGCACCTTCGCCCTCATCGCCATCCTGATCCTCGGCATCGGCATCGGCGCAAACGTCGCCGTCTTCTCGGTCGTCAACGCCGTCCTCATCCGCCCACTGCCCCTCGGCCAGCCCGGCCAGCTCGTCCGCATCCTCAGAAAAAAACCCGCCGGAGGCGAATCCAGCAACACCTACTCCGTCGACGCCGTCCAGCAGTTCCAGCGCAGCAACCGTTCCTTCGACCAGCTCACCGGCTACTTCGCCTTCTCCGGCCCCGACAACATGAACCTCACTGGCAGCGGCCAGCCCCGCCCCATCAGCGGCCTCATGGTCGCCCAGAACTTCTTCTCCACCCTCGGCGTCCAGCCCATCCTTGGCCGCCAGTTCCTCCCCGAAGAGTCTCTCCCCCACGCCCGCCCCGTCGCCCTCCTCAGCTACGCCTTCTGGAAGCGCCAGTATTCTTCCAACTCCGCCATCGTCGGCCAGTCCGTCTCCATCGACAAAACCCCCGTCACCATCGTCGGCGTCCTCCCACCCAGCTTCGACTTCGGTGCCATCTTCTCTCCCGGAGCCCGCGAAGACCTCTACGTCCCCGTCGTCCTCGACGACATTCGCGACGAAGGCAACACCCTCGCCCTCGTCGGTCGCCTCAAGCCCGGCGTAACCCTCGCCCACGCCCAATCCGAAGCCGACACCCTCGTCCCCACCCTCTTCTTCAGCGCCAAACACCCCGAGTGGGGCACCGGCTACGACGCCCGTCTCCTCGTCCTCAAAGACTTCGTCTCCGGTAAACTCCGCCAGTCCCTCATCGCCCTCTGGTGCGCCGTCGGCATGATCCTCCTCATCGTCTGCGTCAACCTCTCAAACCTCCTGCTCGCCCGCTCCTCCGCCCGCGCCAAGGAGTTCGCCCTCCGCACCGCCCTCGGCGCAGCCCGCTCCCGCATCGTTCGCCAGCTCCTCACCGAAAGCCTCGTCCTCGCCACCGCCGGAGCCCTGCTAGGCCTCGCCCTGGCCTTCGCCGTCACCTCCTACCTCGCCCACCAGACCTCCATCGCCTTGCCCATGCTCGCCAGCATCCGCGTCGATTCGCAGGCCCTCACCTGGACCATCCTCATCGCGCTCCTCACCGCGACCATCTTCGGCCTCGCTCCCGCCCTCAAGCTGGCCTCCTCCGCCTCGAATCTGCAGGAGACCTTGAAAGACGGAGGCCGCGGCACCAGCGACGGCGCCAGCCACAACCGTCTCCGCTCCGTCCTCGTCATCTCCGAGGTCGCCCTCGCCTGCATCCTGTTAGTCGGCGCAGGCCTGCTCCTCCGCAGCTTCCTCCACGTCCTCGACGTCGATCTCGGCTTCGAACCCTCCCGCGCCGCCGCCATCAGCGTCCAGATCGATGTCCCCGATTCTCCCAATGCCCCTGCCACCCGCTGGGCCCTCTGGCAAAACGTCATCCACCAGATCTCCACCCTCCCCGGCATCGAAACCGCAGGCCTCACCGACAATCTCCCCCTCAGCCGCAACCGCAGCTGGGGCATCCGCGCCAAAGGCCACGAGTACCGCCCCGACGAGCTTCCCGGCACCTTCGTCTACATCACCTCGCCCGGCTATCTCACCTCCATCGGCATGCGCCTCACCCGAGGCCGCGACTTCACCTGGGACGACGGCCCCAAATCCCAGCGCGTCGTCATCATCAACCAGACCGTCGCCGACTATCTCTGGCCCGGCCAGGATCCCATCAACCGCATGGCCGTCGTCAGCGGCGAAGACACCCTCGTCATCGGCGTCATCGCCAACGTCCGCGAGAGCGGAGCCGAGTCCGCCCCCGGCTGGCAGATGTACCTCCCCGCCAGCCAGAACGGTCCCGACACCCCCTACCTCGTCGTCCGCACGAAGCTCCCCCCCGCCCAGCTCTCGCTCTCCGTCATGAAGACCCTCCGCGCGATCAACCCCGGCCAGCCCGCCACCGAGTTTCTCCCCATCCAAAGCCTCGTCGACCACGCCGTCAGCCCCCGCCGCTTCTTCGTCATCCTGGTCTCGATCTTCGCCCTCCTCGGCCTCATCCTCGCGGCCCTCGGCATCTACGGCGTCATCTCCTATTCGGTCACGCAGCGCACGCAGGAGATCGGCATCCGCATGGCCCTCGGCTCCTCCCCCGCCCAGGTCCAGTTCGGCGTCCTCTCAAAAACCCTCCGCCTCGCCCTGATCGGCATCGCTCTCGGCACCGTCGCCAGCGTCGCCGCCTCGCGCCTCATCACCGCCTTACTCTTCGGCACCCAATCCACCGACCCGCTCACCTTCCTCGCGATGATCACGATCCTTGCCTTCATCGCCCTCATCGCGGGCTACGTCCCCGCCCGCCGCGCCTCCCGCATCAGCCCCATGACCGCCCTCCGCAACCAGTAAAAGAGTGGTGTGTGATCGCTTCGCGCAGCCCTCCCGTTGGTCGGGCACAATCGCCTGTTTACGAACCACAACAGCCCGGGTGCCCCATCCTTCGACAGCCGTATCGTCGAAGGGTGGGACGTAAACCCCCGACCCACCCCACCCCCACAACCTCTCCCTTGCGACCATCGGGAGCACCACCGCGAAGCGGCTCACCCGTCACGAAGTGACCGCCCCGCGCGCAGCGGGCCCATCCGGCAGGACACACGCCTCTCCCCCTCTTCGAAGCCATAAATAGAGTCTGTCATCCCGACCGGAGCGAAGCGTAGTGGAGGGACCCCCGAATTTGTCTTTTTCTCGCCCCGGAAATAGGAAGCGCGTAAGATCATCGCGTCCCCGGCCCGCATAAAAAATCCCTCCATACGGAAAACCCATGCGCAAACTCCTTTGCCGAGCATTCCTAGCGTCCACCCTCTCGCTGCTCCTCGCCCTTCCCCAACCCGCCTTCGCCTGGGGTAACCAAGGCCACGAAGCCGTCGCCTGGGTCGCCTGGCAGCAGCTCACCCCCGCCACCAAGCTCCGCGTCCTCGCCCTCCTCAAAAAAGTCCCCGCTCTCAGCGACGAGATCCCCGGCTACGCCGAGTGGGTCTCCCAACTCCCCACCGGCCTCTCCACCGACCTCCAAAACGAGTACCTCTTCATGCGCGCCGCCACCTGGGCCGACAGCATCAAGCACCACGGCCTCAAAGACTCCGACACCCCACCCCCCGGCATCACCACCGACGTCAACATCGGCTTCTCCGACGACGCCAGCCACGGCTACTGGCACTTCATCGACACCGCCTTCGCCTCCGACGCCGAATCCACCCCCACCACCCCCATCCCCAACGTCGCCACCCAGATCGCCGCCCTCCGCACCGACATCGCCTCCAGCGAAGGCGACACCCTCAAGGCCTACGACATGATCTGGCTCTTGCACCTCGTCGGCGACATCCACCAGCCCCTCCACGCCACCGTCCGCTACGACGGCGGCAGCGGCGACGCCGGTGGCAACCTCGTCAAGATCAAGCTCCCCACCACCCTCTTCACCACCTTCAAATGCCCCACCTCGAAGTTCTACGCGCCCCGCGAGCTCCACGCCCTCTGGGACGACCTCCCCGGCTCCTGCCCCGCTGAAACCGCCCTCGCTCCCGCCGCCGCCTTCGCCAAGGCCCTCCCCAAAAAATCCGACTCCTCCACCGACCCCGACCAATGGGCCAAAGAGTCCTTCGACCTCGCCGAATCCGACGCCTACGCCTCCCCGATCGGCCCCACCATCCAGCCCGAAGACGGTACCACCAGCTACGTCATCACCAAGGCCTACTACGACAAAGCGATGGCCGACGCCAAAGACCGCATCGCCCTCGCAGGCACCCGCCTTGCCAACCTTCTCAATGACAACCTGAAATAGACGCGCTAACTCGCACTCAACCAATCGAGATTCTCGATCGCAACCACGGCCTGGATTTATCGATCACCCGGAATCGAGACCGGCAGCTTCAAGTGAAACGCTGCGCCTCGGCCAGCAACGTTTTCGGCCCACAACCGTCCGCCATACGACTCAATGATTGACCGGCTGATGCGCAGCCCCATGCCGGTGCCATGCGTCTTTGTTGTAAAAAACGGCTCGAAGATCTGTTCCATCAATTGGGCCGGAAGCCCTATGCCCGTATCCGTAAAAGAAACAAGAATCTGCTCGTCTTCCGTTCGCTGCGATTGGATGACGATCTCTCGCATTCCATCGACCTCCTTCAACGCCTCGATGCTGTTGACGATCAGATTCATTGCGACTTGCTGCAACTGCACCCGGTCTCCCACAATCTGAGGCAGGTCCACTGCCAGTTCCGTTCGCACCGCGATGTCGTACCGCACCGCCTCGTCCCGCAGGAGGGCAATTGTTTCGGGAATAATCTCATTCACATCAAGACTCTCAGGCTTCGAGGTGCCCTTCTCGAACTGCGAGCGGATCCTGGCGATAATCGCGGCAGCCCGTTGCGCATCTCGTCCAATTCTCGACACAGCCGCGCGCACGTCGTCGAAAGCCGGTGGATCGCGTCCCAGCGTTCGCAGGCAGATGTTGGTGTTGATAATGGCTCCACTGATCGGCTGACTCAGTTCGTGTGCCAGGGATGCCGCTAACTCGCCCATGGTCGTCACCCGGTTGATCCGTGCAAGATCCCCCTGCGCCTGCCGCAACGCCTCTTCGGTATGCTTCTGGTCGTCGATGTCGGTGGTCGTGCCGACAAATTTGAGAACCTGTCCATCCGCATCGCGCAAGACAACAGCTTGCTGGAGATGCCAGCGATAAGTTCCGTCCTCAGCGCGAAGAGAGCGGGTTTCGATCGTAAAACCCTGTCCCGAGCGCACTCCACCCCAAAAAATCTTCGATACGGCTTCGCGATCCTCCGGGTGGACCGCGGCCATCCAGGCCTCGGGGTGCGACCGGACGAAATCCAGAGTCTGACCGGAATATTCAAGCCACACTTGATTCACAAAATCCGGAGTCCCATCCGGCTTGAGCGTCCAGGCAGATACAGGAAGACGCTGCAGCAGCCCCGCCAGGAGCTCCACGTCGGCATAGAGGCTGGCGTTCTCCAGCGAGATCGCCGCTTGCGCCGTCAGCAGTTCCAGAACCGCGATTCGAGCCGGTGTGAATGCGTGTGACATCACCGTATTTTCGAGGAGGAGAATCCCGGCTAACTCCCCCTTCTGGATCAAGGGCAGGCAGAAGATCGACTTCGATTGCTGGCTGCGCAGATAGTCGTCGCCGGAGAACGGATTAGTCTTGCAGGCATCGTTGAGAACCACGTTTTCGCGCGTGCGGATGACGTGGAGAACGAGGGATTCCGGACAGGCAATCCGATTCATCGGCTCCTGCAGCATCGTGACCTCGATCTGATTGTCACTCGCTCGCGCCTCCGCCTCAATCAGGTATCCATTCGCCGACGGCAGGATCAAAAGGCCCCGGTCTGCGCCTGCGTTCTCGATCGCGATCTTCATCAGCCGCTCGATGAGCTCAGGTAATACGATCTCGCTCGACAAAGCCCGAGAGGTATGGACGATGCCCGCCAGCATATGCGCGCGGGCAACACCGGCATACAGTCTGGACGTCTCCGCAAGCAGAGCGATCAAAACCACTGTTGACGTGACGAGCGAAAACAGGCGACCGGTATAAAACCCGAGAGTGACCACGTGCGGCCCGCGCCCACCGATCAGCGCTGTGATCGCCAGTTCGACGATCATCGCAACCACGACAACCATCAGCCATTGATCAAGTGCGGAGCGCCGGAAAACCCACACCACGCCAAGCGCGGCAGCGCAGAGCAACATCGTGATACCCGTGAGCCACCTCCCTGCTACGGGATCCACAGGCGGCAGTAAGGCGAGGCATGCGACGCTACTGACCACGGCAAATACGCCCACGAAGCCAACCGTAGCCGCAATCTTCGCGGGCGTATGCGCGCCTGCCTTCGTGCGCTCTCTATCCCTGAGCCATACGTAGGCAAGCAGCGCCACAGGAAGGCCAAGATGCCACAACAGATAAATTCTGAAGTTGGTGTGGCTGCTGCCGCCAAGATTTCCCGTCGGCGAAAAAACGCCGGGGAAGGTCACTCCGTGCGCGACGACAATCACCGCTGAAAACAGATAGCCGCACGCCAGCGCCCAAAGCGCTCTCGAACGAGTGATCGAGAAATGCGCCAGTAAAAGGCCTGCGGTAATCAGGTCGGTGACAGAGACGACCGAATCCAGGGCTGGAATGAAGGCGATAATCTGTGGCAGCGGCTTGGCCGCGAAGGGGAGCAAAACAACCAGGCCAAGCAGCAACACTGCCGCCCCGGCAAGTGCTGCCCGTGTCTGCCGCGGCGTAGGCGGCAAATAGGCCAGCGCGATTTGAGGGTGGTCGGTGCCCGTTCCATTCGGGCCGAACCGGGAAGACAGTGCCACGCACACACCTCGCCGTCGAACTGGCGGCGCTGCCTCGCCCTGCGCGACAGTTCGTCCCAGACAGGACGGATGTCGCCCTGGCTGGCTGACGCCTCTTTTGCCTCGGACCCCGGTAGCTGTACGTTAGCACCGTCGCGCGCGCGCCGGGAAGCCGTGTGCAGGCATCCCGCGCGCGCCCGTTGATGGAGTGTCCCCCAAACTCCCCTTTCCTTGTCGTTCGCACCGCGCTCAAAACCCCGAGCGCAATAACCAACCCCTATCCCGCCGATAAGCCCAGCCCATCCACCACCACCCCGCCCATCCCTATCCCTATACTCGCCTCAGCCACCCACAATCGAACCCTCAAAGCTGCGCCTTCTCTCTCACGCGCGCAAGAAACCGTTATCCCGCCCACTCTCCCAGCCCGAGGCCCAAGCATGACCCAGCAGACCCCACTCGTCACCCCGCAACACACCACCGCCTCCCCCGTCCCTGTCGCCAAGTCCTACCCCAACGGCAACCCCGACGCGCCCATGAACCCACCCGGCGCCCGCAACACCGACAGCTGCCTCCCGCTCCACCCCACCGCTCCCGTCGAACACATCTACACCACCGAAGGCCCCGCCCCCGGCGACATCGCCTTCCGCTGGATCCACGGCAGCCAGTGCGCCGCCACCAACAAAGACCCGCGCATCCAGATCCTCACCTACAACGACGACACCTTCATCCTCCGCGAAAACCCCTGCATCCACTGGGAAGCTCCCTTCACCTACCTCCTCTTCGGCAACCACGGCGCCCTCCTCATCAACGCCGGAGCCACTCCCGAACCCGAGTACTACCCCCTCCGCGCCACCGTCGACAAGCTCATCACCCGCTGGTGCCAGTCCCGCAACCGCCCCAATCTCTCCCTCACCATCGTCCTCACCTCCGCCGAGCACCGCGCCCAGAACCAGGCCCTTGGCCAATTCAACGGTCTCTCTGGAACAGCCCGTCCCAACACGCACATCCTCCTCACCCCACCTTCCACCATCGACCTCGGCGGCCGCGTCCTCGACATCCTCCCCACCCCCGGCACCCACAAAGACGGCCTCACCCTCTACGACCGTTACACCCAACTCCTCTTCACCGGCGACCTCCTCTACCCCGGCCGCATCCAGATCGCCAACGACCGCGACTACCTGCGCTCCCTCACCACGCTCACCCAGTGGTCCGACCACCATCCCGTCAAGTGGGTGATGGGCGGCCATGTCCGCCAGATGTTCATCCCCGGCCGCTGCTACCCTCGTTTCGCAAACTTCCGCCCCTTCGAACACACCCTGGAGCTCGAGCCCACGGTCCTCGAAGAAGCCCGCTCTCACGCCGAAAAGATCATCGGCCAGCCGCAAGTCGTCTTCCGCGCCGATTTCATCCTGCTCAACCGTGTCGGCCCCGACGAGCAGGGCTACCGCACCTCCGCCGAGTTCCCTCCCATCGACGTCCCCTACTGGCTCCCCTAGATCTTCCGCACCCCACGCGAAGCAATCAAAAGTCACGAAGTGACCGCCCCGCGCGCAGCGGGCCCGTCCGGCAGGACAAGCACTGGCACAAAGGAAACCATGACCGACCTAAACCGCCGCACCTTCCTAGCTCTCCCGATCGCAAGCGTCTTAATCCCCACCGCCGCCGCGCTTTTCCCTGAAGAATCCGAAGCACAGCCCCCCAGGCAAATCGACTTCACCCAGAACCTCCCCGCCAAGGGCTCCTTCCCCGACAAGTGGATCCACGGCTCCCCATCCTGCCTCGACAACCGCGACCCCGCCATCCAGGTCCACTGGTACAACGAGCACACCGCGATCCTCCGCCAGAACAAGGCCTACAGCTACGAAGCGCCCTTCATGCACCTCTACTTCGGCAACGAGCGCATCCTCCTCATCGACCAGGGCTACACCAAGCTCGCCCACGACTGGCCCCTCCGAGAAGTAGTTGAGCTCTGCATAAAAGAGTGGTGTCTCCGCAACCACCGCCGTCCCGAGGACATGGCCCTCCTCCTCTCCTTCACCCATCTCCACGACGACCACTACGCCGCCATCGACCAGTTCGCCGACCGCCCCAACACCCGCGCCATGGGCCTCTCCCACGAGCAGATGATCGGCTTCTGGGGCATGACCGCCTACCCCACCCAGCGCGTCTCCCTCGACCTCGGCGGCCGCACCCTCCTCATCTGGGGCAGCCCCGGCCACACCGTCTCCGAGTTCGCCTACTACGACACCTACACCCAGATCCTCTTCACCGGCGACATGTTCTACGCCGGCCGCTGTTACATCAGCTTCTGGGATCTCTGGTTCGCCTCCATGCAACGCCTCATCGCCTTCGTGGACACCCACCCCGTCACCCACATCGTCGGCTGCCACATCGAGATCAGCCGCACCGGCGAAGACTACCCTTACGGCATCACCTACCAACCCGACGAAGCCCCCCTCCAACTCACCGTCGAAGATCTCCGCCACGCCTACGCCATCGCCCAGAAGGTCACCGAACCCGGCATCTACTTCACCGGCAAAGTCTTCCTCTGCAACCAAACCCGCGGCACCACCACCGTAGACCAAAACCCCTACGCCTACGACTAAGCTTCCATGAGCCCAAGGCAGACCGGCTATAATTCGTCGCACTATGCCGGCCGCTCGTCCCAAGAAACCGAAGGCTCCCGAGGAATATCGACCGCCGCTCGTTATGTCGGTCCATGGGATACGCACAAGTGGCGCGTGGCAAAAGACAATGGCATCCGTCGTTGCCAACGCAAACATGCGGATAGAGTCCTTCGACTATGGAGTCTATGGGCTTCATAAGTTTCTACAATCGGCGCAAAATCAGAAGTTGATCGGTAGATTTTATGAGTGGTATTCGACAACCGCCCGCACATATCCGCAAGTCGATTTAGAGCAGTACAACAAGCGCCCATCCATCGTGGCGCATAGCTTGGGCTCTTGGATCGTAGGCATGGCCATGAGGAAGTTCGATGAAATACGATT
>Ga0302314_10011434_pt1 | contig 15475 bp, 10 predicted proteins | sample III_Palsa_N2_3_FD_200533 | JGI IMG/M metagenome (GOLD analysis project Ga0302314, IMG submission 200533) | Peat permafrost microbial communities from Stordalen Mire near Abisko, Sweden - III_Palsa_N2_3 | ecosystem: Environmental > Terrestrial > Soil > Palsa > Peat permafrost | place: Sweden...
TGGCCACGAGACCCGCGCGGTTGAGCTGGTCTTTGACACGCTCGCTGCCCTCGGTTTGGAGCTTACTGTGAGGCCTCGTGGAGAGCGGTGACAGCGATGGAACTGGATCTCTGGCTCGGCAGCAGGTTAGTCGCGCGGACTGTCAGCCAAAGTCGGGGGGCGAAGTTTCGCGTCGTCTATGACGAGGCGGTGGCGGCCGAGTACGGCGATGAAGTTCCGTTGCTCTCATGCTCGCTGCCGACACCTGGACCGAATGGGCCAGCGGCGGCTCGCGCTTTCCTGGAGGGTCTTCTCCCGGAAGGGCGTGCGCTCGAAGCGGCGGCAGCGCAAGTGCGCGGTGTCGCACTCCGCGACGGTGCACCGGAGACACCTGCCGACGCCGTGTTGTTGCTGGCCGAGTATGGCCGCGAATGCGCAGGCGCTGTCGTGGTCACGCCCGCAGGGGAAGCGGGGCCGTCGACCGGGCGGTACCAGGCAATCGACGAAGACGGCCTGGCCACGTTAGTCCGCGGGCTTCCTGAACATCCTCTGGGCACGGATTTGAGCCGTGACATCCGTATGTCGCTGGCGGGTGCTCAGCCGAAACTTTTGCTGGCACGCATCAACCACCAATGGTTCGAGCCTGTGGAAGGCGCACCGTCCACGCACATCCTCAAGCCCACAGGTACCTGGCCGGATAGTGCGCGCAATGAGGCGATGGTCATGGCATTGGCACATGCGATCGGGTTAACTGATCACCCTGTCTGGGTTGAGGATGTGCAGGGTACACCGGTGTTGGTGGCTGAACGCTATGACCGCGATTTGCGAGATGGGAAGGTCGTCCGCCTGCACCAGGAGGACATGTGCCAGGCGGCGGGCCTGCGCCCGACTGAGAAATACAAGATCGGTAGGCCGAGCGAGCGAATGGCTCGACTACTTAGACAGTTTACTGACTCGCCACGCGCTGAACTGGAGAAGCTGCTTCGTCAGGTAGCCTTCAGGGTGCTCGTGGGGGATGAGGACGGGCACGGTAAGAACTACTCGCTCTTGCTGAGCGAGGGTGCAGTGTCGCTGGCACCCATGTACGACTCTCTATGTACCCTGATCTATCCGGAGCTGACTGGCAAGATGGCCGCTCAGATCGGGATACAGGTGACCTTGGCGAAGGTCGACCGCGCTGCCTTGGTGAACGAGGCTAAGGCTATGGGTGTTCCGAGCCATGAGGCCGAAGCCTGCCTCGACAATCTTAGTAACGACATAAGGACTGCGATCGAAGCGCTGGAGCCGCATCTGACGGATGGCTGGCCCAGTGAACGGGTTGCCGAGGTCATTCGCACGAGGCTCGATAGGCTCGCCTCAGGCCAACCGCTCGGCGATACAAACCACGAGAAGACACGGCCCGGTCGTACCTTGGACGAAGCATCGCTGCGTCGCTGAGTCGATCTCATCGCTACTCTGAGAAGGCTGTACTCATGAACCGCCTGGTTGACGCCACATCTCCCTACCTACTTCAACATGCCGGCAATCCGGTGGACTGGTATGAGTGGGGTGACGAGGCCTTTGCCGAGGCGCGGCGCCGTGACGTACCCGTCCTTATCTCAGTAGGCTACGCCAGCTGCCACTGGTGCCACGTCATGGCGCACGAGAGTTTCGAGGACGCCCAAACCGCCGCGCTGATGAACGAGGGCTTTGTCTGCGTGAAGGTGGATCGGGAAGAGCGTCCGGATGTGGACGCGGTCTATATGGCTGCCACGCAGGCGATGACCGGGCAGGGTGGCTGGCCGATGACCGTTTTCGCGACGCATGACGGGCGGCCTTTCTACTGTGGCACCTACTTCCCCAAGGACAGCCGTCACGGGCTTCCGTCGTTCACCCAGCTTCTCGGCGGCATCACCGAGGCTTGGCGGGAGCGGCGCGAAGAGGTCGAAGGGGTCGGCGAGCAGGTTGCGGTGCAACTGGCTCGTACCCCGCTGCCTGGCGGCGGGCAAGCCGGAACCGGTGCGGACGAAAAAGCTCTGGGCGAGGACGAACTGGCCGCGGCGGTCGCGGTGCTGGCACAGGATTTCGATCCGGCGTACGGGGGGTTTGGCGGGGCGCCGAAATTCCCGCCGTCGATGACGTTGATCCACCTGCTTCGCCATCATCAGCGTACTGGCGAGGCGCAGGCGCTCGATTTGGCCGTGCGTACGTTCACTGCGATGGCTCGTGGGGGCATCTACGATCAGCTGGGCGGCGGCTTCGCGCGTTACGCTGTCGACGCTACCTGGACAGTGCCCCATTTCGAAAAGATGTTGTACGACAATGCCCTGCTTCTCCGCGCCTACACCCTCTGGTGGAAGGCGGATGGCTCGCCATTGGCCAAGCGGATTGCCGAGGAGACCGCGCAGTTCCTGTTGCGTGATCTGCGTACGCCCGAAGGTGGCTTCGCCAGTGCGCTTGATGCCGATACCGATGGGGTTGAGGGGCTCACCTACGCCTGGACTCCGGCCCAGCTGCGCGAGGTGCTCGGCGATGCGGACGGTGAGTGGGCCGCGAAGCTCTTCGCGGTCACTTCGCGGGGCACTTTCGAGCACGGGATGTCAGTGCTCGAGTTGCGCGCGGACCCGGACGGCCCGGACGACTCGGCGCGGTACGAACGGGTCCGGGGGCTTCTTTTCGCTGCGCGCAGTGAGCGCCCGCAGCCGGGCATCGACGACAAGGTGGTCGCGGCGTGGAACGGTCTTGCGATCACTGCGCTGGTTGAGGCCTCGCTCGCCTTTTCGCAGCCGGAGCTGCTCGATGCTGCTACGGCCACCGCCGAGCTGCTCGCGCGCATCCATCTGACGCCGAACGGCCGCCTGGTCCGCACGTCACGGCACGGCCGGGCTTCGGCGAACCCCGGCGTCCTGGAGGACTACGGCTGCGTCGCGGAGTCCTTCGTCGTGCTCTACTCCGCGAACGGCGAGCGTCGGTGGCTGGACCTGGCCGGGCAGTTGCTGGACACGGTTCGGGCGGAGTTCCGGTCTGAGGGCGCCGACGGGGGAGTGTCCTGGCACGACACCGCCGCCGACACTTCCGCGCTCTACTTCCGGCCCAGCGATCCGACCGACAATGCCACGCCGTCCGGCGTTTCCGCAGCTGCGGCCGCCTTTGCCGCTTACGGGCTCGCCGCTGGATCGCTCGGCCATCTCGACGACGCGTACCTCGCCCTCACCGCCGCCGAGCGGTTGGCCGGCCGGGCTCCGCGGTTCGCCGGGTACGGGCTGGCCGTGGCCGAGGCGCTCGCTGCCGAGGTCCCCAAGGCGTTTGTCTGCCCCGGACCTTTCTGCTGACGTGAGTCTGAGCGGAGCGAAGCGGGCTGGAGCGGAGCGGGCCGCCTCGCCTCGCCTCGCCCTGCTCCGCCGCACTCAGCCCGCCCCGCCCCGCCCCGCCTAGTGCCCGCGCACCCGCAGCGTCGACATCACAATGGCGATGTAATGGCAGGTGAAAGCCGCAATGGTGAAAATATGAAAGATCTCGTGAAACCCGAACCACCGCGGCGACGGGTTCGGCCGCTTCATCCCGTACACAATCGCGCCAACGGAATACAGAATCCCCCCGGCAGCGATCAGGCTCAGTACCGCAACTCCACCGTAGTGCAGGAAACTGGGCAGATAGAACACCGCCGCCCACCCCAGCGCCAGATAACAGGGCACATACACCCACCTCGGCGCGCTGAGCCAGAACACCCGCATGCCGATGCCGATCAGGGCGCCGCTCCACACGAGTGTCAGCAGCACGATCGCCGAGTCGTGTGGCAGCAGTATCACTGATAAAGGCGTGTACGTCCCGGCGATGATCAGGAAGATGTTGGTGTGGTCCATCCGCCTGAGGATCGCGGCCCATTTCGGGCCCCAGGTGCCCCGGTGGTAGACCCCGCTCACACCGAACAGCAGCCACGAGGTGATCGCGAAGATCGTCACGGCCACCACGGCGGTGGTGGTCGGCGCCAGGCAGATCAGGACGATGCCGGCGGCCAGCGCGAGCGGGAAGGTGCCGGCGTGAAACCACCCTCGCAGCTTCGGTTTCAGTGGCACTGTGGCGGATGCCACAGTGCTTTTCGGCGAGATCTGGCTCACAACTGCTCGCTTTCTGTGGTTACCCTGGTCGCCGTGAGCCATGAGATTGGTCACACCGAACCCTTATGCTACTGCTCATCTCGCGCTTGCAAGGTGGGGCCGATCGGGACATATCGGCACGTCGGGTCGAGGCCGGCCGGGTTGGGTCCAGGATAACCTACGGAACCGTAGGTTACTGACCGGTAGTTACCGGGCTATCCCCTATCGGTGTTTCCCTGGTTATAGTCCAAAACACCCTCATTACCACGGCCGGGAGGTGCGGACTCGTTCCCATTCAGGGGAGCGGGGCCCCCGGACGCGGATCCCTCAGGAGTGCGCACAATGACGTCCACTTTGCCTACCCCTTTGTCATTCGAGCCGCCGCCGACCAACCACGCCGGGCTCATCGCCTGGGTGAACGAGGTTGCCACCCTCACCCAACCGGACGAGGTCGTCTGGTGCGACGGTTCCGAGGAGGAATGGACCCGGCTCACCGATTACCTGGTCGACCAGGGCACGTTAAAGCGCCTGAACCCGGCCAAGCGCCCCAATTCCTTCTACGCAGCGTCCTCTCCGTCCGATGTCGCACGGGTCGAGGACCGCACGTACATCTGTTCCGAGCGCCGCGAGGACGCCGGGCCCACCAATAACTGGGTCGACCCCAAGGAGATGCGCGGCACGCTCGACGGGCTGTTCAGCGGCGCGATGCGCGGGCGGACCATGTACGTGGTGCCGTTCTCCATGGGCCCGGTCGGCTCGCCGCTCTCGGCGCTCGGCGTGGAGATCACCGACTCGGCGTACGTCGTCCTGTCGATGCGGGTCATGACCCGAATGGGTCAAGCCGTGCTCGACGAACTTGGTGTCGACGGCGAGTACGTGCAGGCCGTGCACAGCGTGGGTGCCCCGCTGGCTCCCGGTGAGCGCGACGTGGCTTGGCCGTGCAACACCACTAAATACATCACCCACTTCCCGGGCAGTGACGATTCACCGCGCCGCGAGATCTGGTCCTACGGGTCCGGCTACGGCGGCAACGCGCTGCTGGGCAAGAAGTGCTACGCGCTGCGGATCGCCTCCGTCATGGCGCGGGACAACGGCTGGCTGGCCGAGCACATGCTCATCCTCAAGCTGACCCCGCCGGCCGGGCAGGCCAAGTTCATCGCCGCGGCCTTCCCCTCGGCCTGCGGCAAGACCAACCTGGCCATGCTCACCCCGACCATCCCGGGCTGGAAGGTCGAGACGGTCGGCGACGACATCGCCTGGATGCGCTTCGGCGCGGACGGCCGGCTCTACGCGATCAACCCCGAGGCCGGCTTCTTCGGGGTGGCGCCGGGCACCGGCATGGCCACGAACGCCAACGCGATCGAGACGCTGCATTCCAACGCCATCTACACCAACGTCGCGCTGACCGATGACGGCGACGTGTGGTGGGAGGGGCTGACCGAGCAGGCGCCGGCGCACCTGACCGACTGGCGCGGCCGCGACTGGACTCCGGCCTCCGACGAGCCGGCCGCGCACCCCAACGCCCGGTTCTGCGTGCCCGCCGCGCAGTGCCCGACCATCGCCGACGAGTGGGAGGACACCGCCGGGGTGCCGATCTCGGCCATCCTGTTCGGCGGACGCCGGGCCACCTCGGTCCCGCTGGTCACCGAATCCCGCTCCTGGCAGCACGGCGTCTTCCTGGGTGCCAACGTCGCCTCGGAGAAGACCGCGGCGGCCGAGGGCACGGTCGGCGAGCTGCGCTACGACCCCTTCGCGATGCTGCCGTTCTGCGGCTACAACATGGGCGACTATTTCGCCCACTGGCTGTCCGTCGGCGCGGGCGCCGACCAGGACAAGCTGCCCAAGATCTACTACGTCAACTGGTTCCGCAAGGGCGCCGACGGCCGGTTCCTGTGGCCCGGCTTCGGCGAGAACAGCCGGGTGCTCAAGTGGATCGTAGACCGGCTCGACGGCCGCGCCGAGGGCGCGGAGACCCCGATCGGCCTGGTGCCGACCGCGCAGGCCCTGGACCTGGACGGCCTGGACCTGGACGAAGCCGACCTGGCCGAACTGCTCGCCGTGGACAAGGCCGCCTGGCAGCGCGAGGCGGGGCTCATCCCGGCGCACTTCGAGCGGTTCGGCAAGCACCTGCCCGCAGCGCTCTGGGACGAGCACCGTGATTTGGTGGCCCGGCTCGACGCATAGTTACGTCCAGGTATGTCCGATTACGGCTAGCGACGTCTAGTTACAGCTGGTGACGTCTAGCTATAACCAGTGGCGCCAAGAGACGTTTAGAATGGGCTGAAGATGAGCTCACGACCATGCTCGAAGCCCGGTCGGACATAGTGATCTTCACTAGATCCTCACAGCCGCCCCGACTCGTTCGCGAGTCGGGGCGCCTTTGTGCGCGATAGGGTTTGACGAGCCGGATGGTGACGCGGCGAGGCGGTTTTCGACGAGAGGCATGGGCGCTGGCGATGGGTGTGCGAGACCTCGTCTACGGCGTCTACGAGCAGCGGCTGGCCTCGGGCCTGGACGTGGACCGGACCCCGAAGCACATCGGCGTCATCCTCGACGGCAACCGGCGCTGGGCCAAGGCCTACGGCGAGACGGTGGCCACGGGGCACCAGCGCGGCGCGGACAAGATCCATGACCTGCTGGGCTGGTGCGAAGAGACCGGCATCGGCGTCGTGACGCTCTGGCTCCTCTCCACTGACAATTTCAACCGTCCGCCCGAGGAGCTCGCCGCCCTCACTGTGATCATCTCCAATGTGGCGGAGTCGCTCGCCGAGACCGGGCGCTGGCGGATCAATCCGGTCGGCGCGCTTGATCTGCTGCCGCAAGAACTGTCCACGGCGCTCAAGGACTGCGCGGCCCAAACCGCCGACATCGACGGGATCATCGTCAACGTCGCGGTCGGCTACGGCGGCCGGCGGGAGATCGCCGACGCGGTCCGCTCACTGCTTTACGACCAGGCCGAGAAGGGCCTGACCATCGAGGATCTCGCCCAGGTCATCGACATCGACCACATCGCCGAGCACCTTTATACCAAGGGGCAGCCAGACCCCGATCTGGTCATCCGCACCTCGGGTGAGCAGCGGCTCGGCGGTTTCCTGCTGTGGCAGTCCGCGCATTCGGAGTTCTATTTCTGCGAAGCCTACTGGCCCGCCTTCCGCAAGATCGATTTCCTGCGGGCGCTACGGGACTTCAGCCGCCGGCAGCGCCGCTTCGGCGCCTGAGGACCGTCCGAGGACCGTCCGAAACAGGCCCATAGGTGCCCGAAATCGGGCCCGAAATCCTTAACAACCCATCAGTAAACGGTCATCAGAGGGTAAACGAGCAGCTGCGCAACGTTGTCGGTTTGTCGGCCGCACTCAGCGGGAATCCACTGATCAGTGGCGGGTGACCCGACAGCCAAGCGTTTCATCCGCTTCTGGCGTTTTCACTGCTTGCTCCTTCTCAGGCTCAGGGAGTCAATAACCTGTGAGCACAACCGCGCCGTCTACCCCAGCCAGCCCCGCAGAGCAGGACCCGGAACGGCGGACTTACGTTCTGGACACGAGCGTGCTGCTGGCCGATCCCGCCGCCCTCACCCGCTTCGACGAACACGAGGTGGTCATCCCCCTCGTGGTAGTCAGTGAACTGGAGGGCAAGCGACAGCATCCGGAACTGGGGTATTTCGCCCGGGCCGCGCTGCGTTTGCTCGACGAGTTGCGGGTGGAGCACGGCCGGCTCGACGTCCCCATCCCGGTCGGCACCGCCGGCGGGACCCTGCGGGTCGAGCTGAACCACACCGATCCGACCGTCCTCCCGCTCGGCTTCCGGCCCGGCGGCCTGGTCAGCAACGACACCCGGATCCTGGCCGTGGCCAAGGCCCTGGCCGCCGAGGGCAACCAGGTCGTGCTGGTGTCCAAGGATCTGCCGCTGCGGGTGAAGGCAGCCGCGGTCGGCTTGCCGGCCGAGGAGTACCAGGCCGAACTGGTCGTCAGCTCCGGATACACCGGGATGGCCGAACTGGAGATCGGCGGGAACCTGGTCGACCGGATCTACGAGGAGGGCCGGGTCGAGCTGCCCGAGGCGGCGGACCTGCCCTGCCACACCGGGGTCGTGCTGGTGTCGGAGCGCGGCAAGGCGCTGGGCCGGGTGACCGCGGACAAGCAGGTGCGCCTGGTGCGCGGGGACCGGGAGGCCTTCGGCCTGCACGGCCGCAGCGCCGAACAGCGGATCGCCCTGGACCTCCTGCTGGACCAGGAGATCGGGATCGTCTCGCTCGGCGGCCGGGCCGGCACCGGCAAGTCCGCCCTCGCGCTCTGCGCGGGCCTGGAGGCCGTGATGGAGCGCCGGCAGCACCGCAAGGTGGTCGTCTTCCGGCCCCTCTACGCGGTCGGCGGCCAGGACCTGGGCTACCTGCCCGGGACCGAGGGGGAGAAGATGAGCCCCTGGGGCCAGGCGGTGTTCGACACCCTCTCCGCGCTGACCACTGCCGAGGTGATCGACGAGGTGGTGGAGCGCGGGATGCTGGAGGTGCTCCCGCTGACCCACATCCGGGGCCGCTCGCTGCACGACTCCTACGTGATCGTCGACGAGGCGCAGTCACTGGAACGCAATGTCCTGCTGACCGTTTTGTCCCGGATCGGCTCCGGCTCGCGGGTCGTGCTGACCCACGACGTGGCCCAGCGCGACAACCTCCGGGTCGGTCGGCACGACGGAATCGCCGCCGTGGTCGAGAAACTGAAGGGGCATCCGCTTTTCGCCCACGTGACCTTGACCCGTTCCGAGCGTTCGCCGATCGCCGCGCTGGTCACCGAGATGCTTGAGGATCTTTCGGTTTGATGATCCAGGCGTTGCCAGAAGAGTGACCCTCCTCACTATGTGATCTGGGTCACTCTTTTGCGATCATAACAGCTGACCAGCAGGGGTCGTACGGAGTGCTACTGATCCCTCGCTCACAGTGGTCTGATAAAAAACGGGTGAGCACGTTCGAAGCTTGAGCTTTGCCATTTGCTGGTGCATGGTCGATTCATCAGGCCCCCTAGCACCGGCCGCGTCGAACGGGCAGCGGTGGCTACCACGGAGGGGCGAAAACACCGCGGTATCAACATCATCGGGAGTAGCTCCGGCCTGCCCGGAGATCGATGCTGAGCCGCGGATGTCGGAAGGCAATCTATGACTCACCATCGCAAGCCGCTCTTGCCTGCCCTGCTGACTCAGGTCACGGGCTCGTACAAGGACGGCGCCCTTGGTGCCCATCGGCACCGGTTAGCGATGACCATGCTCGGTTCCACGGTGGCCGCCGGAGCGATCCTCGGCTCGGCGCTCACCACAGGGGAGCCGGTGGCCCTGGCCGCCAGCACCCAACACCTGGCTCAACCCTTACAACCCGTACGGAAAGTCACACCGACGGCGCCCGCCGAGACCGCGGCGGCGTCCAGCCTGGCAGTGGCGGTCGTCCCGACCGCGACCGCGACGGTGACCACGGATATCCAGTCCCGGGCAAAGGCCTTGGTCGTCAAGGCTCCGCCCAAGGCGCCCGTCAAGGCTCCGGCAGCGCAGCCGGAGCACACCAGGGCCCCCGCACCACCGGCGAACAACCCGTACGCGGGCGAGTCCGCCTACAAGGTCGCCGAGGGGATCGTGCCGGGCAGCCAGTTCGGCTGCTTCGACTGGATAGTCACCCGCGAGTCCGGCTGGAACGTGACCGCCACCAACCCGTCCTCCGGCGCCTACGGCCTCGGCCAGGCGCTGCCCGGGGACAAGATGGCCTCGGCCGGCCCGGACTGGCAGACCGACCCGGCCACCCAGATCAGGTGGACGCTCGGGTACATGAACGAGCGTTACGGGTCGCCCTGCGCGGCCCAGAGCTTCTGGGAAGACCACGGCTGGTACTGAGCAATGAGCCAATGAACCACTGAGCAAATGAGCCACTGAGCCACCTTCGGGCCTTCTATCGGGCTCCGAGACAAGCCCGGGGTGAACGGAACGCCGCCCTGACGTTCCGATGCCCCGAGGGCGACGCGGTTTCGGCATTCCCCTCCGAGCGCCGAAACCGCGTCCGCCATTTCGGCACCCCCCTGCGAGTGCCGAAACCGGGTTCAACTTTTCTGCCCGCCTGTTTTGCGCGGTTGTGCTGACCACAGATTGCCCGTCTCCGCTAATGTTTCACTGGTGCCCGATTGGTTCGGTCAGCGGGCCAGGTGGGGCGAGGGAAACATGGAGTCAGGTATCAAGTTCGGTATATTGGGGCCGCTGCTGATCGAGGTCGGTGGAAAGGAAGTCCCCATCGCCGCGGCCCGGCAGCGCACCCTGCTGGCCGCACTCCTGCTGCGCGCGAACACGGTCGTCTCGCTCGAAGCCCTGGCCGACGCGGTCTGGGAGGAGGACCCGCCCAGCAGCTACCGGGTCACCCTGCAGGGCTACGTGATGCGCCTGCGCAAGACACTCGGCCCCGAGATCGGTTCGCGCCTGCACACCCGCAATCCCGGTTACCTCCTAGTGGTCCGGGACGGAGAGTCGGAACTAGGCGAGTTCGAGACGCTGATCCGCAACGCACGCTCGCTGGCCGCGATCCAGGACTGGTCCCGCGCAGCCGACGAATACCACGCCGCACTCTCGCTCTGGCGCGGCGACCCGCTGGCCGACTTGCCCGCACTGCACCACGAACACCTGCATCGCCTGCAGGAGGCCCGGATGCAGGCGCTGGAGGCCCGAATCGAGGCGGACCTGCACCTAGGCCGGCACAACGAACTGCTGGCCGAACTCGCCGAACTGACCAGCGCCCAACCGCTGCGGGAACGCCCGGCGGAATACCTGATCCGAGCCCTGCACGAGGCCGGCCGCCGAGGCGAGGCACTGGAGGCCTACCAGCGCACCAGGCGCGCGCTCATCGACGAACTGGGCATCGACCCCGGACCGGGGCTGCGCGCCGCACATGCGCGTGTCCTGGAGCAGCAGCCGGAGACCGCGACCCCGGTCCAGCAGATGGCGGACACGGTCCGCGGCGCGACGCCCACCGGCCCAGAGGTCGACCTGCTCGCGGAGACCGTCGTCCACACCCTCTCGAAGTCCGGCCAGTCGCAGCGTCCCGGATCCACCTCGGGCTCCGGCCTCAGCTCCAGCCTCGGCTCCGGTCCGCACTCCCGCCCCGACCCGGCCACTGCGTACCGCCAGTTCCCCCCGATGCCGCCGAGCGCTCCTGTCCCCGCACAACTGCCCGCCGACCTTCCCGACTTCACCGGCCGCGAGCACATCCTCGGCCGGATCGACCGACGCCTGGGCAATTCCGCCCTGGCAGTGCCAGTCCTCGCACTCACCGGTCCGGGCGGCGCGGGCAAGAGCACCCTGGCGATCCGTGCGGCGCACCAGGCCCGCGTGCGCTTCCCCGACGGCCAGCTCTACGCACACCTTGCCGGCACTACCGACAACCCGGCTGACCCCGCCGACATCCTCGGCCGCTTCCTGCGCGCCCTGGGCGTGGCCGCCGACGCGGTCCCGGTGGGCGGCTCCGAGCGTGCCGCGATGTGGCGCACCGTGCTGGCAACCCGGAAGGTTTTCATCTTCGTCGACGACGCCAAGGACGCCGAACAGCTCATCCCGCTCATCCCCGGGGCCGGCGGCAGCGTCCTGCTGGCCACCGCCCGGGACCGGCTCACCGACCTCTACGGCGCCAGCTTCTTGCAGATCGACCTGTTCAACCGGGCTGAATCCCGCGAACTATTCGACCAGATCGTCGACCCGAGCCGAACCAACCGCGAGAAGGCCCAGGTCGACCGAGTTCTGCAGATCTGCGCAGACTTGCCCCTAGCAGTCCGGATCGCCGCCTCCCGCCTCGCCTCCCGCCCCCGCTGGACCGTGCGCGACCTCGCCGACCGCCTCAGCGACGCCAGCCGCACCTTGGACGAACTGACCGGCGGCGCTATCGCCGTCCGCGCCTGCTTCGCCGTCAGCCACAAGCAACTGCCCGCCGACACCGACCGCGCGTTCCGCCTACTGGCCTGCGCGCCGGGCATCGAACTCGGCCTGCCCGCCGCAGCCACCCTGCTGGATCTACCGGTGCGCTCAGCTGAGGATCTGCTTGAGAAACTCGTCGACGTCCACCTCCTGGAAAGCCCGCGCGCGGGCCGGTACCGCTACCACGACTTGGTGCGCGCCTTCGCCGTGGAGAAGGCGGGGGAGCTGTCGGCCGAGGAGCGCGAGACCGCCGTCTCCCGCCTGCTCACCTGGCAGCTGGCCACCACTGACGCCGCCGTCGCGGTGCTCCTCCCGAATCGCCCGCGCACCCCAGGACTCGGCTCCGCCAGCACTCCTCCCACTACCTCGACCTCCGACGCTTCCGCCCCCGCTGTCGACCTCGCCTCCACCGTCGTTCTTAACATTTCCACCCAAGAAGACGCTGCCGCAGCAGAGGCCTGCGCACCCGAACCCGCCGACCCGATCGCGCCGGCCACCCCCGCCCCCGCTACCGCCGCCCCGGCTACGCCCGCTCCCCAAGTCAGCGCGTTCGCCGACCCGGTCACCGCCCTGCGCTGGCTGGAGGCCGAACAGCGTGCCCTGGTAGGCGCGGTCACCCTGGCCGCCCACGTGGGCCGACACGACCTGGCCTGGCGTCTGGCGGCATCCCTCGAAGGCTACTTCGTGCTGCGCAACCTGTGGGGTGTCTGGCGCGACACCCAAGCCGTCGCGGTCGAGTCGGCCCAGGCGACCGGCGACCCAGCGGCTCAGGTCGCCCTGCTCGGCGCGCACTCCGACGCTTCCCGGCTGCTGAGCCTGACCGAGAGCGGCCTGACCATGACCTTCACCAGCCTCAACCTGCTGCGAAACCTGGGCGACTCGCGCGCCTCGGCCGAACTGCTCACAGACCTGGCCGCGCAGGCACTGGAAGCGGGCCGCTTCAGCGAGGCCGCCGACAACGCCCGGCAGGCGGCCGCAGCCTGGCGCGACGCCAGCGAACCAGACCGCCGTGCCGAGGCCGCCAACCTCGCCGTCTACGGCCGGGCCCGATTGGGCTTGGGCGACATCCCCGGCGCCGTCACCGCACTGCGACGTGCCGTGGACGCACTGCTCGCAGTCGACCAGGCCGGCGCGGACGTAGGCCCAGTGGATTCGGCGTCACTGGACCAGACCGATCTCAATGCCATGAGCAGCGCGTCGATGGACACTGACGCCCCGCTGGCACTGGCCCTAGCCGCCCTCGCCCAAGCGCTCGACGGCAACCAGTGGTGAGTCGGATGACGCAACTGGCAACGGTATCGGCGCTGCCGCTGCTGCCGCCGCTACCAGTGATGGCCCCCATTCGATCCTGATCGTCGGCAGACAAAGGATGACGGCACTGGCGCACACCTGCCACATCGCGCCGAACAACAACACCCGCGGGATCCCGATGGCCAACGCAACCGGTCCGGCTGCGGCCAGCCCGAGCGGCCCGAGAACGAAGGACCCCAGAGTAGAGTACGAATTCACCCTCGCCAGTACGGTCGGGGGAAGCAATTGCTGACTAGTGGCTGAGTACAAGGTATTGCAGACGGTGGACCCGATCCCAGCGATAAACACCGCGATCGCCGTTCCAACCACTGGCGCGCTCAGACCGAGCGCGATCGATGGACAGGCGTAGCCGAACGTGGCAATGGTCGCGACGACCATAGGCCGGCGCGGACGTCGGCCGAGCATGGCGATACCGCCGAGAATCGAGCCCGCTCCGTAGCACGCCATGGTGAGCCCCCACGCCTTGGCGCCGCCGTAGCGCTGATGCGCGATGACCGGCCCGAGCACCAGAAACGGTGCCCACACAAGGAGGTTGAACAGACCGAACTGCAAGGTCGTCACCCAGATCCAGGCCCGCGACCGGAACTCGGTCCAGCCCTCCCGGAGATCGGCGAACACTGATCCATGACGATCGCGCAGCGCCGGAGCCGGATTCGCAACCCGGATCGACCAGAGCGTGAAAATACTCACCAGATAACTGGCCGCGTCGAGGGCGACGACCGCAGCCGGACCCAGGAACGCCACAAGGATCCCTGACAGAGCCGGCCCAGCCACGTCGGCACTCGAACCGGCCATCTTCATTAGGGCATTGGCGTCAGTCGTATTCCCCCGCCCGAGCAGCTGCGGAGTCAATGCACTGAGTGCCGGAGTGAAGAAACCCTCTCCCGCGCTGCGCACCATCACCAGCACGATAAAGACCCACAGCGGTGGTCGAGTCGTAAACAGGGCTACGGCAAGCGCGGTCTGAGCCAGGCAGCGTACGCAGTCCGCGCCCAGCATCACCCGTCGGCTGCCGATCCGATCGGCGAACACCCCGCCGCCCAGCAGACACAGCACGATCGGCACGATCCCGGCCGCCATCACGTACCCAAGGTCCGCCGCGCTCTTGCCACTGTCGAGGATGGCGAACGTGGTAGCCGTCGCAGACATCGCAGTGCCAAGCTCGGAGGTCGTGAATCCGATGAAGAAACGGCGGAAGTCGGGTCGGCGCAGCGCGTCCAGACGCGAGGAACCCGCTCGGCCGGCCTTATGCCGCGCCCGAAGTTGAGTCTTCATGGCTCAAGATGCTGGCAGCGGAGAAAGCCGGAAACAAGGGTTTCCAGCAAGAAAATTGAGTATTCTCGAAGCAACTTTCAAAAACCCAAAGTTAGCGCAGTAAATAGACGCAATATAGCCACTAGCCAGTACCTTTGCTATATTTACTGCGCGTAGCACGAGCCCATTCGAAGTCATTATTTACTGCGCTAGTAATGTCAGGAGGCCGCTGTGAATGCTGAGCCACACAACCTCGGTCCGGTTGAATACTCGGTTGCAGTAGAACGCTACCTAGACGCAGCCGACCTAAGCCCAGCCTCCCGCCGCGTCTACCGGATCGCCCTGCACGCCTGGGGCTGGCTGATCGTCGACCGGCTGCCGCCCACGGGCGCGCAGCGCCGAGGCGCGGTGGCCCCGATCGTCCCACTGGCCCGCCTGGAAGGCCCAGGCGCGGCGGCGAGGCTCCGCGCCGCACGTGACCGCCGGGCAGTAGGCATCGATACCAGAACACTCAATCGCGAACTATCGATCCTGCGCGGCGCCCTCACCTGGTGGGCCGAGCGCGGCTGGCTGAGCGAGAACCACGAAGCACAACTGTCCGCAGTCGATGTATCAGCAATCGAAGACATGGCGCTCAGCAATGCTGACGTCAATGCCGTCTTCGCGCTGCGCGCATCACTACGTGAGCAGACCTGCTGGAACCTGCTGTACGAAAGCGCCGCCCCAATCGAGCGCCTGCTCGCACTGGACATCGGAGACCTCGACCTCGTCCACCGCGCGACCAAACGACATTCCGCACAAGGACCGAAATCGTCGCTGCCGCCACTGACGTGGCGCTCGGGCACGGCGCGCTTACTGCCCTTCCTGCTCGCCGGTCGCTACAGCGGACCGGTATTCCTCACCGACCGCCGTACCTCGGTGAACACACC
>Ga0302314_10011435_pt1 | contig 15475 bp, 20 predicted proteins | sample III_Palsa_N2_3_FD_200533 | JGI IMG/M metagenome (GOLD analysis project Ga0302314, IMG submission 200533) | Peat permafrost microbial communities from Stordalen Mire near Abisko, Sweden - III_Palsa_N2_3 | ecosystem: Environmental > Terrestrial > Soil > Palsa > Peat permafrost | place: Sweden...
GGTTTCGGCCGGGCGCGGGGGGTCGCCCAGGGGCCGAGATGAGTTTTGCCTAACTGTTCTGCATTTTTCAGCACGACCCCTCGGGGGGCGCGGGCGCCGAGCCGGGGCGGCCGCGGTTCTCCTTCTCGCCGATGCCGTCCGGCCCACCGCCTACCTTCCGCAGCAACACATCTACACGGAAGGCCGACTGCGTCCCAATGTCGCTCTGTTTCATCGAACCTCAGAATGCGATCCGCGTCATCGCCGAGTCCGTGGGACGCGAGGCTCGCCGCCAGATCCTTGGCGAAGTGGTACGCGCGTGGGTTGACGAGATCCCCGAGCCGGACCTGGACTCACACTACGCGAAAGCGGTTGCCGACCTCGACGAGCACGACCTCTCGCTGCTCGCCGCATGGCACGCGTCGCTGGAGCTGGGCCACCCCGTCCCCAACAAGGAGTTCCTCGTCAACGTCTTCCCTTCGCTTGGCGAGAACCGGCGCGAGGCACTCAAGATCGCGGCGGGCTTCCGCGGCGAGGAGGCGTTCGAAGCCGGGGTGGGGGAGGAGCAGGCATTCGACACCGTGCTGCCGTGGCTCTCACACGAACGCTGCGTTCAACTTGCCAGCGAGTGCCTCGAGCTGTACTGCTGGGACCGGCTCGGCGCGGACAACTAGCGCTAGCGCTGGCGCAGGCTCTCGCCCGGCGTCACAGGCTCTCGCGCCGCCGTCACGCCTGCGAGAGCGCGGCCTCGATCTCCTCGATCGCCTGGTCCGTCGAGCGAAACCACACGGCGCGCATGCCCAGCTCGCGGGCGGCGTCGCAGTTGATCTCGATGTCGTCCACGAATAGCGCCGCGGGCGCCGCAACGCCGAGGCGTTCGAGGGTCAGCGCGTAAATCTCGGGCTCGGGCTTACGCATCCCGACGAACGCCGAGTCGACGACGACGCTGAAGATCTCGTCGACCGGCAGCATGGCGCGCCAGCGCCACTCCCATTCACGCACGTTGTTGGTGCAGATCGCCATCCCGTAGCCGCGAGCCTGGAGGGAGCGCATATAGTCGATCACGGGCTGGTTCGGGTGCAGGTGCCGGAAGTATGTCTCGCCGAACCCGTCGAGCGCGATGGGGCGGCCGAGCTGCGCGGTGAGCTGCTCGGCGAGACCACCGAGGAACTCGGCCTCCGTCATCCGGCCGGTCTCGAGCTCGAACAACGGATGCGCGCCGTCGCGCTCCCAGAGCTTCCCCATCGCGATACCGAGCTGCTCGACAGAGATACCTGAACTCTCCTCGAACGCGGTGAAGCCATCGAGCAGCGGCGAAGTGAGCACGCCGCCGAAGTCACTGATGATCGCCTCGACCGCCGTCATCGCGCGCGCAGCAGGTCGTAGACGCCTACCCCCTCGCGCCCGCGCATCCGCATGCTGAGCATCTCGGAGCGCAACGCGGGATCGTCCGACACTGCCCCCCGTCCGATCGCCTCCCCTGCGGCGCGGCGCGCGTACTGCTCGTCGTCCTCTCCGAGCCACAGCTCGAGACCGACGCGCGCGACCACTCCGCCGGCGGTATAGGTGCTCGATAAGCGTGGCTCGGTGACCCGGATCGCGACGCCGCCCTCGAGTAGCACACCGCTCAGTTGCTCGGTGTCGTGACCGCGTGCTCGCCGAGGCCGCGCCGCGAGGACGGCGAGCCCGTCCTCGCCACCGAACCATGCGGAGACCGCCCGAAGGGAATCGAAGTGTTTAGCGTCGAGCGCACCCAGGCGCCGGCTTCGCTGTCCGGCGCAGTCGACCGCATGCTCCTCACCGTCGACGACGACCGTCCCACGGACGTGGGCGAGCTGGTGAAGGCTGCGGATGCCGGCGTCCGCAAGCTCGACCTCCGCGATCTCGCCCCCGGGCGCGAACGTCAGCTCGAAGCTCGGACCGGCGAGCTGCCATTCCTCGCCCGGATCGGAGCCCTCCACCCGCCCTGGCGCGCCGAAGCTGGAGCAGAAGCCGCCGTCCCACACCGACATCGTCCCGATCAGATCCGCGTCCGGCTCGCCGAAGGCGAAGCTTCGGATCTCAGCTGGCTGGCGATAACTCACGGGTGAATCTGGGGCTGGGGCGGATCGACCTCGGTCGCCGTACCCTCGACGTCAAAGCGTTCCGCGCCCGTCCGGCCGGCGGCCGACCGGCCCGCGAACCGTCCCGCCTGCACCACAAGGGTGCTCTGGAAGTTCCGTAGCAGCATCGCGCGCAGGGGCGCGCGGGTCGGCGGGAACAGCAGGAGCAGTCCGAGCGCGTCGGTGATGAATCCGGGCACGATCAGCAATCCCCCTCCGAGCACGATGAGGACGCCGTCGGCCACCTCGCGGCCCGGTGGCCGGCCCTCGGCGATCGCCTTGTTGAACCGTCGCCAGACGACCCGTCCCTCGGAGCGCATCGCCCACGATCCAAACGGCACCGCGCCGATCAACAGCACGATCGTGAGTAGCAGTCCGATCGCCCCGGCGACGAGGACGATCACGTACAGCTCGGCGGCTAGCCATGTGATGAGGAGGATGAAGGCGACGAACACTTGCCAACAAGGCTACGCGAAGCGACCGGCCGCGGCCGGGGCGGACTGTGCCCTGCTACTAGGCCAACGCGGCGGTCGGGCCTTCGATGCGCACGCCGGGAAGGCGGTGCAGCCCGACCATCTCGATCAGCGTCCTGATCTGCGGCTGGGCGCCGCGCAGCAGGATCGCGCGTCCGTGGGTCCGCAGGCGCCGGGCGATCATCGCCAGATCGAGCATCAGCGACGTGTCCGCGAAGACGAGTTCGCTGAGGTCAACGACGACGTCAGCCTGCGCGCGAATCGCTCGCGAGAGGGCTTGGCGCCTGCGTCCCTGCGTCGCCCGATCCTCGTCTCCCCTGCATCGCAGGGTAGGCGGCTTGTCATCGAAATCAACGATGCCGGGAACCTACCGAAACCTAGGGTGTTGATGCAAGCCTTCGCCCAAAGATATCTGCCGGTGAGTACCTCTCAGACCGTCGGAGCGCCGGACAGCTAGATTGATAACTTCGAGCTGTCCGTTCAAGGAGGAAACATGCCGCAGGCCAGAGCTAGTCGGTCGAGGAGCACAGGATCGAATTCGAAAGCTAAATCCGGGGGCGCCGCAGCCAAGAAGCCGCCGGCCGCCGCGAAGCCGGCTGCGGCGAAGCCGGCCGCTGCGAAGGCGACCGCCGCGAAGGCGACCGCCGCGAAGCCTGCCGCTGTTAAGTTGGCCGCGGCGAAGCCGGCCACTGCCAAGGCGACCGCCGCCAAGGCGACCGCCGCGAAGGCGACCGCTGCGAAGGCGAGCGCTACGAAGGCAGCCGCCGCGAAGGCGACCGCGACGAAGGTGACCACCGCGAAGGCGACCGCCGCGGACGCGTCTACTGCAACCGCGGCGAAGACGAAGACGAAGGCGAAGGCGAAGGCGGCGGCGAGCGCGGCTGACGCTCGTTTCGAGGTGGCCGCGCAGCGGCTGCGCAAGCTGAACGAGAGGATCATCGAGTCCGGCAAGGAGACGGGCGAGCACACCCTGTCGAGCTACGAGAAGGCGCTGAAGGCGATCGCGGCCTCGATCGAGAAGGGACCGGGGACCAGCGACATCGACTGGATCTCGCACCTCGCCACGACGCAGGCGAAGTTCATCCGCGACGTGACCGCGTCGTGGACAGCCGCTGCTCGCGGCATGCTGAAGTAGCACCTCGCCCGACGGCCGGTCGCCGAGCATGGTTCGCTCGGCGCGGTCGCCGTGGCCCCGGTCGCCGTGGCCCCGGTCGCCGTGGCGCGGTCGCCGTGGCCCCGGTCGCCGAGGCCGCGTTGGACGCAGCTCAACGATTCGGCTGACCTAGCCGATAAGAGAGGCAGGTGCCCTTTCTGCGTTCATCCATGTTTGTCGTCGCAGCGCTCGCGATGGTTGCCGGCGCGTCGGGCCAGCTCTCACCACTGCTCTCGACGGCGTTGTGGCTGTCCTCGATGGTTGCGCTCGCCTGCTATCCCTCGAGCCCGGTGCGGCGGGCCGTCGAGCGCGGTCTGCACATCTCTTCGGATCGCCCGTAGGCGCAAATGCACGAGGACACTCGGCGTCGGGCTGCATAGCCGCGCCGCGCTCTAGCCTGTCGGGCGTGGCGACCATTGGCGTGATGCGCGAAGGCCCGCTGCATGCGGCCGTCAAGGCGCTACTGGCGGAGCCCGGTGACTGTCTCGAGGTGCCCGTCGACCGCTTCGTGATCGATCTGGTCCGCGCCGACGGCGAGCTGGTCGAGGTACAGACTGGTGGGTTTGGCCCCCTCGGCGCCAAGCTCGACGCGCTGCTCGACGCGCATCGCTTTCGGATCGTCCACCCGGTGGCGGCCGAACGCCGGATCGTACGCGTCGACGAGCAGGGCGAGGTCATATCGATCCGGCGCTCCCCCCGGCGGGCGAGCGCCTTGGAGGTGTTCGACAAACTGGTTGCGTTTCCGTCGCTGCTGTTCCATCCGAACCTCACGCTCGAGGTTCTGCTCCTGCGCGAGGATCACGTTCGCGCCGCGCAGCCCGTCACGACCCGCGGCCGGCGCAGGAAGCGCGACCCCGGCGAGCGACGGCTCGTCGACGTGCTCGACCGAGTTGAGATCGGCAGCCCCGACGACGTCCTGCGCACCCTTCCCAGCCTTCCACTCGAGCCGTTCAGCACGCGTGAACTCGCGTCACTGCTCGGCTGCGGGAGGGTGCTGGCACAGCGCACCGCCTACTGCCTGAGAATGATCGAGCTGATCGAGCCGGCCGGTAAGCGCGGCCCGACGCCGCTGCACCGGGCAACGGCGCCGGCGCGTTAGCGGCAGCTACTTCGCCTGCGGAAGGTCCTGCGAGATCTCGCCGAACAGCGCCATGACCTGACCAAGGGCCTCGCCGGTGTACGCCGTCACCACCCCGACGTTGTCCACGACCGAGCCGGCGCGCGATATGACGCGTAGGAACTCGGGGCTTGAGCGCACCGAGTCGAGCGCGGACTGCTCGCCACGCATGATCAGGAATCCCGCCAGGTCACCACCGTGGGGGGTCAGCAGGAACGGCTCGAAGCTTTCGATCTGACCTTCCTCCTGCAGCTTGCTGTAGTAGGCAATGGTCTCCTGGAACACCTGCAGCGCAAGCTGCTCGCGACCCCTGGCAACCGCGCCCCAACCGACGAAAAGCGCCTCTCCAGCCATCTCGGTCCCGTCTCCTCTCAATCGACGACGTCACGGCCGACCCTAACCCCGCCGGGGACGGATGTCCACCTCCGCCGGGGACGGATGTCCACCTCCGCCGGGGACGGATGTCCACCCCGGCCGGGGACGGATGTCCACCTCCGCCGGGGACGGATGTCCACCTCGGCCGGGGACGGATGTCCACCTCGGCCGGGGACGGATCTCCACCTCCTGTCCGGCGCGGATTCAGCTTGCCAGCGGTGCGTCCGTTCGCCGCGCCCGCCAGATGTGCTCCATCGGCCAGCGCAGCGCCCACTCGCGGGCCTGTTGATCGCGATAGCTGCTCTCCGCGTCGGCAGGCGGTCGCAGCTCGAGCAGGTCTTCGACGACCAGCCCGTGCCGGCGAAAGAGGCGGATCCAGGTCCCGTAGGGAAGCTGAAAGGAGACCGGCTCACCGGGCTCCTCGACGATTTGCAGCGTCCAGTAATCGAGCCACAAGCGGTCGGACGGGTTGTCGTCCTCCGGTCTCCACGCCATGTCGAGGATCGGCGTATCCATCGAGAACGCAAGCAGACCGCCTGCCCGAAGCAGCCGTGCCGCTTCGGGGATCGTCCGGTGAGGGTCGGCGAAGCTCATCGCGCCGTGGTCGCAGAACACAATGTCGAACGACGCTCCAGCCAAGCCGGTCGACTCGGCGCTCGCGTGCACGAGCGGGAACTCCACTCCAGCCGTGGCCATCGCGGCCCGGGCGTGCTCGAGCTGACGCGCAGAGTTGTCGAGCCCCGTCATTCGGGCGCCCTGACGATGCAGCGCGATCGACCACTGAGCCGCCCCGCAGCCGAGCTCGAGCACGTCGCGGTCACGGACCTCGCCGAGCGCCCCGAGGGTGGACTCAGGTATCTGCCACACCCCCCACGCCAGGCCGCCGGAGGCTCCGAGCTGTTCTCCGTGCGCCGCCTGGTACTGATCGGAGAGGCGATCCCAAAGGGCTCGGTTGCGTGCGGCTACGTCGGAGACGCCCGGTTCGTCGCTCATGGCCACGTGACCATCATCCCCGACTCGGCGGCGGCTGACGCACGGAGAATGGGGCTGCCTCCGGTACGGATAGACACGGAGAATGGGGGCTGCCTCCGGTAGGGATAGACGCGGAGAATGGGGCTGCCTCCGGTAGGGATAGACTGGACGGCATGGTTTCCGTTGAAGATGTGACCGAAGCGCTCCGGGACGTGATCGACCCTGAGCTCGGGCTTGACTTCGTCGAGCTCGGATTGATCTACGACGTCGCGGTTGACGGCGGTACGGTCAACGTGACGTTCACCTTGACCAGCCCCGGGTGCCCGATCGGACCTCAGGTCTCAGAGCAGATCCAGGAGTTCGTCGGCGAGCTGGGCGGCGTCGAGGAGGTTTCCTCGACGATGGTCTTCTCGCCGCCCTGGACACCCGAGCGGATGAGCGAAGACGCCAAGTTCGCGCTCGGTTTCTGACCAAAATCGATGCAATGCGTACCGGGCGGGTCCGATCCATCGGACCCGCCCGGTTAGATCCGCCCGCCGAGAGAGCCGCTCAGGGGGCGACGGCTTCCCGGCCGAGACTAGGGCGGAAGGATGGGGGGTCCGGTGACGCCGAGGCACCCCACCCATCTACCAGAACGAAGTCCACCGCCAGAGGTTGGCTAGATGCCCCGGAATGTGGGGAACTGGGCCGCGCAAGCTCGCACGGGCCCTTTGCACCGTCCCGCGCAAGCTCGCACGGGCCCTTTGCACCGTCCCGCGCAAGCTCGCACGGGCCTTTCCGCCGTTCCGGGCGAGGCGTCCCCGCTACGCGGCGTCTTCGCCGCCGGACAGCTCTCGACTGAGGTCGATCGCGCGGATCGAGTGCTCGTCTGGAAGCTTGTCGAGCACCGAGCGGACGACACCTTTGACGTCGCGCTCGTCATGGCCGAGGTCGTCGAACAGGCCTTTTAGCGCGGTGTGGACGATCTTCAGCTGCGCCGCTGTCAGATCGAGGCGGTAGGCGGTCTCGCCAGGCTGAACTGGCTCGAGGAACTCTTCGTCCGTCGCCATGGTCACTCCTCCCGGTTGCCGCCGCGAACCGGTGGACCCTTTGGCGGCCCTGCCCGCCCGTTGGTGCGCTTGGCGCGCATGTCGGCCGCGGGTCCGCGCTTGCGACGCGAGGAAGCGGTCGGGACGAGCCCGAGGCCGGCGTGAGCGCCGTTGCCTTCATGGGGCTGATTCGACTGTGGCGACTCCTCGTCGCGCGCCGCGAGCAGCAGCTCGTTGAGGCAGGCGTCGATCCCCTCCGCGATCACGTCGATGTCAGGGAGCGCGTCATAGTCGCCAAGCAGGCCGTAGTCGAGCCCGCCGTCGTAGGACATGATCGCGATCGCCAGGGCGTGGTTGCTGGGCAGGAACGCAACCGGGAACAGGTCCTCCAGCCGGTGGCCGAGTACGTACAGGGGAAGCTGCGGCCCCGGGACGTTCGTCACGAGCAGGTTGAACAGGCGGGTCGAGAAGTTCAGGCGCGAGGCCTGCGCCAGGATGGTCGGTGGTGCGAGGTTGTTGACGCTTGCGAGGGTGGCCGCGCCGACGGCCTGCTTGGACTCCTTCAAGCCGTCCATCGCCTGCTTGACGACGCGAAGCCGCGCGACCGGATCGTCGATGTACACCGGCAGTGGGCCACGCATCACGGTGAGCTTGTTGCCGAGGTCACCGTGGTCGCTCTTGGTGCGAATCGAGACCGGGACCAGGGCGCGGAGCTCGAGGCCCTCGGTGCGAATCCCGCGCGAGCGTAGCCAGCGGGCCAGCGCTCCCGAGACCACGGTCAGCACGACGTCGTTGACCGTCCCGCCGAGCTCGTCCTTGACGAGCTTGTAGTCGGCCAGCTCCTGGCGCACGACTGCGTAGCGCCGGTGCGGACCGATCTCGACGTTGAGCGGCGTTTCCGGAGCGGGATTGAGGCCCGCCCAGACGATCTCGCCGATGCCTTCGGCGACTTCGCGGACAGCGGCCAGCGTCCGCGCCGGGCGCGCCGCCGCGGCGATCGCGCGCGCCGCGATGTCGACCGTGGTCGTGACCAAGCCGCGGAGGCCTGCGGCCACGAGCGCTGCAGGGGACGGCTCCGGAGCCGCGCGCCACGCCTCGAGCGCCTGGTCGGGCGGCGGCGGCGGATCCGGCGTGAGGTCGAACAGCACGGTTGCGAGATCGACCCCCGAGATGCCGTCGACGAGCGAATGGTGGGTCTTGAACATCAGCGCGAACCGCTGGTCGGCCATGCCCTCCACGAGCCAGCACTCCCACAGCGGCTTGCAGCGGTCGAGCTGCTGCGACGCAATCCGCGCCACCAGCTGCAGCAGCTGGTCCTCTGTACCCGGCGACGGCAGCGCCGTGTGGCGGACGTGATACTCGAGGTTGAACGACGGGTCGTCGACCCATAGGGGCCGCCCGGTGTCAAGCGGCGGCGTCGCCAGCTTCTGCCGGTATCGGGGGACGAGATGCAGCCGGCCACGGATGTGATCGAGCACGTCGGCGAACTCCAGCGGCGGCCCCTCGAAGAGCAGCACGGCGCCGATGTGCATGTGCGACTCCGGCCCCTCCTGATGGAGGAACGATGCGTCAACTGATGTGAGTCGATCGAGATGTTCTTGGGCCATGCTCGGCTCCCCCAACCTGCCGCGGACGAACAACAAGGTTAGCCATCTGCGCGGTTGGCCGGGTTGACGCCGTGTACGCTGCGGTGGTGGCCTGGGACTTCTCGACCGAGCCGGAATTTCAGGACAAGCTCGACTGGATGCGAAGCCTCGTCCAGGAAGAGATCTGGCCGCTCGAGACTGTGCTCGACGAGCTCGGCTCGGAGGGTCTGCTGCGCGCGATCGCGCCGCTGCAGCAGCAGGTCAAGCAGGCGGGTCTGTGGGCGGCCCATCTCGACCCCGAGCTGGGCGGCCAGGGTTTCGGTCAGGTCAAGCTCGGACTGATGCACGAGATCCTCGGCACCACACCGATCGCGCCGCTTGCGTTCGGCAACGCGGCCCCCGATTCGGGCAACTCTGAGATTCTCGCGCTCGTCGGCACACCCGAGCAGAAGGATCGCTACCTGCACCCGCTGCTCGCCGGGGACCTGAGGTCCGCGTTCAGCATGACCGAGCCCGAGACGGCCGGCTCGGATCCGACGCTGCTGCGCACGACGGCCGTGCGCGACGGCGACGAGTGGGTGATCAACGGACACAAGTGGTTCTCCACCAACGGTTCGATCGCCGACTTCCTGATCGTGATGGCGGTGACCGATCCCGACGCTCGGTCCCATCAGCGGGCGTCGATGTTCATCGTCGACGCCGACACGCCCGGAGTGGAGATCATCCGCGACGTCGCAACGATGGAGCACCCCTGGGAGAGCTTCGGACGCTACGGGAACCACGCCGAGATCCGCTACGAGGACGTGCGGGTTCCCGCCGGTGCGCTGCTTGGAGCTCGAGGCGCCGGGTTCCTGATCGCCCAGCAGCGCCTCTACCCGGGGCGGATCCACCACTGCATGCGGTGGCTTGGCGTCGCCCACCGTGCATTCGACATGCTGTGCGAACGCTCGCTGTACCGCTACGCCCACGGGTCGGTGCTGGCCGAGAAGGAGACGGTCCAGAACTGGATCGCCGACTCGGCCGCGCAGATGCAGGCCGCCCGGCTGATGACCCTCCAAGCGGCGTGGAAGATGGACACCGAGGGCGTCGCCGCCGCCCGCAAGGAGATCGCGCTGATCAAGTTCTTCGGCGCGCAGGTCCTGCACGACGTCGTCGACCGCGCGCTCCAGGCGCACGGCTCGCTCGGCTACTCGACCGACCTTCCGCTCGAGGCGATGTATCGCTTCGCGCGCGCGGCGCGCTTCTATGACGGTCCCGATGAAGTCCATCGCGCGTCGGTCGCGCGCCAGGTGCTGCGCGGCTACGAGGCTCCGGCGGACGGCGTGCCGAGCGAGTACATCCCGGTACGCCGCGAGGATGCGCGGCGGCGATTTGCCTCGCTTCTCGAATCCGTAACGGCGAACGACTGACGCTGCGGCCCTCTAGACTCTTCATCTGGGCATCCGATGGAGGCGACGTGATCTAGGTGATCGGCGACAGGGCCAGTGCGACGTCGAGACCGTGGTATGACGGCGGGTCGTTGAGTGTCCTGCAGGTGGCATGGCTGTCGGGAATAACGCTGTTCGTGGTGGTGGTCGGCGTGACGATCGCGCTCTCGTTGGGCGGTAGCGGGAGTTCGCGCAAGCTCGCCGCGGACGCGACGAAGACCGGCGGGCATCCCGGCTCCCTGGCGGGCCACATCGAGACGCTCCTTCACGCCAGCTCGGTTCAGCAGTTGCAGTGCCCGAGCTCGGGTACCGGAGACCGGTCCTGCCAAGTGGAGTTCTCCGACGTGTACGGGACGTGGTGGGCCACGATCGTCGTCGCGCCGAACGACGTCGTCAGCGATCCCGGCGGGAACGCGAACTGGCTTTGTGCGTCCTCGTGCGAGCCACTGCCGAAGACCACAGGGCTCCCGGAAAGCAACCTAACCGCGGGTTACGGCCAGACCGTCAACGATGAGAACAACGGCGTGGTCCGCGCGGGCACTAAGCGTGTGGGCTCTACCAGCACCACCGCGGGCGGCCACACGGCCACGACCACGACGCCCTACGCGGCCACGACGCCATACACGGACACGACTCCGACGTACACGACCCCGGGCGCCTACACGACCCCGACGTACACGACCCCCGGGGCCTATACGACCCCGACGTACACGCCCGCGCCTTACACCCCCCCGACGTACACCACCCCGACCTACACGCCCCCGGTTTACACCACCCCGACGTACACGACTCCGGGCACGTACACGACTCCGACGTACACCACCCCGAGGTACACCGCGCCGCCGCCGCCGTGAGGCGTGACGTGTCGCGGCGGCCGCGTAGAGCGGGCCCGCGTCCACGACGAGCACTAGCCGGACGCGATATGCACCATCAGCGATCAGTCGAGCTACTGGCGAACAGTTCGAGGCCATTACTCGTGCCGGCGCTCGTGCTGACCGAGGTCTCTTACCTGCTCAGTGATCGCATCGGCCCGCATGCGGAGCTGGCTTTCGCGCGGTCACTAGCTGCGGGTGAGCTGATCGTCGAGCCCGTGCTCGAGTCGGACTGGGATCGCATCACCGAGCTGATGGAGCGGTACGCGGATCTGCCGCTTGGAATGGTTGACGCCTCCGTCGTCACGGTGGCCGAGCGCCAAGACGTCGACACGATCGCCACGCTCGACCACCGGCCCTTCGTCGTGGTAAAGCCCCGGCATGTCGCCGCGTTCGTCCTCGTGCCCTAGGGCCCTCGAGACAACCTCATAGCCAACGCCGCCGCAACACCCGCCGCCTACACTGTCAGCGTGCCCTCGGCCCCGGACAAGCTCCTGCTCGCCGCTCCGCGTGGCTACTGCGCGGGCGTCGACCGCGCGGTGCAGACGGTCGAGCGCGCGCTTGAGCTTTACGGCGCGCCCGTCTACGTACGCAAGGAGATCGTTCACAACAAGCACGTGGTCGAGCAGCTACGCGAGCGCGGGGCCGTGTTCGTGGAATCCGAGACCGAGGTGCCCGAGGGCGCGACGGTCGTCTTCTCCGCCCATGGCGTCGCCCCATCGGTGCATGCGAACGCCGCCGACCGGCGGCTCGAGACGATCGACGCGACCTGTCCACTCGTGACCAAGGTCCACCGGGAGGCGAACAAGTTCGCCGGCGAGGGCTACACGATCGTGCTGATCGGGCACGCCGGGCACGAGGAGGTCGAAGGGACGATGGGCGAGGCTCCCAACGACATCGTGCTGATCGAGAACGAACGCGACGTCGATGCGCTCGAGGTGCGCGATCCGGGCAAGGTCGCTTACATCTCGCAGACGACCCTGTCGGTGGACGAGACACGCGCGGTGATCAACCGCCTACGCGAGCGCTTCCCCGCGATCATCGGTCCCCGCACGGACGACATCTGCTACGCCACGACCAATCGCCAGGCCGCGGTCAAGCAGCTGGCGCGAGAGTGCGACCTGGTGCTCGTGATCGGCTCGCGCAACTCGTCGAACTCGAACCGGCTCGTCGAGGTGGCACGCGAGCACGGCGCGACTTCGTACCTGATCGACAACGAACGCCAGGTGCGCGAGGAATGGCTCGAGGGCGCCCGGACGGTCGGGATCACGTCGGGCGCCAGCGCCCCCGAGGAGCTCGTGCAACGGCTGATCGATTTCTTCCGCGAGCGTGGAACGGACGACGTACAGGAGCTCGAGGTCGTCCACGAGGACGTTCGCTTCATGCTCCCCAAGACGATCCGCCAGGCGCTCGCGGCGGCCTCCTGACAGGCCACTGCGAACCCTCGTCATATCGGACCTCCATCTCGGTACGCACGCGCGGACCGACCTGCTGCGCCGTCCGGAGCTGCGAGCGCCTCTGCTGGCGGCGCTCGACGGCGTCGATCGTGTCGTGCTGCTCGGCGACCTGCTCGAGCTGCGCCACGGGCCGCTGCGCGAGCCGCTGGCAGCGGGGCGGGATTTCCTCGTCGAGCTCGGCCGCACGCTCGGTGCCGGGCGTGAGGTGGTGATCGTTCCAGGCAATCACGACCACCACCTCCTCGCCGGCTGGCTCGAGCGGCGCGCGCGGCGTGGGGTGCCGCCGCCGCTCGGACTCGAGTCCGAGGTGAGCTGGCGCGCGGGCGACCCGCTCGCGACAATCGCGCGCTGGCTGGGGCCGGCCACCGTCCGCGCCGCCTACCCCGGCGTGTGGCTGCGGGAGGACGTGTACGCGATGCACGGCCACTACTCGGCGCGGCACACGACGATCCCGATGTTCGAGCGCCTCGGGGCCGGCGGGATGTCGCGGCTGGTCGGCGAGCCGCCGGGTGGCCCCGCCCGCGCCGAGGACTACGAGGCGACGCTCGGGCCGCTCTACGCGTGGATCCATGCGGTCTCGCAAACCGCAGCCGGGAGCGTCGCCGGGTCGCAGCGCGCCTCCTCGCGGGCCTGGCGCACGCTGGCCGGCAGCGGGAAGGGCGTGCGCTCGGTACGGCATTCGCTGCGGCGCCGGGCGATCGTGACGGCGTTCCCGGCGGTCGTCGCCGGCCTCAACCGCGCCGGGATCGGTCCGCTCCAGAGTGACGTGTCGATGCCGGCGCTGTCCCGGGCCGGCCTGCTGGCGACCGCGCAGGTACTCGCGCGCCTCGAGGTCAGCGCTCCCCACGTGATCTTTGGGCACACCCACCGCGCCGGGCCGTTCCCTGGCGACGACCCGGCCGACTGGGGTACCGCTGCCGGCGGCCGGCTGACGAACACAGGATGCTGGGTATACGACGCTCCGTTCGTCGGCGAGGTGCCAAACGAGAGCCCGTACTGGCCGGGCACGTGCGTAGTTCTGGGCGAGCAGGGGCCGCCGGAGCTGCGGCGGCTGCTCGGGTACCGCGCACGGGCGGACCTGGAGCCCGAGCCTCAGGCCACGCCCGGCGTGAAGCAGACCGCGTAGCACGTCACGCCGTCGCCGACCTCCAGCTCGAGCACGCCCTCAGTGTGGCGGGGATGCTCGATCAGGGGGAAAGCCCCGGGGTGCTCGACCTCGAGCTCGCGACCATTAGCCGTCACCGTGCCGTGGCCGTCGAGCACGGCCCAGACCCCGCCGGCCTCGTAGGGGCCCGAGTAGGGCCCCGCGACGTCCTCACTCTGTGGCGCCACCTCGGCGCCGGGAACGTCCTCGGGCCGGAGCGGCGCCAACGGCTCGCGCGTGAGCCCGAGCAGCTCCTGGATCGCGAGCTCCGTGTCCGCATAGGCGCCCTCGCCGTAGTGGTATTCGAACAGGCAGGCCTCACCGTTCCAGAGGTAGCGGGCCGGCCATCCGAGGTTGTCGTACAGGCGCCAGACCTCGTGGCCGACGTCGACCACGATCGGATAGGTGATGCCGAGTCGCTCGACAGCCGCTCGCACCGCCTCGGGATCCTCTGATGGCGGGAATCCGGGCGAGTGGACGCCGATCACGCGCAGGCCGTCCGCCGCGTAGCGTTCGTGCCAAGCCTGCATGTAGGGGAGGGTTCGGATCGAGTTCACGCGACAGAAGTCCCAGAACTCGATCAGGACTGGCCGGCTGGCCTGATGCTGCTCTGCGCGCAGGGCTGTGTCGTTGATCCACGGTAGCCGCGGCGGGAGGGCGGGGGCGTGGATGTGGTCGACGGGCGCTCGCACGACCGGCGATGTTGCCATCATCTGCGCCCGATGTTCTCTCGGCGGCGGACTGTCTCGGCTTTGATGATGCTCGCTGCGCTCGTCGCGGCGCTGGTCGCGGCAGGCTGCGGCAGCGTGCGGCATGCCCCTGCAGCGGCTGCCGCGGGGCACCAGTCGGCCCGGCTGGCCCCGGTCTGGCGGCCCGGCGGGTCCCGTTCCGCGGTGGCTTCAGCGGGCGCGACGGGTGCGACGACGGCGATTGCGTCGCTCGCCTCCAGAGCGCTCGGGGTCGAGCCGCTCGGGGCCGACGTAGGCGGCCTCCCGCGAGGCGTCAGCGCCGTGGCGTCTGCGGTCGCCGGCCCGGTCGCCGTGTACGCCTCGCCACACGATCCCGTCTCCGATCGGCAGTTCCCGAGCCGCAATCCGTTCGGGTTCACGCAGGTATTCCTCGTCAAGCGCTCGATTCGGGGCTGGCTCGAGGTCTATCTTCCGGTCCGGCCCAACGACGCGACCGCCTGGGTGCGTGCCTCGAGCGTCAGGGTGAGGCTCGATCAATACCGGGTGATCGTCGACACTGCCCGCCACGAGCTGACGATCCTGCGCGCCGGCCGGGCGGTGATGCATGCGCCCGTCGGAGTTGGCAAGGCGGCGACGCCGACGCCGCACGGGCTCTTCTATGTCCTCGAGGAGTTGCGAATGACCCCGTCCACCGGACCGTACGGGACCTACGCGTTCGGGCTCTCGGCCTACTCCAACGTGCTGACGACGTTCGGCTCCGGCGACGCTCAGGTCGCGCTGCACGGCACCGACGAGCCCTGGACGATCGGCGAGAACACCAGCAACGGCTGTATCCACATGAGCGACACCGTCGCCGACGAGCTGGCGCGGACGCTGCCGTTGGGGACGCCCGTTCAGATTGTGTGACGACGCGCGCCGGGGCGGGCGACTGCGTGAGGACGCGCGCCGGGGCGGGCGACGGCGTGAGGAGGCGCGCCGGGGCGGGCGACTGCGTGACGACGCGCGCCGGGGCGGGCGACGGCGTGAGGACGCGCGCCGGGGCGGGCGACTGCGTGAGGACGCGCGCCGGGGCGGGCGACGGCGTGCTGTTGAGGTAATGAC
>Ga0302314_10011436_pt1 | contig 15474 bp, 16 predicted proteins | sample III_Palsa_N2_3_FD_200533 | JGI IMG/M metagenome (GOLD analysis project Ga0302314, IMG submission 200533) | Peat permafrost microbial communities from Stordalen Mire near Abisko, Sweden - III_Palsa_N2_3 | ecosystem: Environmental > Terrestrial > Soil > Palsa > Peat permafrost | place: Sweden...
CAGGAACGCGTCGCTGCGCGTCGCCGCCAACCCGCGGTAGGTCTCGACGGTCTCCTCGATCGTCGCGAGCGCCTCCTCGCGGCGCCCCAGGCCGCTGAGCATGAGCGATTGGTTGTTGAGCGCCGTTGCCAGATCGGGCAGGAACGCGTCCCGGCGCTCGGCCACCAGCTCCCGCCGGATCTCGACGGCCTCCTTGACCGCCTTGAGAGCATCCTCACCGCGCCCCAGCTTGCTGAGGACGGCCGACTGATTGTTGAGCGCGCTGGCGAGCTCGGGGAGGAACTCGTCCCGGCGCTCGGAGACCAGCTTCCGCCGGAGCTCGACGGCCTCCTCGACCGCCGCGAGCGCGTCCTCCATTGCGCTTGCCGCCGGTGTGACCACCTCGTCCGCCATCGCTTCACCCGCTCTCTGTTCGTGACCTCATCGCTCCGAGGCCGACTATATGGTCTCGTCGGCTAGTCAATAGTTGCCTAGCCCCGAAGAGGTGGGTAGGATGCGGCACATTCGAGGCCTCTACCGCCTCGTTCCGCGGCCCGAAGCTTCCCCCCAGCGACATAAACGAGCGCCTGTGTCCCCCCAAGACCTGCCCGAAGAGCGCAGTGCGAAACGCTTCGCCAGTCCCCGGAACCGTCTCCAGGGGACGGTCTTGGCAGTCAAGAAGGACGTGCTCGTGGCCCAGGTCGAGCTGGCCTGCGGGCCCTACCGGATCGTCTCGCTGATGTCCCGTGACGCAGCCGACGAACTCGACCTCAAGCCCGGCGATCAAGCAACGGCGATCGTCAAATCAGCCGCCGTCTTCGTCGAGCCAAGCGATCGTCCACGATTCGCGACCGTCGGTTAGACGTCGACGCGCTCCAGTGCGGCCGTCGAGCTGCAGTGCGGCCGGACCGGTGAAGGTCCGGCCGCACTGGGCTCAGGCGCGTCGCCCGGAGCTGCCTTCTAGAGCAGGCCCAGGGTGTCGACGAAGTTCGTCCCGGGCGAACCGAGCCCGGTGAGACTGTCATACCCTGGCGCCGCCGTTAGCGTGTCGGGACGGCTGGCGCAGTTGCCGGTGGGGTCGCAGTAGACCTCGGGCCCCGGGAAGTAGAGCTCGCGGTAGCTGTCCGCCACGCCGGTCGTCGGCAGGCCGAGGCCCAGCGGCCCCGCGTAGTCCTCTCGGAAGTTGCCCTGTTTACCGGCCGGCAGGATGTCGTTGATCGACGTGGGATCGACCGTATCCATCCTGTAGATATCCGGATCGATGAACCCGATCGAAGATCCCGACGCCTGGTCGGCGTCGGCGACGATCCCCGCCAGCAGGGGCGAGGCCAAGCTCGTCCCGCCGTATCGGGTCTTGGTGTAGACCGCCTGGCCGTCGGGCAGGGTCTGATGCAGCCCGATCAGGAATCCGGTTCCGGAATCGGCGTCGAGTGAGATATCGGGCACGACTCGCAGCGGAGTCGGTCCGAAGAGGGCCGAGTTGCGCTCCGACAGCGAGGTCGGCACGACGCCGGCCTGGTAGGGCGGCTGGAGGTAGTAATAGCTCGTGAACCCGCCGCCGCCGCCGTCGAACGTCGCCGGCAGCCATGTGCCCACGGCGCTCGCCGTGCAACCGACGTAGCCCACGAGATTCGCGGTGCACAGGAAGGAACGACCGATGCTCCATCCAAGCTCTCCCATGCGCTGCCCGTCGGCGCCGATCTGCAGCGACGTCCCGCCCACGGCGGTGACGTACGGGCTGGAGGCCGGGTAGTCAGCCGTCGAGACTCCGAACAGCGCGAAGTTGTCACCGTCGTCGCCCGAGGAGTACTGGACGGTGATTCCGGTCGCGTCGGCGAGGTAGAACAGGTCGTCGAACGCGGTGTGCGTGGCGGAATCGTCGAACAGGTCGCCGCCCGTGTCACCCCAGGAGTTGGTGAGGACGTTGGCCAGGCCGCCGTCGATCACCGTCTGGTCGGCCGTGAACAGGCCGTTGACGCAGTCCTGTGCTCCGACGTAGAGGATCTTGGCGTCCGGCGCCATCGCGTGAACGGCCTCGACGTCGAGCGCCTGCTCGGTCAACCACGACGAGGCGCCGCACTCCCCCTGGTCATCGAACGGCGTCTGGTCGATCTGGGTGAAGTGAGCGGTCGAGAACGGCTCGCTCGGATCGGTCTCCAGGAAGTATCGCTTGGCATCGGACTGCATCGTCGCCGAGCCGTAGGCGTCGACGATGGCCACCGTCGCTCCTGCGCCCGTCTGGCTCGGAGTCAGCCCGTAGGCGGAGCGGAGCTGGGCCGGCCTGTAGCCACAAACGATGTCGGGCACCGTGGTCGGGTAGCCCATGCTGAATGGCGGGCTCACCGTCGTGGTCGAAGCGCCGTAATAGGTGCTGCACGGCAGGTGGCGCAAGAAGGCGGGCGGGGCCGGCGGGAACGTCCCCGACGGCTTGGTTGCCGGCGTGGTGGCGGTGCTCGACCCGGGGATGTCGGGGTCGCCCGAATCCGCAGGCGTGGCCAGGTACTGATTGATGCCCAGGGTACCGTCGACGACACCGGATATCGAGGAGGGCACGGCGATGGTGGAGTTGGCCATCTGCTCGGTGCGACCGGCGACGTTGTAGGTCTCGAGCGTCGTGTCGAAGGCCGAGTTCACCTGAGCGGCGGTGCCGGACGCCGCGATCGTGATGCGGTCCGCGGAGACCGCGCCAACCGTGAAGCCCTGCTGGGTGAGCCACTGCTCGGCTTGGGCAACCTGCGCGGCAGTGGGAGAGAACTCGGCCTCCCACTGGGCGGCCGTGACGAAGTGGCGGTAGCTGGCGCTTCCGGGCGTACTGACCGCGGCCACCAGCGCCTGTGCGCCGGCCACGTCACGCAGCTTGAGGACGAGGTCGAATTTGACCTGGCTGCTGCCGGCGACCGCTCCGGTCGCCTGCGCAGGAGCGGCTGGTACCGCTGTCCCCGGAAGCGCTTCCGGGGTCGTACTGGCTGCCGCCGCCGGTACACCCGCGAGGGCGAGAACCGCCCCCGCAGAAAGTGCCGCGGCAGCGCCGGAAAATGACTTCCTTCGCATCATCGACCGCCCCTGACCGTTGTTTTTTTGACTATAAGTGCGGCGCCACTCTATAGCCGAAGAACGGACCATGCCAAACCAATAAACGGTGCAACGGGAGGGCGGTCATCCAGAAGACAAGTGCGCGGTGCCGCAGGCGGCGCGCGGTCAGCTCGATCGTGCGTGTCGCGCGTGAGGACGAGGAGCGCGGACCGTAGCAGCGGACGAAGGGCCGCCAGGACCCGGGGAGAGAGCGACCGCGAGCTCGCAGCGGGCCTGATAGACCGACGTGAACCCGGTCTCGAACCCGATCCGCGCCGCCCGCAGATAGAGCCGCCATACCCGTAGGCGCTCCGGGCCGACGAGGGCGAGCGCCTCGTCGAGGTGGTCGTCGAGGCGAGCTGTCCATTCGGCGAGCGTGCGCGCATAGTCCAACGGGAAATCCTCGACGTGCCGAGTGACGAACCCGGCGCGCTCGAGCGCGCCCAGTACCACCGAGAGCTGCAGCGGCGCGGCATCCGGCCACACGTACCGTTCCGAGAAGTCGCCGGCGTCGGTGTCGGTGTGCGACACGTACGCGATCCCGTGGTTGAGCAGCCGTCCGCCCGGACTGAGGAGCCGCGCGAGCACCCTGGCATAGGAATCGATCCGGTTCTCGCCGACGTGCTCGATCATTCCGATCGAAGCGATCGCGTCGAAGCGCTCATCGGGCAGCTCGCGGTAGTCCATCACCCGAATCTCGACACGATCACCGACGCCGGCCGCCTCCGCGCGCTCCCTCGCCACGCGCGCCTGCGGCTCGGACAGCGTGATCCCGACAACGCGAACACCGTGCTGAGCCGCCGCGTGGACCGCGAACGAGCCCCAGCCGCAGCCGAGGTCGAGTACGCGCTCGCCCGGCGTCAACGCGAGCTTCGTGCAGACGAGATCGAGCTTCGCCACCTGCGCCTCTTCGAGCGTCTGCGCCCCGCGTGAAAAGATCGCACAGGAATAGGTCATCGAGCGATCGAGGAAGAGCTCGAAGAACTCGTTGGCGACGTCGTAGTGGTGGCGTACCGCGCGGGCGTCGCGCCCGAGCGTATGCCGTCGCCCCCGCAGGACGAGCTCGGAGGCGGGACGCCGCGGCGGACGGACGAGACCCATCGCCCTGACCCCGGCCGCCATCAGCCGCAGCCGAGCGCGAATGTCGATCTCCGGCTCCTGCCACTCGTCCACCAGCCGCATGGCAGCGTCGATGTCGTCGACGTCGAGAACGCCCGTGACGTAGGCCCGACCGATTCCCAGCTCGCCCGGGGAGCGCAGCACGTGCGCGATCGCGCGTGGCGACCTGATCAGAAACGTAGGTCCGTGCCCGTCACTCGACGGCACGCGTGTGCCGTCCCACAGCTCGACATGGAAAGGCCGCTCCGGCAGCGCTTCGACGAGCGCCGCCCGCAGCGGCTCGGTGGTCCGGAACACACCTGCAGCCTAGCCGGGCCCTTCTCCAAGCGGACGACGGGCCTCGAACCCGCGACCTCGAGCTTGGGAAGCTCGCGCTCTACCAACTGAGCTACGTCCGCGCCGGCGCAATTGTATGCGTACATCTCGGTGGGCCGGGGCCTGCGATCGGCACTGCGGGAGGGGCTTGCCCATTACCCTTCGGGGCCGAATGCGCCGCCTTGCCATCCCGGGACTTGTGGCTCTTGTTGCCATCGGCGTGCTCGCGCTGCTGGTGTTCGGGGTCGCCCGCGATACGACGAATACCTCGCTCGACGCGCAGCTCGCGAAGGGGCTCCATCCAGTGGACCCGGCCGCCGACCTGACGATGCCGGTCCTGGGCGGCAGGGGGGACGAGGATCTCGCCGACCTGCGCGGCAAGGTCGTCGTCGTGAACGTCTTCGCCTCGTGGTGCCCCCCATGCGCGGCCGAGGCGCCGGTACTCGAGCAGGTGCAGAAGCAGATCGTCGGGCGAGATGCGACGATCCTCGGGGTGACCTACGAGGACGCAGCTCCGGATTCGGAGCAGTTCGTCAAGGCCCACGGCATCACCTATCCGGTGGTGCGCGGCGTCGGTGACGCGTTCACCCAGGACTGGGGCACTACCGGCGTCCCTGAGACATACATCATCAATCGCCAGGGCCGGGTAGCGGCGATCCGGCGCTATCAGGTCAGCCGGAGCTGGCTCGACACCACGCTGGCGCCGCTGCTGGCGAAGCGCTCGTGAAAGGCGAGGACTTCGACGTCGGGGAAGACATCCGGTCTTCCCTCGGCGAGTTCGCCTGGAGGCGAACTCGCGCCTCGGGCCAGGGTCGGCGACCCCCGGCGCGCGCGGCCGCGGCGATGCTGCTGGCGCTGACCGTCGCGGCGCTGGCGGTCGCGGGCCCGGCGGCCGCGGCGCCCACCCGGCGCGTGTCGCTGAACGCCATCATGCCTGACTTCATGTGCGTGCTCTGCCACGAGCCGCTCGACGTCTCGCAGTCGCCGGAGGCACTGCAGGAGCGCTCGTTCCTCGCTGGGCTGGTCGCCAAGGGCGAGACGAAGACGCAGATCGAGAACGCCATGGTCGCCCAGTACTCGCCGGCGGTGCTCGGCGTGCCCAAGGCGAAGGGATTCAACGCCGTCCTCTACATCCTCCCGCCCGTGGTGCTGCTCGCGGGACTCGCCTCGCTCGCCGTTCTCATTCCCCGCTGGCGGCGCCGGGGCCGCTCCGCTGCGGCTCTGGCCGTCGCGCCGGAACCGGCTCTCGACGCCGCCGACGCCCAGCGCCTGGACGAGGAACTGGCCCGCTACCAGGGTTGAGCCCGTCGCCCGTGATCCGCGTTGCCGGACGCGACGATCTGGCTGCGGTGCTCGCGCTCTGGCAGGGCGCCCGCAGCAGCCACGCGGTGACCCCGGACGATGAGCACGTCCTCCTCGAGCTGCTCGCTCACGATCCCGGCTCGCTGCTCGTCGCCGAGGACGAGGGCGAGATCGTCGCCGCGTTGATCGCCGCCTGGGACGGGTGGCGCGGAAACATGTACCGGCTCGCCGTCGTGCCCGCGCACCGCCGTCGGGGCATCGCGAGGCGGCTCGTCAGCGCCGGCGAAGAACACCTGCACGCGCTCGGCGCGCGCCGGGTCACCGCGCTGGTCGGCCGCGATGACGAGCGGGCGCGGAGCATGTGGATCGCGCTCGGCTACGAGTTCGACACCGCGATCGGCCGGCACGTCCGGAACATCTGACCGCACCGTGGTTCACATGACCTCGGGCGCGCTCACCCCGAGCAGCCCGAGCGCCGTGGCGATCGTCTGCTTGGCGGCCACCGAAAGCGCGATCCTGAACGACTCGGCGACGGCCGGTGTCGCGCCCACAACGCGGCAGTCACGGTAGAAGGCGGTGAAGGCCTGGGCGAGCTCGAGCGCGTAGGTCGCGATACGATGCGGAGCGCGCCGCTCCGCCGCCTCGGAGATCTCCTCGGGGAACGCGACCAGCTGCTTGATCAGGGTCCGCTCGGCCTCCTCGAGCTCGCCCACCTCCCAGTCATCAGCCCCGTCCAGCGCGGCCGCGACGCGTTCGGACCCCGCCCGCTCGAGCATCGAGGCGATCCGGGCGTGTGCGTACTGCACGTAGTAGACCGGGTTCTCCGAGGACTCCCGCCCGGCCAGCTCGACGTCGAGGTCGACCGTCCGGTCGTGCGAGCGCTGCAACATGAAGAAGCGCGTGGCGTCAACGCCGATCTCGTCGAGCAGCTCGTCGAGCGTGACGAATTCACCCCGCCGCTTGGACATCGCAGCCTTCTGGCTTCCCTCGACGAGATGGACGAACTGGAGCAGCGGCACCTCGATCGTCTCGGGGTCGCCGCCGAGCGCGGCGAACGCCGCCTTCAGGCGGACCGCGTACCCGTGATGATCGGCGCCCATGGGGTTTACCTGCCGCTCGAACCCCCGCTCGTGCTTGTTCAGCAGGTAGGCGACGTCCGCCGCCAGGTACGTCGGCGCGCCGCTCGAGCGCTCGAGCACCCGGTCCTTGTCGTCTCCGAAGGTCGTCGTGCGCAGCCACAGCGCACCCTCGGTGCGGTATGCGTGACCACCTTCTACCAGCCGCTCGAGGGCCCGCTCCACGGCGCTCGGCGATCCCTCGTGGAGAACGCGCTCGCTGAAGAAGCTGTCGAAGTGGACGCCGTACCGGTCGAGGGTGGCCTTGATCTGTGCGAAGAGCAGCTCCACCGCCTGCGCCGCCAACTCGGCCGGGTCGGCCTCGGGGGCGCCGGGGATCTGCTCCGCGAGCTCGGACACGTAGTCGCCCACGTAGCCCCCCTCGGGCACTGGTGCGCCGAGCGCACGGGCGCGGACGGACTCGCCGAGCAGGCGAATCTGCGAGCCGGCGTCGTTGAAGTAGTACTCACGCAGCACGTCGTGGCCGTGGAAGGAAAGGATCCGCGCGAGCGCGTCCCCGTAGGCAGCGTGGCGGCCACTGGCGGCGACCAGCGGTCCGGTCGGGTTGGCGGAGACGAACTCGACGAGGATGCGCTCCGGAGACTCCTCCCCGTCAGCCCCGAACCGTTCGCCGGCCGCGACCATGCTGGCGACCGCGCGACGGTGCCAGGAATCGGAGAGGAATAGGTTGAGGAATCCCGGTCCGGCAACCTCGGTTCGGTCGAGCGAGGAGCCGAGGCGCTCGGCCAGTTCGCTCGCCACGCGTTCGGCGATCTCGCGGGGCGGGACCCCGAGCGCGGGCGCGAGGAGCATCCCCGCGTTGGTCGAGTAGTCACCGAGCGCGGCGCGCTTGGGCTGCTCGAGCGTGGGCGGCACGGGCAGCCCGTGCGCGCCGCTGACCGCGGCCGCCGCATCGTGCACCGCGACGCGGAGCTCTCCGAGCGGGTCTCTCGCGCTCACGTCGCCTGCGCGCCCACGGGCTGGAAGAGTCCCTCGAGGCGTTCGATGGCGTCGGGGGTGCCGAGCGCCAGGAGCTTGTCTCCGGACTTCAGCACGGTGTCCAGCGGAGGCTGCGTCTCGAGCCGCCCGTCGGGACGGCGCACGGCGACGATGAGGGCGGCACCGCGGACGTCGTCGATCGTCTGGCCGGCTCCGACGCACCGCTCGGGCACGTCGATCTCCTCCATCCGGTAGTCGGCGGCGGCGACGGCCATCGCCACCTGGGGATGGAGAGCGACGCGAGCCATCTCCGAGCCGGACGTCTTATAGGGGGAGATCACCCGGTCGGCGCCGGCTCGGAGGAGCTTCTTCTCCGAGTCCTCGGCGGAGGCACGCGCAACAATCAGGATGTCGGAGCGCAGCTCGCGCGCGCTCAGGGTGATGAAGATGTTCTCGGCGTCGGAGTCCGCGCAGGCGATCACGCCCTGGGCGCGCTCGATCCCCGCTTGCAGAAGCACGTCGTCGTCCGAGCCCGAGGCGTCGATGTAGGGCAAGCCGATGGCCATGGCGTGCTCGCGGTTGTCGGGGTTGACGTCGATCACCACGTAACGCGCGCCCGCCGCGCGGAGGTCGCGAACGACCTGGCGGCCGACGCGGCCGTAGCCGCAGATCAGGTAGTGGTCGGTGGTGGAGTCGATCATCTTCTGCATCCGGCGCTCGTCGATCAGTCCGCTGAGCCGACCCGAAACGAAGAACTCGGCGACGGTGGCAAGGGCATAGAAGAGCGTACCTATGCCGAACACCTCGAGAACGATCTGCAGCGCGCGACCGGCTCCGTCGCGGGGCTCAGGGATCGTGCCGAGCGTGGTCACCGTATCCAGTGTCCAGACGAAGCCATAGGCCGGCGAGACGTGCTCGATGATCGCGAAGCCGACCGTCCCCACCACGATCATCACCGCGAGCGCGCCGAGCAAGATCGAGAGGCGGCGCACGAACTGCACCAGCTCTCGGCGGGCGCGCCGGCGCTGATCGCGGATCTGGTGGTGAGCCGCCTGCTCGATCGGGGTTGGCACGCGCTGAGCCTACCTGCGCGCGTGCGTCCCCCGTCAGTAGTGGTAAGGCTCGCCCGCGAGGATCTTATGGGCGCGATAGAGCTGCTCGAGCAGGACCACCCGGGCGAGCTGGTGCGGAAGGGTCAGGGGTCCGAGCGAGATCCGATGCTCGACGGTCTCGAGCTCGAGCCCGTAAGGACCCCCGACGACGAAGCACAGGTCACGCCCGCTCTGGCGCCGCTGCTCGAGAAAGCGGCTGAGACCGATCGAGTCGAGCTGCTCTCCGTCGCGGTGCAGGAGCGACACGAACCCGCGCTCGGGCATCCGCCGCACCACCTGCTCATCCTCGCGGACCTCGACCAGCTCGAGGCGGACATGCCGCGCGAGGAGCTTCTGATAATGCTGGACGTCGTCGGCGAATGGCGGCCTCAGCCGACCCACGGCGACGACGACGATGCGCACGATGGGATACTACGTGGCCTATGGAAGATCCCAATCCGCCCGAGCGCCACATAAACATCCACTTCTCCCCGGACATGATGGGGGGCGTGTACGCGAACTTCGCCAACGTGAGTCACTCGGACTACGAGTTCACGATCACCTTCGCCCGTGTGGATCACGAGGTCGAGGACGAGGAGATCCCGGGCGTGGTGGTTTCGCGCGTGAACCTGTCGCCGAAGTTCATGCGTGAGCTGATCGACGCCATGGAGGACAACTTCTCGAAGTGGAACACGCGCGAGGGGATCAAGAACCTGCCGGAGTTCGGCGGGTCCTCGGAGAGCTGACCTCTCGCCTCTGGAAGGCCACGGCGGCGCCGATGCGCTCGGTCGTGGGCGGGTGCGTCGCCAGCAGCCGGCTGACGAGGCGGGGCGGGTCGAGGTCGGCGACGTTCTGCAGCGCGATCCGGCGCTCGAAGGAGATGAACGCCTCGGGAGCGTCGGTGAGCTCGAGCGAGAGCGCGTCGGCGCGGCGCTCGAGCGCCCGCGAGAGACGGCTGGAGATCACGCCGACGGGCGCCGCCACGAGCGCCGCCGAGAGCGCGAGCGCCGGGAGCGCGCCCGCCGAGTCCTGGCGCTTCGGCGCGAGGGCCCAGCTCAGGCGCTGAACGGCGAAGGCCCCGGCGGGTACGACGACCGCGGCAAAGGCAAGGCCGCGGGGGACGTCGCGGTGCCGGACGTGGGCGAGCTCGTGCGCGACCACGAGCCTGATCTCATCGCGGCTGTAGCGGTCGAGCAGCGTGTCGAAGAGAACCACCCGCTTAGTCGGCCCGAGCCCGGTTACATACGCGTTCGCCGCCGTCGTGCGGCGACTCGCGTCGACCGAGTACACCTCCCCCACCTGCACCCCTGCCGCGCCCGCCAGCTCGATCACGTCGTCGCGGGTCTCCCCCGGCGGCAGCGGTGTGAAGCTGTTGAACACCGGATCGAGCACGACCGGCCCGAGCGCCGCGAACACGGTGGCGACACCGAGCGAGCCCCCCGCCACGGGAGCCCACCACCCGCGCGGATAGCGCCGCGTCAGCGCGACGACGAGCCCGCCGCCCGCGGCGGTCAAGGGCACCCCGATCGCCGTCTGCTTGAGCACGTCGAGGACCCACCCACGCCACGACTGCGTGACCAGGCCGACCTCGAGCGCTCGGCGCCGGGACAGCACCGCGAGCGGGAGGCCGGCCAGGGACGAGGCGACCGACAGGCCGGCGGCCGCGGCGGCGGCGGCCGCGGGTCCGTCGCCGAGCTGAGCGAGGCGATGAGGGAGAGCCGGCGGCCGTTTGACGAGGGCCACGAGCGCGGCCAGGTCGAGCGCGGTGCCGGCGAACCCGAGCGCGAGCTGCCCGCGGGCGAAGCGCGCACCCCGGTCGATCTCCTCGGATGTGAAGTACGATCGAGGCTCGATCTGGTCAGGTTGGATCGTCCGCGTCTTCGGCGAGAGCAGGCGCGCCCCGGCCTCGGCCGCGGCGAGCGTGACCAGCAGCGCCGGGAGCCAGCGCGGACGTCGGGTGTCGCTCATGGGAGAGGACTGTAGAAGGTGCGAATCGCCGTCGTCTCGGACATCCATGGCAACCGCCACGCCTTCGAGGCGGTGCTGGACGCGATCGAAGCGACCGATTGCGGGGAGATGTGGTGCCTGGGTGATCTCGTCGGTTACGGCGCCGAGCCCGATGCCTGCGTGGCGCTCGCGCGCCGCCACGCCGCCGTGTGCCTCGCCGGCAATCACGATCTCGGCGTCCGGGGCGATCTGCCCCTCGAGGAGTTCTCGCGAGGCGCGGCGCTGGCGGCGCAGTGGACACGGGCGACGATCACGCCCGAGACGCTCGAGTACTTGATGGGACTCGAGCCGGCCGACCTCGACGAAGAGGTCGGCCTCTTCCACGCGAGCCCACGCGATCCTGTGTGGGAGTACGTGCTCTCACCACTCCAGGCGGAGCTCTGTCTCGACGCGCAGCAACACCGAGTCTGCCTGATCGGCCACTCGCACATAGCCCTCTCCTTCTCCCGCTTCGAGGGGGCGGCGGCCTCGGGCGAGACCCACGCCGCCGACGATGAGCTCGAGATCACAGAAGGCGAATGGCTGATCAACCCCGGGAGCGTCGGCCAGCCGCGCGACGGCGACCCGCGTGCCGCCTGGCTCGAGCTTGACACTGAAAACTGGAGCGTTGTGTACCGCCGGACCGAATATGATGTCGCCGGGGCGGCGAGCGCGATTCGGGCGGCCCGGCTGCCGGACTCGCTCGCCGAGCGGCTGAGCTTCGGTCAGTAGCATCAGCGATCGGATGCGCTACGTCCCCCGAGCTCTCCTGGCCGGCGGGCTTGGGCTCGCCGCAGCGTTCCTGGCCGCCTGTGGCGCCGGCTCCGGCCTGCTCTCCGCCAGCGAGGCGAATTCGCTGACCGCGGACCTCAATGCCGCATCTGCGGACGTGACGAGCGGTCACTGCGCGAGCGCCGACACGTTGATCGGAAACGTCGAGACCGAGATCGCCAACCTGCCCGGATCGGTCGATCCGACGCTCGTCTCCGACCTGAGCCGCGGCGCCAAGACAGTCAGCGCGCTCGCAAGGAGCGACTGCAGCGGGGTCACCACCGGGCCCGTTACTTCGATCACACCGACGGTCACGCACCCGCGCACCACTTCGACATCCACCTCGACGACCACCACCTCAACGCTGTCGACCCCCACCAACACGACTACCACGGCCCCCACGACGCCGAGCACGCCTGCAACCACGACGTCCACGCCGGGTACAACCTCTACGAGTGCCGGCGGCGGGGCCCCGACCGGTGAGGGCGGCACCGGCAATACGGGAACCGGCGACACGGGCGGCGGCAACGGTCAAGGCAATTAGACAGACTCGCGAGTGACGACGAACACCACCAAGATCGCAGGGCGATACCGGCTCGAGCGCCGACTCGGCATCGGTGGCATGTCGACGGTCCAGCTCGCCTTCGACGAGCGGCTCCAGCGTTACGTCGCCGTCAAGCTCCTCGCCGAGCACCTCGCAGAGGACGAGTCGTTCGTGTCGCGGTTCAGGCGCGAGGCGCTCGCGGCCGCACGCCTCGTGCATCCGAACATCGTGCAGGTGTTCGACTTCGGCTTCGACGAGTCGGCCCAGCAGCATTTCATCGTCATGGAGCACGTCTCGGGCCAGTCCTGCGCCGAGCTGTTGCGCGACCGCGGCCACCTCGACGTCGACCAGGCGGTGTCGATCATCACCCAGGCCTGCCGCGGCCTCGACTACGCCCACCGGAACGGGGTCGTCCACCGCGACGTAAAGCCCGGGAACCTGCTCGTGTCCGACACGGGCGTGGTCAAGCTCGCCGATTTCGGCATCGCCCGCGCCACCGACCAGTCGAGCATCACCCAGGTGGGCTCGGTGCTCGGAACCGCCGCCTACCTCGCGCCCGAGCAGGCGCGCGGCGAGGAGGCCGGACCGCGCGCCGACATCTACTCGCTCGGCGTCGTCAGCTACCAGCTCCTCTCGGGCCGTCTGCCCTACGAGGCGAATTCTCTCTCCGAGCTCGCGCTCCGTCAGCAGCGGGAGTCACCGCCGCCGCTGAACCGGCTCAACCCGGCGGTGCGCCCGGAGCTGGCACGGGTCGTGGCGACGGCGCTCGAGATCGACCAGGAGGCGCGTCCGGTCGACGGCCTCGCGCTTGCCGAAGCGATTCAGGCGGGAGCGAAGGGAGTCGATGCGCAGCCCGAGACTGCTGCCACCGCTCACTTGGGGACGGGCGCCTCCACCCGGGTCCTGCCCCAGCGAGACGACCGCACCGCGGCGACGCGGGTCGCCCCGCGCGCCATCCCGGCCCCGGTCGTGAGCGCCCCGCGCAGTTCGGCGCCCAACCGGCGAGCGGCGGCGGCGGAGCCCCCGACCACGAGCGCTCCTCGCCGAGCAGCGGCACGCCAGCCGGCCCCGCCGGCGCCCTCACGGGGCGGCCGGGCCATGCGGCGGCTGCTCGGACTGCTGCTGTTGGCGATCGCCTTCGTCCTGGCGGTGGTCGTCGCGGTGATCATCGTCACGAGCACCTCGAACACGGTGGTTCGAGCACGCAACGTCACCGCCCACGATGTCCAGTCGGCGATCAAGGACCTCGATGGCGTGATCAACCGGTACACGAAGTAGCGCCGGGCGGCGCTCCGGCCCTGAGCTCGGCCGCGGTCTGGGCCAGGGTGCCGTCGTGGATCGAGCTGCGGAGATCCCTCATCAACCTCGCGATGTAGCTGAGGTTGTGGAGGGTGACGAGGCGCATGGCGGTCAGCTCGCCGGCGTGCAGCAGGTGGTGCAGGTAGGAACGGGAGAAGCCGGCGGCGCAGGCTGGGCACGGGCATCCTTCGAGGATCGGGCCGCTGTCGCGACGGTTGGGCGCCTTGGCCAGATCCAGCCGCCAGCGGCGTTCGGGGGACGGGACCAGGGCGACGCCGTGCCGGCCCAAGCGCGTCGGCATCGCGCAGTCGAAGGTGTCGATCCCGAGCTCGACGCACGCGATCAAGTCGTCGACCTCACCGATCCCCAGAAGATGGCGAGGACGCTCCGGCGCGCCTTGCTCGAGCTCCTCCGTGGTCCAGGCGACGACGTCGTACATCTGCGCCTTGTCCTGCCCGAGCGAGCCGCCGACCGCGATCCCGGTGCAGGCGCTCCGAGCCACCACGGCGGCCGACTCCCGTCTCAGGTCCTCGTGCACGCCGCCCTGGACGATCCCGTACACCGCCTGATCCGCGGGGCCGTGGTCGGCGTGCCAGCGAAGGCAGCGGTCCAGCCACCGGTGGGTGCGCTCGGTCGAGCGCGCCGTGTAATCGCGGGAGACGTTGAACGGCGTGCATTCGTCGAATGCCAGCGCGATGTCCGAGTTCAGCCCGGCCTGGACCTCCATCGAGGTCTCGGGTCCCAGAAAGCGCTCCCTCCCATCCAGGTAGGAGCGGAAGCTCACGCCGTCCTCGGCGATCTCGAGGATCGCTCCCGTGCGGTCCCCGTGCCCGCGGCGCCCCTTGATCTCGTCAGCCACCGTCCCATGCCCCATCGAGAACACCTGAAAGCCCCCCGAGTCGGTGATCACCGGCCCCGGCCAGCGCATGAAGGGGCCGATGCCGCCGAAGGTTTTGATGAGGTCCGAACCCGGTGCCAGGAAGAGATGGAAGGTGTTGGCCAGGACCATCTCGTATCCCAGCGCCTCGACGTCGCGAGGCTCGAGGGCCTTCACCGCCCCCTTAGTTGCGAGCGGCACGAAGGCCGGCGTCTGCACCGATCCGCTGCGCAGCTCGAGCACCCCCGCTCGAGCGCGCGCTCCATCGCGTTTCAGGACCCGGAACACGGGGCGGGACCCTAGCGGGAGCGCTGGGGTGAGGACTGGGGGCTTCGCCCGGGAGACGCGCGTTCTTGTGTTGGCGTGGTTTGCGCTCGCGTGGTGGGTGCGAACGCAGGTCTCCCGGGTCGAGGCCCCCAGCCTCCCGCAGCGCCTAGGCGGCCTGCGGGGTGCCCTCGATCGCCGCCGGGGCCTCGGTCTCGGCCTCGGCCTTGTTGGCCGTGCCGTCGCCGTTGCCGACGGAGATCGTGACGCGGTGGGGCTTCTTCTCGACGGGCTTGGGGATCCTCACCTCGAGGACGCCCTTGTCGAAGCTCGCGTTGATCGCGTCGGGGTCGACCCCTTCGGGGAGGGTCAGGGTACGGGTGAAAGCGCCGGATGAGCGCTCCACGCGGTAGTAGCCCTCCTTGCGCTCCTCGTGCTCGGCCTTGCGCTCGCCGGAGATCGTGAGCACCCGATCCTCGAGCTCGATCTTGACGTCATCCTCCGATACTCCAGGCAGATCAGCCCGGAGCACGAACTCCTGCTCGGTCTCTGCCAGGTCCATCGCCGGGATCCAGCGCCGCAGCGCTGCTCCGCCGTTGGCCGGCGTCGGCGAGTCGAAGTACGTGTTGAAGAGCCGGTTCATCTCGCTCTGAATCGTGTTCAGCTCGCGGACCGGTTCCCATCGAATAAGTGCCATGTCAAACCCCCTTGGGGATGATGGTTATTAGCTGCCACGCAGTATGAAATCTAAGTGGCTCGTTGTCAAGGTTAGCGGGGCGCGGGGCGCGGGGCGCGGGCGCG
>Ga0302314_10011440_pt1 | contig 15469 bp, 14 predicted proteins | sample III_Palsa_N2_3_FD_200533 | JGI IMG/M metagenome (GOLD analysis project Ga0302314, IMG submission 200533) | Peat permafrost microbial communities from Stordalen Mire near Abisko, Sweden - III_Palsa_N2_3 | ecosystem: Environmental > Terrestrial > Soil > Palsa > Peat permafrost | place: Sweden...
CGGCTCCTGGAGCCACTTCTGGGCCCGCGACATCCTGCTGATGCCCGACCCCTGGGAGTACCCCTGGTTCGCGGCCTGGGACCTCGCCTTCCACTGCGTGATCATGGCGGGGATCGACCCGGCCTTCGCCAAGGAGCAGCTCTACACGTTCCTCTCCCAGCGCTATCAGCACCCGAACGGGAAGTTCCCGGCCTACGAGTGGGACTTCGACGACATCAACCCGCCGGTCCTGGCCTGGGCCGCGCTGGTGGTCTACCGGGCCAACGGGCACGACCTGGACTTCCTGCGCGCCTGCTTCCACAAGCTGCTGCTGGACTTCACCTTCTGGGTCAACCGCAAGGACGCCGAGCAGAACAACATCTTCGAGGGCGGATTCCTCGGCCTGGACAACATCGGGCCCTTCGACCGCTCCAAGCTGCCGGTCGACGGTGTCCTCGAGCAGTCCGACGGCACCGGCTGGATGGGCTTCTACTGCCTGTCCATGCTGGAGATCTCGCTCGAGCTCGCCCTGCACGACCCGATCTACGAGGAGATGGCCTGCAAGTTCGCCGAGCACTACGCGTACATCGCGGCGGCGATCAACGAGGGCGGTCTGTGGGACGAGCAGGACGGCTTCTTCTACGACCGGCTGCGGCGTCCGGACGGCTCCGGCGTGCCCATTCGGGTGCGCTCGATGGTCGGCGTGATCCCGCTGCTCGCCTCGCTGCCGATCGGCCGGGAGACGCTCGACCGGCTGCCGCGCTTCACGTCCCACCTCGACGAGTTCACCACGCGGCGGCCCGAGTACATGCGCGCGATCTGCCGTCCGCACAGCGGCGGCGGCATCCTGTTCTCGCTGGTCAACCCGGAGCAGGCGGAGCGCGTGATGAGCCGCGTCGCCGACCCGGAGGAGTTCCGCTCGCCGTACGGGCTTCGCTCGCTCTCCCGGGCGCACCGGGACCATCCGTTCGAGGCGGACCTCGAACCCGGCGTGCACGCCGAGGTCGACTATGAACCCGGAGAATCCCGCTCCGGCCTGTTCGGCGGCAATTCCAACTGGCGCGGCCCGATCTGGATGCCGATGAACTTCCTGATGATCCAGACCATTGAGAAGATCGCCGCGGCGCTGGACGGCACGCCGACGAAGATCGACCGGCGCGCGCTGGCCGGTCAGCTGCGCAAGGGCCTGATCGACCTCTTCCGCGCCGACGCCTCCGGAGCCCGCCCGGTGCTCGGCGACGTGCCGCTGTTCCAGAAGGATCCGCGCTGGGGCGAGCGGCCCTGGTTCTACGAGTACTTTCACGGCGATACCGGCCGCGGTCTCGGCGCGGCGCACCAGACCGGATGGACCGCACTCGTTGCCGAATTAATCCGCGGTTGACACGAAACCGTGGCTTGATGTTGGGTTTTCCAGCTCGCTGATCAGGGCATCTGCCCTGTGAACAGGGCGGACAAGGGGCGCGCTGGGGCATTGGGCGAGTGTAAAGAGCGCGCATTCGCGCGCTGAGATCAGATCCCTATCGATTCCTTTCGGGGTGCGATTCGAGGTGGCTAAGCAGACTCAGGAACGGATCGACGGACGCGGGCACTCCGTGCGCGAGTTGTTCACCGGCCGGCGCTACGGCCTCGAGCACTACCAGCGCGAGTACGACTGGACCCGCACGCACGTCACCGACCTCCTGAACGACCTGGCCGGACGCTTTCTGGAGCAGTGGAACGAGGACCACGAGCGCTCCGAAGTCGCGGACTACCGGCCCTATTTCCTCGGACCCTTTGTGACCTATCCCGTGCCGGGGATGAGTTTCCTGGTCGACGGGCAGCAGCGGTTCACCACGCTGCTCCTGCTGCTGATCCGCCTCCGTCACCTGCTGACCGAGGCCGACGAGCACGCGGGCGCGGCCGTGCTGGACAACATGATCTGCACCGTGCAGTACGGCGTGCCCACGTTCACCGTGCACGTGGACGAGCGCGAGCCGGCGCTGCGTCAGCTCCGCGCGGGACGCGAGTACCCGGTCACCGAGACGACGTCGCTGGCCGTGCGCAACATCTGCCAGCGCTACCGGGACCTGGTGGAGGCCCTGCCGAACGGACTGCGCGGCCCCGCGCTGCCCTATTTCGTGGACTGGCTGCTCGAGCGGGTCTTCCTCGTCGAGATCACGGCCAGGGACCGCGACCACGGCTGGGAGATCTTCGAGTCGATGAACGACCGCGGCGCCCGTCTCACGCCGCTGGACCTGCTCAAATCCTTCCTGCTCTCCCGCACGGACAAGGACCACAGCGCGCTGAACGCGGTGTGGCGGCGCACCATGTCCGCGCTCGCGGTGACCGACGACCAGGCGCCCGGGGACTTCGTCAAGACGGTGCTGCGGGCCCGCTACGCGCCGACCGACCAGGAGACCGCGGAGCGGATCAACAAGGCCTTCCACGAGTGGGTGCGGCAGAACCCGGACGCGCTCGGCCTGAACCGGCCGCGCGACTACCGCGTCTTCATCCGGGACACCATCAGGCCGCTGGCCGACCGCTACCGGACCCTGGTGGAGGCGAGCGCGGCCCCGCTGCGCGGCTTCGAGCCGGTGTTCTACAACGCGACCAACGGCTTCGGCCAGCAACTCACGCTGATCATGGCGGCGATCGGGCCGAGCGACACGGACGCCGCGTTCCGGGAGAAGTCCCGTCTTGTCGCCGCGTTCTGCGACCTGCTGCTGGCCCGCCGGATGGCGAACTACGCGTCGCTGCAGGCGAACGACCTCGCCATCTACGTCAGTGGGCTGATAATGCCGTTGCGCGAGGCGGCCACCGTGGACGACGTGCGCTCGCTGCTGTCCACCGAGATCGGCAAGATCGAGCACAGCTTCGCCGGCCTGGAGAACTTCGGTCTTCGCTCGGACAACCGGCGCCAGGTGCGCTACCTGCTGTCCCGGATGGCCGGCTTCCTGGAGACCGGCTGCGGCCAGCCCGACCTGATGGCCGACTACCTCGGCTTCGGCCCGACCGGACGTCCGTATGAGATCGAGCACATCTGGGCCGACCACTTCGGCCCGTACGCCGAGGAGGTCGGCACGCCCGAGCGCTTCAGGCAGGTGCGCAACCGCTTCGGCGCGCTGCTGCTGCTGCCGAAGGAGATCAACGCGGCCTTCCGGGACGACCCGTTCTCGCTCAAGGCCGAGCACTACCGGGCGCAGAACCTGCTGGCCAAGTCGCTGCACCCGCTGTGCTACGAACGCAATCCGTCCTTCCGCCGGCTGATGCTGCGCTACGGCCTTACCGAGCTGTTCCGGCCGTATCCGCACACCTTCGGGATCACCTCGATCACCGAGCGCCAGCGCCTCTACCGGACGCTGTGCGAGCTGATCTGGGACCCGGTCAGGCTCGGCTTCACGACCCAGGAAGGTTAGCGATTCAGCAGCTCACGCGGCGTATCCGGCAGGGGCGCGACGAAGCAGGGACCGCCCAGGAAGGTGCCGGTGTCGAAGTTCGCGGCGTACCCGCCCGCGTAGACCAGCGGCCCGGTCACCTCCTGCGGGTCCTTGCCGAGCAGCAGCGGCACCGGTGAGTGCCCGTGCACGACCTGCCGCCCGCCGTACTCGGCCAGGAACTCGCAGGCCGCCTCGCCGTCGTCCGAGGCGAAGGCGAAGCGCTTGGTCATCATGTGGGTGAGCTCGTCGATCTGCTCGAGGTCCACCGGGCCCGAGAGTATCCCGGCGACGGCCGCGTTCACCTCGTCCACGCTCGAGCCGTAGTTGCGGTAGCCGAGCGTGTCCGCGTGCATCAGCAGGTGCTCGTCGAGCAGCGCCATCGCCGGCAGCGCGGAGATCCAGCTGAGGTGCTCGCTCGTGAGCCTGGCCGAGTCGGCCTCCTTGCCCCCGTTGCCCATCCAGCGCTCGCGGAACATCTGATGGGCCATCTCCTCGGCCTGCGGCGAGAACCGCGGGTTGGAGTACGGTACCCCCTGCGCGCGCGTCAACGGTGGCAGATGCGCGGCCAGCAGCATCAGCTCGTGGTTGCCGAGCAGGCAGTTCACCTCGCCGCCGACCTCGGCCGCCTGCCGCTGCAGGTCCATCACGAGGTCGAGCACGCCCACCCCGTCCGGGCCGCGGTCGGTCAGGTCCCCGAGGAACCACAGGCTCGCCGCGCCCGCGATCCACCGCCCGCCGCCGTCCACGAACCCGGCGCGGCCGAGCGACTCGCGCAACGGGGCGAGACAGCCGTGGACGTCCCCGACCGCGTATGCCGACTGGTCAATCATGAATGCGAGGGTAACGGCACGCAGCCGTCAAGCGGTATACCCGCCCCGAATCCGGGTACCGCGATACCGTGAATCCGACGTCCGGGAACGGGTCTGGTCCGACCGGTCGGGCGGCGTTGAGCGGATGGAGGCGGGGCCGGATTGGCCAGGCGATCGGCGGGGCGGGACGAGCCGCGCCAGGCGGGATACAGCCTGCGGGCTGAGTACGAGGCCGACCGCAGGCAGTGGGCCGAGCGCCGGCGCCGCGCGGTCTGGCTCTCGGCGCTCTGGTGGGGTCCCGGGGCGGTGCTGATCGGCGTGCTGGCCGGCGTCGGCACCAAGTACACGCTGTTCGGCCTGCTGGTCACGTTCCTGGTGATCGCCGCCGCCCTCGACGTGGGCTTCCGCCACCCGCAGTCGATGGACCGGATCAAGGCCAGGGCGGACGCCGAGGCGGGCACCGCGAAGTCGCTGCACCTGCTCCAGCTCCGCGGCGGCGCGCACACCCTGCACGACCGCGTCTTCGCGACGGCCGACGGCGAGTACGTCGAGGTCGAGCACCTGGTGGTGAGCCCGCGTGGGGTCTACCTGGTGGACACGAAGCAGTGGCACGGCTTCGACGTGCGGCTGCTCGGCGTCGACCTCTTCGTCAACCACGTCAAGCAGGACGTGGCGTTCGGCAAGATGCGGGCCAACGCGGCCGAGCTCGGCAAGGCGCTGGCCGACGCGGCGCGCGCGGACGTCGAGGTGGGTGTGGTGGACATCACCTCCGTGATCGCCGTGCACGCCGACGGGATCACCGGAACCCCGCGGGTGATGCACGGGGTGATCGTGGTGCGCCCCGAGCAGCTGAACGAGGTGCTGCGCTCGCCCGACCTCCGCTGGTCGCCCTCCGCCACGCAGAGCCTGGTCGCCGCAGCCGAGTCGCTGCTGCCGCCGCGCTGACCGGCCCGGCGTTCGCCGGAGGCCCCGCGCGACGTACGCTGAGCCCAGCGCCGATCCAGCACGGACTCAAAGGAGCAGACGTGGCCGCTAGCAATGCCGTTTCGAGGCCGGAGGTGCGGCTGCGGGCCGCGATCTCCGGGCTGCCGGCGTACAAGGCCGGAGCGCCCGCCGCCCCCTACGAGGGCACGGCCTTCAAGCTCTCCTCGAACGAGAACCCCTACCCGCCGCTGCCCGGCGTGCTCGCCACGGCCGTCGCCGCCGCCGAGGAGATCAACCGCTACCCGGACTTCGGCTCGGCCGCGCTGATCGAGGAGATCGCCAAGTTCACCGGTGTGCCGGCGGAGCGGGTCGCGGTCGGCACCGGCTCGGTCGGCGTGCTGCAGCAGCTGGTGCAGGCCACGGCCGGGCCCGGCGACGAGGTGCTGTTCGCCTGGCGCTCCTTCGAGGCCTACCCGATCGTCACCCAGATCTCCGGCGCTACCGCGGTGCAGGTCCCGCTGCGCAAGGACGAGACGCACGACCTGGACGCGATGCTCGAGGCGATCACCGAGCGGACCCGGCTGGTCCTGGTGTGCAACCCGAACAACCCGACCGGCGCGATCGTCGGCCGGGCCGAGCTCGAGCGCTTCCTCGACCGGGTGCCCGCGGACGTGCTGGTGGTGCTGGACGAGGCGTACGTCGAGTTCGTCCGGTCTGCCGATTACCCCGACGGAGTGGCGATCTCGCTCGATCGGAGCAACCTCTGCGTGCTGCGGACCTTCTCCAAGGCCTACGGCCTGGCCGGGCTGCGGATCGGCTACGCGATCGCGCCAGAGCGGGTTGCGGAGGCGTTACGCGCGTGCGCCGTGCCCTTCGGGGTGAACCTGGTCGCCCAGGCGGCCGCGGTCGAGTCGCTGCGCTCCCAGCAGGCCCTGATGGAGCGGGTCGAGGAACTGGTGGCCGAGCGGGACCGGGTCTTCGCCGCGTTACGCGGGATCGACCTGGCGGGCCGGTACGGCATCGACCTGTACGACAGTCAGGCCAACTTCTTCTGGCTGCGTCTAGGTGGGCGAAGTGTTGAATTCGCCCAAGCCTGCGAGGCGATCGGTGTCACTGTCCGCCCCTACGGTACCGACGGCGTACGTGTGACAATTGGCGAGCAAGAAGCCAACGACCGGGTACTGGAACTGCTCAGGACCGGTTTCTAGGACTTCCTGCGACTTCCTGAGCCCGTCCCCGCTCTTCAAAGAGTGGTGACTGGTGGGTAACGTGACCTCGGAATGACCCCCGTGGTCCTCGCCAACGATGAGGGAGACCGCATGACTGGGCGCAGGGCAGTGGAAAAATCCACCACCCCCACCCCCGCATCCGGGAGTACGAAGCGTGCCCCACAGGGCCGACGTACCCGCCGGACGGCCGGGCTCGAGGAAGAGCCCGAGTTCATCCAACTGCTCACGCCGACCGGGGAACGGATCGATCATCCGGACTACCCGCTCGAACTGAGCGACGAAGAGGCCCGCTCGCTCTACCGGGACATGGTCCTGGTGCGCCGGGTGGACGCCGAGGGCACCGCGCTGCAACGGCAGGGGGAGCTGGGCCTGTGGGCCTCGCTGCTCGGCCAGGAGGCAGCCCAGATCGGCTCGGGCCGCGCCCTGCGCGCGGACGACTTCGCCTTCCCGACCTACCGCGAACACGGCGTCGCCTGGTGCAAGGGCGTGTCGCCGGTGAACCTGCTCGGCATGTTCCGCGGCGTGAACAACGGCGGCTGGGACCCGTTCGAGAACAACTTCAACCTCTACACGATCGTGATCGGCTCGCAGACCCTGCACGCCGTCGGCTACGCCATGGGCGTGCAGCGCGACGGCGGGGACAGCGCGGTGATCGCCTACTTCGGCGACGGCGCGTCCTCCCAGGGCGACGTGCTCGAGGCCTTCGTCTTCGGCGCCTCGTACAACGCGCCGGTGGTGTTCTTCTGCCAGAACAACCAGTGGGCGATCTCGGAGCCGACCAGCCGTCAGTTCCGGGTGCCGCTGTACAAGCGCGCGGCCGGCTTCGGCTTCCCCGGCGTGCGGGTGGACGGCAACGACGTGTTCGCCTGCCTCGCGGTCACCCGCGCGGCGCTGGAGCACGCCCGTTCCGGCCAGGGTCCGATGCTGATCGAGGCCTTCACCTACCGGATGGGCGCGCACACCACGTCGGACGACCCGACGCGGTACCGGTCCAGCGACGAGGTGGAGTCCTGGAGGGCGAAGGACCCGATCGTCCGGCTGCGGGCGTACCTCGACCGCGAGGGGCGGGCCGACGACGTGTTCTACAAGTCCGTGGACGACGAGGCGGACCGGCTCGCCGCCGAGATCCGCTCGGGCTGCCTGGCGCTGCCCGACCCGGACCCGCTGAGCATGTTCGAGCACAGCTACGCGGACGAGCACGCGCAGGTGACCGAGGAACGGGCCTTCCTGGCCGAGTACCTGGCTGGTTTTTCGGAGGAGCTCTCATGACCCAGCTGACCCTGGCCAAGGCGATCAACGCCGGGCTGCGGCGGGCGATGGAGCAGGACCCGAAGGTCCTGCTGATGGGCGAGGACATCGGGAAGCTCGGCGGCGTGTTCCGGGTGACAGACGGCCTGCAGAAGGACTTCGGCGACGACCGCGTCATCGACACCCCGCTGGCCGAGTCCGGGATCATCGGCACCGCCCTCGGCCTGGCCCTGCGCGGCTTCCGGCCGGTCTGCGAGATCCAGTTCGACGGCTTCGTCTTCCCCGCCTTCGACCAGATCACCACGCAGGTGGCGAAGTTCCGGGCCAGGTCCGCCGGCACGGTGCGGATGCCGATGGTCATCCGCATTCCCTCCGGCGGCGGCATCGGCGCGGTCGAGCATCACTCGGAGTCCCCGGAGGCGCTGTTCGCGCACACCGCGGGCCTGCGCGTGGTCTCCTGCTCGAACCCGGTGGACGGCTACTGGATGATCCAGCAGGCGATCCGCAGCGACGACCCGGTGATCTTCTTCGAGCCCAAGCGGCGCTACTGGGAGAAGGCAGAGGTCGAGGTGGACGGGCAGGCCCCGCGCCCCTTCGACCGGGCCGCGGTGGTGCGTCCAGGCACGGATCTGACCCTGGCAGCGCACGGCCCGATGGTGCGCACCTGCCTGGACGCGGCGAACGCGGCCGAGTCCGAGGGCCGCAGCATCGAGGTGGTGGATCTGCGCACGATCTCGCCGCTGGACGTGGACACCGTCGCCGGGTCCGTGGGACGCACGGGCCGGCTGGTGGTGGTGCACGAGGCGCCGGTGTTCTTCGGCCTCGGGGCCGAGCTCGCGGCGAAGGTGACCGAGCGGTGCTTCTACCGGCTCGAGGCGCCGGTCCTGCGGGTGGGCGGCTTCCACGCCCCGTACCCGCCGTCCCGGGTGGAGGAGATCTACCTCCCGGACCTGGACCGGGTGCTCGACGCCGTGGACCGCGCGTTCGCCTTCTAGCCGACGAGCAGGGAGAGAGTAAAAGTATGGCTATCAAGCAATTCCGTCTCCCCGACGTCGGCGAAGGGCTGACCGAGGCGGAGATCCTGGGCTGGTCGGTCGCCGTGGGCGACGTGGTCAAGGTCAATCAGATCCTGGTGGAGATCGAGACGGCCAAGGCGGCGGTCGAACTGCCCTCGCCCTTCGCGGGCAAGGTCAGCGCGCTGCTGGCGGAACCGGGCCAGACGGTGGACGTCGGCGTGCCGATCATCGAGATCGAGGTCGAGGGCGCCGAGCCGGAGGCGGGCCCCGGAGCGTCCGCCGCCGGTTCTTCTCCCAAGAGAGAGGCGCCGAAGCGCGAGCCGGTCCTGGTCGGCTACGGGGTCGCCGAGGCGGCCACGACCCGCCGGGCCCGTCGGAACGCCCCATCGGTTCCCGCTCCGGTGGCGGCAGCCCCCGTGGCTGCGGTTCCGGCCGCTCCGGTTCCGGCCGCCCCCGCGCGGTCGGTCCCCACCCCGGCGACCGCCTCGGCCACGCCGAGCACCGCCCCGACCCACGTCCTGGCCAAGCCGCTGGTGCGCAAGCTCGCCAAGGACCTGGGCGTGGACCTCTCGACGATCGTGCCGGCCCGCGAGGACGGCGTGATCACCCGCGAGGAGGTCGAGCGCGCGGCGTCGGCCCCGGCGGCGGTCGAGGTAGTCGGCGTGCAGGCCGTAGCCCCGGCGTTCGCGGCATTGGCCGAGGACCGGCGGGTGCCGATCAAGGGCGTGCGCAAAGCCACGGCCGCCGCCATGGTCGCCTCGGCCTTCACCGCCCCGCACGTGACCGAGTTCCTGACCCTCGACGTCAGCCGCACCGTGAAGCTGGTGGCGCGGCTGCGCGAGCAGCCCGAGTACCGAAACGTGAAGGTCTCGCCGCTGCTGATCGCCGCGCGGGCCCTGATCAGCGCGGTCGGCAGGTTCCCGGAGATCAACGCCTCCTGGGACGAGGCGGCGCAGGAGATCGTGCTGCGCGGCTCGGTGAACCTCGGCATCGCCGCGGCCACCCCGCGCGGCCTGGTCGTGCCGAACATCAAGGCGGCCGAGCGGCTGAGCCTGCGTCAGTTGGCCGAGGCACTGGGCAGGCTCACCGCGACCGCGCGGGAGGGCAAGACCGCACTCGCGGACCTCACCGGCGGCACGATCACGATCACCAACGTCGGCGTGTTCGGCGTGGACACCGGCACCCCGATCCTCAACCCGGGCGAAGCCGCGATCCTGGCGTTCGGCGCGATCAAGCAGCAGCCGTGGGTGACTGTGAACAAGAAAGGCGTGGGCAAGGTCAAGCCGCGCTGGGTCACCACGTTGGCGCTGTCCTTCGACCACCGCCTCGTCGATGGAGAGCTGGGCTCGAAGTTCCTGCGCGAGTTGGGACGGGGTCTCGAGGACCCGGCCGTCGTGCTGCTGTGAGTCGCACGGAAACGGATTAGTGCACTGATACTGTCCCCGCCGAGCCACGGTCGACCGGCCCGGCGGGGACAGTGTTCTGTTCGGGCGGTGCGTGCCGCTCGGCTTACCAGCAATCGCCGCTCCGCGACTGTGGCAATAAAGCGCCGCGTAGCTTCCAGCCGTCCTCAGCCGCGTCGGCGACTTGCGGCCCAGCCAAGCCCTGGGACCGGAGCCGCTACCAGTCCCGCGTCGCGATCAGCTTCTCGATATCCGCGTCTACGAACCCGTACGCCTGCGCGACGGCCCAGAAGCTCTCGGCGATATCTTCGCGCGCAGCTGTCTCGATCTCGCTTCCGGCCTCGTTGAACTCGGATTCCAGATCGTTGAACTCCTCGGTCGCCGCCTGGGTCAGCCCGTAGAGCGCCGCCAAGTCCGTCGGCCGCTCGGCCTCGATCCGCTCGCACAGCCGCAGCAGGATCGCCTTGCCCTTGTCGACCAGGTGATCCGGGAAGTAGCGGTCCCTGTACATGCCCCGCAGGAACGCGTAGCTCGCCATTGCCTCATTCATGCTCACTAGAATGGAGGCATGAAGGTCGCACTGGTACAGCTCGACGTCGACACGACCGTTCCGGCCCTGAAGGCTCGGGAACTCGCGGTCGCCAAGGTGCACGAGGCGGCGGAGGACGGAGCGGAACTCGTCGTGCTGCCCGAACTGTGGCTGCACGGCGCGTTCGAGGCCGAGCCGTGGCCCGCCACCGCCGAGCCGCTGCACGGGGAGACGGCGCAGGTTCTCCGCGAGGCCGCGATCGACTGCGGGATCGTGCTGCACGGCGGGTCGATCGTGGAGCGGACGCCGGACGGCAAGCTGTACAACACCTCGCTCGTCTTCGACGCCGAGGGCGAGCTGCTCGCGGGCTACCGCAAGATCCACCGCTTCGGCTTCGACCAGGGCGAGGCGGCCGTCATGTCCCCCGGCGAGCACATCACCACGTTCTCCCTCCGCGACATCGATGACAGTGTCCTGACGGAGGTCGGCCTGGCCACGTGCTACGACGTGCGCTTCCCCGAGCTGTACCGCAAGCTCCTGGACGCGGGCGTGCAGACCGTGGTGCAGGTCGCGGCGTGGCCGGCGCGTCGGCTGAGCCACTGGGTCACGCTGTGCCGGGCCCGCGCGATCGAGAACCAGATGTACGTCCTGGCCTGCGCCGCAGCGGGCACCCAGGGCGGTCTCGAGATGACCGGCCACTCGCTGGTGATCGACCCGTGGGGCGAGGTGCTGGCCGAGGCCGACGCCGAGCCGACGACGATCTACGCGGACATCGACCCGACGTACGTGCCGACTACCCGGGAACGTTTCCCGGTGCTGCGAGACCGCCGGCTCTGACGTCGAATAGACACAAGCAAGGACCGGGTGTGGCCGACCGGTTCGAGAAGTACCTCGACACCCTCGCCGACGAGGTCCGAGACCTAGACCGGGTCGTCGCGCGCGAATGCGCCAGGCTGCGTGCTGCGAACGCCTCGCTGCGTATGCCTGACGCCATCGTTATCGCCACTGGCCTCGTCATCAAGGCCGACCACATCCTGACCGGCGACAAGCGGTGGAGGAACATCGACCCCTGTGTGACGGTACTTGACCCTCGCCAGCCTTAGTCGTGCGCAATCAGAGCCGCTACTCGGCACGGAACCCCGGGGTCTTCATCAGCCTCAGGGGAGTTTCCCTCTCCAAGGCGCCTGACGGCTGGAAGGCAACCCGCACGGTCAACATGCTCGGCGTCACGGAACTGATGTGGGACGGCGAGATCGTGCACGGCGAGATGCCTCTACCGCTTCCGGACTTTGTCCTCGCTGACTCGTGTCTGGTGCCATGGCTTGAGCCGCTGATCGAGGTCGTCGTGGTTGCGGACGGCTTGAAACCACTGGTCTACAAGCTGCCAGTGACGGGACTCAACGAGGCCGAGTACAAGATCTATCAGCGAGAGCGCAATGCGCGCATCACAAACGAGCGGACCGAACTGGCCTACAAGCTCAAGCGGAAGGAGAGCTTGCGTGGTCTCGGCCATCGGCGTCGGGTCGGACGATGGGCCGTGTCCATGCGCTGAGGCTTCCGCTCTCGGACTACCTGCGCTTCGAGATCTTCACCGGCTACGTGTTCACGACCAAGGCGGGTGAGGACATCCGGATTCTCGATCTGGACGAGCACCCGACCAGCCTGCCTGACGACTTCTGGATCTTTGATGATCAGGTCGTCGTCGGCATGACGTATGGCTCGAACGGCGAGTACGTCAGCGCGGAGATCCTGCCAGACTCGGAGCTTTCCAAGTACCTCGCCTATCGAGACGCGGCTCTCGCTCATGCCGAGCCGCTGACGGAGAAGTCATCGTCCGCGATCCGCGAGACGTCACGATTCATCAGGAGACGTTCCGTCGCTTCGAGGAGCTTGCCGTCTTCGACGACTCGGCTCGCGCTGTCCTCGGGATGGTCGGTATGCAGTACCGCATGGCCGATTCTTGATGCTACGGGGAAGCGGCTATCTGCCTTGCTACCTGCGTCGTTACGGTCGTAGTACCGCATACGGCAAGAGCAGGGAGACGTGCGATGTCCGCCCTAACGATCCAAGCTTTCGACCGACGACACCCGATCATCGTGAACCCGTGCGAGATCCGCGCTGGTGATTGGATGCGCGATCTCGGACGTCTCCGGCGAGTCGAGATCGCCGAGACCGAGGACGACCAGGCCAGCGCGGGTACCCGCGTTTCCATCCGCTTCGAAGACAGCGTGGACGGCCAATTCGGCACGCTGAGCGTCCCCGAGGGCATCACGGTCACCGTGTGGCGTACGCCGCTGGGATAAACGTGCTTTGCTTCGTGCTGAATGTGCACGGCGTCGAGGGTAGCGGGGAATGACCATCGTGCCCGGTGAGGTTAGATATGACCATGGCACGACATGCACGCGTACGCGCTCCCGAACTGGTCGGACGGGGCGGTTGGATCAACACAGGCGGCGAGTCGCTGAGCCTCGAAGCTTTACGAGGTAAGTGCATTCTCCTAGATTTCTGGACCTTCTGCTGTGCCAACTGCCTCCACGTGCTCGACGAGCTGCGTGAGCTTGAGGCCGAGTTCGCCGACGTGCTCGTCACGGTCGGTGTGCACTCGCCGAAGTTCGCGCACGAGGCTGACCATGAGGCCCTCGTCGCCGCGTGTGAGCGGTATGGCGTGCATCACCCGGTGCTTGACGATCCCGACCTGACCACGTGGAAGGCCTTCGCGGTGCGTGCTTGGCCGACGCTGACCGTGGTTGATCCGGCGGGGTATATCGCGGCGCAGATGTCGGGTGAGGGGCATGTGCACGGGCTGCGGTCGCTGCTGACGGAGCTCGTCGCGGAGTTCGACGCCAAGGGGGCGCTGCGGCGCGGGGACTCGCCGTATGTCGCGCCGGAGCCTGAGCCGACTGAGCTGCGGTTCCCGGGCAAGGTGATCGCGTTGGCGGATGGGACGTACCTCGTTTCCGACACCAGCCACCACTCGATCGTTGAGCTCGCGCAGGACGCGGCGACGGTGCTGCGTCGCTTCGGGTCTGGTGAGCGGGGCTTCGAGGACGGATCGGCGGAGGAGGCGCGGTTCAACGAGCCGCAGGGGTTGCTGCTGCTCGACGACTCCACCGCGCTCGTCGCGGACACGGTCAACCACGCGCTGCGCGAGATCGACCTGGCTGCGGGCGAGGTGCGCACGGTTGCGGACACGCGGGACTCGGCGCAGGCCAGTCCGTGGGACCTGGCCTGGGACGGGGAGCGGACGCGGATCGTCGTCGCGATGGCCGGGATCCACCAGCTGTGGAGCTACGACCCGGCCTCCGGCAAGCTCGACCAGTGGGCCGGCACGACCAACGAGGGACTCGTCGACGGTCCGCTCGCCGAGGCCTGGTTCTCCCAGCCTTCGGGCCTGACCACGGCTGCGGACGGCCGGATCTGGATCGCCGACTCCGAGTCCTCCGCGCTGCGGCACACCGACGGCGAGACCGTCGCCACCGTCGTCGGCCAGGGGCTGTTCGACTTCGGCCTGCGCGACGGCGACGCCGCTCAGGCTCTGCTGCAGCACCCGCTCGGCGTGACCGCGCTGCCGGACGGCTCGATCGCCGTCAGCGACACGTACAACGGCGCGATCCGCCGCTACAACCCTGCGGACGGCCAGGTCAGTACCCTGATCACCGGCCTCAAGGAGCCCTCCGACGCGCTGGTCACGCGAGACGGCGACCTGCTCGTCGTCGAGTCGGCCGCGCACCGGCTGACCCGGGTCAAGCTGCCCGAGGAGGCGCTGCGGGTCGAGGCCACCGCGTACCGCACCCAGCGTCCGGCGACCGAGGTCGCGCCGGGCGAGCTTGAGCTCGAGGTCGTCTTCGAGCCGCCGCCCGGCGAGAAGATGGACGACCGCTACGGCCCGTCCACCTTCGTCAAGGTCTCCGCCTCCCCTGCCGAACTGCTGCTTGACGGCGCGGGCGGTGGCGTCGAGCTCGGCCGCACGCTGAGGCTGAACCCCGAGATCACCGAAGGCGTGCTGCACGTCTCGGCGAAAGCGGCCTCCTGCGACGACGGCGAGTTCCCCGCCTGCCACCTGCACCAGCAGGACTGGGGCATCCCGGTCCGCCTCGTCGAGGGCGCGGCTGACCGGCTCCCGCTGATCCTGCGCGGAGAGTCGGCAGAGCACTGAAACGGGCCGGGCCCGCACGGACGAGAAGTCCGTGCGGGCCCGGCCCGTCGCGCTGCCGTGCCCGCTAGCTTGGCGACCGCGTGCCCCACGGCGTAGTCGAGGCTCGACGTCAAGGGCTTCGTCGTGCCGTCCGGGTAGATCGTGACGTAGCCGCCGGCCGTCGCGCTCACCTCGGTCACGTGCAGCGAGACCGGGGTGATGCCCGACGTCGGCAGCAAGCCGGAATCGGCGCCCGCGATCGTGAGCGGGATGGTGGAGAACGCGCCGACCTTCGCCGCGGCCGCGCCGAGTCCCTTGCGGGGCTCCCCGCTCCGGTGATGGCCACGTACGGGTCGTAGGAGCACGCGTTGCCGTCGAGGTCGATGCTGAGCATTCCCGAGGCGTCCGAGTTGGCGGAGTCGATCGCGGGGCTGCTGCTCTCCAACGTGTAGTTGGAGCCGAACTCCGGCGGGTCGTTGAACTGCGGGTCGGCGTTGACGTCGTGGGCGCCCTGTCCGGTGTCGGCGTCGAGAGCGGTGCTCGTGGCATACGACGTGCCTGCCCACTGATAAGGGGCCACCCCGGTCTCTCCGTTGTAGACGAGGTTGTAGTCCGCGGTGACTCCGCTCGCGGCGGTCGCGTCGACGTTCAGTTGGTTGCACGCACTGTCGATGCTCGCGAGGATGTTGTTCTCGATACTCGACCCGCTTGAGGCTCCGGTAATCGAGATCGCGGGTGCGCAGGGGCTGGTGTAGCTGGTGATCGTGTTGCCCGTGGTCGC
>Ga0302314_10011441_pt1 | contig 15468 bp, 13 predicted proteins | sample III_Palsa_N2_3_FD_200533 | JGI IMG/M metagenome (GOLD analysis project Ga0302314, IMG submission 200533) | Peat permafrost microbial communities from Stordalen Mire near Abisko, Sweden - III_Palsa_N2_3 | ecosystem: Environmental > Terrestrial > Soil > Palsa > Peat permafrost | place: Sweden...
CGTCGGGCAGAACGAGGAGTACGACGTTGTGCAGCGTGGCGCTGCCGATGTTGAGTTCGGGAAGGATGGCGGTGTGGAGGGTGTTTTCCGCGCCGGTGGCTCCCATGGTTTGTGCGGTGCTGGTGGAAAGCGTTAGGCCTAGCTGTTTAGCTAGGCTTTCGGACATGCAGGAGATGTTGGCACCGGTGTCGAGGATCCAGGGGGTGGTGATGCCATTGAGGGTGAGGTCTGCGGTGTGGGAGCCGAGAGGGTCGGTGTGTGTGGGGATGTCGACGATGCCGTTGAGCGTGATGGTTTGTGCGGGGGTGTTGGTGAGGGTGGCGAGGGTTGCGTTGTCGTCCTGATCGTCTTTGACGAGCTCGGGGGACATGACGTCGGCGTAGCTGGGGAGGAGCTGGTCGTAGAGGCGATGGGCTTCTGCGTAGTGAAAGAGCTTGACGTTGTCGTCGGCAAGCGCGCCGAGGATCAGTGCGATACGTGGCCGCGGGGTGTCGGGGGCGGAGAGTAGAGGTGTGAGCAGGCGAATGGAGTCGTCGAAGCGGCTGGTGCGGTCGTCGAGGATGCCGGTGAAGAAGTCAGTGGTGAGGCCGGGCGGGGCGTTAGCGAGATCGTGCTCCAGATCTTCGTAGTGGAGCTGCTGGAGGTCTTTGTCGAGCCGCTTGTCGAGGGCCGTGTTGGGGCCTGCATCGCCGATGGGAGTTTGCGCGAAGAGCGGCAAAGAGATCGACAGTGTGAGGGTGGTGAGTGCTTGGCGAAGACGTCGCATAGGTCTGCGCTTAGGGTACGGGCAGGTGGGTGGGCTGGCAATGAGTTTGCCTTTGTAGCGGCGTTATTTTGTAGCGTGCGTGGTCAGAACGATCGAGGCGGTGTGGTTGGTTTTGTCGGGGCGGAGGGCGAATCTTACGGAGTTTAACAAGTGTGCGTCGTTGAGGATGTGGGCGACTTCGCTGGTTACGGTCTGGTCGGCGGGGACGCCGGGGGCCAGCTTGGGGTCGTGGGCGATGGTGGCCTGGAGAGCCTGCGGAAGGGCCGAGGCGTCTATGTTGGAGAGGTGGTAGAGCTCACCTTGGTTGACGGTGAAGTTGGCGTCTACGGTATGGGTTGCGGAGTTTTTGGGGTACTCGTGGTGGGCGGTGGCGTCGAGGTAGCCGTGGAGCGTGTAGGCGTGGGCGAGGCTGTCGGCGGCGTGTTGTAGCGGGAAGATGCCGGCGGGGTCTCCGGGTTTTAGGGCTACTGCTTTTTCGAGGTCGGCGCGGGTGAGCGTGGGTGGGGCGTCGAAGTTGAGCTGGTGGATGCGGTAGAGCTCGCCGGGGTGGACGGTGGTGGTGGCGTCTACGGCGTAGCGGTCGATGTCTTTGCGGGGAGCAGCGAAGGTGGCGGGGTCGGTTGTGGCGTCGAGGTAGCCGGCGTTGTTGTAGAGGTCGGTGACGTTGATGGGGATGGCTTTGGCGGTGAGTTGCAGGTCGAAGTCCTGACCCGCAAAACCAGCCTGCATTTGGGCAAGCAGCGTGGCGACGGTAGGTAGCGAGCCTTGAACGTTGATGTTGCCGAGGACGATGGCCGGGCGCGAGATTTCGAGAGCAACGCTGTGGCCACCGGAAGCTTCCACGATGGTGACGGCGGCATCAACGCCCTTTTCCTTGAGCATGGCGACGAGTGCGGCTTCTACCTGCTCGGTGAGGTGTCCGGCGAGTGGAAGCCTGCCTTGATAGAGCGGCACGCGGGCCTGGATGAGAGCGGGGAGCTCGGAGGGCTGCCACCAGACGAAGTTGGCGTAGCGGACGGTCAGAGACTGCGCCGCGGGTGAGAGAACGAGTTTGAAGACGAGTGCGTCAGAGCCGACGGTGTAGCCGAGGTCGCTGAACATGCCGCTGTCGCCGAGGCGTTGCAGCGCGGCTTCAATCTGCTCCTTGGTGATGGGAGCGCCGGGTTTGACGGCGGCAATGCCCAGCAGGTCGTTGGTGTCCATGCCGGTGGCGCCTTCGAAACGGATCTGTTTCGGCGTGTAGGTCTGGCTTAGAGCCGAGAGCGAGGAGAGGCACACAAAGCCGAGGGCAAGAGCGATGGAACGAAGGGGTCGCATGGATGATGCGAGTGTAGTGCGGTGGGAGTGGGAAGACAAGAAAGGCAGCGGTTGCCCGCTGCCTTTCTTTGGTTTGTTGCTTGGGTTGGAAGTGCCGGTGTTGGAAGCCGTTCCTCCCGCATCCGACAATCCGGACCCGGGGCACCCCTTGTCGTGGGGGTACGGGCGAAGACCTAGGCGGGCTGGACTTTGCTGTACCAGGGAGTTGCAGCTTGTAGCGCCTTGTTGACGTTTTCGATGTTCTCGACGCCGGTGGTTTCGAGCCATTGGCGGAAGGCATCGGCGCCTTGCTTGGCGTAGATGGGGATGCCGTCTTTCCAGGTCGCGCGGCCGCAGAGGACGCCGTTGAACTTTACGCCGGACTCGCCCGCGAGTTCGAGGGTTTCGATGAAGACGGGGTTCGAGACGCCGGCCGAGAGGTAGATGAAGGGCTTCTCGGTGGACTCGCCGACGGAGCGGAAGAGGCCGAGAGCTTCTTCGCGCGTGTAGGCGGCTTCGCCCTTGAAGGACTTGGTGCCGGAGACGAACTCCATCACGATGGGGACTTCGACCTTGAGGACGTCCACGCCGTACTGGGGCTTGGAGAACTCGGTCATGGCTCCGGCTACGATGGAGGGCTTTGCGAGGGCGTACTCGACGGTCTTCTCGTCTTTGCCTTCGGCGTCGTAGCCGACGAACTCGAGGAAGAAGGGGATGTCGTGCTCGCGGCACTCGTCGCCGATGCGCTCGATCCAGGCGTGCTTGATGTCGTTGACGTGGGGCTTGTCGAAGGGGGTGTAGTAGAGCAGGATCTTGACGCAGTCGGCTCCGGCTTCCTTGAGGCGGCGAACGCTCCAGACGTCGAGCAGGTCGGGCAGGCGGCCGGGGGTTGTGGCGTCGTAGCCGGTCTTCTCATAGGCCAGCAGGAGGCCCTTGCCGTTGCGCTGGTGCGAGGCAGGAAGGCCGAACTCGGGGTCGAGCAGGATGGCGGAGGCGTGCTTGGTGAGCACCTCGGTGACGAGGGACTTGAAGACTTCAAGATCGTGCCCATCGGCGGCGGCGCCACGCTCTTTAGCGAGCGATTTCTGTAGCGAACCACGCTGGTCCATGGCTGCGGCGGCGATGACGCCGCGCGCATCGGATACGGCCTTCAGGCCTGCGAGTTTTCCGGGCGTGAGCTTCATGGTTTTCTATTCTCCTGCGCGTACGCATTATTTTTTGATGCAAGGGCGCAAAGAATCGCACCGTCAGGGTGAAATTGTACACAGCGGGGTGTCCGGTTTGCAGCACCGGTGTGCGGTGTTCGTTCGGCTGTTACGTTCCGATGAGAATTGATTTCAAGCGTTGAGCCGATTGCACAGGTTGGCGGTGAGCTCGACGAGATGGCGGAGTTTGGGAGCGATCTCCGGCTGGGCGTTGCGGAGGGCGAGCTGTGACTCCAGTAAAAGGCCGGTCAGCGACGATTTGAGCTCGTTCTGCAGCGAAAGCGCTGCTGCTGTCTGGGCCTGGGCCTGGTCGTGGGCGCGGCGGGTGAGAGCCGCACGAACCTGGCGGAGGACACGCTGCTCACTGGAGATGGCGAAGTTGAGTTCGAGGACGGGAGCGGCGAGGGCTTTCTGGTAGATCTCCTCGGTGGCGTCAGGATCGGCGGCGACCAGGCTTTCTTCCAGCAGGATGAGGGAGTACTCCTCGCGTCGAAGCGCGGCCAGGCCGGCACGGCGGGTTGGAACGGTTTCTACGGGGGTATCGAGTGCGCGGCGGAGGGATTCGGCGACCGCAGGGGCAGCGGGGCCAGGGGCAATGATCAAAATAGGCAGGGCCATGGTGCAGTTCTCCAAGGGTTCGTGAATAAATCGGCGAATGAAGCTCAGCGGTAGCGCGTCATTGATTCGTTCCTTTGAGGGCGTTTTTTTCGCTAGAAGGTGTCTCCTATCCCGTACTCCTTGAGTTTGCGATACAGCGTGGTTTTGCCGATGCCGAGCAGACGCGCGGCCATCAGCTTGTCGCCGTTCAATTTGCGAATGGTGCTGAGAATCGCCATTTTTTCGAGAGCAGCGATGGAGGTAACACCGTGCTGCGGCGCCTCGTCCGAGATGGCCGTGGACTGCAGGGCGGTCTGCTGCTCTTCGAGATGCTTCTGGTGATCCTGCAACTGCGTGGGGAAGTCCGCCATGTGCAGCACGGGGCCGCTGGAAAGGGCGCAGGCGCGTTCGATGGCGTGCTCCAGTTCGCGGACGTTGCCGGGCCAGTCGTACTCGGCTGTGAGGCGGAGAGCGTCGTCGGAGAAGGTGAAGGCGAGACCGTTGTCGCGACGTATGCGGTCAAGCGCGTGCGCGGCGAGCAAGGGGATGTCGCTTTTGCGCTCGCGCAGCGGTGGGATGCGGATGTTGACGACGTTGAGGCGGAAGTAGAGGTCTTTGCGGAAGCGTCCGCTGGCGACCATAAGGGTGAGATCGCGGTTGGTGGCTGCGAGCACGCGTGCGGAGATCGGCACGGCGTGCGTGGAGCCTGCTGGGTGGATCTCTTTTTCCTGCAGGGCGCGAAGGAGCTTGGTCTGTAGATCGAGTGGGAGCTCGCTGATCTCGTCGAGGAAGACGGTGCCGCCACCGGCGGTGGCCAGCAGGCCTTCCTTGGCACGTGTGGCTCCGGGGAAGGCACCTTTGGCGTAGCCGAAGAGCTCGCTTTCGATCAGCGAGGGAACGAGCGAGCCGCAATCGACTGCGATGAACGGCTTGTTGGCATTAGGTCCGTTGGAGTGGATGGAGCGGGCTACGAGCTCTTTGCCGGTGCCGGACTCGCCCAGAATGAGCACTGGGTGAGCGCTGGAAGAGACCTTGGAGAGGATGCGGTAGAGCTTCTCCATGGCTGGGGCGCGGCCTACGAGCATGCCCATGCCGATGCCGGTGCGCAGCTTGTCGCGCAGCTCACGGGACTCACGATTGAAAGCTCGGTGCTGGGCGGAGCGCTCGAGGACGGTGGTGAGCTCTTCGATCGAAAACGGCTTGGCGAGATAGTCGCCCGCGCCGATGCGCATGGCGTCTACGGCGGAGTTCACGGTAGCGGAGGCCGACATGATGATGATGACCATCTCCGGGTAGCGGAAACGGAGCTCTTCGAGCAGCGGAAGGACGTTGCCGCCGGAGGCTTTGGGGTCCAGCAGAAGAAGGTCGATGGACTGGCGGAGCAGAACGGCGTGCGCTGCTGCGGTGGATTCGGCGACCAGGGTGGTGTAGCCCATGCTGGAAGCGATCTCCGCGCAGGCGTTGCGGATGGAGGCGTCTTCATCGACGATGAGGACCTGCAGGTTTGTTTTGCGATCCAGAGTGGAGGATGAGGAGTGGGGGTCTTCCTGGGAGCCGCGAAACTCAGCCTGAGGCAGAGCGCGAAGCCGCATGGAATCTCGGAGTTGGGTGTCGGAGAAAGGTCGTTTTTCTAGCACTGGCTGGCCCCCTTTGTTGCGGGTTCCTGCGCGATGGCTGAAGAAAAATTTCCTGAATTGGTTCGCGCGTACAGCTTTGCGGGGAAAAGGGCGTGGATATAGGGGGAGGTCTGTACAAATGATGCGGCAGTAAAGCTCAGCGAGTAGGCCAGCATGGTCGTTCTCCGGGTTTTCGTAACGTTACAAGCGGATGGTCTCAAAGGAGTACCAAAGTAGAACTCCGCAAAAAGGCGCTAAATTCTTGGTTATGCTGAACGCCTCCGGTTACTGAAGATTAACTATTTCCTTAAATGAAACCAGAGAACTGCTCTGGCTCCAATAGCTTTGTACACGACTTTTCTTTTTCCGTCTTCCCGTTTTGGGAATCAGCGAGTTTTGGTCACCAAAACGGCTTCGTCGGGGTGGGTTTCTATAATGGTCAGAATGAGCATAACGGAAGAGTTGTTTCGGAGTGGTGGGCGGGCGTCGGATGAAGCGCGTATTTTGCGTTTGACGCCGGGATTTGTGGCGATGGCTGAAGGTTCGGTGTTGATCGAGGTCGGGCATACGCGGGTGCTGTGCAATGCGACGGTGGAGAACGGTGTTCCGGGATGGATGCGGAACTCGGGCAAGGGCTGGGTTACGGCGGAGTACTCGATGTTGCCGCGGGCCACGCTGACGCGGTCACCGCGGGAGTCGGAAAAAGGCAAGATCGGTGGGCGGACGCATGAGATTCAGCGGCTGATCGGGCGGAGCCTGCGGTCGATTGTGGATACGAGCCTGCTGGGCGAACGGACGGTGATTCTGGACTGCGATGTATTGCAGGCCGATGGCGGAACGCGTACGGCGGCGATTACGGGCGCGTGCACGGCGTTGGCGCTGGCGGTGAACAAGCTGGTGGCGGCGGGATCGCTGAAGCAGAGCCCGTTGAAGCAGATGGTGGCGGCGACGTCGGTCGGCATTGTGGACGGGCGGGTGTTGCTGGACCTGTCGTATGAAGAGGATTCGCGGGCCGAGGTCGATATGAACGTCGTGATGACGTCGGACGGCGGGCTGGTGGAGACGCAGGCTACGGCGGAGAAGGGCAACTACTCGCGCGCGCAGTTGAACGAGATGCTGGACGTGGCGGAGAAGGGCATTCGCGAGCTGCTGAAAGCGCAGTTGGAGTGCCTGGAAGCGGCGAAGTAGACACGTAGGGAAAGGCCGCTGCGGGGCCGAAGGGCTTCGTAGCGGCGTAGAGTGAGGATCATGATGAAGCGATGGTTGGTTGTTGTTTGTCTGGTTTTGAGCGCAGGAGTTGGAGTGGCGCAGAAACAGCGCTATTCGACTTCTTCGAAGTCGGCGGAAGCGTATCAGTTTCCGCTGCTGGTGCATGTGACCCATGCGCGGTTGATCGGGCAGCCTATTTCTACGCTGCATCTGGATGTGGTGATCGACGGCAAGACCATAGAGCTTGAGGCGGGTGCGACGGCGTTGCTGCACACTGGCGAGTACCAGGCGCGGATTGTGACCGAGGATGAGAAGAAGTCCGGTTGGTTCAGCAAGATGTACGAACTGCTGTTCACGGATGGAACGAAGGTGATGTTCTCCGAGGTTGCTGAGTCGGAGTAACGGTGTTCAACGGTAGTGCGGAGAGACAACGATGGCGTGTCATCATTTCGATCATTTGAAGCCTGTACCGGGTGCTTCTGCGAGCTATAAAAAAGGCTGCGAAGAGTGCATCAAGATGGGTAGTACATGGGTGCATCTGCGAGAGTGCCTGGTGTGCGGCAACGTTGGCTGCTGCGATTCGTCGCCGAATCAGCATGCGACCAAACACTTTCATGCGACGAAGCATCCGGTGATGCGGTCGGTGGAGCCGGGTGAGGAGTGGGGCTACTGCTATGTGGACGATGTGATGGTGGAGTTCGACTGAAGTTTGAGATACGAGATTTGAGAGGCGAGATTCGAGGTGGAGTGGCAGGCTTTTGGTAGTGTCTGACGAATCGGCGTTCGCTTAATTTGGGATAAGTTGTGGGATGAAAGAGTGCGTATCCCGGGGGCTGAAGCCCAGTTTAGGGCGAGTTTGAATGTCCGGGCTAAAGCCCGGACCTATCTCAGAAACAAAAGCAACGGCAAACCGATTCATCAGACCCTAGCCAGGGCGCTGGTATTCTGGGCTGGATACATGGAGGATTTTGCAATGGCAGATGAAGCAGTTCACATTACGGTGCGGCCCAATGGCCCACTGCGGGTTGAGGGTCACATTATTTTGAAGGATGCCGATGGGCAGGAGTGGGACCTGACGGGCAAGCCGGCGATCAGTCTTTGCCGCTGCGGGTTGAGCGAGAAGCGTCCGTTCTGCGATGGTTCACACTCACGCCAGGGATGGCAGGGCGCGGATAGCCCTGGAAATCTGACAGGCGTGTAGTTGCGGCACGTGCTCTTTGTGTGTGGGAAGAATCGCCGCCGCAGCCCAACTGCGGAGGCGATCTTCTCAGGCCGTTCCGATATCGAAGTGAGCTCGGCGGGAACGGCAAACGATGCAGAATGCCCGATGAGCGGCGATCTGATCGAGTGGGCGGACGAAATCCTGGTGATGGAGCGCAGGCAGGCCCAGCAACTGCGAAAGCGGTTCGGTTCCTTTTTACGGAACAAGCGGCTGGTGTGTCTCGGAATCCCAGATATTTACGAATTTATGCAGCCGGAACTGATCGAACTGTTGCAGGCAAAAGTGTTGCCAATGCTGCGCTGAAGAGTCAAAAAAACATCGGGAGCGGACTTTCATGAAGAAGATTTTGAGCGTTTTCGCCGTGCTGGGTATGGTGTGTTTTGCTGGAGCGCAGGCTCCCAGCCCTGTGCCCGCCGCTGCTGCGATGCCGGAGTATGTGCGTTCGGAAGCGATGATTCCGGTGCGCGATGGGGTGTCGCTGCATACGGTGATTCTGCGTCCGGTGGGGAGTGAGAAGTCGGGGCCGAAGCTGCCGTTTCTGATGCTGCGGACGCCGTATGGCGTGAGCGAGCTCACGACGAAGCAGCTCACGTCCGAGAAGCCGGAGCTGGCCGCGAGCGGCTACATCTTTGTGTACCAGGACATTCGCGGACGATACGGTTCGGGTGGGACGTTTGTGATGAATCGTCCAGTGGTGGATCACGCCACAAAGAAGGATGTGGATGAGACGACCGACACGCGCGACTCGATTGACTGGCTGCTGAAGCATGTGAAGAACAACAACGGCAAAGTCGGTGTGCTGGGTGTGAGCTATCCGGGGTTCCTGGCGATGATGGCGGGGATTGATGCGCATCCGGCGGTGAAGGCGATCAGTCCGCAGGCACCGATGACCGATGTGTGGATGGGAGACGACTTCTTCCACAATGGGGCGTTGCGCGAGAGCTACGCCTTTGATTACGTGCAGGAGCTGGAAGCGCAGAAGATCGATGTAGCGCCGGACTCGAAGGAAGACCAGTACACGTTTTTTCTGGAGCACACGAACTTTCTGGGTGCAGCCACGGCGGCGGGCATTACGAAGCTGCCGACGGCGGACAAGTTTCTGAATCAGCCGACGTATACGAAGTTCTGGCAGGACATGGCGGTGGAGCGGCGGCTGGGCAAGCCCGAGGTTCCGACGCTCGAAGTAGGCGGCTACTGGGACCAGGAAGATATGTGGGGGACGCAGGCGGAGTATGCCGCTCTGCGCGCCAACGAGAAGCCGAACGATCCGCAGCACAAGGTGTTTCTGGTGCTTGGGCCGTGGAAGCATGGCGGATGGGCGCGTGGGCCGGCGGATGATCTGGAGAGCCCATTTGGCAAGCTCACGTTTGCCGGCGTGGCTACGGGCGAGATCTATCGTGCGAAGTTTGAAGCACCGTTTTTTGCGTACTACCTGAAGGGTGAGCCGGGTTTCGATCTTGAAGATACGGCGAGCTTCCGGACGGGCGAGAACAAGTGGCATCGGTATGCGATATGGCCGCCGGTGCAGGGTTTCCATCAAGCGCGTGTGTATCTGGAGCCGGAGAAGAAGCTGAGCTCGGTGGCTCCTGTGGGTGGCTATGACGTGAAGGCGGATGCTTATGTGGCTGATCCGGCGAACCCGGTGCCGTATCGGCATCGTCCGGTGCAATCGACGTATGGGGAGAAGTCGGTATGGCGGCCGTGGCTGGTGGAAGACCAGCGGTTTGTGAGCGATCGCAAAGATGTGGCGAACTTTCTGACGCCAGTGTTGGGGAGTGACGTTACGGTGACGGGGGACGTGGTCGCGGACCTGTTTGCGGCGACGACCGGGACGGATGCGGACTGGATTGTGAAGCTGATCGATGTGTATCCGGATGACGCTCCGGAGGGGCAGGGCGGGTACCAGTTGATGGTGGCGGAAGAGATTCTGCGCGGGCGCTACCGGCACAGCTTTACGGAGCCTGAGCCGGTAAAGCCGGGCGAGGTGAATGAGTACAAGTGGAGCCTGCATGGGGTGGATCACACGTTTTTGAAGGGGCATCGCCTGATGGTGGAGGTGCAGTCGAGCTGGTTTCCGTTGTATGACCGGAACCCGCAGACGTATGTGCCGAACATCATGAGGGCTCCAGCGGCGGCTTATCAGCCGGAAACAGTGACGATCTATGGCTCGGCCAAGTATGCTTCTCACCTGGACCTGCCTGTATCGGATGACACGGTTCTGCCGTAGTCCTTCTGTTCAAGCGGTTTCGTAGATAACGACAAATTGCGACAAATCGTAGAAACTTCTGCCTTGCCTTGCGCGTCCGTACAGCAAGGATAGTTTCTGCAACGAAATAAAGTCCGTCCGCATTTTTGGCCGGAGTTGTACAGGCGGTTGGTCTATTGGGACACCTGGGCTGAACTCGCTACGCAGGACGCTGACGGCAAAACGCTGGGCCGGTAAAATACAGCCGCCGTGAAACAAGGAGCTTTACGATGGGAAACACCACAATCAAGATCAAATACCAATGGGCAGCGACGAGCGTACTGGCGTTTGCCGGTGTGGCTGGAGCGATGGCGCAAGCGCCTGCGGCTGCTCCTCATGCTGTGGGTACGGTAAAGGCTGAGACGGCCACGGAGCTTACCGTGACGACCGCCAGCGGCGATGTAACGGTGACGGTGCCGGCGACGGCCAAGATTCTGGATGTGGCTCCGGGTAGCCGTGATCTGAAGTCGGCAACCCCTGGCCAGATGAGCGATATTGCGATTGGCGACAAGGTGCTGGTGAGCGGGACCGCCGGGGACATGGCGACGGCGTTGACGGCGCAGCGGATTGTGCTGATGAAGTCGGCGGCGATTGCGGCCTCGCATGAGGCAGAAGCCGATGCGTGGGCGCATGGCGGCGGCGGGATTGTGAAGTCAGTCGGTACGGACACGATTACGCTTTCGAGCGGCTTGAAGACCGTGACGGTGCAGACGACTTCCGCCACAATTGTGCGGCGTTATGCGGGTGGCTCGGTGAAGTTTGAGGATGCCGTGGCGAGCACGCTGGGCGCAATCCAGCCGGGCGACCAGTTGCGGGTTCGCGGTACGAAGTCGGCGGATGGAAGCAGCATTCAGGCCGATGAGATTGTGGCGGGCTCGTTCAAGAACTACTCGGGCGTGATTGCTTCGATCGACAGCGCGGCGGGCACGATCACGCTGAAGGACCTGGCGACGAAGAAGACGGTGACGGTTGCGGTGACGGCGGATAGCGATGTGCGGCGGCTGCCTCCGCAGGCAGCGACGATGTTAGTGGCTCGCCTGCGTGGTGGAGCGGCCGGTGGTGGTGCGGCAGGCGGCGCAGGGCGTCCGGCTGGTGCAGCGGCATCCGGAGCAGCACCAGCGGGTGCAGGCGATTCGGCTGAGAGTGGACAACACCGTGCCGGTAGTGCGGCGATGGGTCTTTCGCAGATGCTGTCGCATTTTCCGACGGAGACGCTGGGCGGTTTGAAGGCTGGTGAAGCGGTGATGATCGTCGCCAGTGCACCGGCTGTAGATGCGAAGTCGGCTACGGCGATTACGTTGCTGGCGGGTGTGGAACCGCTGCTGGCGGCACAGCCCGCAGGCGAGAGCGTGACGCTTTCGCCGTGGAGCGTTGGCGGAGGCGCGCCAGACGCAGGTTCGCAATAGAGGTCTGAACGTGTTGGTCGAGTTCGCTGAGGTAGCGGTCGAGCCAGATGCTTTTGAAATTTACGCGGGAACCCTGAACGATCCCGGCAACCTAACGATGACTGAGTTACGACTCTGAGGAGTACTGATGTATTTGCGCAAAGCGCTGATGTTGATGTTCGGGATTTCGCTGCTGGCCCTGCCCGGGGCTGCGCAGACAGCAACGGCTGGGACTGGAAGCGCGGCTGCTGCTGCGCCGGCCCAGACGTCCGCTGGAAGTGCGGCCCTGCCCGCGACTGTGTCTGTAAATGGAACCAAGGTGCATGGCACGATTACCGATCCTGATGGTGAGTTGATCCCCGGGGCGACGGTTACGCTGACGCCGGCGCATGGCAGTGCGGCTAAGGCTCAGTCGGGTAGCGATGGAACGTACAGCTTGAGCGTTGCGCCGGGCAGCTACACGCTGTTGGTGACGATGCAGGGTTTTTCGGCGTACTCGGTGGTGAACCTGAAGATTCCCGCGGTGGTGAGCACGACCATCGATGCGAAGTTGGCGATTGGTCAGCAGACGCAGGTGGTGAACGTCGACGCCAACTCGATTACGCTGAGCGTTGACCCGGACAACAATGCGGACTCCACCGTGCTGACGGGCAAGGATCTCGATGCGTTGTCGGATGATCCGGATGAGCTTTCTAGTGAGTTGACAGCGTTGGCGGGGCCTTCGGCGGGGCCGAACGGCGGGCAGATTTATGTGGATGGCTTTACCGGTGGGCAGTTGCCGCCGAAGTCGTCAATCCGCGAAATTCGCATCAACCAGAATCCGTTTTCGGCGGAGTACGACAAGCTGGGTTATGGCCGCGTGGAGGTCTTTACCAAGCCGGGTACGGACAAGCTGCATGGCAACATCCAGTTCAACTACAACCCCTCGCAGTTCAACTCTGGCGACCCGCTGACGGATACCTATCAGCCGTCGTATCACACGCTGTTTCTGTTCGGGAACCTTACGGGGCCGTTGAGCAAGAACGCGTCGTACAACATCGGCGGAACGTTCCGGCAGATTCAGGACGACCTGTTTACGAACGCGACGATCTCTGCGCTTCCAACGAGTCCGGCAGTGCTTTGCGATCCTGGGCAGACTGGCTGCGTTTCGACTCCGTATCAGGCGTCGACGTACTTTCCGCAGATTCGTGCGGACATCAATCCGCGGCTTGATCTTGCACTCGGCTCGAAGAACGTGCTGACCACACGCTATCAGTATGTGAACAACAGCTCGACCAATGAAGGGCCGGGAAATCTGGCGCTTCCGACAGTGGCGTACAACACGAGTTCGCTGAGCAACATTCTGCAGATGAGCGATACGCAGACGTGGAGCGCAAAGCTGATCAATGAAACACGCTTTGAGTATGAGCGCGAGCATGTGCAGACGACGGCGTTGAACAACACTCCGTCCGTCAACGTGACGGGTAACTTCCAGAGCGGTGGTTATGCTTCGCAGGACCTTTCGGATCATCAGGACCACTTCGAGGTGCAGAACTACACGTCGCTGCAGTTGAAGAAGAACTTCATCCGCTTTGGGGGACGTCTGCGTACGACGCGACAAGCGCAGAATACGGGGAGCAATACGAACGGGTCGTTCACGTATTCGGGCTTGCCGGACTATCTGGCATCCACTCCCAGCCAGTTCAGCTACACGATCGTCAACAATCACGACATCGGCGATACCTATGCTGATCTTGGGCTGTATGCGGAGTCGGACTGGAAGGCGCGTCAGAACCTGACAATTAGTTATGGCATACGTTATGAGACGCAGAATCATCTTGCCGACCATCATGACTTCGCGCCGCGGCTTTCCGTTTCATACGGACTGGGAAGCAAGAAGGGTACGCCGAAGACAGTGCTGCATGGCGGCTTTGGTTTGTTCTACGACCGCTTTGGGCAAGGCAACATTCTTACGCTCCAGCAGGAGAATGGCACGAACGAGACGGTGTACACGGTAGCCTCGCCAACGTTGGCGACCTGCGTACCAAGCGCGACCAACCTGATTACTGCATGCGGTGCGTCGGTTGCTTCGCAGACGACGTACTCCAAGACGTCGAACCTGCGCACACCGTACATTACGGAGTTTGCCGTTGGTGCAGACCAGCAGGTGAGCCGGTATGGGACGCTCTCGTTCAACTTCGTACACTCGCAAGGCGTGCATCAGTTGGCGACGCAGAATACGAACTACAACGTCGCATCGCAGGGGCCGCAGGATCTGACGACAGGACCGCAGTATCAATACTTCACGGAAGGCGTGTTCAATCAGAATCAGCTCATCGTGAACGGTCGTGTGCAGGCTGCTCGCTGGTTGTCGCTGTTTGGCTACTACTCGTTGAACTCGGCGCATGGCGATACGTCGGGCAATGGCTCGTTTATTACGACGCCGGGCAACATCGCTGCCGATTATGGCCGTACGACCTTCAGTGTGCGCAACCGTATCTTCCTGGCGGGTTCGATTACGCTGCCGAAGTATATCCAGTTCAGCCCGTTCCTGATTGGGCAAAGCGGCAATCCTTATAACGTGACGACGGGCAGCGATAACAACGGCGACAGCATCTTCAATGATCGTCCGGACATTGTGAGCAGCGCTTTGGCCAACGGAAGCACGATCAAGAGTATTGCGGGTTGCGGTACGTTTGCACAGCCGGGAACAGTTGCCGGTGCCTCTGTTGCTCCGATCAATGCCTGCACGGGGCCGGCGTTGTTTACTTTGAACTTTAGGTTGACGAAGACGATCGGCTTTGGGCCCTCGACGGCTACCAATAAGAACAGCGGTGGTGGTGGTTCGGGCGATAGCAGCGGAGGTGGTCATGGCAGCCACAGTGGCGGCGGTGGTGGAGGCGGACGCGGTGGCCCCGGTGGCGGACCAGGCTTTGGCGGCGGCGGTAGCAATACCGGCAGGCGCTACAACCTTGCGTTTGGTCTACAGGTGCAGAACCTCTTCGGCAATAACGATCTTGCGACGCCGCAGGGTGCTTTGAGCTCGACGGACTTTGGGAAATCGACGCAGCTTACCGGTGGCCCATACACCACGCAAAGCGCAGTGCGCCGCATCCTGGTGCAGACGTCGTTTACCTTCTAACGGAAGACAACTGGAAAGAAAGAGCAGCGGCCTTTGGGTCGCTGCTCTTTTGTTTGGCTACTCGGAGCGGCGCGACAGGCCGTAGCGCGAAAGCCCGTAGATGGAGGCGTTGCGATCGTCGGGGTCGTGTACGGGGATGAGCTCGTCGAGTGTTGGCGGGACGGGCAGCGGCTCCTCGAAGATGGTGAGGCGCGGTGGTGGCGGGGGTGGTGCGACGACTTTTTCTGCGACGACGATGGTCTTGGCGTTGAGGAACTCGCGCATGCCTGCGGCGGAGAGTTCGCGGCCATAGCCGGAGTGCTTGATGCCGCCGAAGGGCAGGCGAGGGTCGCTGGCGACGGGGGTGTTGAAGAAGACGCTGCCGGACTGCAGCTCTTCGGCAAGGCGTGTGCGCTCGCCGACGTCGTTGGTCCATGCGCTTGCGCCGAGGCCGAAGGGTGTGTCGTTGGCCAGAGCGATGGCTTCGTCCAGCGAGCTGACGCGGAAGAGCAGAGCGAGTGGGCCAAAGGTTTCTTCACGGCAGATGGCGGCGCTGTGTGGCACGCCGGAGATTACGGTTGGCTCAAAGTAGTTGCCGTCGCCGAGGATAGCTTCGCCGCCGGTGAGGATGCGTCCGCCGGCGGCCTTTGCGGCGTCGATCTGGGCGACGAGGTCGTCGAGAATTTGCGCGGTGGCGAGCGGGCCGAGATCGGTGTCGTCCTGCGTGGGGTCGCCGACGCGGAGCGAGTCCATGTAGTCGACGAAGGCCTGCTCGAAGTGGTCGTAGATGTCGTCGTGGATGAAGAAGCGCTTGGCGGCGATGCAGG
>Ga0302314_10011442_pt1 | contig 15468 bp, 14 predicted proteins | sample III_Palsa_N2_3_FD_200533 | JGI IMG/M metagenome (GOLD analysis project Ga0302314, IMG submission 200533) | Peat permafrost microbial communities from Stordalen Mire near Abisko, Sweden - III_Palsa_N2_3 | ecosystem: Environmental > Terrestrial > Soil > Palsa > Peat permafrost | place: Sweden...
ATCGCCTACGGCGTGTCCCTTCTCAACCTGGGTTCGCTGTCCACGCCGCTGGAATACATCCTGCCGGGCGGCGTGCTCCTCGCCGCGGTGCTGATTGACGTGCTGTCACGGCGCGGGGCAGGGAGCGTCACCGGTGTCTGACCATGCGCGGAGGACAAGCAATGAGGAAGTACCCGTGACCGCGGACCCCGGCGAGACCCCGGCGGGGGCGGCCGGTGCCGGGACGGCCGACCTGACCCTTGACGTCAAGGGCGCCGAGGCCGATGTCCCGCCCGAGCTCCTCGCCCAGTCGCTGGGCCAGTACGTCCGGGCCTCGTGGCTAAAGGTCCGCGGTGGCGACAGCGGTGTCCTGCCGGTCATCCTGGGACTCGTGGTGGTCGCCGTCGGCTTCCAGATCGCGAACTCGAAGTTCCTGTCGGCGCAGAACCTGGTCAACCTCTTCGAGCAGAGCACCGTGTACATGCTGCTGGCGATGGCCGAGATCTTCGCCCTGCTCCTCGGCGAGATCGACCTGTCCGTCGGCCTGGTCATGGGGCTTGGCAGCGTCGTGGTCGCCGAGCTCGTGCAGCCCAGCGGCGCGGACTGGCCGTGGTGGGCGGCGATCATCGTGACCTTGATCGCTTGCGCCGCGGTCGGCGTCATCCAGGGAACGCTCGTGGCCCGGCTCCGGATGCCGTCATTCATCGTCACTCTTGGCGGGCTGCTGATCCTGGAGGGCGTGGCGATCATCGTCCTCGGCGGGTCGCTCGTCGGCATCGGCAACTCCCAGTACAGCAACGAGGTCGCCCTCTACGACATCTTCTGGGGGACGTTCAACCCGGTGGTCGGCTGGATCTTGATGGCCGCGCTTGTCGCGGGGGCCGGCACCGGGCTCTGGCTGCGGGAGGCCGGCAAGCGCCGCCACGGCCTGGAGACTCCGCCACGCAGCCTCACCGCGATCAAGATCGTCCTCATGGCGGTGGCGGGAATCGCGCTCGTCGCAATCTGCAACGTCAACCGGGCCCACTTCGGGACGATCGAGGGGGTTCCGTACATCATCCCGATCGTCGGAGTCGTGCTCGCCGCCTGCACGGTCCTGCTGCAGCGAACCCGCTTCGGCCGGTACGTGTACGCCATCGGCGGCAATCCAGAGGCGGCGCGCCGAGCCGGGGTCAGCCTGCCCGCCATCCGGACCTGGTGCTTCGTCCTCGCGGCCCTGATCTCCGGGATCGCTGGCGTGCTGTTCGTCTCGTGGCAGGTGTCGCTGACCACCAACATCATCAAGGCCTCCAACAGCTATGTGCTGCTGGCGGTGGCCGCGGCGGTCATCGGCGGCACCAGCCTCTTCGGCGGCCGGGGCAAGACCATCCACGGCGTCCTTGGCGGCCTCGTCATCGGCGGCATCTACAACGGCCTCTACCTGCTAAGCGTGTCGAGCCAGTGGATTGACGTCGTGGTCGCCGCGGTACTACTCGCGGCGGCGATCATCGATGTTCTCTCGCGCCGAGGCGCGCCGGGCAAAGCGTGACCTCAGCGGAAGCACAATCCCGCTGGTCACGTCGAGCGTTTCATCAACGACCTGGTGAACGGCAATCTATCGCCGGTCGTGGGCTGGTCCTCCTCGGGGCCGCAGAGCTGGGCAGGCTGATAATAAGACCGTGACTGACACTTCGGAGCGACGGCGGGCCAACCGGCCCGACGTCGCTGCGCGTCCACGGGTCGCGGTCCACCGCGAGGTGCGGCTCGGCGCCGCGGAAATCGTTCCAGATCTCGACCGAACGGACGCGTGGCTACTGTTCATCGACGGTGTCCCGCAGAGCGGTGTCGACCTGGCCGACCCCGGCTATCTGGAGTTCGAGTATGTCCGCAGGATCGGGCACGTCGCGGACCTGGCGTTCACCGCGGGCGAGCCGCTGCGCGCGCTGCACCTCGGCGGCGGGGCGCTCACCCTGCCGCGCTATCTCGCGCACACGAGGCCAGGATCGCGGCAGCTCGTCGCCGAACTCGATGACGTGCTCACCGACCTGGTACGCGAGCACCTGCCGCTGCCCGCCGGGCACCGGATCCGGGTACGCGCCGCGGATGCCCGCCAGGTCACCGAGTCCGTCCGCCCGGCCAGCTACGACCTGGTGATCAGCGATGTGTTCGCCGGCGCGGTTACGCCCCCGCGCCTCACCACCGCCGAGTACGCGGCCGCCGCCGCCCGTGCGCTGCGACCAGGCGGTGTGTATGCCGTGAACGTCGCCGCGGTGCCGCCGCTTGACAGTGCGCGGTCAGCAGTCGCGACGGTCCGTTCCGTATACGGGGAGACGTGCATGGTCGCCGAGGCGAGCGTGCTTCGCGGACGCCGGCGGGGCAACCTCGTGATCTTCGCGAGCGACCGGCCGCTGCCCGAGGCGGCGCTGCGCCGGGCGGCGGCCGCCGATCCGTTTCCCGCCCGCGTGGTATCGGGCGATGACCTGCGGCGCTTCGTCTCAGGCGCCCCGGTGGTCACCGACGTAACCGTCATGACGGACGGCCAAGCGCCGGTCGAAACCTCGCCGCAACCAACAAACTGGTAACACGCCTGAGTTGAGTGCTAAGCGCGGCACCACGTCTTCTACCCTTGCCACATGGACTTGCCCCCCTCAGGTTGGTACCCGGATCCGTACGGTACGCCAGGACTGCTCCGCTGGTGGGACGGGTCTGCCTGGACCCAGCACACGCACACGGACGAGTCGGCCGCGGCCAGCGGTGCCGACTCGGCGGGCGGCCTGCAGGCGACCACGGTACAGGCGACCACGGGGGCGCTGACGGGAGCCAAGCCGCCCAAGGGACCGCGGACGGAGCCGCAGCCCGCCCTGCCGAACACGACCGTGCAGCAGGCGGTGCAGCCGACCGCTTACCAGCCAGCCGCAGCGGCCACGCGGGTGCAGGCACCGGTCCAGCCAGCCGCCTACCAGCCGACCGCCTACCAGCCGACCGCCTACCAGCCGACCGCCTACCGGGCGGCCGCTTTCCAGCCGTCGGCCGGTGGGCAGCCGACAACCGTGCAGCAGGGCCCGGGCGGCGGCGACGGCACGCAGGTGCTGTTCATCGGCGGCGACGCGTGGCAGACGCCCGGCGGCGGCACGCCGCAGCAGTACGGTTACGGCTACCAGCAGGCGCAGCGGCGGCGGCGGATGTGGCTGATGGGCGGGCTCGCCGGCGGCACGGTGGTCGCGGTCGCGGTGATCGCGATCATCGTCGCCAACCTGGGCTCGTCGACCCCCACCGCGGACCAGTCCACGGTCACGCCACCGTCGCCCACGCCGACCGCGGCGTCGCCCGCTCCGTCGCCCTCGCCGTCCGCCACCACGAGCGCGCCGGCCGCGACGCTCTCCGACAGCCAGTCGGGCCTGTCCTACACCCAGCTGACCTCACCCTGGCAGACGGGCTGCCCGAGCGACCTGAACAATGGGGCCTTCACCTGGACTTTCGGGGAATCCGCTGTGGCCGGCCAGGTCAACGGCGGGCAGGCGACCTGGTACGGGGAGGCATGCTCGGGACCACTCCCCCAGTCGTATGGCTACAACGGCGTCGCCGACCTGGAGAACACCGCGACCAACCTGGCGAACACCTTCGAGAACGCCTACTACGGCGCGCTCAACCACACGGCCACGCAGGAGAACAGCCAGCCGGTGCAGATCAGCGGGCACGCCGGCTGGGAGTACACCTACCAGATCACCTACACCAACACGCAGGGCCAGGGAGTGACCTGGGCCGACGAGCAGGCCGCGGTGGTGGTCGCCGATACCGGCACAGGAAACACCCCCGCGGTGTTCTTCACGTCCATCCCCGCCAACCTCGGGGAGTCCAACGTGGCCACGCTCGTTTCCTCGCTCCAGCTGTCCGTGGTGCCGCAATCGAGCAGCTCGCCGACCGATAGCAGCACGCCGGACGGTAACGGTTCACCGGGCGGCAACGGGTCGCCGGGCTCGGGGAACGGGAACAACCCGTAACTCAACGGGTGCCGCCATCACGGACGGTGGTGAGGACGACTGTCACCCGTCCGCCCTTGCCGCACGAGAAGAAACCCGGAGTTGCTTGAGCGGGCCGATCTCGTCGTAATGCCGCAGCGCGTTGATCGACAGCCCGCTGAGCACGGCGAAGGCGCCTTACCGGTTGCCAGGGAAGTTCAGGTCCAGTTGAGCGTGTGGGGTCTTCGTATGCGGCCACCTGCTTGTTATGACCTTGGACCGGGTGAAGAAGTGCACGCCATCGGGGCCATAGGCGTGGGTATCGCCGAACAGGGAGGATTTCCAGCCGCCGAAGGAGTAAGCCGCGGCGGGGACAGGGATGGGGACGTTGATGCCGACCATCCCGACCTCGACCTCGCTCTGGTAGCGCCGCGCGAGCGCCCCGTCGGTGGTGAATATCACGGTTCCGTTGCCATAGGGGCTGGAGTTGACCAGGTCGAGTGCCTGATCGAACGACGGCGCCCGCACGACGCAGAGGACAGGACCGAAGATCTCGTCGGTGTAGATCGACGCCTCGGGCGGCACGTTGTCGAAGAGCGTTGGCCCCAGCCAGAACCCATCGCTGCCGCCGTCGACAGCGATGCCGCGGCCGTCGACGACCAGCTTGGCTCCGGCCTGGATGCCCGCGTCGATGTAGGAGGTGACGCGGTCCCGATGGGCGGCGGTGACCAGCGGACCCATGTCGCAGCCGCGCCGACCGTCACCGGTGCGCAGCCGGGCCATGCGCTCGGTGATCAGCGCGATCAGGTCGTCGCCGATCGGGTCCACGGCGACGACGACCGAGACGGCCATGCAGCGCTCCCCCGCCGACCCGAAGCCTGCCGACACCGCCGCGTCCGCCGCGGCGTCGAGGTCGGCGTCGTCCATGACGACCATGTGGTTCTTCGCTCCGCCGAGGGCCTGCACCCGCTTGCCGTGGCCGGCGCCCGTCTCGTACACGTGGCGGGCGACGGGGGTCGAGCCGACGAAGCTGATCCCGCGGATGTCGGGATGGGTCAGCAGCCGGTTGACGGCGACGGCGTCACCGTGGAGCACGTTGAAGACGCCGTCAGGTAGGCCTGCCTCGGCCCAGCACTCGGCGAGGAGCATCGCGGCGGACGGGTCCTTCTCGCTTGGCTTGAGCACCACGGTGTTGCCGCAGGCGATCGCGATGGGGGCGAACCACAGCGGCACCATGGCGGGGAAGTTGAACGGCGTGATGATGGCGCACACGCCAACCGACTGCCTGATCGAGGTGACGTCGATCTGCGTCGACACGGACTCGGAGAATCCGCCCTTGAGCAGGGCGGGGATGCCGCAGGCGAACTCGACAACCTCGAGACCGCGGGCGATCTCGCCGTCGGCGTCGGACAGGACCTTTCCGTGCTCGGCGGTGATGGCGGCCGCGATCTCCTCACGGCGGCGCAGCAGCGCGGCCCGAAAGCCGAACAGGACGCGAGACCGGCGGGACAGGGTCGTCGAGCGCCAGGAGCGCCAGGCGGCACTGGCCGAGGCGACGATCGCGTCGACGTCATCGGTGGAGGCGAAGTCCACCTGTCCTGTGACGGTACCGAGAGCGGGATCGAACACCTCGCCGTGCCGTGCTGCCGGTCCTGTCCAGGGCTTGCCGTCAACCCAATGAGTGATCCGCTTCATCAGGCGCCATACCCTGTGTTGGCCGATGCAGCGTCGACGGCGCGGAGGGCGTCGACGAGAAGCCCGAGGCCCTCGCGCGCCTCGTTCTGGCTGAGCGTGAGGGGCGGAGCCATCCGCAGCGTCGCGCCGTGGAGGCCGCCCTTGCCGACGAGCAGGCCGCGCTCCCGTGTCGCCTCGAGCACCTGGCCGGCGAGCGCGGGTGACGGGGCGCCGGTCGCGGGGTCGGCCATGTCGACGGCGAACATGAGGCCCTTGCCGCGCACGTCGGCGACGGTCTTCAGGTCGTTGACCGCCGTCTTGAGTCCGTCGATGATGATCTCGCCGCAGGCCTTCGCGTTGGCCTGCAGGTCGTGGGAGAGCAGGTAGTCCAGGGTGGCGTTGGCCGCGGTGGTGGCGATCGGGTTGCCGCCGAAGGTGGAGATGCCGTTGCCGCGGATGCCGTCGAGCAGGTCGCCACGGCCGACGACGCCGCCGATCGCGAACCCGTTCGCGAGGCCCTTGGCGAACGTCATCAGGTCGGGGGTGACGCTGTGCGCCTGCATCCCCCAGAAGGTCTGGCCGGTGCGGCCCCAGCCGGTCTGCACCTCATCGGAGATGAGCAGGATGCCGTGCTCGTCGAGCACGTCCTTATAGGCCTTGAAGAGGCCGTCAGGCGCCATCGTGAACCCGCCGACGCCCTGGATTGGCTCGGCGATCAGCGCGCCGACGTCGTTGGGGTTGATCGCCGCGCTCAGCAGCGCGCGCAGGTCCGCGACGCAGGCGTCGATGAACTCCAGGTCTGACAGGTTGCGGAACTGCGGCAGGTCCTTGTCGGTGCCGTGCAGGTAGTGCGTGCCGAACGGGTCGTTGCTGCTCGCCTTCCATGCCGCGTTGCCGGTGATCGCGACGGTGCCGAAGGTACGGCCGTGATAGGAGTTCCGCATCGCGAGGACCTGGTTGGCCTTGCGGGCGCCGAGGGCCGCGGCGAGGGCCGTCTCATTGGCCTCGGAGCCGGAGCTGGTGAAGAACACCTTGGCATTCTCGATGCCGGACAGCTTCGCTATCTTCTCGGCAAGCTCGACCTGGGTGCGGATCAGGTACAGCGTGGAGGTATGCATGACACCGGACGCGATCTGTCGCTCGACCGCCTCGCGCACCTCGGCCACGTCGTAGCCGAGCATGTTGGTCAGGATGCCGGCGAAGAAGTCGAGGTACCCGCGTCCCTGGCTGTCGGTGACGCGGCAGCCCTTGCCGCTGACGATCTCGATGGGCTCGTTGTAGTAGACGGCGACCCAGTTCGGGATGACCGCGCGGTGGCGGGCGAGGAGATCAGACATGCTTCCAGTCTGCCCGCCTGTGAGCGTGGCGCAAAGGTACGACCTGTTACCGATTTCCCGCCATCGCTTTACATGTTGTAAGGTCGCAGCAATGTGATCGCGCTCCGTGAAATCCTGGAATTGAGCGCCGTCCGGCGCGGCCTGCCCCGGGTCGTGGCCTGCGCGGACCTTCTCGACAGGCCGGTGCGGTGGGTGCACGCGGTCGAGCTGACCGACGGCATCGCGCGGCTGCTGCGCGGCGGCGAGCTCGTGCTGTCGACCGGGATCGCGCTGCCCGACTCTCCTGCCGGGCTTGAGTCTTATATGGCCGAGCTGGCGTCCGCCGGGGTGGCCGGCCTGGCGATCGAGCTTGGCCGGCGGTATGCCTCGTCCTTGCCGCAGGCACTGGTGGACGCCGCCTCATCACACGGCGTCGTGCTGATCGAGTTCCGGTACGAGGTGGCGTTCGTCGAGATCACCGAGGCCGTGCATACCCGGATCGTTGAGGCGCGCGAGCAGCCGCAGGAACCGCGGCTTCGCGGGCTGCTCTACCAGCTGCGGGACGACCCGCGGCTGCGCGCGTTCGCCGACCGCGAGCTTGGGCCCTTGCTCGCCTACGACGCCGTGCACGGTACCCGCCTGGTCGGCGATCTGGTCTCTTACCTCGAAGCCGGAGGGAACAAGGCGCTTGCCGCTTCTCGCGCGCACGTGGCCCGGCCAACCTTTTACCAGCGACTGCACCTCATCGAGCGCACCCTCGGGGTGAGCCTCGCCGACCCCGAGTCCCGCGCTTCCCTGTACGTGGCCTTGCTAGCGCTCCGCCCCGGCCGCTGACGCCGCTTGCCGCGTTTATCCTCGCAGGGTGACACCGGCGCAGCGGCGGACGCTGGCCGCGATCGAGGCCGAGCTCGGCAGGCTTATCCGCTACGACGACGAGTCGATCGTGCACGACGCCTGGATACGGCAGCGGTACGTCGGCGGCTTCGCCGCGAGCTACGCCCCCGCCAGGTCCGCGGCCGTGTGCACGGCGTGGCACGAAGCCGGGCACGCGGTTGCCGCGCTCGCGGTGGGGGCGCGATTCAGCTCGGCGAGCATCCGGGCTGGCGGCTCGACGTCCGGCCGGGTGCACTCCATACAGGGCGGCGGGGAACTATCCTTCGTCATCGACGCGGCGGGCCAGATCGCCGAACGGCTCAGGAACTGGACGCTGCCGGAATCGGACGAGGAGCTGCGCGGCTTGCTGGCCACGTGGCGCGCCGATGGCGGCGACGCACGGCGGTTCCGGGCCGGCCTGCGGGACCGGTTCGGCGACGATGAGGCCGCGGCGTGGCGGTATAGCGTCCAGTTGCTGACGCCGCTCAGGCTGCGGATCCGCCAGCTCGCCCGGGCGCTGCTCGTGCATCCGCGCTACTTGCCATACGAGGTCGCCGCCGCCATCGCCGACTTGCCGCCCGCACTGCCCAGAAATCGATAGTGCTGATGATTTGACCGCTTATCACCGGTCAAACACTCAGCACTAATTCGATCTTGGTGCTTTTATCAGTATAAATCCGATATGTGCGGCCTGCGCGGGGCGAGGTTCTCGCAGGAGACGCGGTTTTGTGTTACTCGCGGTTCTTGTGTTAGACGCAGTTCAGGCCAGGTGGGCGGGGAAGCCGCCGGTGGCGATGGGTGACCAGCTCTGCGGGGTGATGCGGAGCAGGGATTTGCCCTGCTTGAGCATGGCCTCGCGGTACTCGGGCCAGTCGGGGTGCTCGCCGGAGATCGAGCGGTAGTAGTCGACGAGGGCATCGACCGCCTCGGGGACGTCAAGCACCTCGGCGGTGCCGTCGATCTGGACCCACGGGCCACCGAAATCGTCGGACAGGAACAGCATGCTGACATGCTCGGGGTCGCGGCGGGCGTTGCGGGTCTTCGCGCGTTCCGGGTAGGTCGCGATGACGATCCGGCCCCGCTCGTCGACGCCGCAGGTCACAGGCGACGCCTGCGGGCGACCGTCCGTGCGGGTGGTCATGACGATCGCCTGGTGCCTGGGCCTGACGAAGTCGAGCAGCTCATCGCGCGAGACGACCGTGTTGGTCGCGATCTTCCTTGCCACGTCAGCCACCCTAACATTGACATCTTTTGATCTCATCGGCGCAATCAGCCGCTAACTGCCACTATTGGAGCATTTACCCCTTAGTTGGGAGCGCGGTGACCACGGAGTTGCCTGGCGGGACCAGGTGGATGCTTGGCGGGCTCACGCCTGGATCGGTGCTGGCCGGTTACCGGGTCGAGGCGCAGCTCGGGGCGGGCGGCATGGCCGTGGTGTTCCGCGCCAGGGACGAGGCGCTTGGCCGGACCGTCGCGCTGAAGGTTCTCGCGCCCGCGCTGGCCGGGGACGCGGAGTTCCGCGAGCGGTTCATCCGCGAGTCCCGTGCCGCCGCGGCCGTCGATCATCCGCACATCATCCCGGTCTATGCGGCCGGTGAGGCCGACGGCGTGCTGCACATCGCGATGCGGTTCGTATCTGGCGGCGATCTGCGTTCGATCTACCGGCGCGAGGGTCCGCTGCCCGGTGAGCGCGCCGCGTTCCTGCTCTCCCCGGTGGCATCCGCGCTTGATGCCGCGCATGCGGCCGGGCTCGTCCACCGGGACGTCAAGCCGGCGAACATCCTGGTCGACATGAGCCCGGGCCGCCCCGAGCATCCGTACCTGTCGGATTTCGGGCTCGCGAAGGGGACGGCGTCGGCGACGGGCATGACCGGGACCGGTCAGTTCTTCGGCACCCCAGACTTCTCCGCCCCCGAGCAGATCTCCGGCAAGGCCGTCTGCCCGCAGACCGACCAGTACGCCCTGGCCTGCGTGGCGTTCACGATCCTCACCGGCTCGCTGCCCTTTGCCCGCCAGGAATCGATGGCCGTCCTGTGGGCGCACATGTACGATCCGCCGCCCTCGGTCGCCACCAGGCGGCCCGACCTGCCCGCGGCCGTCGACTGGGCGCTCGCCAGGGCCATGGCGAAGGCACCGCAGGACCGGTACGGCAGCTGCGGCGAGTTCGTCGACGCCCTGCGCGGCGCGCTCGGCGTCGCCTCCTACATCCACGCGACCCCCGGCTTCGGCTTCGGCCTCGGCGTCGGGACTTACCCGGCGGCGCCGATGGCGGCCCCGACCGCGACGTCGCATCCCGCTCTCGCCCATCCGCAAGCGACGACCCAGCCTCCGGGCCCGACGCGGAACGGCGTTACCCATCGTCGCCGTGTCGCCGACCCCCCGGCCGGCAGGTTCCGGTTCCGGCCCCGAGGCCGGTGGATCGCCGCGCCCATCGCGGTGGTGGTACTCGCAGGCGCCGTGTGGGCCGGCGGCCTCGTGCTCAGCACGCCGACGGAGCACCCGGGGCTCACGGCCGGCGACCGCACCGGCGCCGCGGCGCGAACAAGCCCGAGCGCATCGTCGGCCGGCCACGGCGTCACCGTGACGTCGGCCGGCCAGTTCGAGGACCTCGGCGGCAGCTCCGTCGTCGCGACGGCGTTCGGCAAGAACGGGACGCTTGATACCGTCGACAGCAACGGCAACGCCTACGTCTTTGACATCGCGTCGCCTGGCGCATTCAAAACGCTGCCGCTTGCTAAATTTCTCTCGCTCGGCAGCCTCGGCACAGCCGGCGTCCTCCTCAGCCCCAATGGCGGCACGCTTGTCGATCCGAGCGGCGATGGATGCGCGAACGGCTCGGCCGCGTGCGAACTCACGCTCTTCGACATCGCGACGCGGCAGCAGACCGGCACCGCGACGGTGGCTTTCAAGGACGTCATCAGCATCGGTGACGGCACACTGGCCGCCATCGATAGCATTCGGGACGGCATCGATCTCGTGAACCTGACGTTCGGCACCGACCTGGGCGAATTGACCGACCCGGATCACCATTACATCGTGGGCACGGCGATCAGCAGGGACGGCCTGGTCCTGGCCACGAGCAGCAACGGCGGTACCACCACGCATACCGTCTACATCTGGAACGTCGCGTCCCGTACCGTCATTAAAACCCTGACGGTCCCGCAGGACACAGCATTCATCGGGATCACCCCCGGCGCCATCGGGCCCCCGCTGGCGCTGAACAGTGACGGTAAGGCCCTGGCGGTGACCGACGGCGTCGCTACCTATGTCTATGACGTCCAGACACGGCAGCTGATCAGCAAGATACCCGCCGGGCTTGCCGCGCTCAGCCCGGATGGCGCCCTCATCGCCAGTGTTGGCAATACTGTCGGCAAGACCGTCGGCGAGGTGCGGCTATGGGATGTCGGCACCGGGAAGCTCGCCGCCACGCTGCCCCGCCTCCCCACGGGGATCAGGCCGTCGACGGTGGCGTTCAACGCCGACGGCAAGTCCGTCGCCGTGGGCTGCGACGATGGCAGCACCTTCGTCTACCGCATCCAAGGTGAGTAGCCCGCGCGGTAGTCAGCCCTGGCTAGCGGCGGGCGACCACGTCCGGCGTCAGCGAGGCGATGTCGGGGATACCTGACAAGATCATCAGCGTGCGGAGCTCGTCGGTGAGCAGCTCGATCGTGGTGCGGACGCCCTGCTCGCCCGCGGCCGCCAGGCCGTAGACGGCGAGACGGCCGATGACCACGGCGGTCGCGCCGAGGGCGAGCGCGAGGAACACGTCGGCGCCGGTCCGCACGCCGCTGTCGAGCAGGATGGGGACCTGGCCGCCAACGGCCGCGGCGATCTCGGGGAGGACATCGAGGCTGGCCGGAGACGGGTCGACCTGACGGCCGCCGTGGTTGGAGACGAGGATCGCGGACGCGCCCGCGTCGAGTGCCGCCTGGGCGGCCTCGGCGGTGAGGATGCCCTTGGCGATCCAGGGCAGGTCGTGGCGGGCGGTGGCCTCGGCGAGCTGATCCCAGGTCCAGGCGGGGATGATCCGGTTGCCGAAGGTCGACGCCACGTTCGGCAAGCGGTCGTGCGTGACGTTGCCCGACCAGACGGCCATATCCGGGTGGAACCGGTTCATCCGGCTCCTGGCCCGCCAGCCCATCGTCGGGCAGTCCACGGTGACGCACAGCGCATCGTAGCCGGCCGCGCCGATCCGCCCGGCCACGTGGTCGAAGGAGTCGAACGGGTGGAGCTGGCCGATTCTTGCCGCCTCGGGGGCCGCGGCGGCGACCTCCTCGTAGGAGAAGCTGCCGACCTCAGGCACGATCGACACGGTGCCGCACGACGCGTTGGCCCGGGCGACCGCCAGGTGCCCGTCGTGCGCGAATAGCGCGTCGCCGCCGAAGGGGGCGGTGAGGATCGGCACCGACATCGGTATGCCGAGAAACTCGGTGTTCGTCTTCGGGTCGTTGACGCCGCTCATCGGCCGCGGCCTGATCAGCCAGCGGCCGAACGCCTCCCTGTTGGCCCGGAGCGTCTGCTCGGTCCCCGCACCGCTCTCCAGGTAGACCGCCACATCGCGCGGCAGGTGCTTGAGCGCCGCCGCGTGAATCTCGTCCAGGGCCAGGAACTCCCCGTCACGGGAGTATGAGCTAACCGTCACGCCGGAAACCCTACCGCCGGAATGTTTCGCGGGTAAAACCGTTAAGGGACCGAAGTGACGAGCTGGTAGCGTCGCTGATCATGCTGGTAGGAGGTTCTTGAGCTGGTCGGCACCGCACTGGTCAACACTGTGGCCGGATCTATCGCCGTTGCGCGGGCCAGGCGCGCGCGGATTCCGCGCGGTCTTCCTCAGCAGGACCGTGGTGTACCTGGGGTCGCAGGCGGCCGAGGTCGCGTTGCTGGTGCAGGCGCAGCGGCTCACCGGGTCACCGCTCGTCGTCGGCACGCTCGGTCTCGCGGAGCTGGTGCCGCTGATCGCGTTCGGCCTCTACGGTGGCGTGCTCGCGGACCGGTTCGACCGGCGTGCGCTGATGCGCTGGTGCGAGCCGGGACTGGCGCTATGCGCGGTGCTGCTGCTCGTCAACGCGCTGCTCCCCCATCCGCTGCTGTGGCCGCTTTACGTGGTGTCGGCGCTGCTGATGGCGATTACGTCGTTGCAGCGCCCGGCGTTCGAGGCGGCCACCCCGCGCATCGTGGGTCCCGAACGGCTCACGGCCGCCGCCGCGATCATGTCGCTGTCGACGAACGCGAGCGTGCTCATCGGCTCCTCGCTCGGCGGCGTCCTAGCGGTCACGCCGGGCCCCTGGCTCGTCTACGCGCTCGACGCGGCCGGCTTCGCCGTCTCGTTCGCGGCGCTCAGCAGGCTGCCGGCGCTGCCGCCCGCGACCGGTGCGAGCGAAAGCGAAGAGCTCGAGGAGATATCGAACGGTCCCGTGCTTCGCGAGATCCTCGTCGGCCTGCGGTACGCGGTCGGCCGCAAGGACCTGCTCGGCTCGTACCTGGTCGACCTCGCCGCGATGATCTTCGCCTACCCCAACGCCATGCTCCCCTTCCTGGCCCTGGAACTGCACGCGCCGTGGTCGACGGGACTGATGTTCGCCGCCCCCTCGGCGGGCGCGTTCGCCGTCTCCGCGACAAGCGGCTGGATGCCCCGCGTCCGCCGCCACGGCCTGGCCATCGCCCTGGCCGCCGCTGGCTGGGGCCTGGCGATGACCGCCGTGGGCATCGCGCCGTCGGTCTACGTCGCCCTGGCATTCCTCGCCGTGGCGGGCGGCGGCGACGAGTGCAGCGCCGTCTTCCGCGACACGATGTGGAAGCAGTCCATCCCCGACCACCTGCGCGGCCGGATGGCCGGCATCGAGCTGCTCAGCTACGCCGCCGGTCCGCCGGCGGGCCAGCTGAGATCCGGCGCGGTCGCGGCCATCACCGGCCCAAGGTTCTCCCTCACCTCCGGCGGCCTCGCCTGCGCGGCTGCCGTAGCCGCGGTCTGCGCGGCCCTGCCAGCTTTCCGTAGCTACGTTTCCGCGAATGGACTAGACTAAGTTTAGTTCGGTGAAGGGGAGTGGCATGGCGATATACAACGTGCACGAGGCTAAGACGCATCTGTCCCGGCTGCTTGCACTCGTGGAGGCCGGCGAGGAGGTCGTGCTCAGCCGGGCCGGGGCGCCCATTGCCAAGATCATCCCGTTCCGGCCGCCGCGACCACCGCGGGTTCCCGGACTCTGGCGGGGCCGTGTCGTCATCCACGACGACTTCGACGAACTACCGGACGAGGTCATGGGCGCATTCCGCGGCGAGGCACCGTGATGGCCGAGCGCCGACCAGTAAGGGGCCCTTACCTGCTGCTCGACACCTGCGTGGCGCTGTGGTGGTTCGCCGGTGACCTGGAGCAGCTCGGGCCGTCGGGGGTGGCCGCCATCACCGATGCGGAAGAGATTCACGTCAGCGCCGCGACGGTGTGGGAGATCGAGATCAAACGGGCGCTCGGCAAACTGGAAGCCCCAGACGACATCAACGACATGATCATTACCAGCGGCTTCTACGCGCTCGGCATCAGCGCCGAGCACGCGCTCACGGCCGCCCGCCTGCCGCCCCACCACAGCGACCCGTTCGACCGTATGCTCGTCGCCCAGGCCATCACGGAGAAGATGACGCTCGTCACCGCGGACAAGCGCATCACCGCATACCCCGCCCAGGTGCTCTCCCTCTCCTGACCCCTCGGGATCGCGGCGCGGCGTAAGCACCCCGGCTAACCTTGTGAAGCATGACCGGAGCACGTCGCCTGGTGTACGTCTCGGGAGCGCCCGGAGCGGGGAAGACAACCCTCGCCCTACCGCTGGCCGCGGAGCTCGGGTACGCGCTCCTCAGCAAGGACCTGATCAAGGAGACCCTGCACGACGCCCTGGGCGCCCCAGGACCCGACCCAGCGTGGTCGCGCCAACTCGGCGGCGCGGCCATGGAATTGCTGTGGACCCTGGCGGCACGCTCGCCCGACGTAGTGATCGAGGCGAACTTCCGCCCCCACAGCGACTATGAGCGAGCCAAGCTGACCGCCCTCGGCGGCCACCCCGTGGAGGTCCACTGCGACTGTCCCGCCGAGCTCGCCACCGCCCGCTACCGCACCCGCGCCAGGCATCCAGTCCACCACATGAGCCACGCTTCGGTTGAAGCCCTAGCCGAATGGGACCGCCCCGTCGGCATCGGCACCCTAGTCACCGTGGACACAACGGCCCCGGTCGACGTGGCCGCGCTAGCCGCCCACATCCGCCGCCATCACGCGCCCGCCCGCTAGACATTCCCGAAATGTCGGGCGGGCGGGCAGAGATCGATGAAATGAGCCACCAGCATCACTCCCGCCGGCCCAGGTGCGCATTCGGGCCCGCCCGTCGGCGACCGCCCTGGTTCCGTCACACCAGCCCCCTCCGTTGTCTTTGCACACCCAGTGACCATAGACCGAGGCAATTTGCCGGAAATGTAGACCCCGGAGGTGTGCAAAGTGAACGTGTGATGCCCGTGTGACGCAAGATGCCAAGACGAGGCGGGCTGCGCGGCCGGATGAGGGAGACAAGAGGACGAGGGGGATGAAGCGGCAGCGTATGGGTGGATGCTGTGTCCGGGATCCGTGTCGGCGGTTCCGTCGGGCTGGTGCCACGCAGGTTGCGGGCCGGGGTTCCCCTGGACTGGTGACGGGCAGGGTCCGGACAGGT
>Ga0302314_10011443_pt1 | contig 15467 bp, 17 predicted proteins | sample III_Palsa_N2_3_FD_200533 | JGI IMG/M metagenome (GOLD analysis project Ga0302314, IMG submission 200533) | Peat permafrost microbial communities from Stordalen Mire near Abisko, Sweden - III_Palsa_N2_3 | ecosystem: Environmental > Terrestrial > Soil > Palsa > Peat permafrost | place: Sweden...
GCCGTGGTGCGCCGCTCCAAGGGCCACGCCCAGTCGGTGATCCGCACCGGCGACATCACCGTCAATCTCGACGCCAAGACGGTGGAGGTGAACGGCATCCGCGTGCACCTGACCGGCAAGGAATATCAGATGCTGGAGCTGCTCTCCCTGCGCAAAGGGACGACGCTCACCAAGGAAATGTTCCTCAACCACCTCTACGGCGGCATGGACGAGCCGGAGCTGAAGATCATCGACGTCTTCATCTGCAAGCTGCGCAAGAAGCTGGCGGCCGCGGCCAACGGCAAGCACCACATCGAGACCGTCTGGGGCCGCGGCTACGTGCTGCGCGACCCGCAGGAAGCCCTGGTCGCGGCGTAAGGCTGCGTTAGCTCGCGTCGAGACCTCTGGAGCTTCGAAACTGTTCCTTGAGATTCCACCGGGCGCTTCGCGCGCCGAGGTCGTGAGCCTCGAATCCCGGATCATGGGTCTGAATCAGCGCCACCAAGCGGCAGCCATCGACCAGATGGTTGCGCGCCGTAAGCTCGACGATGTCGAGTAGGGCATGAGCCAACTCCGGGGCTGATTTCACGAGCCGGTCGTAGTTCTCGATACAGAGCGCTAGACGCTTTGAGGGACCAAATCGAAGCCTCCAGAAGGCATCGTTCAGTGCGTTCAGATTGCCAGTCCACGGCTCATAGCCAAACAGTTCAAACCATCGCAGCGCCTTTGAGAGATTGATGCGAAAGGTGTCTTCGTCTCTGCAATCCAACGAGATGATTTCGTAGTCGAAGTCTCGCAGGCTTGCGCGCGCCGCCTCGTAGTGCTCCCTGCGCCAGAAGAGGTTGATAGCGCCGAAATGTAGGAACGGCCAATCGGCCCGTATCAGCGGCTTTCCACCCTGGCTTGGCGAGCTGAGTTCCACCGGTTCGGCCGGCAGATCCTCGATCTCTGCAAAATCCTCGTCCAGCGGCTCCAACTCCGCCAGGAGCGCAAGGAGTCCGCGCTTGCGGACCGGCTCAAGGATCAGGCGATCGCCGTCCTTTGTCAGGGTCGCCTGATCGCCCGGCAGTTCGAGTTCACGCGGTATCCTCACCGCCTGGCTGCGGCCGTTCCGAATGAGTTTCACTTGGCGCTTGAGCATGAGAAAGACTCGCATCGGCGGCGACACATGTCGAGATGCGGCGGCCGCGATCGAGGTCCCGCGTCAGAAGCTGCGCCCGCCGCGCGTTCGGGGCGTCGACAGCACGCCGCCGAGCGCCGCGCCCGCCCGCCCGACGACCAGCAGGCCGTCGCCGGCGCTGATCAGCGTCGCGTGCGGCGGCCGGATGATGGTCTCGCCGTCGCGCCGGTCGATCTGCACCACGAAGAAGGCGCCCTGCCCGCGCCGCTCCAGGTCGCCCACCGTGGCGCCGGCCGCGATGGTGTTCTCGCCGGCCACCACCATCTCCATGTCGAGACCGAGGTCGCGCAGCACCGTCTCGAAGTCGCGCATGCGATCGGAGCCGCGGATGAAACGCGCCGTCGCCGGATAGAGGATCATCTCGGCGATCCGCTCCGCCCCGATGTGGGTCGGCAGCACCACCTTGTCGGCTCCAGCCTGGATCAGCTTGCTCTCGGTCGAGGGCGCCTCGCCGCGAGCGATGATCTGCAGCTTGGCGTTCAGGCTGCGGGCGCTGAGGGTGATGAAGACGTTGGCCGCGTCGTCCGGCAGGACCGTGGCCAGCGCCCGCGCGCGATTGATCCCGGCGGCCTCCAGCGCCGCCTCATCGGTGGCGTCGCCCTGGATGCAGAGGTAGCCCAGCTCCAGCACCTCGGCGAAGCGTTTGTCGCCGCGCTCGATCACCACGAACGGCGTGCGCGCCGCCGCCAGATCCTTGGTCAGCATCACGCCGATGCGCCCGAAGCCGCAGACGATCACATGGTCCTTCAGCTTGTCGATGTCGGTCTTCACGCGGTTGAGCCCCATGAGTTGGCGGATCTGAAAGCTGGTGAACACCTGCACCAGGGCGCCGGTGACGAGGATCATGCCGGTGCAGCCCAGCACGATCGTCGCGATCGTCACCCCGTGCAGATAGTGGGTGTTGATCGGCCGCACTTCGCCGTAGCCCACGGTGAAGATGGTGAGCAACACCATGTAGAGCGCGTCTTCGAAGCTCCAGCCGGCGCGCATGTAGGCGGCCGTCGCCAGGACCACGATCGCCAGCACGAAGCCGACGATCGAGGCGAGATTGCGCAGCGGCGAGGCCGAGAGCGCGTTCATGACCGAGGCGCACTGATCATTCGCGGAGCGTAGCCACAGCGCGCGCTCCAGGGCAAAGCCGGGGCGCCGATCAGCGCGAAGTCACGTCCAGGATCGCGTGGTCTGCGCCTTTGCGCACCACCAGGTCGGCGACCTCGCGCCCGCCGGCGATGTGTTCGCGCAGATTGGGCAGGTTGATCGCGCGCCAAACCTGGACGGCGAAGGCGCGTGTCTCGGGCTCGGTCATGTGGCGGAAGCGGGCGTAGAACGAGGTCGGGTCGTGCTCGGCGGCGCGCCACAGCCCGACGAAGCGCTCGCTGAACCAGCCCTCCAGGACGGCCTCGTCGGCGTCGAGATAGATCAGCAGGTCGAGCCCCAGCGCCGCGGCGCCCGCATGCAGCGACAGTCCCTCCACGATCAGCACGTCTGGCGGCGCCAGGCGACGCGAGAGCGCCGGGTCGATGTCGTAGCGGATGTGCGAATAGCCGGGGAAGTCGGCGGGCCCAGTGCGGATCGTCGCCAGCGCCGCGCGCATCGCGGCCACGTCATAGCTCTCCGGGAAGCCCTTGCGGTTCAGGGCGCCGCGCGCCGTCAGCGCCGCGTTGTCCATCAGGAAGCCGTCGGTGGCGACGATCTCGACCCGAAGCCCGTCCGCCGCCAGCGCCTCGGCGAGTTCGGCCGCCAGGGTGCTCTTGCCCGCCGCCACCGCGCCGGTGATCCCGACCAGGTAGGGCGCGCGGCCCTCACGGCGGGCGCGGATAAGATCGGCGACGACATTGGCGCGGGTCATGCGGCGACCAGCATGACAGCAAATCGGGCTGGCGAGGCAAGAGGGCGAGGCGCATGCTCGGCTGAGGGGCAATAGGCGAGGACGACATGGCCGACGGCGCGATGACGCGGGCGGACGAGGCGCGGGCGAAGGCCTACGCCACGCCGCTGGACCAGTTCCAGGTGCATGCCATCGAGCACTTCACCGACGACACCCTCTGGCCCTGGTTCGAGCGCCTGCGCGCCGAGGACCCGGTCCACCACACCGCCGAGAGCGAGTACGGCCCCTACTGGTCGATCACGCGCTACATGGACATTGTCGCTTGCGAAAGCGACGTGGCGCGGCTCTCCTCGTCGTCGATGCACGGCAGCATCACACTCTTCGAAGCGCCGGAGGACGCCAGCCCCGCCGCCTTCTCCGAGGACCGCGCCAGCTTCATCTCGCTCGATCCGCCCCGCCACGACGCCCAGCGCAAGGCCGTCGCGCCGATGTTCTCGACGCCGTCGCTGGCCGAGCTGGAGCCGCTGATCCGCTCCCGCGCCGCCAAGATCCTCGACGAGCTGCCGATCGGCGAGACCTTCGATTTCGTCGACAAGGTCGCCGTCGAGCTCACCAGCCAGATGCTGGCGACCCTGTTCGACTTCCCGTTCGAGGAGCGGCGGCTGCTGCCCAAGGTCTCCGACATGATCCTCTCGGGGCCGGCCGAGAGCCACGAGGCGGAGATCGCGCGTCAGGGCGAGATGTACATGATCCTGACCAAGATGGTGGAGCTCTGGAACGACCGCGCCCGCAATCAGGCCGGACGCGACCTGATCTCGCTGCTGGCCCACGATCCCGCCACCAAGGCCGGCGACGCGCCCGAGAACTACATGGGCAACATCATCCTGCTGATCGTCGCCGGCAGCGACACTACCCGCCACTCGATCACCGGCGGCCTGCACGCGCTCAATCAGCACCCAGCCGAGTACGCCAAGCTGCGCGCCAATCCGGAGCTGATCCCTTCCATGGTGCCCGAGATCATCCGTTGGCAGAGCCCCGTGGCCTATATGCGCCGCACCGCCCTCGCCGACCTCGAGGTCGGTGGCAAGACCATCAAGAAGGGCGAGAAGATCGCCATGTGGTACGTCTCCGGCAACCGCGACGAGACCGCGATCGAGCAGGCAAACGAGTTCATCATCGACCGCGCCCGCCCCCGCCAGCACGCGGCGTTCGGCTTCGGCATCCACCGCTGCCTTGGCCAACGCCTGGCGGAGATGCAGCTGCGCGTGGTCTGGGAAGAGATGCTGGCGCGCTTCCCGCTGATCGAGGTGGTGGGCGAGCCGCGCCGGCTGCGCTCCAACTTTGTCAAGGGCTACGAATACCTGCCGGTGCGCATCCCCGCATGACGGACGCCCCTGGCGAGCGCCAAGCTGAACCACTAGATTCCCGCTGTCGCCAGTTGCGAGTCGGAGAGTGCGGTGCGCCGCGCCACTAGGAAGGCCAGGGACACATTCGTTCTCTGGACAATCGTCAAGATCGTCGCCGCGCTGATCGTGCTGTTCGTTCTGGTCGGGATCGCCATCCCCGACCTCGTCGACGCGCACGACACCGCGCTCCTCGTCGTGGCGATCGTCGCCGGCTGCGTTGCGATCGGCATCGCCGTCGTCACGATCGTCTCGGTCCGGCGCAGCTACCGGCGCCTGCAACGCGGCGTCATCCATCTCATCGAGGCAGACAAATGAAGCGCGCGTTGATCGTACTTTTCGCCCTGGCGCTGGCCGCCTGCGGGCAGGTGCGGCCCGGCCACGTCGGCATCAAGGTCAACCAGTACGGCTCCGGCGCCGGGGTCGAGAACCAGTCGCTGGGCGTCGGCACCTATTTCACCCCGTTCGGCACCCAGATCATCGAGTACCCGGTCTACACCCAGACCTACACCTACAGCCAAAGCACCACCGAGGGCTCGGGCAACAACGAGGAGTTCACCTTCCAGGACAAGAACGGCCTCAACATCGAAAGCGACATCGCCGTCAGCTATTCGGTGAATCCCGACCTGGCGCCGAGGCTCTATTCCAAGTTCCGCACCGACGCCACGGGCCTGGTCAGCGGCCAGATCCGCAACGCCATCCGCGACTCGCTGAACAACCGCGCCTCCTCGCTCGGCGTCGAGGAGATCTACGGGCCGAAGAAGCAGGAGCTGCTGATGTCGGTGCAGAACGACGTCGCCAGCTACTTCAAGCCCTACGGCCTCAACATCGAGAAGCTGTTCTACGCCGGCACCATTCGCATGCCCGAGCAGGTGCGCGACCAGATCAACCAGCGCATCGCCAACGAACAGGCGGCGCTGGCGGCCCAGGCCAACGTCGCCACGGCCACCGCCAACGCCCAGGCCAAGGTCGAGGCCGCCAAGGGCGACGCCGAGGCCAACAAGCTGATCGCCGACTCGATCCACGCCAATCCCGAGATCGTGCAGCTGCGCGCCATCGAGAAGTGGAACGGGGTGCTGCCGGTCTATACGGGCGGCTCGGGGCCGATGCCCTTCATCAATGTGGGCAAGTAGCGAGGTCGCGCCGTGCCGATCACCATCTACCATAACCCCAAGTGCGGGACCTCGCGCACCGTGCTCGAGGCGCTGATCGTCGCCGGCCACGCGCCACAAGTGGTTGAGTACCTGAAGGTCGGCTGGACCGAGCCGCAGCTTGCCGACCTCTTCAAGCGGATGGGCGTGAGGCCGCGCGAAATCCTGCGCGCCAAGGGCGCACCCGCCGAAGAGCTCGGCCTGACCGCCCCTGGCGTCGACGACGCCGAGATCCTGCGCGCGATGGTCCAGCACCCGATCCTGGTCGAGCGCCCGATCGTGGTCACCCCGAAAGGCGTCTTCCTCTGCCGCCCCGCGAGCCGACTGGACGAGGCGTTGTAGGCAGGCCTACCGCGGGGGCCCGCCTGACGCCCCGCCGATCAGTACCGCATGATGCGGATCGCCTCCTTGGTGGCGTCGGCCGCGTCGAGAATCTGCCGCTTCGCGCGATCCCTCAGGCCGCGCGCATCGGAGTCGAACTCGGCGGCGTCCAGCTGTTCACGGGCGTCGCGCAGCAGGTCGACCGCGCGATAGAGCCGGCCGCGCTGGTCGTAGGTGCTGTCGTCGGGCGGCGGCAGGTCGTCGATGTTCCTGCGGTCGATGGCCGCCGCGTTCTGCAAGGTCTGGTAGGCCTCTTCGATCGCCGCCATGGCTTGCTCTTCCGCCGGCCTGGCGGGCGGATCGCCGTGCGCGCGCCGCAGTAGCTGATAGGCCATGCTCACGTCGGACATGGCTTGAACGTAGTGCGGATGATGATGGCGCCAGTCGTCCTGGGCCCGCGCGGCCAGCGGCAGCGCGAGCGCCAGGGCGGTGGCCATCATCGAGATTTTCAGGCGTCTATGCATCGTCTTGCTCCCCCCCGAGCCTCTGGCGGTAATCGACCGCGGCTCGACTATATATCAAGAGCGAAACAATTCTAGACCCCGACATCGGCGTCGCGCGGACCGTGCGTGATTTCGCGCCCCGCCGCTGACCCGCGGACGTCAATACTGCGCGTTGCTTAGGCGCCCGTAGCTCGGCCGTGGTCCGGAAGTTAAGACATCCTTGCGCCCGCCAGGGATCGGCGAATAGTCGGCGTCGCATCTCAGCGAAGGGACGGCGAGTTCAGCGGCCGCCACGAGATAATCCGAGGAGACTTCAGTGACCGACACCGATGAACGCAAAGCCGTGATGGGCCGCCGCTCCTTCATGTGGGCCACCGCCCTCATGGCCGCCGCCCCGATCGTCAGCGAGGCGACGATGGCCAGGGCCGCGCGGGCCAGCCGGCTGGGCGACGTGCCGCCCGACGCCGTGCTGATCAACGCCAACGAAAATCCGCTCGGCCCGTCCAAGGCGGCCTGCGACGCGATCGCCGAGATCGCTCCGATGGGCGGCCGCTACGACCGCTTCGACGAGAACGACAAGTTCGTCGAGAAATACGCCGAGCTGCACGGCCTGAAGCCGGAGAACATCGCCGTCTACGCCGGCTCCTCCGAGCCGCTGCACTATACGGTGCTGGCCTTCACCTCGCCGGCGCACGGCCTGGTGATCGCCGATCCCTCCTATGAATCGCCGATGGCCGCCGCGGCCGTCGCCGGCGCGCCGATCCGCAAGGTGGCGCTCAACGGCGACTTCGCCCACGACATCAAGGCGATGGTCACCGCCGATCCGGCCGCCGGCCTGATCTACATCTGCAACCCCAACAACCCCACCGGCACGATCACGCCGCGCGAAGACATCCTGTGGGCGCTGGCCAACAAGCCGGCGGGCTCGATCCTGATGGTGGACGAAGCCTACATCCACCTCTCCGACGAGCAGAGCGTCGTCGACCAGGTGGCGGCGGGCAAGGACCTGATCGTGCTGCGCACCTTCTCCAAGGTCTACGGCATGGCCGGCATCCGCTGCGGCATGGCCATCGGCCGGCCCGACCTGCTCGCCAAGCTGCAGCCCTATCTTCAGAACTCGATGCCGATCACCGCCCTGGTGGCGGCGCACGCCTCGATCGACGACGTCGACCTGGTGCCGAAGCGCAAGGGGATCATCGGCGGCAACCGCCTCGAAACGATCAGCTGGCTGCGGAGCAGCGGCTACAAGCCGATCGGCGTGTCGCACAGCAACTGCTTCATGATCGACACCGGCCGCGACGCCCACAGCGTCATCGCCGGCCTGCGCGAACAGAAGGTCTACATCGGCCGCGTCTGGCCGGTGTGGCCGAAGGCCGTCCGCGTCTCCGTCGGCACGGCGGACGACATGGCGAAGTTTCGCGTCGCCTTCAAGTCGGTGATGGACAAGCCCGCGCTGGCCTTCGCCAAGCCGCTGGCGCGCCCGGAACTCCGCGGCATGGGCGGCACGACCTTCCTGTCGTAGGGCCCCGTCGGCCCTTCGGGCCACTTCCCCCACGAGGGAAGAGAATCGGTGTTTGTTCTCCTCCCCCACTGGGGGAGGGGGACCGCGAAGCGGTGGAGGGCCCCTCCACCGCTTCGTTCGTTTCAGGCCCGGCGCACAGATGCTCGAAACCTACATCGTCTCGACCCTGCTGGTCGCGCTCGCCGAGATGGGCGATCGCACCCAGCTGCTGGCGATCATGCTGGCCAGCCGCTACCGCAAGCCGCTGCCGATCCTGGCCGGCGTGCTCGTCGCCACCCTGGCCAACCACGCCCTGGCCGCGCTGGCGGGCTTCTATCTCTCCGGCCTGCTGAACGCCGTCTGGTTCAAATACCTGGTCGCCGTCTCGTTCATCGCCATGGCGATCTGGGCGCTGATCCCGGACAAGGCCGACGACGACGAAAAGCCCAGCCGCCTGCATCTGGGCGTCTTCCTCACCACCGCGGTGACCTTCTTCCTGGTCGAGATCGGCGACAAGACCGAGATCGCCACCGCCGCCCTCGCCGCCCGCTTCCACGATGTGCTGACGGTCGCGGCAGGAACCACGACGGGCATGATGCTGGCCAACATCCCCGCCGTCTTCCTCGGCCACGCCGTCACCCGCGTGCTGCCGATCGCCGCCCTCCGCATCGCCGCGGCGCTGCTGTACCTGGGGCTGGGGATCTGGGGGATCGCGACGACGGCGGGGTGGGTGCGGTAGCTAAGGGCCCGCCGTCACCCCGTCCGCCAGCGCCGTCAGGGTCGCCAGGACGACCTCCTCGGTGATCTCGTCTGGGGTGATGAACGACTGCACCAGCAACCCCAGCGCCGTCGCCTGCAGCGCCACGGCCAGGTGGCGGGGCGCGAGGCCCGGCTTCAGATCCTTGAACCGGGCGAAGTAGGCGGCGCTCTCGGTGAAGAGGCTGGCGTAGGTGGCGGCCATGCCGGCCCGCAGCTCGGCGTCGCCCATCGCATAGAGCTCGAACTCGATCGCGAACTTGGCCTCGCCCTGCGCCCGCCGGATCATGGCCGCGAGCTCGCTCGCCAGCCCCTTGAGGCCATCGCGCAGCACCGTCCCCCACGCCTGGGTCGGCGACAGGCTGAAGCCCCTGGAGCCCATCGCCGCCATCATCAGCTCGGCCTTGCCGGAGAAGTTCGAATAGATCGCGCCCTTGGTCATGCCGGCCTTGGCGGCGATGGCGTCGAGACTGGCGCCGGCGAATCCTCGCTCCTCCACCACCGCCAGCGTCGCCGCGATCAGGGCGACGCGGGTGCGCTCGCGCTTGCCGCCGGCCGCCGCCACGGGATCTTCCGCTGTTGACATGCCGCAAAAATATACTATCGGTACGATATACCAACGGTATATTCCTGACAAGGAGCCTCGCCGTGTCCGACCTCGCCGCCCTTCCCCCGCTTGCCGGTACAGCCCCGCCGCCGGCCAAACCGCTGTCGTTCCTCAAGAGCCTGCGCGCCTCGAAGGGCAATTCCTTCGAGACCGTGCCGCTGGCCGCCTACGAACAGCCGATCTACGAGCGGAAGTCGGTGTTCGGCCGCATGCTGATGATCAGCGACCCCGAGGGCGTGCGGCGGGTGCTGGTCGACAATGTCGCCAACTATCCGAAGAACGAGATGTCGGACCGGTTCTTCTCGGCCATGTTCGGCGAGGGGCTGCTGAGCACCGACGGGGCCAAGTGGCGCACGCATCGCAAGGTGATGGCGCCGTCGTTCGATCCGCGCAGCGTCGCCGCCTACGCCCCGGCCATGGCCGAGGCCGCGGCCGCCTTCGCCGGACGCTGGGCGACGCTGAACGACGACGCGCCGGTCGACATCGCCGAGGAGATGAAGACCCTCACCCTGGAGATCATCTGCCGGACCATGTTCTCGTCCGACGCGGAGGAACTGGTCGCCGTCGCCGGCAATGCCTTCGAGCGCACCCATAACGCGCTCGAATTCAGCCTGCTCGACATCCTGCCAGTCATCGGCCCGCGCCGGATCAAGGCCAAGCAGGACGCCATTCGGGCCGAGTTCAGCGTCATGGACGCGGCCATCTACCGGATGATCGCCGCCCGCGAGCAGAACCCCGCCGCGTCGAAGGACCTGCTCGGGCGGCTGATTGCGGCCAAGGATCCCGACAACGGCGCCGGGCTCAGCGCCAGCGAGGTGCGCGATGAGGTGATCACCATCTTCGTCGCCGGCCACGAGACCACCGCCGTGACCATGACCTGGGTCTGGTACGTGCTCTCCCAGCGCCCGGACGAGGAGGCGAAGCTGCACGCCGAGCTGGACGCCGTGCTCGGGGGCCGCGCGCCCACGGCCGACGACCTGCCGCGCCTGCCCTACGCCCGCATGGTGGTCGAGGAGGCGATGCGCCTCTATCCGCCAGCGCCGGCGGTCTCGCTGCGGATGGCGCGCGGCGCGGACGAGATCTGCGGGGTAAAGGTGCGCAGGGGCGACCAGATTTTCGTCTCGCCCTGGCTGCTGCACCGCCATCGCCGGCTCTGGGACGAGCCGATGCGCTTCGATCCCGAGCGGTTCACGCCAGAGCGCAGCGCCGGGCGGCCGCGGTTCGCCTACCTGCCGTTCGGCGGCGGCCCCAGGGTCTGCATCGGCGCCTCGCTGGCGATGACCGAGGCGACCCTGATTCTCGCCGCGCTCGCCCAGCGCTTCCGCCCGCGCCTTGCCGAAGGCGAGGAGGTGCGGCTGCAAAGCCGCATCACGCTGCGGCCGGCCGGCGGCCTGAAGATGACGCTCGAACGGCGCTGACGTCACACCTGGCATTGACATGACACTACTATGATGTCATTCAGACGCCATGGACATCACGCACCTTGTCGAGTCCCTGCGCGAGGATCTGCTGCGCGCCGCCGAGGTGGGTGGCGAGGAGGCGCGCGCGGCGGCCGAGCGGCTGCTGCTGGCGCTGGATCCGGCGCTGCGGCTCACCCTGATGGACGCGCTCTCCCAGGCCGCCGCCGAGATCAGCGAGGCCCTGCCGGGCGTCGGCATCGACGTGCGCCTCAGGGGCCGCGAGCCGGTGTTCGTGGTCGAGGGCGCGCCGCGCGCCGCGCCGGCCGAGGACGCTTTCGAGGCCGACGATGATGAGGCCCTCGCCCGCATCACCCTGCGCCTGCCCGAGGCGCTGAAGAGCCGTGCCGAGGCGCTCGCCGCCGGACGCGGGCAGTCGCTGAACACCTGGCTGGTGGCCGCCGCGCGCGCCGCCGCCTCTGAAGCACCCCAGCAAGCCGGTTCGGGCCGCCATGGCCCGGGCGGCCGCCACCTCAAAGGATGGGCGCGATGAACCCCGACAGCCGCACGATGACCTTCGAGACCCCTGGGCCAGCCAGGCTGCGCATTTCCGTCCCGTCCGGCCGGATTTCGGTCATCGCCGAGGACACCGCCGTCACCCGGGTCGAACTGGTCGCCGTCAGGGGCGGCGCGGCGCGCGACTGGGTCGCCGAGGCAGAGATCGCCCAGGTCGGCGACGAGATCGTGGTGCGCGGCCGCCGGCTGGGTTTCGGCCTGTTCGGCGGCTTCGGGTCGGTGGAGGCCATCATCCATGCGCCGCGCGCCTCCGACGCCGACCTCTCCGTCGGGTCCGGCCGCATCGAGACCACCGGCCCGATGGGGAAGGTGAACGCCGGCGCCGGCTCCGGCGACATCCATGTCGCCGACTGCGCCGAGGCCAGCGCCCACACCGGCTCGGGCGACATCGAGATCGATCTCGCGAGCGGATCGGTGGAGGCCAAGACCGGCTCCGGCGAGGTGAAGCTCGGCAAGATCGGCGTCGACGCCCGTGTCACCACCGCCTCCGGCAACGCCCGCGTCGGCGGCGTCGCGCGCGCCGCCAAACTGACCACCGCGAACGGAAACATCGAGATCGGGGAAGCCGGCGACAGCCTCGAGGCTTTCAGCGCCTCGGGCGACGTGCGGGTGCGCCGCGCCGACCACGGCTATGTGCGGGCGCGCACCGTCTCCGGCGAAGTCTCGGTGGGCGTGGCCAGCGGCGTCGCCGCCCTCTTGGACCTCAGCACGGTCAGCGGCCGCGTGCGCTCGGATCTCGCCGCCAGCGGCCCGCCGGACGCATCCGAGGCCCACGTCGAGCTTGTCCTATCAACCGTCAGCGGCGACGTTGACGTCGCGCGGGCCTGAGCCCCCTTTCGAAATCGGAGACGACCATGACCCCAGCCGATGACGCCCGCCCCGCGCCGACGCACATCCCGACCGCCTTCCCTGGCGCGGTCGAGTTCGACGTAACTTCGAAGACCAACGGCCGCACCTACCGCATCTTCGTCTACCAGCCGCTGATGCCGCCGCCGGAGACGGGCTATCCGGTGGTGACCCTGTCGGACGGCAACATGAACTTCCCGATCGCCGCCGCGATGGGGGCGATGTTCGCCTTCCAGGGCGGCGCGGCGCTGATCGTCGGGGTCGGCTACCCCACCACCAATCCGCTGGAACTGATGGTCATGCGGACGCGAGACCTGACGCCGCCGACGCCAATCGAGGCGATCCGGCCACAGCCCGGCATGCCGGCGCCCGCCCCCGAGAACTTTGGCGGCGACGCCGAGTTCCTCGGCTTCCTCATCGACGAGCTGCGGCCGCTGATCGCCGCGCAGTGGCCGACCGATCCCGCGCGCCAGGTCCTCTACGGCTTCTCGCTGGGCGGCCTCTTCACCCTGAACGCGCTCTTCGCGCGGCCGTCCGCCTTCAGCGTTTTCGTCGCCTCCAGCCCGTCGATCTGGTGGCACGAGCGCGCGCTGTTGGCCGGCGAGGCGGATTTCGCGCGGCGCATCGAGGCCAAGGAAGCCACGCCTCGGGTGTTGGTCACCATCGGCGGCCAGGAGCAGAGCCTGCCGAGGACGCTGCCGGCCGGCTACACCGAGGAGAGTCTCCACGAGCTGATGACCAGCGCCCGCATGGTCGACAACGCCCGCGAACTTGGCGAGCGTCTCGCGGCGCTGAAGGGCGCCGACGGCTATGTCGCCCGCTTCCACCAGTTCGACGGCGAGGACCACCTCACCGCCATGGCCGGCTCGATCGCCCGCGCGCTGGATTTCGCGCTGCGGCCGTAGCCGCGCCGGCGGGCGCGGGCTATCACCCGCCGATGATGGCGCTGGAGGGCGCGCGGGCCCATATCCGCGAGATTCCGCTGGAGAACATCTCCTCGCTGGCCAAGGACCGGTTCGGCGATGCCTCGATCATCCCGCTCTGGTTCGGCGAGGGCGACCTGCCGGCGCCGGCCTTCATCGGCGAGGCGATGGCCAGAGCCGTCGCCGCTGGCCACGTCTTCTACACCCACCAGAACGGCATCCCGGAGCTGCGCGGGGCGCTGGCCGATTATCTGACCGGGCTCGGCGAACAGCCGGTGAGCGCGGATCGGATCACCGTCACCTTCAGCGGCATGAACGCGATCATGCTGGCGATCCAGCTCGCCTGCGAGCCGGGCGACAACGTCATCGCCGTCGATCCGGTGTGGCCCAATGCCGGCGGCATGGCCCGGCTGGTGGGCGCGCAGGTGCGCTCGGCGCGGATGGACAACGGCCAGGGCGGCTGGACGCTCGATGTGGAGAAGGTCGCCGCAGCGATGGACGACCGCACCCGCGCCGTCTTCTTCGCCTCGCCCGGCAATCCCACCGGCGCCATGGTCCCGATGCAGACCCAGGCCGAGCTGCTGGCGCTCTGCCGCGCCCGCGGCGTCTGGCTGATCGCCGACGAGGTCTATAACCGCCTGGCGTTCGGCGCCCACAGCGCGCCGACCATCCTCGACATCGCCGATCCGGAAGACCGGCTGATCGTGGTCAACAGCTTCTCCAAGTCGTGGGCGATGACCGGCTGGCGGCTGGGCTGGATGGTCCACCCGCCCTCGGTCGGACCGACCCTGGCGATGATGACCCAGTATACGACGAGCGGCGTCACCACCTTCCTGCAGCACGCCGGCGTGGCGGCGATCCGCGAGGGCGAGCCGTTCGTGGCCGAGATGCGCGCCTATTGCGAGGCCGGCATGGGCATCGTCTGCGACGCGCTGGAACGGCTGCCGCGGGTGCGCCTCGGCCCGCGGCCGCGCGCCGGCATGTACGCCTTCTTCGAGATCGACGGCATGCCCGACAGCCGCCAGGCCTGCCTCGACATCCTGGCCAGGACCAGCGTCGGCCTGGCGCCGGGCGTCTTCTTCGGCCCCGGCTCGGCGACGTTCCTGCGCGCCTGCGTCTGCCGCGCCCCCGCCGTGCTCCACGAGGCGATGGGGCGGCTGTCGGAGGCGCTGAGGTAGCAGCCACGGTGCGACACGCCCCATTAACCCTGATCCGCCAGGGTGCTGGGCAGAGATTCCCATGCGTCGCCCCCTGCCCCGCCGTCGTCCGTTTCCATGGCTGCGCCTCGCCATCGCCGGCGCGGGCTTCGTCGTGCTGGGCGTCGGCTGGAAGCTGACCAACGCCGAGCCGGCCGAAGCGACGGCGATGGCCGTCGTGGACGCGGCGCCGGCCGACTATGTGCCCGAAAACAGCGACCCCGAACCCGTCCCCGCCACCATCGACCCGCTGGCCGCGGCCGACGACCCGGCGGTCGATCCGTCGCGGCCCGGCGCGCCGCTCGACTTCCTGCGGGTGACCTCGAACTACGGCATGCGCCGCCATCCGATCCTCGGCTTCACCCGCATGCACCAGGGCGTCGACTTCGGCGCCCGCGAAGGCGCGCCGGTGCTGGCCGCCGCCGATGGGATCGTCACCGACGCGGGGCCGGCCGGCGGCTACGGCAACATGATGCACATCCGCCATGCCGGCGGCTGGGCCACCGGCTACGCCCACCTCTCCGCCTTCGCGCCGGGCGTCGGCGCCGGGATGCGGGTGACGCGCGGCGAGGTGATCGCCTTCGTCGGCCACACCGGCCTCGCCACCGGCCCGCACCTGCACTTCGAGGTCAGCCACAATGGCGAGAAGCTCGATCCGATGACGACGCCGTTCGGCGGCGCCCCGGCGCCCGCCGACCGCCACGAGGGCGCCTACGCCCGCCTGCGCCCGGCGCTGAACGCCGACCTGCCGGCGGCCTGAGCCGAGCCTCGAAAAGGCCGCTTGCGCCCGCCGCGCGGCGGTGGCGGAATGCCGCGAGCTTTCATTCAAGCCATTTCCGAGCCGCCCATAGACGGCGGCCACGCCAGGGAGAATTGCCATGACCGATGTTCAGGCTGACGTGCGCGATCACGAGCGCACCGAGATCGTCACCACCTCGAACGGCCCGGTGCGCGGCTATCGGGGCGCAGGGCTCGAGATCTTCAAGGGCCTGCGCTATGGCGCGCCGCCTCAGGGCGCCCTGCGCTTCGCCCCGCCGCAGCCGCCCGCGCCCTGGACGGCGCCAGCGGACGCGCTCGCCCTCGCCGCGCCCGCCATCCAAGTCGGCGTGCCGCCAGGCGAGACCACCGGCGGGCGCAGCGCCGGCGATCCGCCCGCGCCTGACCAACCTGGCACGGACGAGGACTGCCTCTTCCTCAATGTCTGGACGCCGGGCCTCACTGGCCGCCGCCCGGTGATGGTCTGGCTGCACGGCGGTGGCTTCGCCGCCGGCTCTGGCGGCGCGGCGATGTACGACGGCGC
>Ga0302314_10011444_pt1 | contig 15464 bp, 13 predicted proteins | sample III_Palsa_N2_3_FD_200533 | JGI IMG/M metagenome (GOLD analysis project Ga0302314, IMG submission 200533) | Peat permafrost microbial communities from Stordalen Mire near Abisko, Sweden - III_Palsa_N2_3 | ecosystem: Environmental > Terrestrial > Soil > Palsa > Peat permafrost | place: Sweden...
CCCAAACCCACACGATGGCACTTCATTGGTGTCCCACAGAAGAATTAGCCCCAAACGTCGAAATATATGAAAATGAATAAGCTGAGAATGGTCGCAGTCGGCGCGTGTTCCTTAGTTTTCCTCATTGGGAGCATTAGGGCCTCGGACGATTCAACGGCCGCAGCTTCCACCCCGGCCCCCGATGCGATGAAAATCAAGGTCGGCGTCATTGGCCTGACCTGCGAGGCGCCGATTTACGTCGCCGTTGAAAAGGGGTTTTTCAAGGACGAGGGATTGGATGTGTCGCTGATAAAGTACAGCAACTGGGCGACCTACAAGGACGCGCTGGGTCTTGGGCAATTCGATATCACCCATCACCTGATCATGATGTTCCTCAAGCCAATCGAGCAGGGGATGGACGTCAAAATCCTCGCCGGCGTCCACCGGGGATGCCTGAGGGTGCAGGCTTCCACCACGGGCGGTGTTCAAACCCTGGAGGATTTGCGCGGCAAGCGAATCGGGGTGCCAGGCATGGGCACGCCGCCGTTCATTTTCGCCAACCGGGCGCTCGCCTTGAAGGGCATCGATCCCGCCAAGGAAATCACCTGGAAGGTTTTCCCGGCCGGCGAGCTGAAGCTGGCATTGGAGCGGGGCGACGTGGACGCGGTGGCGGACTCGGAGCCGATCGGCACGATTCTTCTCTCCAGCGGGAAGGTCAAGAACATCGCCGACCAGGCGGTCGACGAACCCTTTGCCAGCGAGTACTGCTGCGCGGTGGTGGCGAACGGGAAATTCGTCGCCAATAACCCGAAGGCCGCGGCAGCCGCGACGCGCGCGATCCTGAAAGCGGCCAAGTGGGTGGAAGCCAATCCCCGCGCGGCCGCTATCCTGGCCGTGGAAAAGAAGTATCTGGCATCAACGCCGGAGCTCAACGCCGTCGCCCTTTCGCATTTGAAGTACGAGCCCAGCATCGCCGGAGGCGAGGCGGCCGTAAGATCGGCTGCGGTCGCGATGCAGAAAGTGCACATGCTAAATGCCTCCACCGACATCGACGACCTCACGCGGCGCGCCTTCCTCCATTTGGACGGCGTTTCCGACGAGTGGCTCAAGTCGGTCCAGGTGGAGAAATTGGCGGACGGCCAGTTGCTCCCGGACGAGAATGCCCGGCTCCTCGTGGAACTGGCCACTCACGCCCCGACGACTGTCAGGTCCTGCTGCGACGCGTCAGTGGCGAGCAATTGACGCGGTCCACGGAAGAATTCAGCAGGAAGCAGGCAGAGAGCTCGACGCCTCCCGACCCCGGATTGCCGGCTAGAACCCTTCTGGCGGTTCCGGTGGCGGTTATGGGGGCGATGGCGGTCCATGCCGTCGTCTCACGCCAAGAGCCTGCGGCACCGACCCATTCCTATTGGATTCTCCTGTGGACGGCGCTGGCCGTCTCCTTGGGCATGTCTTTGCTCCAGCGGTGGTCCAAGGGCTTGCGGCAATGGATGGGCCACATGTTCCCGATCATCGCGGCGGCCACGGTGCTCCTTACCCTCTGGGCCGTGATCACTTCGGGATTTCGGTGGTTGCCGCTGCCCTATTTCCCGAGTCCCGCGGGGATACTGCAAAGCATGATCGAGGACCGCGCCCTGCTGTTTGACAGCACGTGGCATTCGCTGCTGCTGCTGATCTGCGGGTACACGCTGGGGGTGGCAACCGCGTTGGTCACCGGGGTGTGCATCGGCTGGTTCGACCAGGCGCGCTATTGGGGAATGCCGGCATTGAAACTCATTGGGCCGATTCCCGCGACAGCGTGGATCCCCCTGGCGATGGTGTTGTCGCCGTCGCAGATGATGTCCGCGGTGGGATTGATAGCGCTGTCCGTGTGGTTCCCGGTGACCATGCTGACGGTCTCGGGCATCGCCAATACGCGAGCGTCCTACCTGGACGTCGCGCGCACCCTCGGAGCCGGGCGCAGCTACCTCATTTTCCGCGTGGCGGTGCCTGCGGCTATGCCCAGCATTTTTATCGGGCTGTTCATGGGCCTGGGAACCTCATTCCTGACACTGGTTGTCGCCGAAACGGTGGGGGTCAGATCCGGCCTTGGCTGGTATATAAGTTGGGCCCAGGGCTGGTCCGAGTACGGCAAGGTTTACGCAGCCCTGATCATCATGGCGGCGTTTTTCTCGACTATCATAACCGTGCTGTTCAAGGTCCGCGACCGGGTGCTCGTCTGGCAGAAAGGCGTGATCAAATGGTGACAATTGCCGCACCTGATGCCGTAAGAGAGCCTTCTTCGCTCCGCGCGCGAGGGGTGGCTAAAAGCTTTGCCACGCCCGGGGATGCCGCGGTTCGCACGCAGGCGCTGTCCGACGCTTCGTTCGCGGTCGAGGCCGGCGAGCTGGTTTCCATCATCGGACCTAGCGGTTGCGGAAAATCGACGTTGCTTAGGCTCCTGGCAGGCCTGGAAACCCTGGATGCGGGCGAACTCCTGGTCGGCACTGATCCGATCGCGGGGCCAAGCGCGGAACGCGGGCTGGTTTTTCAGGACCCGAATCTTTTCCCATGGCTCACGGTCAGGGGTAATATTCAGGCCGGATTGGTCGCGCGAGGCGTGCTGCATGCCAAACGGCGCGAAGTGGACGACTTCATGCGCCTTGTTGGCCTTGAAGGCTTTGCCAATGCGTATCCGCACCACCTTTCCGGCGGGATGGCCCAGCGCGTCGCCCTCGCGCGGGCCCTGATCAATCATCCGAGGGTGCTTTTCATGGACGAACCGTTGGGCTCGCTGGACACATTTACCCGGATGAATCTTCAGGATGAGGTGCTGCGGCTGTGGCAACTGAACCGGATGACGATGCTGCTGGTAACCCATGACATCGACGAAGCGATCTACATGAGCGACCGTATCCTGATCATGACGCCGCGGCCCGGCAGGATCGATAAGACCATCTCGGTGACTCTCCAGCGGCCGCGCCAGCGATCCAGTCCTGAGTTTTTTAAGCTTCGGGGTGACATCCTGGAGCACCTGCATTTTGCGGGCAAGGCACTGGCAGTGGAACCAACCTGAACGGCCACCGTAGGAGTGGTGCCCCCGCCCGGACTTGAACCGGGACAAGCGGTTTAGGAAACCGCTGCTCTATCCAGTTGAGCTACGGGGACTTATCAAATCAGTGTTAGCGGACTTCTCCACAATCGTTTTTCCGAAGCGAGGTGTAAATCGTTTTATTCGTCCGGATGAGAGCGGGCCGCATCTCGTATGGTTGATTATGCCCATTTTAGGACGGGGACAACGCGGCATTGGGTCACGCGCAACCAGGGGACGACCTGGCCGTGAAACCCGTTCTTGCCGCTTCCGATTGGCTGCAAGCGAGTTAAATTACGCCTTCAAGCGTAGCATACCCCATGCTCTCAATATGGCGCTCCGCTAGGTACAAATGTCCTTCCCCCAATACCTCCGCCTCAGCCAGAGCGCATTTATCGCGCGCTCCTTGATTGTCGCAGCGGGTGCCGCGGCGCATTCCGCACAGGCACAATCGGGAGACGTCCGGAGCGCACCTCCCACGGCGATGCCCGCCTATACGGTGGAGGAGGACAAGTCGGCGAAGACCCACACGCTGTTCATGGGAGCGGACATCGCGCTCAACCTGGACAAGGACCTGTACAAGGTGACCGATGTCTTCGGCTCCAACTGGGTGATCGATATCAACGGCCGCGAGAAGGAAGTCTCCGCCAGGCAGGCGCCCACAAGCCTGAAGATCACGCCGAACCTGAAACTGACGGAGGTGTCGGCCCAGATCGTCGGGTTCAGGAGGTTCCGCGCGTACACGTATGACAATGATCCCAGCGTGCTGCTGACGCGGGGCCTGAGCAAATCAGCCTCGATGAGCAACGACCTCCAGGCGGCGGCCCAGAACGCCCAGAATGCGGCGGACGTCGCCAGGAACTCCGCCCTCGGCGGAGCCTCCGTGCTGGTCGGAGCCGACGACCAATTCTCAGCAAACGCCCAGCTGCAGACGGCGGCGTTCGCCTATTCCAACACGCACCCTGATCCCATTTTTCCGCTTCCCAGTCCGTATGCACCGTCGACCACGGGCAGCACCGTGGGGAATACGGTGATCATTGAGACCACCCCGTTTTCGACGCCCGCGGAAATCATGAGGGCCCAGTTCAACAACGACACCCTGACGCTGAACGAGTCGATCGACCAGGTTCGCGCCACCACGGTCACGAACCAGGCCGTGGACCACGACGAGCCGACCGGAAAGATCGCGACGAGCGGCCTCGACGCCATGGACGTCGCCTTCGACATCAGGTCCGCGAAGCCGCTGCACAACCCCTACGTCGTAACGATGACGCGGTTCACGACGAGGGGCGCCAAGCCCGGCCTCGTCCAGAACATGGTCTACGCCCAGGAGCTCCACCCGATCGACGAGCACCTGTCCCATGTCCACTTCGTGGAGGGGGGATTCCCGTACGACTACGAGCTCATCGATTTCCAGCTGCACATCTACGACAAGGGCGTCGAGATCGCCACGAACGTCGCACAGGACCGCGTGGAACTCACCCGCGACGAGGCCTTCGAGTACGTGAAGGTCGAATATATCGGGGCGCACCCGCACCTGTCGCTGCCCGCCACGCCGGCCATGGCAAGGCTGCCCGCGGACCTTCCGGCAAGACTGGCCTCGGGTCTTTACCGCGATGTGTTCTATGTCCGGGTCTCCAAGGAGGGTTTCGCCCTCGGCACCTTTGCCGACGAGGCCTGCAGCCGGAGGATCGCCGACGACTATCTCGCCTCGGTGGTGAGCCGGATCCGGTTCAAGCCCTCGCTCGACGACGGCAGGCCCGTTGAGGGTGTCGCGGCGGTCAATTTGGGCAAATTGGCGATATAGACCCAACCCGTAGGCGCAACGCGGCTTCGGTCCCATTTTCGAGATTAAGGCGATCTAATATGTAGGAACCCTTTCGCCCCGACATGCGTCACACGAGCTAGGCACCTATTATATTCCGCTCCCTTTCAGTCACGTAACACTCTCAACACTCCACACCCTCGGAGTCTGCACCATGAAGATCCCCACACCCGCCACCCTGCTCCTCCCCCTCTTCTTCGCGACCGCCTCGCTGGTGTGCGCCCAGGCCGGTGCTACGGCTCCCAAGACCTACACCTTGTTCGAGGGCGACAACATCCTCGTCGGGCAGGGCAGCGAGCTGCACCTGGTGCGCGACGTCGAGGGCGGCTCGTGGGTTGTCAACGAGAACGGCCAGCAGGTCATGGTCTCGGCCAAGAACGGCCCGATCAGCATGAAGGTGACGCCGGTGCAAAAGCTCACGCAGGTCTGCGCGACCATTTCAGGGATGAAGGGCGAGCGCGCCTACACTCCGGGCAACGATCCGGCCGAGAAGCTTGTCCGCGCCATGAACGAGGGCGCTATGCTGGACGCCAGCTCGCACGCAGCGGGCAACCAGGCCTCGGCCAAGAGCGACGAGACCACGGCGCAGACCAACACGGGCGCGAAGGCGGGAGGCGCATCCACCACTCCTGCCAGCACGGGGACGGCAGCGGCGAGCGCAACGGTGGCGTCCCCGGACAATGTCACCAATGGCACCGAGGTCTTCGGGCAGTCCAGCGACGGCGGCGACTATGACGCGCTCGACGTCGCGTTCGACATCGCGTGCCCCCAGAAGCTGGGCTCCCCCTACATCGTCGTGATCACGAAGTTTCATGAGCCGGGCAGCGAGGCGAGCGCCGAGCGAAACCTCATCTATGCCCAGGCGCTCAACCCGGTCGACACGCAAGCCATCCACGTCAAGTTCGAGCAGGCCGGCTTCCCGCCGGGATACGACCTGCTGGGCTTCGAGATCCATCTCTACGACAACGGCGTCGAGATAGCGACGAACATGTCTCCCAAGCGCTCGATGCTCTCGACGGACGAGGCCTTCGACTACGTGAAGTCGAAATACCTCGCCGCCCACAAGGGCCAGACGCTTCCCGCGGTGCCCGCGATGGTCGGGACGCTTCCCACGGACCTGCAGGACCAGCTTGCCGCCGGCAAATACGGCGTGACCGTGTACGTGAAGGTGTCCAAGGACGGGCTCGCGGACGAGGCCTTCAGCGACTCCGCGTGCTCGCAAAAGATCGAGGACCCTTACCTCGTGACCGTCGTGAAGGCCATCCGCTTCAAGCCGGCGCTCGCCCAGGGCGAACCCGTTGAGGGCACCGCCCCCGTCGATATCAGCCGCCTGCGCACGTAAGGCGCCCGGCCTCGCTCCCAAATCGTGGGGCATCGCCCCAACGCCCCCGTCGGTCGCACCCGCGCCGCAGGCCTTCGCTTTCGCAAATGCGTAGCGATACAGGCGGCCTTGTTCATGCAAATTGCACTAACAAGCGCCGTGTGTGCGCTTACCCGGGGGGCGTTTGCCTGTTAACCGCACTCGCCTACCCCCGGAACGGGCCCAACGCGTTCGGGGCTCGCGCCTGCGGCATCATCTTGGGCAATATACGTGTTTGTTCCTCTCGCTAGCGAACCGTCCCCCCCCATATCGATAAAGACAGTGACAAATAATACACCCACCTCTCCTGCTTCCTCCGCGGGAGCGTCCGCCTCAGGCAAACCAGGTCCATGGATACTCGTCGTCGATGACGAGCCGTCGATCCGTCGCCTCATCGAATTCCTCCTTCGCAGCCAGGGCTATGATGTCACCACCGCGGACGGCGCGACCCAGGCCATGGATGTCCTCCGGGACCAGGCCAGCGCGCCGTCGCTGGTCATCTGCGACGTGCTGATGCCGGGAATCGACGGCCTCGAGCTCGTGCGCCGCATGTGCGCGCGCGTCAAGGGCCTCAACGTCATCTTCATCAGCGGTCACCTGACCGATGTCTCGTGGTGGCCCGAGGACCTCAAGGACCACCGTTTCCTCCCGAAGCCCTTCGAAAATGCCCAGCTTCTCGGGGCCGTGAAGGAGGCCATCGGCGACGGCGCTGTCTGAGGTACGGCACATGGACATCAACCTGATCCTTTCGGCCCAAACCCTGAGCCTCGCCCCCAATATCCGGCGAAGCGGGCTGAAGAACGGCATCATCGTTCTCAAGAACATCCAGGCGAGGACGTACCTGCGCGTCACGCCGGAGCAGTGGCAGATCCTGAGCAAGTTTGAGACGCCGAACATGGTCCCGACCATGCTGGGCAACGCGATACGCGACCGCGAGTGCCTCGCCCTCGGCGAATCCTACGAGCTGATCCTCAAGGCCCTGAACGCGAGGATCCTCCTGGAGCCCGGCGTCGAGCCCGAGCAGATGTCGGCCTTCGACTGGCAGGCCAAGGTGCGCGCGAGCGTCCTCGAGCGGCCGCTCCTCATCCTCTTCCTCGCCGGCATGCTGATGGCGATCGTCTTTCACCCGAAGCTCCCCATCACGTTCGTCGACTGGGCGGGGGGCCTCGTGCTCCTGAGCGCCGCGCTCAGCTTCGGCGAGTTCCTTTCCGCGTGCATGATCCGCGACGCCGGCGGCGAGGTCTACCGACCGCGCTGGCAGTGGCTGGCCCTCCCGCCGCACTTCATGATCGATATGGACGACGTGGTCATGCTCAAGCCCCATGAGCAGCTCGTGGTGGCCATCGCCAATCCCTCGATCCTTGCCGCGGCGGCGGGCATCGCCGCGTGGCACGAGCCGGGACTCGCCTTCTTCTCGCTGCTCGGCCTGATCTACAGCCTGCGCCCCATCTTCGGCGGCCGCATCGCAAGCCTCATCCACGTCGGCAAGAACCACGCGCCCAGCGACGCGGAGCATGACTACGTTTTCCCGCCCAACCGCCATCCCAGGGCGCGCGTGAGGCTGATGACAAAGGCGATCTCGCAGGCGACGTCCTGGGCCCGCATCGGCTACGGCGTCCTCTGGACGCTGGCCCTCCTGTACTGGGGCGGCCGCCTCACCCTCACGCCGCCATGGACGCTCGCGTTCTGGCAGGCGGACGGCATCCGCATCGCGGTCGCGATCGGCGGCTCGCTCGCGATCATGGGCGTCAGCTACCTTCTCTGGGAAATGTACCATTGGATCCGCGCCGCGGGCCGGGAGCGCCGCAACACGATGGGCCTGTGGAAGAAGAGGTGGTTCGGCAACAACGTGGCGCAGCTCGACGAGTCCGGGCGCCAGAAGATCCTGACCGCCTCGCCGCTCTTCAGCACGATGCCGCCGCCCAAGCGCATGGAGCTCGCCCGCACGATGGCCGTCCGCAAGTACGGCCCGTGGACGGGAATCGCGGAGGCGGGCGACACGCCGACGCATGTCGCCATCATCGTCAGCGGCAAGGTGAGCCTGCGCCGCAAGCTGCCCACCGGGCGCACCGTCCAGGTGCAGGTGCTCAGCGAGGGCGATGTCATCGGCCTCCACGACCTGGCCGACCCCAAGTATCCCGGCTACCGCCTTCGCTCGCTGACGCCCGTCACGCTCCTGACCGTGGAGCGCGCGACCGTCCAGGGGCTGATCATGTCGAGCGTGCCCCAGACGACCCTGGTGGACGCCGTGCTCAAGCGGCCGTTCCTGCGCCGCATCGGCCTCTGCCGCAACTGGCACCTCCAGGCGGTCCACCGTTTCGCGCGGCTCTCGGCGATCACCGACTACCCCCAGGGCGAGGCCATCCTGAGCGAGGGCCAGACGGTCGAGGACTTCTTTGTCATCTTCGAGGGCGACGCCAAGGTCTCCCGCGACGGGCGCGGGCTGGCCACGATCCACGCGGGCGACTTCTTCGGCGAGATCGGCCTGATGCAGAACAGCTCGCCCAACGCCAGCGTCACCGCGCACCACCGCACCCGCTGCCTGAGGATCCCCAGGGTCGAGCTGCTGCGCTTCGTCACGCACAATTACACCGTCGCCCTGGAGATAGAGCGCGTGAGCTCGGAGCGCCTGGGGCGCCCGCTGTTCCCGCTCAAGGTCGGGGATTTCCGGAGCATCTAGCTCGCGGGCACCGGGGAACCGGGCCAGGATCGGGCCATGCAGCAGGGCATGCCGAGCCTCACCGCGCTGGGAGCCGCCTCCCACCGCGCGGCCCACCAGAAGATCGAAAAGGGCCTCATATTCCGGGACCCGCTCGCCGTGCGGATCCTGGGCAGCCACGCCGGGGAGGCGATCCGCGAGGCGGAGCGGAATCCCTCACGCCGGCGCATGAGGCTCTTCATCGCCATCAGGACGCGCTTCGCGGAGGACCTCCTCGACAAGGCGGTCGCCGCGGGCGTCCGCCAGCTCGTCGTCCTCGGGGCCGGCCTCGACACGTACGCCTACCGGAATCCTCACGGGAACCTTCGCGTGTTCGAGGTCGACCACCCCGCGACCCAGGCATGGAAGCGCGAGAGGCTGGCCGAGGCCGCTATCGACGTCCCCGCCTCGCTGACGTTCGCGCCGGTCGATTTTGAGGCACAGACGCTCGGCGCAGGCCTGGCGGACGCCGGGTTCGACCCGGCGCTCCCGACCTTCTTCACCTGGCTCGGCGTGGTCCCGTACCTCACGGAGCCGGCCGTCTTCGCCACGCTGGACTTCATGGCCCGCCTGCCGGGAGGGGCGCACGTGGTCTTCGACTACGGCAACCCCCCGTCTCCGGGCGACACCGCAGACTACGCCGCGGCGCGGGATGAGCTGGCCCGCCGCGTCGCCGCCATCGGCGAGGAGCTCAAGACCCAGTTCGAGACGCGCGAGCTCCATGCCCGGCTGGGGGTCCTCGGGTTCAGGGACATCGAGGATCTCGGCCCGCGGCAAATGCGCGAGCGGTACTTCCCGGCAAATGCGGGCCCGGTGCCCGAGAGGGGCGGCCATGTCGTCCGCGCGGCCACCCCTGGGTGCCCAAAAACGCAAAGTTGACAATCCCAGCGGGCAACCCACGATCTCCCTTCCACATTTTACACAAGCCATGAGCACCACCGAGACCAAGCAGCAGACCCCCACCCCCGCGCAGATCCCGTTCACGGATCCCCCGGCCTGGGTGCGGTTTGTGACCGATACCGGCAAGATCCTCCCGCGCAAGTACACGGGTCTCTGCGCCAAGCACCAGAGGGCCGTGACGCGCACGATCAAGCACTCGCGCAACATGCTGCTCACGAAGTGAGCGAACGCTCGCTGAAGGAATAATTGCCGGAGCCAAAGAGGCTCCGGCCTTTTTTTGCCCGTCTAGCACGAGGTGAACCCCAAGAAGACCATGGCCTCGACCGCGCGGATCTACAGGGGGACGTCCGCAAACCTCGCGCTCCTGGCGAGGCACCTGCGGGCCGGGCGCCTGGTGGCGGTCCCCACGGAGACGGTCTACGGCCTCGCCGGCGACGCCACGAGCCGCGCGGCATGCGAGAGGATCTTCGCCGCGAAGGGACGCCCGGCGAGCGATCCCCTCATCGTCCACATCGCGAGCCTGCGCGACCTGGCCCGCGTTGCCGCCCCGAACGGCGCCGCGCTCAAGCTCGCCCGGGCCTTCTGGCCCGGGCCCCTGACGCTCATCCTTCCGAAGACCGACGCCGTGCCGGACGCCGCCACGGCCGGCCTGCCGAGCGTGGCCGTCCGCATGCCCTCCCACCCCCTGTTCCGGCGCCTGATCCGGCTCGCGGGCGTCCCGCTCGCGGCGCCGAGCGCGAATCCCTTCGGCTACGTCAGCCCGACAACGGCGGACCACGTGAGGAAGCATCTCGGCTCCCGGATCCGGCACATCCTCGACGGGGGTCCGTCGAGCATCGGCCTCGAGTCGACGATCATCGACCTGCGGAACCCGCGGCGCCCGGTGCTCCTGCGGCCCGGTGCCGTCACGCGCGGCGCCGTGGCCCGCGTGCTGGGGATCCCGGTCTCACGCGCCCTGAAGCCGTCCACCCACGGCGCCCAGGTCTCGCCGGGGCAGATGGCGCGCCACTATAGCCCCCGGACGCCCGTCGTCCTTCACGATGGCCTGACCGCGCGCACCGTTGCGTCCGGGAGCCCCGAGGACGCATGGCTCTTCATCTCAAAGCCGAGGGGAAAGGTGGTTTCGCGTTTCCCGGGGAGGAATGTCTTCTGGCTCGACGCCAAGGGGGACCTGAGGCGCGCGTCGCGCCGGCTGTTCGCCGCGCTGCGCGAGCTCGACGAGGGCGGGTTCCGGCTGATCCATGCCGAGAGGCCAAGGGGCCGCGGCCTCGCCGAGGCGCTGGCCGACCGGCTCTCCCGGGCCGCCTCGCGCTAGCCGCGGACGACCTTCGACAGCTCGTCGAGGAACCGCTCGTTTTCCCGCGGAGTCCCGGACGTCACGCGGATCCACCCGGGAAGATCGTAGCCCTTCAGGGGCCGGATGATGACGCCGCGCCTCTGGAGCGCGTCGAAGACCCGCTCCCCGTCGCCCACCTTGACCAGGACAAAATTCGCCTGGCTCGGGACAAACTCGAGGCCGAGCGCCTCGAATCCCGCCTGGAGGAGGGACAGTCCCTTGCGCGTCTCGAGCACCGTCATGTCGCGGAACCCCGTGTCGTCGAGGGCGGCCGTGGCCGCGGCCTGGGCGATCGCATTCACGTTGAAGGGCTGCCTGATGCGGTCGAGCAGGGTCGCGAGCTCGGCGCTTGCATAGCCGTACCCCACCCTGAGCGAGGCCAGGCCATAGGCCTTTGAGAACGTCCTGAGCCCGATCACGTTCCGGCCCTCGGCGATCAGCGGCCTGATGTCCGGTGGGTCGTCGGCAAAGTCCGTGTACGCCTCGTCGACCACGCCGATGACCGAGCCCGGCAGCGAGCGCAGGAATGCGAGCAGCTCGGCGGGCCTATCGGCGCTTCCCGTCGGGTTGTTGGGAGTGGAGACGACGACCAGCTTCGTCCTCGGGGTGATCGCCTTCGCCAGGCCGCCGAGGTCGTTCCTGAAGTTGACGAGCGGCACCTCCACCGCCTTGGCGCCGAAGAGGAGCGAGACGAGCTTGTAGACCACGAATTCCGGCTTGCCCATCACGACCTCGTCGCCGGGATTCAGGAAGACGTGGCCGAGGAATTCGATGATCTCGTTCGACCCGTTGCCGATCACGAACTGGTCCGGGCCGAGGCCCATGAACCGGGACAGCCTGTTGCGCAGGGCGTAGCAGCCGCCATCGGGGTAGAGCTGCCCCTGCTCGAGCGCGCGCTTTGCCGCCTCCACCGCCAGCGGCGAGGGCCCGAAGGGGTTCTCGTTCGAGGCGAGCTTGATGATGCCCGACGGGTCGAGGCCCATCTCGCGGGCCACCTCCTCGATCGGCCTGCCCGCCACATAGGACGGGTAGGTCAGCACATGGGGCTTGGCGAGGTCGGTCGGCTTCACAGTTGGGGGGTGTCATCTGAGACGAACAGGGAGCCCAGATGAAGCCAAAAGGGATTCGCGTTGGGAGCCGCGGCGCCCACCATGGGGGACCCATGCCCCTGTCGCACTTCGCCCGCAGGACGGCGGCGCTCACCGCGGCCCTCGGCCTCGCCCTGGCCTGCCGGGCGGACGACCCTGTGCCCATCAAGGTTGACACCGGCGAGATCAACGGCGCCCAGTACGCGATAGCGAATCCCCCCGGGGAGTGGAACCACAGGCTCCTCTTGCTGGCGCACGGCTACCGGCCCGACGGGTCGCCGCTCGTTGCCGACCTCCATCCCGAGAGGGCCTCGATCAAGGAGGCGCTCGACGGGGGATGGCTTGTCGCCACGTCGAGCTACCGCCGCAACGGGATGATCATCGGCGACGCGATCGCCGACCTCGACGCGCTCAAGGACTATATCTCCAAGCAGTACGGCGTGCCCGAGCGCATCGTCCTCGAGGGCGAGTCCCTCGGGGGCCTCGTGGTCACGCTGATGGCGGAGCGCGACGAGACGGCCTACAGCGGCGCGATCGCGTTCGATCCCACGATGTACGCCAAGGAGCCGAACGGGCTGGTGGGGATCTCCCTCCTTCCCCGGATGCCGCTCCTCTTTGTCGCCACCTTCCGCGAGGCGCTGCAGCCGATGCGCTACCAGACCGCGCTCGTGGCGCGGCCGCCGCCGGTGGTCCCGCCCGTGCTCTTCGTCATCCAGCGCGAGGGCCACGACAACATCAACCAGCCCGAGCACATTGAGGTCTTCAACGCCATGAACGCGTGGCTCGACCACGGCCCCGACGCCCTGCCCCGGCCGAAGGACCAGGCGCAGTACTATGACGCGACCGTGGCGCCCGACCCCGGCCCCTCGACCTCGGTGATCCACGCCGACTCCCACGCGCTCGACACGAGGGTGGCCGAGGTGGACGCCGTGTACGGCAACGTCCTCCTGGAGGCGCAGGCAAAGGACTTCGAGGACGCGGGCATCCCGCTCATGACCTTCTTCACCTTCGAGGCGGGGGGCAAGGCCTACCACACCCTGTACGGCCGCACGTACAGCGACGTGAAGAAGGGCGAATGGGTCGCCTTCGCCGACGCCGACGGGCGCACGGTGCTCTCGCGCTACCTCGGCGACGGCGCGGCCACGGCCAAGCTCACTCCGGGAAAGGCGCTTACCCTCGCGGCCGTAAACCCCGGCGTCGAGCCGTCACATTGACCCCCGGCTGGGGACAAAGACACACGTCATCCCCGCGGCCTGGGCGGCCTTCATCCCGGGCTCGCCGTCCTCGAACACCAGGCAGCGCGCCGGCTCGGCGCCCATCAGCTTCGCCGCCAGGAGGAACATGTCGGGCGCGGGCTTGCCGTGCTGCACGTCGTCCGCGGTGACGACGACCTTGAAGAGCGCGTCCAGCCCGGTCTTCTCCAGCGTGCTGGCGACGACGTCCCGGGTGCCCCCGGAGGCGATCGCGACGGGCCGGGTCTTGCTGACCCGCCTGGCGAACTCGACCACGGGGACAATGAGCTCCAGCTTCTGCAGCGAGCCCATGAAGGCGTCCTCCTTGTCGCGGTAGACGGCGACGGGGTCCAGCTTGAGGCCGTGGTGCTCGCCGAGGAGCGAGGCCACCTTGCGCGAGGGCACCCCCCCGAGCTCGTAGAACCGGTTCTCGTCCAGCCGCCCCACCAGGCCCGCCTTGCGCAGGGCGGCCTCCCAGGCCGCGTAATGGAGGGGCATCGTGTCGACGAGCGTGCCGTCGAGGTCGAAGATGTAGCCGTCAAAATCGCCTTCAGGGATCTGGATCTGCATGAGCCAGCGACACGACGCCCGAATCCCGCCCGCGGGCAATACCAAAAAACGCTCGTTCGCGCGCGCTGCGCCGCTAATATGGGGAGAGGTTCGTCAAGCTCTCTCTTCTAAGGCGGTTTGAAGATTGGGTCAGTCATTGGGAAGTGAGAAGCGGCTCCGTCGCGTAGAACCTCGGCCTGAGCGGCCGGGCTTAAGCTAATATCCGCGCATGCCCGTAGGGCAGCGCACCATGATCTAATCAAGCGGACGCGGAGGAGTGACGGAGGTGCCCCATCTAGTAAGGAACGGGCGTGCTGAACGCATACCCAAGCGGCGCAACGGGCACCCCCGCCGCTCCAAAGTTAGGGGACCACGAGGCCGAGCTGGGCGGCGGTGGCCCGGCCAGTGGCGAGGCGCCAGAGGTCAACGGCGAGCTGTCGGGCGATAGCCACGACGATCTTTTTACGGCGTCCCGGCCGGCCCTGGTCCATGAACGCCTCACGCCACTTAGCGACGGGACGATAGGCTGGCTGGTAACGCAGGAGCCGCCAGGCGGCCTCGACGAGGATATGGCGCAGGCGGGGATTGCCGTGGCGATTGATGCTGCCCTGCAGACGGGAGGCGCCGGAGGAATGCTCGCTGGGGCAGAGGCCGGTGTAGCTGGCCACCTGGCGACGATTAGCAAAGCGGCTCCAGTCGCCGACCTCCCGGCGCAGGATCTCCCAGGTGAGCGGCCCCAAGTAGGCTGGCAGCGCCGCTGGCGCGGCGGCCTCGATCTGGGTGGTGAGGGCCACGGCCTCGGCGTCGATGCTCAGGATGACACGCCGAAGCGCGCTCAATTGTTCCCGCAGATCGGCGGGCAGGTCGAGGCGCGCAAAGGTCCGCTCGCGCCACCACTCCGGCGGCAACGCGAGGCCGCGCAGGCGCGCGATACCCTTGCCGCGGAGCGTGAAACGCACCCGGTCGCGGACCAGACTCTGGCGCTGGCGACTGACGCCCCGTGCGCCCTCCTCTGCTTCCGTCGGCACGCGCACGACGGCCAACGCTCCCCGATTGCCCGCCAGGTGGCGATCCAAGCTCGAGCAAAGTGCCCCAGCATCCCGGGCGTCGGTCTTTACCCGCTCGCCGTAAGTGCTCCAGTCCCGCGGTCGCACGACCAGATTATGCACCCCGAGCGTCGTCAACCGACGGTGGAGTACGTACCCAAACGGTCCGGCCTCGTAACAGCTGTGGACCGCCTCGGCCGCGGCCAACTGCCGGTGCACAAAGCCGATAAAAGCATCCTCGCTGAACCGCTGCGGCGGCTGGGAGGCCTGCCCATCCACCTGCCGCACCACCACAATGAGACTGGCATGAATATCCAGCCCGAGCTTTATTACCCCGGCGCGAGCGCCAGGCACTGTATCCTTGCTTTGATTAGAGGTCAT
>Ga0302314_10011445_pt1 | contig 15463 bp, 8 predicted proteins | sample III_Palsa_N2_3_FD_200533 | JGI IMG/M metagenome (GOLD analysis project Ga0302314, IMG submission 200533) | Peat permafrost microbial communities from Stordalen Mire near Abisko, Sweden - III_Palsa_N2_3 | ecosystem: Environmental > Terrestrial > Soil > Palsa > Peat permafrost | place: Sweden...
CCCGTACGCGAGTCGGCCCGGGTTTGCAAGCGTGTGCGAGGCCATGGGCGGCTTCCGCTATGTGAACGGCTTTCCCGCGCCCAACGGCGGCGGCGGCCCCGAGCGCGCGGTGCGACCCAACTTGTCCATGGGCGACACGCTGGCGGGCATCAATGGGGCGCTGGGAACCATTCTGGCGCTATACGCGCGCGACTCTGGAAGGCTGAAAGGCCAGCGCGGCCAGGTGGTCGACGCCAGCATTGTCGAGTCGGTGTTTGGCATCATGGAGGGCGTGCTGCCCGACTACTCTGGCGCGGGCATTGTGCGGCAGCCCTCGGGGTCGACGGTGACTGGCATCGTGCCCACCAACACGTACCGCTGCAAGGACGGCAAGTCGGTGGTCGTCGGCGCCAACTCGGACCAGCTCTTCAAGCGCCTCTTTACGCAGATGGGCCGCGCGGACATGGCCGCCGACCCGCGCTTTGCCCACAATCAGGGCCGCGTCGAGCACGTCGCGCTACTCGACGCCACCATTGAGGCGTGGACGCTCACCAAGACTGCCGACGAGGTTGTCGCCGAGGTCACCAAGGCTGAGGTGCCCAACGGGCTCATCTACTCCATCGAGGACGTCGTCAACGACCCGCACTACCAGGCGCGAGGCGTCCTCGAGCCCGTGGCCATTCCCACGCTTGAGCGGCCGCTGCTCGTGCCCGCGCTGGGCCCCAAGCTGAGCGACACGCCGGGTCAGACGCGCTGGGCCGGGCCGCGGGTGGGCGAGCACACGCGCGAGGTGCTGTGCGGGCTACTCAACCTGAGCGAGGCAGAGTACAACGCGCTGCTGCGCGCCAACGTCGTCGAGGCCAGCGCTGCATAACGTGTGCGCTGCTGCTCCTCCTCCTCTCTCTCTCTCTTGTGTGTGTGTGTGTGTGTGTGGCACTTGCTTGTAGACGTGGCAAAGGGAGAGGTGACAAAATTCACTTGACAAGCACCCACACCAGCTGCGGCGCGAGCACGACGCCAATCTGCGTCCCCGGTCCAGGCTTGACCCACGTGCCCACCACCGCGCCGCACGCGGCCACCACCGCGCTCGCGGCGCACTTGAAGAGCGTTGTCCGACAGTTGGCCACGAATACCTTCCAGTCACGCTCCTGCCAGGCGTCGACGAGCACGAGCACCGTGTACGTCGCCAGCCAGTAGAGCGACTGCGACCGCAGCGCCATGGGGAACACCTTGCCCGCCAGCCGCGGCGCGCCTGCAAACCGATGGCTTTTGCGCACGGCCGAAGCCCACGTGTTCTTGACAAGCTGCCGCGCGGGCTTGTACGGCAGCGCCCACACGGCCACGTGCTCGAACAAGCGCAGCGTCGTCGTGATGGCCACGTCGCGGCCCAAGCCTGCCCTGAATTTGGGCCACACGTCGGTCCAGTAGTTGAGAGGGTGGTGCGTGCGCGAGGGATAGAAGATGTCCCGCATGTCGATGTTGTCCACCTCGGCCTCGGGCAGCTCGTCAATCTTCTTGTGCACTGCCGTGACGCGCTGAATGAACACGGACCAAAACGTCTTGGCCGACGTGAGCGCCAGCCCCGATGGGGTCAAGTGCGCCAAGAGCGAGATTTGGTCCGGCAGCAAGCGCTCGCGCGGCACGGCCGCATCCACCCAACTCGAGACGACCATGTTCTCCGCTCGTGTCCTCGGGTGATGAGCGAGGGTAACGGGCCGGTGCGCCACTCGATCTCATGGCGACCTCCTTCACGCCGCTGGCGACGACGTCGCTGACGGACAAGAAGGAGTACGCGCTGCTGCGCCTCGCCAATGGGCTCGAGGCGATTTTGATATCCGTCAAGGACGGTGGCGCCAACGGCGTTGCTCACGACGAGCCTGCATTTGACCAAGATGGCGAGGACGACGACGACGGCGACGACGACGACGGCGACGACGATGACGGCGACGACGACGACGACGACGACGGCGACGGCTCTGCTGCGCAAGGCTCACAGCCACCAATGGCTGCAGCGTGCATGATGGTCAACTGCGGCTCGTTTGACGAAGCACGCGACGACGCTCCTTCTGGGCTGGCGCACTTCTTGGAGCACATGCTCTTCATGGGCAGCACCAAATACCCCAAGGAGAACTGCTACGACGACTTCCTGTCCTCGCAGGGCGGCTCGTCCAACGCGTGGACCGACGCCGAGCAGACGTGCTACTACTTTGACGTGCCGCAGCAGGGCCTGCACCACGCGCTCGACATCTTCGCGCAGTTCTTCATCGCGCCCTTGCTGCTTGCCGACGCGCTCAACCGGGAAACCGAAGCGGTGGATTCCGAGTTTGAGCTCTCGCGCACCGACGACGACTCGAGGCTCGCGGAGATTTACGCCATGTTGGCACCCAACACGTCCCCGTACTCTCGGTTCTGCTGCGGCAACAAGCACACGTTGCGCGTGGAGGGCATTCGCCAAAAGCTGCTCGACTTGCACCGCGACTTTTACATTGCTGCCAACATGCGCCTCGTCGTCTGGGGCATCGAGCCCCTCGACGCGCTGCGCTCCCTCGTCGAGTCCACCTTTGCCGCGCTGCCCACCGGCCCCGGTCGACCCCGAGCCTTGCCCGCGCCCGCGCACGCGTGGCAAGACGTGCTCGGCCGCGGCCGCAGCGACAGCGTGCTGTGCGTCGTGCCCGTGCAGGACAGGCACGCGCTGCGCGTGCGCTGGCAGCTGCCCTCGCTCAAGGCGCAGTACCGCTCCCGGCCCGCCTCGTACGTGGCTCACGTGCTCGGCCACGAGTCCGCGGGCTCGCTGCTGAGCGCGCTCAAGCGCAAGGAGCTGGCCACCGAGCTCGTCGCCGGCGTGGCCTACGACGACGGCGGGGACAACAGCTCCCTCGCCAGCGTCTTCGCCGTCGACGTCAAGCTCACCGAGCGCGGCGTGCGCGAGTACGCCAGCGTCGTCGCTGCGCTCTTTGCCGCCGTGGGGCTGCTGAGGGCACAGGGCCCGCTCGAGTGGGTCTTCCGCGAGCAGAGCGCCATGCACGAGCTGGCCTTCAAATACAAGGACGAGGGCGAGCCCAGCGACGTCGTTTGCGAGCTGGCCAGCGAGCTCATCGCGGGCGTGCCCCCGGCCGACGTGCTCGCCGCCGGCCATCTGTGGTTTGACTTTGACGCCGCCGCCATTGCCGGCGTCGCCGCTCTGCTGGGCGCCTCGGGAGCCACGGCGCCGCAGATTGCGCTCACGTCGTCGCTCTTTGGCCGCGAGCAGGACTGGGCTCAGCAGCAACAACAACACTGCGCGCCGCCGGCATCGGCCGTGCTCGCGCCCGCGGCGTCGGCGCCCTTGGTGGAGCCACTGTACGGCGCGCGCTTCTGGCACGTGCCCGTGGAGGCGGCCACCGTGGCGTTGTGGGAGCGCGCCCTTGCGCAGGGCGCTGGCTTTGACGCGTCGCTCCAGCTCGCCATGCCGCAACCCAACCCCTTTGTGCCCACGGACACGGCCGTGCGCCCGCTCGACGCCCAGCGCGTCGCGCGCGATGCGCTGCGTGCCGCCGAGCCGCTGCTGGACGCGCACGTGGAACTGCAGGTCGCGGGCGAGCGCAAAAAGCCGACGCGGCTACCGGCGCGCGTGGTGGCCGCCGACGGCCCCGATCGCCTTCTGCTTCGCTTCGACGCCGACGGCGCCGAGCAGTGGCACGCCAGGACGGCCGTGCGCGTGCTGTGGCCGCAGCTGCCGCCCGCGCCCGCCGCGCTGCGCGGGTGCGCGATGCGCGTGTGGCACTTGCAGGCCGCGCAGGTGCCCCGCCAGGCCGTTTTCCTCGCGCTGCGCGACGCCGCCGCCCACGGGCTGGGTCGCGCGCGCGCAGACCTGGCGTGCGCGGTGGCCTCGCACGTGCTCACCGACGCGCTGTACATGGCGCAGCAGGCCGAGCTCGAGGCCGCCATCAGAACCGACGAGCAGGGTTTCTACGTACACGTGTGGGGCTTCTCGCAGCACTGCGTCGCACTGGCGGAGACGGCCGTGCGCGCCCTCGTCGACGCCTGCAGGCAGCCGCCCGCCGCCGTGCTGGCGATGGAGCGCGAGGCCCTCAAGCGCAAGCTGCGCAACGCCGACGCCAACCCCGCGCGCTTTGCTTCGCACCTGCGCCTGCGTGCCATCGTGCCCGGCACGCCGTCCAGCCAGGCGCTGCTCGCCGCGCTCGACAACGACGACGCGCCGCCGCTGCAGCTGCTGCACAAAGCGTGCGCGGCGGTGCTGCTCGTGCACGGCAACGCGTCCGAGGCCGAGGCGCGGGCGGCGAGTGCGCGGCTGGCGCAGCAGGTCAAGGTCACCGCCGACGCCGGCCCTCCGCTGCCGCGCGTGGTTGCGCTCAAGCCCGGCCGCAAAGTGCTCGTCGTGCAGGCCGCGGAGGCGCAGGAGAACAATGTGGCGGTGCACCGCTATTACCAGCTGGGCAGGGACGAGCCGGAGGCGCGCGCCATGGGCTTTTTGCTGGAAATGGCGCTGGAGGAGCGCTTCTTCGACGAGCTGCGCACCAAGCAGCAGGTGGGCTACGCGGTGTCGTGCACGGCGCGGCACACCCACGGCGTGCTGGGCTTCTCCTTTGACGTCACGTCGAGCCGCGTGGCGCCCTCGGACATTGACGCCAGAATCGACGCCTTCCTTAAAGGCGTGCAGCGCTGGCTCGACGACGACGTGGACGACGCCGAAGTGCGCGAGCTGTGCGCGTCGCTGGCCGCGCGGCTTTTGCGGCCCGACTCTGGCTTGTTCGAGGAGTCGCGCGCGCACTGGCAGGCCATTGAGGACCGCTCGCACGCCTTCCACGACCGCTTCGCGCTCGCGCACTGGCTCACGCATTCGGGCGCCAAGGGCACGGGGCCGGGCGCCAAGGCGCTGCGGGCCTTTTACAAGCGCGGTTTCGTGCCCGGCGCGTCGCTGTCGGTGTGGGTGGTGGGCGCGCTGTGCAGCGTCGCCAACGCGCAAGCCGAGCGCGCCAAGCTCAAGCCCAAGGAGGCGCTCGACCAGCCCGAGCAAGTGCACGCGGCGTGCGAGGTGTGGAGGCTGTAAACTTTTTATGATTTTTACTGCTCGAGCAGGCCGGACGCCAGCGCGATTTCCGACCTCAAGTCGAGCGTGGCCTTGTCCAGCCACTCGAGCGACGTGTGGTTGTTGTTCAGAATGCGCAGCGCAACGCTAGAGCCAGTCCCCGGACCGCGCACGCGGTTGAGCTGCTCCACGATGCCGCGCACGTGCGCCTGCAGGGCCTCCACCTCGGCGTCCATGCGCACGGCCAAGTCGTACGCCTCGCCGCGCTGCGCATCGGCCGAGTCCTGCGCTCCCGGCTGCTGCTTCTCGAGCGCGCCCAGCTCGCCCTCGAGCTGCTCCAGCGCGGCGTGCAGGTCGAAGAGCAACTCGCTGACCATGTCCAGCTGCGACCGCAGCTCGGCGTGCGAGGCCTTGAGCACCTGCGCCTCCTTGGCGAGCCGCGTGATGGACTTTTGGTTCTCCAAAAGCACCACGTCGCGCGCGCGCACTTGCTCGGCGGCGTCCTGGAACTTGTCCACGTGCACCTGCAGCGCCTTGGACCACTTGGTAACAATCTCCTCAATCGTTAGGCCGTTCAGCTCCAGCGCTGCCGCACTCGTCGCGGCGCTGTGCTTGGCCGCCGCCGTTGCTCCCGCGACGGCGGCGCCTTGCGCGGGCGTCGCTTGCGCGGGCGCAAATAGCGACGTTCCCACCGCTGTCGTCGTTGCCGTCGTCGTCGTTGCCGGCGTGCCCGCGTTGCCAAACAAGCCAGCCGAGGGAGCCGACGCGGCCGGCGGCGCATTGCCGAACATGGACGACGATGCGCTCGGCGCGGCGTTGCTGCCAAACAGCCCGCCGCCGCTTCCAGAGCTGGTCGGTTGCGCGGGCAGTTGCGGCTGCGCGCTCGAGCCGAAAAGCGACGCGCCCGTCGCTGGCGCCGCCGGCGCACCAAAAAGCGACATGGACGGGGCGGCCGCGCTGCTGGGGGCGGCGCCACCAAACAGGCCGCCTGTGGAAGGAGCAGCGGTGGCCGGTGTCGCAGCGCCAAACAGGCCGCCCGAAGGCGCAGCGGGCGCGGACCCGAACAGCCCGCCGCCCGTAGACGACGACGTCGTCGACGGCGCTCCGCCGAATAGCGACGGCGCCGTCAAAGCCGCTGGCTGCGTCGATGTGCTCGAGCCGCTGGTGGCACCCGGCGCGGTGGCGCCTCCACCAAACAGCAATGGCGCAGTGGAGGTGGCTGCGCCAAACAAGCCGCCACCGCCAGTCGCCGCGGCAGGCGCAGGCTGGCCAAAGAGCGAGCTTGAAGACGATGCGCCACCGCCAAATATGCTCGACGCCTGCGGCTGCGCGCTCGCTAAAGAGGATGATGGCGCCGTGCTGCCGCCGCCAAATAGCGAGGATCCTCCAGTGGACGGTGCACCAAACGTAGGCACGGCGCTCCCGCCAAACAACGAGCCGCCCGTAGACGCCGGCGCGCCTGCCGCGGCACTCGGGGCAGAAAAGCTAAATCCCGTCCCCGCTGCCGGAGCGGACGCGCCAAAACCACCAAACGTCGGTGCCGCGGGCGTGGCTGTGGGCGTCGAGCCGAAAGCAGGTTGCTGCGGCGCGCCAAAGCCGCCAAACCCAGAAGGCGCCGCCATATTATTTTTTTCGCTTTTTTTGGTGGGGGCAGGAGCCAGTTCGGCCCTCACAACAGCGCGCGCGCGCACAAAGGCGGCGCGCAAGCAGTGTACAGTAGTGCGAAAAAGAAGAGATGACGTCACCGCTTAGCCGCCTGGCATCGCTGTTTGCGCTTCCCGACTTTTTGCTCTTTGTGTGCTGCACGTTGGCAACAACGACGGCGGTGAAGCGCATCTCAGACGTGGCGCACAACCTGGCGTTGCGCTCCAAGGGTCACGGCGGCATTGTGCCACGCGCCACGTTGGCCGTGTTTCCCATCCCGCGGTCGTCGCCAGAGCGTTTGAAACGGCGCTCGTCCATGATGGAAAACATTGGCGAGCTATTGCCGTTTTGGAAAAGCCTTTCGGGCGACGTCAACGACCATCCTTGGCGCAGCGTGATTATGATTGCTGCTGAATGGACGTTTTGCGGTGCGCTTTCTTCCTACGTGTCGTTTTCGCACATGGACGCCGAAATGAGCGACGTTGTGCGCTCCATTCTCATCCTGTCGTTTGGTATTCGCTTGTTAGTGCCGCTCGCGTCGTCGTCGCGCTTATTGGCTGAGGAAATTTTAACGCACTTGCCCGCCGATGACTCGATTCGCATGTCCATGGGCGCTCTGGGCGGTGTGCTCGAGGGCCTCGCGTGGCTGCTGGGCACGGCCATTATTGGTTCAGCGCTCGGCTTTGACATGAGCTCCGCGGTGGCCGGTCTGGGGCTGGGCGGCGTGGCGCTGGCCTTTTCCATGCAAAAGTCGCTCGAGGCGCTGGCCAGCACGGTGGAGATCCTGCTGGACAGGCCGTTTGTGGCAGGCGAGCGCATCGTGCTGCAGAGCGGCGACTGCGGCATTGTGGAGAAAATCGGCTTTCGGACTTCGCACATCCGCTCGCTGGGCGAGGGCGAGCTGCTCATCGTGCCCAACGTGGAGCTGGCCAACACGCGGATTAAAAACCGCTCTCGGTGCGACTACCGCCGCCTTGCGCTCACGGTGGAAGTGGACTGCGCCACCGCGCCCGACGAGCTCGCGCACGTCGAAGACGTGCTCGTGCAGGCGGCGCTGGCCGCGCCGCACAGGTACCGCGTCGACGGCGTGGGCCTCGTGGGCCTCGGCTGCGGCCGTTGGGGCGGGCACGTCTTTGAAGTTGTCTTTTTTGTCATCGGCGGGTCCGTTGCTCGTCAAATGCCAGCGTGCGCGCGCTAACACACACGAGGCGCGCGCGAGGCGCGCGAGACGACAGGGACACAAAGACGATGCGCGAGGCTCGCCACGGCTACTTTCTAAACGCCGCCAGCGGCCTTGCTCGTGCTGGCGTTGCGCTGCAGCAGCCGACCGCCGTGCTCGCCAGCCGATTAGACGCCGACCCGCCGGTGGGTGACGCACTCTAACGTTATATATAAAGGTGACCGTGTAGTAGCACACACATTGCTGTTTAGCTATCGCCCACTTTCCGCTTCAGTCGCTTGAGGCCGGCGGCGTTGATGCCCATGAGCCTCGCCTGCTCGCCGAGCGCGTCGCACAGCGCCTGCTTGAGGCGCGCCAGCTCCTGCTTGGCCACGCTCGTCGACAGCGGCGCGGCGTGCATGCGCACAAGCCGCATAGCCGCCTTGGCGCAAAGCTCCGCCTCGACGCGCAGCTCGAGCGCATCGGCGAGCGCGCTGAGCAGCGGCGCCACGAGGGCAAAGGGCAGCAGCGTCAGAGCGTCTTCCAGCTCAGCTGGCCGCATCGCGCGCATCTTGCGCGCCAGCTCCGCGCCGTCGCCGGCGCATTCGTCAATCGCCGTAACCAGCGTGTCCTCGTGCTCGGCCGCCTCGGCAGCGCCGCCGGCGCCGGCGGCGTCGTCAACGGCGCGTGCGAGCTCATTGGCGCGCTCCTCGTCGAGAAAGACGAGGTCGCGCGTGCGCTCCCACACGCGCAGCGCTCTGTCGCGGCCGCACGACACGAACCGCGCGCCGTCGCTACTCGGGACGACGGCCCACGCGTCGCCCCAGTGCGCCGAGTCAAACGACAGAATGCGCTCAAACGAGTCCATGTCCCAATACCGCACGCGGCCGTCGCGCCCGCACGACAGCAAGTAATGCGTGCGCGGCACGAAGCGCACGCTCGTGACCGAGCCGTCGTGTGCAAATATGGAGCGATGACAGTCGCCGAAATCGAGGCCCCACACTTTAATGTTTTTGTCGCTGGCGCCCGTCGCGAGCAGCACGTTGTCGTCCGACGCGTCCATGCAGAGCACCGGCAGCTTATGGCCGTACAGCGACAGCGCAAACTCGAGTGAGTCCTCGTGGAACACCTTCACCGTCGAGTCTAGCAACGCCACAGCCACGAGCGTCTTGTCCTTTTGCGCGTGCCGCGAGAAGCGCACCGCGAGCACGTCCTCGCCCAGCTTGAGCGTGCGCGCGTGCGCGAGGCCCTTGGCGCTCAACCGCCAAAACTTGACGCACTTGTCCGCGCCCCCGCTGGCGACGCTGTCACCCTTGCAATCCATCGCGAGCACTGCGCCCGCGTGCGCGTCGGCGTGCGTCTGCACCGCCAGCCCCGTCGCGAGCGCCAGGACGTGAATGGCGCCCTGGTGCGTGCCCACAGCACAAAGCGCGTCGCCGGCCAGCACCACCACGCACAGCGCCGTGCCAGTCTGCATGGTGCGCACGCACAGTCCAGTGGCCACGTTCCACACTTTGCAGGCGCCCTCGCCGCACGAGAGCACCAGCGCGTCGTCGGCCGTCATTGCCAGCGCACGCGGCTCGGCGCGGTGGCCCATCGTCTGGAACGGGCTGGTCTTTATCGCAAGCTTGCCCTCGTCCAACGCGTATTCCTCCACCAGATTGATGCCGCTGTACGCGAGCACGACGGACATTGGAGACGCCCATGCAAAAGAGCGCACCCGGTGCGCCAGGCGCACGTGCGCCGTGAGCTCGAGCACGTCGTGCGCCCACGAGCACTCGTCCTCGGCCGTGGCCTCCTTGCCTCGCTCGCGCAGCCGCTTTAACCGCCGCCGCGTCTTGCGCGCGGCCTCGTCGGCGGCGCGCACCGCGTACACCTCGAGCGAGCGCCCCGCGGACTGCACAACGAGCGTGGATGCGTCGACGAAGCGGAGCATTTCCACGCGCTCCGAGGACTGCCTAGCCACGGGGCCTGGCATTGCGGCCCACAGCCCGTCGTCGCCCTTGCGCAGCAGCTGCAGCAGACCGTCGGACGAGCCCACCGCAATCGTCTCGCCGTCGGGGTGCGCGTCCAGCGCCCACACCGCCGTGCTGTGCAACGCCAAGGTTTGCACGCAAATCTGTTGGTCGCAGTCCCACACTTTGACCAGCGTGTCCTTGCTGCACGTGACAACGTCGCGCGGTGAGAGAAACAGCACGTCGGACACTTGGTCGCGGTGCGAGCTCAACGTCCACAACACCGTGTCGGCAATGCAGTCAATCACCGTCGCCGTCGTGTCGAGCGAGCCCACGGCCACGCGTGCGCCATCGGCGCTAAAGCGGGCGCACACAACGGCTGACTTGTGCAACGCAAACGACGCGCGCGGAGCACCGCCTTCTCTGTACACATCCACGCGGCCGGAAAACCGTCCAAGCGCGACGAGCTCGGCTGACGCGGCAAGCGCAGTCACCTCGCCGTCCTGCTTGCCCTTGCGCGGCTCGTAGCGCGCCAAGACGAGGCCCCGTGCGAATTCCCACAGCACTGCAGCGTCCCACGCCGGAACGACGACGCGCAGCGGCGCCGAGGAAACCAGCGCGACGGGCGCGCGCGACGACGCCACCACGCCAATCGGCGGTGATCGTGCTTCGTAGCGCAGATATGTCTTCATCCCACCACCTCGCCTGCCTGGTTTTGTGCGCGATGCGAGACTTCGAGTTGGGTGGTCGCGGGAGCCACTCGGCCAGCTCACACCGCCGATCGCTTCGTCACACACAACAACACGAGCTGCAAAGAGGCGACGTATTAAATTATATGCGGCTCACGGCCACCACGCGCCGTGGCGTGCCGCTGCGAGAGGTTTGCGCACGGCGCCTGCACGGCGAACGCACTGTTGTGTCATCGCGGACTCTGCTCGATCGCCTCGTCTTGCCCGTTGTCGACCAGGACGCGTCGCCGCTGGGGCTGCCGGCGCGCGTTCGCTTGGCTATTGAAAAGCTCAAGCGGCCGCGACTCGAAGACGAGTATGTTGTTGGCAAGGAAATTGGTCGCGGGCGCTTTGGCGTCGTGCATCAAGTAACGCACCGCGTCACGGGCCGCACGGCGTGCGTGAAGACGATTACCAAGTTCCGCCCGGGCGAGGTCACGTGCCGCAAGAACGCCAGCTCGGGCGCGCCGCTAGAAGTCGAGGCCATGGCCAAATTGAAACCCCCGTGCTTGCAGTTGGTGACGTGGTTCGAGTCGCCCATGTACGTGCACATTGTGATGGAGCTGCTGCACGGTGGCAACCTGTTTGACCTCATGAAGGCGCGCGGATGGCAGAAGCCGCGCAACGCCGCGGGTGAGTTGTGGACGGCGACCTTGGTGGCCAGCTTGCTCCAAGGCTTGGTCAACGTGCACCAGTCTGGAGTCGTGCATCTCGACGTCAAGCTGGACAACCTGTGCTTCCGACGCGCCAACGACGACTTTCTTTCCCACCAGCCCGCCGTGTTGATTGATTTCGGCTCCGCGAGGCTGCTGCGCCCCGAGCCCACAGCCGTGGCGCAGACTTTAGGGTCGCCGTCGTTTGTGGCGCCCGAGGTGCGCTTCGACCACGTCTTCTTTCCACAGTCCGACGCGTTTAGCTTTGGCGTCGTCGTCTTTGCTCTGCTCATGGGCTTTTTGCCCTTTGACGCTGCCAAGTGCACGTCGCGCGCCGACTTTGAGGCCTTGTACTTTTGCCCCATAGAGTGGTCGCGCACTTCGGCAGACGCTCGAGCGTTTACCCGCGCGCTGCTTGAACCCGACCCCGTGAAGCGCATGAGCGTGCTCGACGCTGCAGAGCACAAGTGGGTCAAGGCGTTGATGGAGCCTCTTGTTGCATGATAGCCTGTGTATGTGTGGCGAGTGTATAAAACAAAAAAAAACAACTTTTTGGGTCGCACGATCAACACACACACACACACAATGGTTATCCCTCTGCTCTAATCCTCTGCCTCGGGCAGCGACGCCGTGTCTGGCGACGGCGGCGGGGAGCTAAAAGCGCCGCTGCCACGAACCCTGGTCTCGCGCGGTGTTCTATGCTTGCGGAACTTGCGCGTGCGGTGCCGTCCCGGCCGCGGCGGCAGCACGCCAGAGTTCAAATATTCAATGGCGGGAGTGACGACGCCGTCCTCCTCGCACGGCGCCGCCCACGACGCCGACGTGGCTGCGGGCGAGTACATGACATGAAAGTCCATGCGCATGCCGGGCGCCTTGTCGGCCCACGAGTCAATATGCGTTGCGATGAAGAAGGCAACGGTGCGCTCGATGGCCTCGTTGTGCTCTACAGAAACGCTCGCGTAGGACACCGCGAGCGCCGCCTTGGCCGCTGCGTTTTTGGCAATGCCAGTGTAAAAGCAGCCCGCAGCCTTGCCGTGCGCGCGGCAGTCGGGCTCGATGCGCACGCGTTCCACGCACGGCACGCCCTCCAGCAGCGTCGTGAGCTTGCGCAGCCGCGACTCGACAAACGCCAGCCAGGCGCCCCATTCTTCCACCGAGCTGGCGCGCAATTCGAGCACCACGTGCGTGGGAAACTCGTCGAACACAGTGTAGGGCAAAAACAGCTCGTACAGCGCCGCCTGGCGCTCGGCTTCCGAGTCGGCGAGGCTAAAGCCGCGCATGAGCGAGCGTCCTCTCGCAAACTCCATCAACAACGTGGTGCGCGTCGAGTGCGTCACGCTGGCAGCCGAGTCGGTGGGCGGTGACGCGGGCGTGATGATGGGCATCAAGTGCTGCGAGCGCAGCGCTGGATGGTTGTCCTCGGCGTCCGACAGCGTCGTGGCGGAAAACGCCGAGCTGAGTGAGACGCACGAGGACACGCGCCCGGCCAGCAGCGGCGCCGGGCCGTCGTTGCTCGACGAGGAAAACACGGCGGGCGACAGCGAAAAGCTGCCGCCGCCCGCGCGATGTCTTCGCCAGCTTTCGCCGCCATTGTCGCAAATGCGCACCGGGTGACGTGCCCAGTCCCAGCGCGCGAATATGTCAAAGAAGCACGCAAACGCCGCCCCCGGCGCAGCGTTGGGAAACAGCTGCGTAATGGCCGCGACTAAAACGGCGTACGACACGCCTCCCAAATAGCCCAGCTTGCTTGAATACAGTCCCCGCCTCCGCGCCCAGAAGCGCACGAGCGTAAGCGTGCCCGTGAAGTTGTCCACGTTGGGCACCAGCCAGCGAATCATGTCGGCGTTGCGCGGCCCGCTCAGCGAAATGCTCGAGACGGGGTCCATGCTGTCCAAAACCTCGTCGTCGGACACGTCCAGCGTGCCCGACACCTCGTTGGCAAAGCCGAGGCGCGCGAGCAAGAGGTCAATGGCCACGCCGTTCACATTGACGTGGATCATGGGCACTTGCGCGCTGGAGACGGGCAAAATGTCGGAAACGCTCGGGTGCTGCGCGAGCCGGTCGAGAAAGGTGGAGAAGAAGGACTCGCGCGATACCTGGCGCGGCACCACGCACACGGCATCGACGTCGCTCACCGCGTCGACGACAAAGCACGTGGACCCGGACAGAAACACTGCGCCTCCCGGGTCCTCGGGGCAGTCGTCGTCGTCGTCGTCGCCCTCGCCGTCGCCGTCGGTGAGCTTGAAGCGGTGCGCCTTGGTCTCTGCTGCTACCCACTCGCGCACGAGCAGTCGCAAAATGACCAAGGCCGTTTCGCGCTTGAGCACGATTTGCATCCACTCGTCGCTGGGCGACCACATGTGCATAAAGTTGGCCAAGGTGGCCTCGCACGCTTGCGCGCGCCGGCTCGCCGTCGCCACCGGACCGTACAGACCCGAGGTGTTGGACAGCGGCGCGAACAAGGGCCCGATGCAAGCCGCGCGATGTCTTGCGACGCGGAAAAACTTGGGCCGTGTGAGCTCCTCGCTGCTCGTCTCACCCGCGCCCCGTCCTGCCTCGTCCACGACCACGGAGCACAATCCGCCAGCCTCGCCCAGCACGAGGCGGACGTTATACCTGCCTGCTTCCTGCGCATGCAGTCCGCGCGCAGCGCAGGCTGCTCTTGCGGCGCGCTCCTCGGCGCGCGTAGTCACCGGCGTGAGCATGGTGCGTTTGACGTCCCCCGAATTGCAAAACTCAATGAGCTCGCGCGTCCACGCTTCGGCCTCGGCCGACGGCGGCGTCGAATGTCCGCCCGAGCTTATGCGCTGCGCGCGCATCGGCATCATGATGGGCGCGTCGTTGTCGCCCTCATTGGCACGCGAATCCGTGTCAGAGCAGTTGCTCTTTGACTTGAAGTGCGCCGACTCGCCGCCCGCCGTGTCGGTGGCCGAAGATGACGTGGAGCCGTCGTCCTCGAGTTGCTCGAGGCTTTGTATGGAGGTGCTCTTTTTGAGCTCTGACGCCCAGCGGTGCAGCACGGACTGGGGCGAGTCCATTTCCCCGGGCCAAATGGCCGCGCGGACGGCCTCGGTGCGACCCGGCTGGTAAAACCAGGTGCTCGCGCGCGCGCACCAGGCTGGCGGAGACGAATGTGTTTTTATTTGTTTGGCCCGTCGCGGCCGTTGCCCACCAAGGCTGGGGCGGGTCGCCGAGATGTAAGAGATGACGCGCCGGCTTTTCCACCCCGCACACACTCGCTCCAACACTTCAAGGCGGATGCACCATGGCGCGTGAACTCTTTGGCGGCGCGATGCGCTGTGTCATTCCACCAGGCCTGGTTGATGTGTCTGCGTTCCGCGAGGTCCCCGACAATCAGGAAGTCTGGGTCGCGCAGGACTCGGACGCGTTGGCAATGGTTGTTGAAGTGGCCGAGTACGCTGCCGAGGTTGCCGACGAGCAAGCGGCGTCGTATTATTTTAGCGATTTGGCCGAATGCAACGAAGCTCAATCGTTTGTGCTTCAAGCCGCAGACGCACGCGTGAGCCCCGCTGGGCTGCTGCAATGCCCGGCCGTGGCAAGCGTGTGGGCATGCAGCGGCGTGCAGCAAGGCGTGTCCAAGTTTACCGAGCGCGGTCAAGGCAACGTGGCCGTGTGGTTGGCCGTGGCGCGTTTGCCCGTGTGCCGCGCCGACGTGCTTGTGAGCGTGACCACGCGCGCGCAAGTTCAAGCCGAGGCGCAGCAGATGTTTGCGCTGGCGTTGCAATCGCTGGAGATTGTGGATACTGCATTGTTTGCCCCATGATTCCTTCATTTTTTTTTAATTTAAAAAAAAAAAGTTGCTCTAGCTGCCGAGCTTTTCCGCAATGAGCGCCTTGACGGCGGCCGGGGTGGCCGCGACCACGTCCTTGCGCGTGGGCATGTTCTCGAGCGCTTTGAGCTCGGCGGGAAAGTCGTGCGGCTGCTTGCCCAAGGTTTTTTGCACCACGGGCATGAACTTGGCCCAGTGCGCGGTGGCCAGGCAAACGACTTGATGCTTGGCCGTGAGCGCGCCTTGCTGCCGCAGCAGGTAGGCGGCTTGCACGCCCACGGCCGTGTGCGGGTCGAGCACGTAGCCGTCCTTCTCGTGCACGCGCAGAATGCACGCGCGAATGCCCTCGTCTTTCACGGCAAACGAGCCCATTTCCGCCTGGCAGCGCCTGAGGATTTCTGGCGTCACGGTGAACTGCTTGCTCGTGTCAAACTGCCGCATGAGCGAGGCCGTTTGTGCGGCGTCGTTGTTGTGCATGTGGTACAGGAAGCGCTCAAAGTTGGAGCTCACACCAATGTCCATGCTG
>Ga0302314_10011446_pt1 | contig 15461 bp, 15 predicted proteins | sample III_Palsa_N2_3_FD_200533 | JGI IMG/M metagenome (GOLD analysis project Ga0302314, IMG submission 200533) | Peat permafrost microbial communities from Stordalen Mire near Abisko, Sweden - III_Palsa_N2_3 | ecosystem: Environmental > Terrestrial > Soil > Palsa > Peat permafrost | place: Sweden...
GCTCGCGCCTTTATCGGCAACATGTTCCTGACCGCACCCTCGCTCAGCCAGCACGCCGGTCTCGCGGCCCTGGACGCTCATGACGAGCTGCAGGGCCATGTGGCCACCTATACCCGCAACCGCGAACTGCTGCTGAGGGCCCTGCCCGCGCTCGGCCTCAACGAGATCGCCCCGCCCGACGGCGCCTTCTACATCTATGCCGACGTCAAGCATCTGACCGACGACAGCCTGGCCTTCTGCAAGACGCTGCTGCGCGACACCGGCGTGGCGACCGCGCCCGGGATCGACTTCGATCCCGAGGACGGCCGACACTTCATCCGCATGAGCTTCGCCGTCTCGACGCCGGAGCTGGAAGAGGCGATCGCGCGGATGACGCCCTGGTTCGCAAGTGCGGCCAAGGCCCGGGCCAGCGAGACCGTCTAACCGTCATGCCCCTGACCGTCGAGGCCTTGGACCATCTGGTCCTCAACGTCGCCGATCCAGAGGTCTCGGCCGCCTGGTATCAGCAGGTGCTGGGCATGACCCACGAGGACTCCGACCCTGGCTCCGGCAAGCCCCGGCGGGTTTCCGTCAAGTTCGGCGCCCAGAAGATCAACCTGCGCCCCATCTCAGCCAGCAAGACCGACTGGTTCACCGCTGACCATGAAAGCGCAGGAAGCGATGATCTCTGCTTCCTGACGGGTTCCACCCCGCAGGCGGTCGTCGCGCACCTGACGGCGCTGGGTGTCGCGATCGAACAAGGCCCCGTGGAGAAGCGCGGCGCGCGGGGGACGCTGATGTCTGTCTATTGCCGCGACCCCGACGGCAGCCTGATTGAGATCTCGTCCTATCTCACGTGAGGCCTGGCCCTCACGCCGGGAGTGGCGCGCTGGCCGCCTCACGGTGTTCCGGCGCGCCGTAAGCCGGCGCGAGGATTGACCCGAAGGCCAGCTTGACCACGATCAACAATACGACAGCCGCGCCCATGATCCCCGCGTGCATCAGCCAGAAGGCCGTGGGCGTCATCTTCTCATAGAAGCCGCCCAGCCAGCCCACCGCCAGATTGGCGGCGAAGCTGTTGAGAAAATAGAGGCCGATTACGCTCGATGACGTGCCCTTGGGCGCGGCTCTGGAGAATAGCGCCATGCCGATCGGCAGCATGTTGGCGAAGCCAACAGAATTGACGACCCCGAAGGCCACCGCCCAACCCAGGCCGACCCGATGACCCGTCGTCGCCACCACGGTCGAAGCGGCCGCCAGGATCAGCTGCCCGCCGACCATGAGGGCGACGCCAAGAATGATCTTCGTAAGCTCGTCGGGTTCGGCCCAACGCGTCGCCCACCAGCGCCAGAAGCCGGCGGAGGCGGCGATCGTGATCGCGCCGAGGATTCCCCCCATGGACAGCAGCCAGGTCACCGGCATGGTGTGGCCGAAAAAGTTGAGCTGATAGTGTGACTTGGCCCAGATCAGCAGAATGTTGAACCCCTGCTGGTTGCCGACCATGCCCATGGCCAGCATGGGCACCAGGGCGGCGAGAATAGCGATTTTGCGCCAGTCGGCGGCGCTGAGTGGCGGCGCGGATTGATGCCCGTCCGCCATAGCGGCCTTCGCCTTCAGATCAGGCGGAAAGGTCGGCCTCCCGGCGAGATAGGCGGCCAGGCCGATCAGCATGCCGATCCCGGCCGCGCCAAACCCCCAGTGCCAGCCATAGACCTCGCCCAGGGTGCCGCAGACCAGGGGCGTGAGGATGCCGGCGATCTGGATCGCGAACAGGAAGATCTGGAAGGCGTCGGCGCGGCGCGGATCGTCTGGGCCATAGAGATCGCCGACCTGGGAAGAGATGTTGCCCTTGAACAGGCCGGTGCCGAGGATCAGGCAGGTCAGGGCGACCAAAAAGGTTTGCTCAAAGGCCATCAGGAAGTGGCCGAACGCCATCAGGACCGCGCCCATGGTCACAGCCATAGTCCGGCCGGTTAGCCGGTCGGCGATCAGGCCGCCCAGGATCGGGGTGATGTAGACCACGCTGGTGTAGAGGCCGAAGATCGCCGAGCCGAGCGCCAGCGGCGTCATATGGCCACCGGCTTCCAGCAGCCGGCGGAATTGGGCGAAGCCCCAGACGTGTCCGACATGCTCCGACTTGAACAGGAAGCCGGTCATGTAGAGCACCAACAGCGCCTGCATGCCGTAATAGGAGAACCGCTCGAACATCTCGGACACGGTCAGCCAGCCCAGACCTATGGGGTGGCCGATAAAGGCGGTGTCGCGGCGTGAGGCGGCGTCAGTCATGCCGCAGCCTATGGGCGGCGAGGCTCGTGCGTCTAGGAGGAACTAGGCGTCGTCGCCTACTCCGCCGCGATCGCTAGCGGTGCGGGCGCCCTGAGCGCGGCCCACAAGGCATCCCGGTTGGCGCGCGCCTTCTCCAGGCCCGCCGCCTTCACCGGGCCAAACCCACGGGCTTCGCTCGGCCAGGCCGCCAGCTTGGTGGCGGCGGCGTAATGAACCGCGTCCAGGCCGTCGCACAGCTTGCGGACGTCGTCCTCATAGGTTGCGATCAGGCCGCGTTCCTCGCGGCGCTCGGCGGAATAGCCGAACGGGTCGAGGGCCGTGCAGCGCAGGGCCTTGCCCTTGGCCAGCATCCGCAGCGCCGGGAAGATCCAGGGGCCGAACTTGTGCTTCTTCGGGCGGCCGGTGGCCGGGTCGACGCGCGAGAACAGCGGCGGCGCGAGCCACAGGCCCAGGCGCTTGTGAGTCTTGAACTGCTCGCCGAGGGTCTGGGCGAAGGCCGGTTCGGCATAGAGGCGGGCGACCTCGTACTCGTCCTTGTAGGCCATCAGCCGATAGAGCTGGCGGGCGACATTACGGACCAGGGCGCCGTCGCCCTTGGCCGCGGCGTCGGCCGAGACGGCCAGGGCGACGATGGCGCGATAGCGGACGGCGTAGGCCGCGCCCTGATAACCGACCAGGTCGCCCGCCAGGCGGTCGACCAGCTGTTCAGAGGTCTCTGTAACCGGCTTGTCCATATGCAGACCCGCCGCGCGTTCGGCGGCGGCCTGGTCGTGGGCGGCGATCCGGCCCCAGGCGAAGGCGAGTTGGTTGGCCTTCACCGCGACCCCGTTCAGCTCGATGGCGCGCAGCAGCGCCTCGGCGCTAAGCGGCAGCCAGCCCTTCTGGTAGGCGAAGCCCAGCAGCAGGGTGTTGGCGGTGGTGGCGTCGCCGAACAGACCCTCGGCCAGGCGGGTGGCCCGGACGGTCTGGGTTTCGCGGGCGCGCTTGCGGATCGCCCGGCCCATGGGGTCGAGCGGCAGGCTGAAGTCGCGGTTGGTGACGGCATCGGCGGTGGGCGAGGTGTCGAGGTTGAGGGCGATCTTGGAGCGGGTGTTCGACAGGCCGGCCAGGGCCTCGGCCGTGCCGGCGACGATCAGGTCGGCGGCCAGCATCAGGTCCACCGAGCCGCCGCCGATCCGCACCGCGTGCAGGTCGCCGTCTTTGGGCGCGATGCGGATCTGGCTGGCGACGGCGCCGTTCTTCTGCGCCATGCCGGTGAAGTCGAGGGTGGAGGTGGCCAGACCTTCGATGTGGGCCGCCGTGCCGATCAGGGCGCCCAGGGTCAGCACCCCGGTGCCGCCGACGCCGGCGACATAGATGTTGAAGTCGCCGGTCAGGGCCCCGCGCAGGGGATGAGGCAGGTTAGCGGCCAGGGCCGCCGCCTCGCCAGCCAGACGCACAGCGTCCGGCTTGGGCGCCACGCCGCCTTCGACTTCGACGAAGCTGGGGCAGAAGCCTTTGACGCAGGACAGGTCGATGTTGCAGGCGCTCTGGTTGATCTTGCGCTTGGTCCCATAGGCGGTGTCCAGTGGCTCGACGGCGATGCAGTTGGACTGCACCTGGCAGTCGCCGCAGCCTTCGCAGACGCGCGGGTTGATCATCAGCCGCTTGTCCGGCGTCGCCATGGTCCCACGCTTGCGGCGGCGGCGCTTTTCGGAGGCGCAGGTCTGCTCGTAGACGATGGCGGTGACGCCCTTGGTCTCGCGCAGACGGCGCTGGACGGCGTCCAGGTGGTCACGGTGCTCGATCTCGACGCCGGCGGCCAGGCCCTTGGCCCCACGCCACTTGTCTGGATCATCGGAGACCAGGACGATGGTTGTGACGCCCTCGGCCGCCAGTTCGCGGGTGACTTTCGGCGGGTCCATATGACCCTCGGCCATCTGGCCGCCGGTCATGGCCACCGCATCGTTGTAGAGGATTTTGAAGGTGACGTTGGCGGCGCTGGCCAGCGCCGCGCGGATCGCCAGCAGGCCGGAGTGTTGGTAGGTGCCGTCGCCCAGGTTCTGGAACAGGTGCGGCGTCTCGACGAAGGGCGCGGCGCCGACCCATTGAATGCCCTCGCCGCCCATCTGGCTGAAGGTCGGGGTGCGCAGTTCCGGCTCGGCCAGCGCCATCACGTGACAGCCGATGCCGCCGCCGGAAATCGACCCCTCGGGGGTGCGGGTCGAGGTGTTGTGTGGACAGCCTGAGCAGAAGAAGGCCTTGCGGTTGGCGAAGCCGGCGCGGTCGGGAACCAGGCAGCGGGCTTCCCAGTCGCGCAGGGTGGTCCAGAAAGGACCGGCCCCGGTGGAGACCACCGAGGCCAGGGCGCGGGCGACAAGATAGGGATTGAGTTCAAGCACCTCGGGAAGAAGGAGCTGGCCGTCGAGGCCGTGCTTGCCCACCACCTGCGGACGCTGGCCCGCGGGCATGTTGTAGAGGGCGGTCTTCAGCTGCTCCTCGACGTAGCCGCGCTTTTCCTCGACCACCAGGATGGTCTCTACCTCGGCGGCGAGCTGCTTGAGCCGCATGGTTTCCAGCGGCCAGGTCATGCCGACCTTATAGATGACCAGGCCCAGGGCCTCGGCGCGGCGCCGGTCTATGCCGAGACCCGCCAGGGCCTCCATCAGGTCCTGGTGCGCCTTGCCGACGGTGACGATCAGGGTGCGGCGACGCGGGGCGTCCTGGACAATGCCATCGATATTGTTGGCGCGGGCCCAGGCCAGCACGGCGGGGATGCGTTCCTCGATCAGCCGGCGTTCCAGCTCGACGCGGCCGGCGGGCCAGCCCAGCTTGGGATCCCAGTTCAGGCCGTGCGCGGGCATCTCGAAGTCGGTGGGCGCGCGGAACATCGGATAGGGGTCGGGCGCCTCGAAGCCGGCGGCGCTTTCGACAACTTCCGCGATCGTCTTCATCGCCACCCAGACGCCGGCGAAGCGCGAGAGGGCAAAGCCGGCGAGGCCCAGGCTGAGAATCTCCGATACCGACGAGGGCTGCAGGACCGGCATCATCACCGACTGGAAGATGCCGTCGGTCTGGTGCGGGAAGGTGGACGACTGGGCCGCGTGGTCGTCGCCGGCCAGGGCCAGGACACCGCCCAACTTCGATGTGCCCAGGGTATTGGCGCAGCGCAGCACATCGCCGCTGCGATCGACGCCCGGACCCTTGGCGTACCAGATGCCGAACACGCCGTCGGCCTTGGTCGGGCCGTAGGCGGCATGCATCTGCGAACCCCATAGGGCGGTCGCGGCCAGGTCCTCGTTGAGGCCCGGCTGGAAGATGACGTCATGGGCTTTAAGGGTTTTTTCGGCGCGCCAGAGCTGCTGGTCATAGGCCCCGAGGGGGGAGCCGCGGTAGCCGGAAATCAGCCCGGCGGTGTTGAGCCCGGCGGCCTTGTCCAGGCGGCGCTGCATCATCGGCAGCCGCACCAGGGCCTGGATGCCGCTCATATAGAGGCGACCGCGTTCCCGAGCGAATACCTGACTAAGGTCGTACTCGAGATCGATCGTCGACATGAGCTTCCTCCATTTTATTAGGAAAGGTAAGCCGAAACCCCGTAGGAAATCTCACCAATTTGCGTAAGATATTGGCCAATCATAGTTCAAATCGACTACTGGAGAGGCGATATTGGCGCGAAAAGACCACCAAAACCTGGATCGCATAGATCGAAACATCCTCGCCATTCTGGCCGAGGAAGGCCGTATCAGCTGGCGCGATCTGTCCGACAAGATCGGCCTGTCGCTGACCCCGACCCTGCGCCGGATCAAGCGGCTGGAGGACGACGGCTTCATCGTCGGCTATTCGGCCAGGCTCGACGAGGCGCGGCTGGGCGGGCAGATGAGCGTGTTCGTCTCGGTCACCCTGGACAAGCAATCCGAGGACGCCCTGGAGGTGTTCGAGCGGCACGTCAGCACCGCGCCGGAGGTGATGAGCTGCTTTCTGATGGCCGGCGGCGAGGACTATCTGCTGCGGGTGGTGGCCGACGACCTGGCCTCCTACCAGGCCTTCATGACCGGCGTCCTGACGCGAATTCCAGGCGTCGCCCGCATCCATTCCAGCTTCGCCCTGAAGTCGGTGATCCAGCGCTCGACGCCGCCGCTGAAGTAGGGATTGCGCGTGTGCGTCCTTCGACGCGGCCCTGCGGGCCGGATCAGGGTGACGTAGAAAGAGAGAGAGAGAGAGAGAGAGAGGACTCCCAAAAACCACGTCATCCAAAGCCGCCGCGTAGCGGCGCGTCGAAGGACGCACCGACCTTGCGGCCAGCTATTTGGGAAACCCAACCCCCGTCAGTGTCTCCGACACCTCCCACAGCCGCTTGGCGACCGCCTCGTCCTTCGCCTGTTTCGCCACGCGCGCCACCTTCGGCGGGCCGACCAGTTCGAACAGACGGCTCGGGCCATAGTAGCCACCGCCGACCGCGTCCGGCGAAGTCGCGGCGAGGAGTTGCGGCAGGGCGCCCTGAGCCGCGTCCTGACTCATCACCGGCTGCAGGAACACGCCCAGCCGAGCCATCAGGCTGTTCGTACCCGGGCCGCTGGCGATCAGGTCGGTGCGCGCATAGCCGGGGTGGGCGGCGTTGCTCATGATCCCCCAGCCGCCAGCCCGACTACGGCGATCCAGCTCGAACGCGAACATCAGCATCGCCAGCTTGGATTGGCTGTAGGCCGGCCAGGGGCGATAACCCTTGCTCCATTGCAGATCATCGAAGTTGATCTGGCCGGAGTGATGAGCGCCGCTGGAGAGGTTGACCACCCGGGGCGCGGTTCCGCGACGGAGCAGCGGCAGCAGGCGCGCGGTCAGGGCGTAGTGGGCCAGGTAGTTGACGCCAAACTGCAGCTCGAACCCATCGGTCGTCACCTGCCGGCGCGGCGGCATCATGACGCCGGCGTTGTTGATCAGCAGGTCCAGTTTGTCGTGTCCCCCGGCGATACGTTCGGCGAAGGCGGCGACATCGGCCAGCCGCGCTAGATCCAGCAATTCCAGCCGCACCTTGGCGCCCGGATGGGCGGCGAGAATCCGCGCCACCGCCGCAGCGCCCTTGTCGGGGCTGCGCGCCGCGACCACCACTTCGGCGCCCGCGCCGGCCAGTTCCAACGCCGTCTCATAGCCGAGGCCAGTGTTGGCCCCTGTGACGACGGCCAGCCGTCCCGCCTGACTGGGGATGTCCTTAGTGGTCCAGCTCATGATCAATCCTGTCGCCCATGTCCCACAAACGTAGCGCCGTCAGTCACCGATTGAAAGAAGGCTCCCTGACGATCTATACGTACCCGATGGAAACCATCAGCCCTTTCAGTCACAACGCCGACTTCTGCGACTGCCTTACCGATGGCCAGGACGAGATGGCGCGGGAAATTCTCAGTCAGGCCGCCAGCCAATGGACCCTGTGGGTCCTGCATGTGCTGGCCGAGAATGGCGCGCCGCTGCGCTTTACCCGCGTGCTTGAGCGGGTCGAGGGCGTCAGCCAGAAGGTGCTGACCCAGACCCTGCGAAAGCTGGAGCGGGACGGCCTGATAACCCGCACCCTCTACCCTCAGGTTCCCCCGCGGGTGGAATACCAGCTGACGGACCTGGGCCAGGCGCTGTTGCGGCAGGTGGCGCCCGTATGGCGCTGGGTGGCCGAGAACATCTCCGCCTTCGAAACCGCCCGTGCGCGCTTCGACGAAGAAAAGGCCAGGCGAGACTAACGCCCGCTAGTCGTTGCCCGAAGCCTCGCCATGACTGCTCAATCCATGCAGCCAGTCCATCAACGCCAGGCCGACGCCGGCGGCCAGGAAGCTGCCCAGGATCGCCAGCTGCCAGACCAGGGTCTCCGTGGGCGCGGGCGCCTCGTCCAGACGCATGAAGGTCTTGAGCAGGGAGATGGCCGAGATCGCGACGATGGAGGCGATCAGCTTCATCTTCAGCGACGAAAAGTCGATCGTCCCCATCCAGGCCGGCCGGTCTTCCTCGGCCGCCGCATCCATGTGCGAGATGAAATTCTCGTAGCCCGAGAAGATCACGATCAGCACCAGGTTGGCGGCCAGGCTGAGATCGATCAGCGACAGCACCATCAGGATCGCATCCTCCGGCTTGGCCCCCGCCGCCAGCACGTGCGGCAGTTCGCGCACCACGTCGGCGCCGAACACCCACAGCAGGAGGGGCAGGCAAAGCAGGAGCCCCAGATAGAAGGGCGCCATCAGCCAGCGCCCCTCAAACAGCACCGTTTCGATGACGGTCTCAAGGAGCGCGGGTTTGCGGCGATCAGGCGTGGTCATGACAGGTCCAAGCTGGGGGCGCCGGAGAGACTTGTCCAGGCTCCGCTTGCGAAGCCTAACGATCAGATTGGAAATTCAAGAGCAGGATCAGGGGACCAAATCTCTTGTCATGTGGCCTGCCGATTTTTGGGCCGATGTCGGCAATCCATTAATCACGGCTGCGCTAAGCTGGGGCGTGTTCGAAGCGCTCAAAGACCTGAAGGCCAAGCTCGGCCGTTCGCCGCCACCGGCGCGTGGTCGGCGACAGCTCGCGGCCGACCTGCGCCGGGGCATAGCCGGGGACGAACTGGTCCTGCACTACCAGCCGCTGGCCAACGCCGAGGATGGCGCGGTGTGCGGCTTCGAGGCCCTGGTGCGCTGGAACCATCCCACGCGGGGCATGGTGCCGCCGCTGGACTTCATTCCCCTGGCCGAGGAAACCGGCCTGATCGGGCCTCTTGGCGAATGGGTGCTGCGCCGCGCCTGCGCCGAAGCGGCGCTGTGGGCCAATCCCTTGCGGATCGCGGTGAACCTGTCGCCGCGCCAGCTGCATCGGCCCGACCTGCCGGCGCTGGTGCTGGAAGTCCTGACCACCACCGGCCTGGCGCCGGAGCGGCTGGAGCTGGAGATCACCGAAACCGCGCTGTTCGACGATTTCGATCGCGCGCTCGAGGGCCTGCGCCGCCTGAAAGGCCTGGGCGTCCGCATCGCCATGGACGATTTCGGCACCGGGTTTTCGTCGCTCTCGACCCTGCACTCCTTCCCGTTCGACAAGCTGAAGATCGACCGCAGCTTCGTCAAAGCCATGCATGTGGACGATCGCGCCAAGGCCATCGTCCGCGCCGTCCTGGGCCTGGGACTGAGCCTTGGCATCCCGGTGGTGGCCGAGGGTGTGGAGACCGACGAGCAGCTTCAGTTTCTCAAGGGCGAAGGCTGCGCCGAATTGCAGGGGTTCGGCATCGGCCGACCTGCGCCCATCGACGCCCACGGCCCCATCATCGGCGGGCCGCCGACGGCCCGCAACCACAGCGCGGTGGCGGCCTAGGGTCGGGAAGCTCCATCGTCGGCTGCGCCTGAGTGGCGAAGCTGAAGGCAGGGCGGGCGCGAACATCGAGCAGAAAGCCTTGGGCCACGGCGGCGGTCGCCCGCCCCAGCATGGCATTCGATAATCGAACTATGATAAGCGGCCCAGGCTGGCGCTGGCGTTGCTTGCCCCGCAGTCACCATACAGGCCGATTTTGGACTTCATTACAGAGGCGCTGATCTGCGAATGGCGGAAGCAAAGCGGGGCATTGGACGGCGGCTGTCGCTTGGTGTCTCCGGCCAGGCGTTTTCCCGGATAATTTTCGCGCTCAATACCGTGGCCTTGATCCCCGTCCTGATCAGGGCCTGGGGCGTCGGCGGCTATGGGCAGTGGGTCGCGCTGACCGCCCTGGCGTCCTACATGTCCTATTCCAATTTTGGCCTGGTCTCGACCTCGGCCAATGAGATGGTGATGGCCGCCGGCGCCGACGACCACGTCCGCGCGCGGCGCACCTTCCAGATGTCGCTCAACCTGACATTCTACATCGTCCTGCCACTGATCCTGGTCATCCTGGCCATCGTCGCCATCACGCCTATCAGCCAAATCCTGCAATTGACGGCGATCACCCCGGGGCAGGTCCAGCTCATCATCACGCTGATGGCCGCCCAGTTCTGGTTCATGACGGTGCGCGGCTTGATGGTGGCGGCCCTCTACGCCACCGGATCCTATGGGCTGGGCTACTACCTCGCCGGCGCGGCCAAGCTGATCGAGCTGATCGGGATCGCGACCGCCGTGACGTTTTTCCACGGCAGCCCGGTGTCCGCCGCCGCGATCATGGCGTCAGTAGCCCTTATGGACCTTACGATCATCGTCCTGGTCACCTATCGCGCGGCCCCTTGGGCGCGGATCGATCTGAGACAGTTCGATCGGTCATGGGTGATGACCCAGGCCAAGCCCGCCATCGGATTCGCGCTTTGGAATCTGTCGATCATGGGCATCCTGATTCAGGGACCCCGCATTGTCCTGGCCTCGCTGCTGGGCGGTCAGGCCGTGGCGATCTACGCCATCTACGGCACGGCGATGCGGCTGATGGACCAGCTCCTGCTGATGGTGGTTCTGCCGCTTGAGATCGAGATCGCCCACAGCGTCGGCCGCAAGGCCATCGACCAGACCTATCGGCTGGTCGGGCTCGGCACCCAGTTTTCCTGGGCCCTGTTTGTGGTGGTGGCGTCTTTCCTGATGATTTGCGGCCCCCTCGTGTTCCATTTCTGGACCCGGGGACAGGTCGTGTTCAGCTATGGGCTGATGGCGCTCTATCTGTTGATGTCGGCCTGCAATCAACTCGGCCGCGTCAGCGCTCACGCGCTCAGCAGTATGAACCGCCTTTACGGCCTATCGTTCGTGACGCTGGTGATTTCGCTCGCGGCCCTAGGGCTTGGCGCCTTGCTGACCGTGCCGCTCAAGATCCCGGGCATGGTCATCGGCGGCATCGTCGGCGAGCTGGGCACCTCTCTGGTGGTGATCGTCGTGCTCACCCGCTGGATGGGCAAGCCGCTGTCCCGGTTCTTTATCGATCAGCTGGATGTGCGTGACACCCTGGCCTTCGCCAAGACCCAGGGTGATCGGTTGTGGCTCAGGCTGCGCGGTTCAACCTAGCGCCTGAGCCGCTAGTCCTTCTCCGCCCAAGCCTTGATGAGCTGATGGGCGATGGCCATCGCGCCGGGCGCGCGGGCGTCGCTCAATTCGCCGCGCAGCATGGCCTGGATTTGCGGGCGGGTGAACCAGCGCACCTCCTCGAGCTCCGTATCGTCCGCCGCGGCGTTGTCGTCCGCCACCTCGGCGAACAGGCCGATCATCAGCGATGACGGATAGGGCCAGGGCTGGGTCGAGTGGTAGCTGACGCTGACAGCGGTCAGCCCGGCCTCCTCCATCACCTCGCGAGCGCAAGCCTCCTCGATGCTTTCGCCCGGCTCAAGAAAGCCGGCCAGGGCCGAATACATGCCTTTCGGCCACACCCGCTGGCGGCCCAGCAGGCATCGGTCGCCAAAGGTCGGCAACATGATCACCACCGGGTCGGTGCGCGGAAAATGATCGGTTCGGCAGGCGGCGCAAACCCGCTTCCAGCCGCCCTCCACCGCGATCGTGGGTTGGCCGCAGTTGGGGCAAAATCCGTGTTTGCGGCGCCATTCGAACACCTGCTTGGCGGTGGCCAGAATGGCGGCGTCGCTCTGCGGCAGGCGAAGCGCGATGGCGCGCAGATCCTCGAAAACGCCCAGGCCGCTCAGCGGCCCTTCCGCCGGATCGGCGGAGCCCTCCAGGTCCACCGCGAACACGGCGGTGGTCTTCCACAGGCCCATGAACAAGACCCGCTGATCCGAACCGGCCGCCTCCAGCGCCATGGGCATGGTCAGATAGGCGATTCGCATCGCGTCTTCGGTGTCGGGGGTCTTCTCCACCAGCGGCTTGCCGTTCCAGATCGCCACGCAGAGGCTGTCGGGATCGTCCAGCTTCGCCTTGATCCAGTCCGGATCGGACCGTTTGTAGCTCGCCCGATCGAGGGGGTTGCCGGCGAAGACGTTGGTCAGGATCGAAAGGCTCATGACGGTTGATTAGCAAAGCCAGTCTCCCCGCGCGAGGAAAAGCCGGCGCGCCGTGCCCCTCGAAGATTATCGTGATCCATCTTTCCACGCGGGCCTCGCGGCCGCGGGCATGTCGACGTCCACCGAGAGCGCAGGCTGAACTCGATCTGGTGATCAAGACGGTATCTGGGCTCCGCCATTGAAACCTTGGAGCGGCCGGCGGGAATCGAACCCGCGACATTCAGCTTGGGAAGCTGACGTTCTACCTCTGAACTACGGCCGCGCGCGCAAGGTGTGGTGCGTTTAGCCTTTCGGCGGAGGCGTCTCAAGCCCGACGGCGCCTCGGCGTCAGCCTCCCAGGCGGTCGGTCGGCGTGACGGTCAGCGTCATCCGCTTGCCGTCCCGCAGAATATGGAACGGCAGGGGGCGACCGATGCTGTCGTGGCCGAGGGCGCGGAGCAGGTCGTCGACGCCAGTGATGCGCCGCTCGCCGACGCCGACGGACCCACGGCGTTCACGGCGGCGATGACGGCGGTGGAGTAGGCGTCCAGGGCGCCCCGGGCCGCATCGAACACCGGCGTCGCCTGGAGATGGTCGCCGTAGGCCCCCGGGCCGAAGGTCTGCTCCCACTGGCGGTCGAAAACCTGGGCCTTGGAGTCGAAAAGTCCGGCCAGAGATCTGCCGGATCGGGCCTGTGCGTCGTACTTCAGCCCCTTGCGCAACATCATCGCGGGCCCTGGCGCCCCTCGGCTAGAAAGGCGGCGCCAGCCTTTCCCAGGCCTGCGCCACGTCCAGTTTGATCTGATCCACCATGGTTTCAATCCCGCTGAAGTTCAGCTCGGGACGCAGGAAGGCGATCAGGTCCGTCTCGATCGTCTGCCCATAGAGATCCTCGTCGAAGTCGAACAGGAAGACCTCAAGCCGGGCCTCGACAAGACCGGTGGTGGGGTTCTCACCGAAATTCGCCACGCCGGGCACTTCTCGCCCATCGGCGAGGCGGGTACGCGTCGCATAGACGCCAAGCTTGGGCCGCACATAGTCACCGGCGCCGATGTTGGCGGTGGGAAAGCCCAGTTCGCGGCCCAGATGCTGGCCCTCCACTACCGCGCCCTCGATGGCGAAGGGACGGCCAAGGATTTCCGCCGCCCGCTCGGGATTGCCGGCCTTCAGCGCCTGGCGGATCGCGCTGGAGGAGTATTTGGCCGCGTCCCCGTCGCCCAACCGCTCGGTGATCGAGACCGAAAACCCCAACGCCTCGCCATAGCGGCGCAGAGCGTCCGGATCGCCGGTGCGGTCCTTGCCAAAGGTGATGTCGAATCCGGCGGCGAGGTGCCGCGCGCCCAATCCGCCCTCGGGGCCACCCACCAGCACCTCGCGGGCGAAGGTCTCGTCGGTCATGCCGGCCATCGCAGCGTCGAAGGGCAGGATGTAGAAGATGTCGACGCCCAAGGCGTCCAGAGCCCGCGCCTGTTGATCGACGGTCATTAGCCGGAACGGCTCTGCGTCGGGCTGGAAATAGCGGCGCGGATGCGGATCGAAGCTGATCACGGCCAGTGGCGCGCCCAGATCCCTCGCCGCCTTGCAGGCGCCGACGATGACGCCCAGGTGACCTTTATGCACGCCGTCGAATTCGCCGAGCGCCACCGCCGCGCCGCGATGCTCGGGCTCGATATCACGCCAGCCGTGGACAACTTTCAGACGCAAGTCAGCCGCCCCGCCTTAACTGTCACGCCGGGGGGCCATGACCAGGGCTTCGCCGTCCAGCACCGGCTTGCCCTCGACGCTGCAGACTGTGGCCAGGGTCACGCGGGCCTTTTCGGCGTCGATAGCCGTGACCTCGATGCGCGAAACCACCTCGTCGCCGATCCGCACGGGGCGGCGAAACCGCAGGGACTGGGACATGTAGACCGTTCCCGGTCCCGGCAGGTCGCCAGCGATCAGCGCGGACAGCCAGGCGGCCGACAGCATGCCGTGGGCGATGCGGCCCTTGAACGGGGTGGTGGCGGCGAAGGCCTCGTCCATATGCACCGGATTGAAGTCCCCCGAGACCTCGGCGAAGGCGACGATGTCCGCCTCGGTCACCACATGGGCATGCTCGGCGCTCTGGCCAAGCTTCAGGTCTTCAAGAAAATAGCCGGCCAATTCGCCCTCCAGCGCTTAGGTGGATGTCTTTTAGACGAGCGATGCGCGCGGTCGAGCCCTAACCTTTTGAACCAGGGCGTAAGGGATCACCAAACCAGATCGGCCATGGCGAGCGGCGCCTCGCCGCCTTCACGCGCCAACAGGGCCTGGGTCAGGCCCGCGTCCAGAAAGCCCTGGTCGCCGATGGCCGCATTGCCATGAATGCCTCGGGCGATGAACAGGCAGTCCAGCTTCTGGTCGGTGGCGCCGCGCACGTCGGTGGCGATCCCATCGCCGACACAGAGCACGCGGCGGCGGTCCAGCGGCCGGCCGAGCAGCTTTTCAGCCTCGGCCAGAGCCATCTCATAGATGGGCGCAAAGGGCTTGCCGGCCATCCGCACCGGACCGCCCAGGCTGGCGTAGAGGTCGGCCAGGGCGCCGCCGCAATAGATCAGCCTGTCGCCCCGCTGCACCACCTTGTCCGGATTGGCGCAGATCATCGGCAGCTTGCGCGGCGCGCAGGCGGCCAGCCGCTCGCGATAGTCTTCCGGCGTCTCCACCTCATCGTCGTTGGGTCCAGTGCAGGCGATGAAGACGGCGTCTTCCGGCGGGACGAACTCGACGCCCAGCCCCTCATACAGCGGCCAGTCGCGGTCCGGCCCGATCTTCCAGGCCGGTCCCGGCGCCAGCTCGGCCAGCAGTTTGCGCGTGGCGTCGCCGGACGAGACGAAGGCCCGCCAGCTCGCCCGCGGCACGCCGAGGCTGTCGAGTTGTTCGTAGACATTCACCGATGGGCGGGGCGAGTTGGAGATCAGGATCACCGGCCCGACCTCGGCATTGTAGCGCGCCAGCGCCGCGCAGGCGTCGGGGTAGCTCTCGCGCCCATTATGGATCACCCCCCAGATGTCGCAGAGCAGGACATCGTACTGGCTGGCGATGTCGGACAGTCCGGAGATCAGATGGGGGGCGGTCATGGGCGGCCGGTAGCGGGGGATGAAGGGCGGGTCAATGCCAGAACCTTCTCCCTCCGGGAGAAGGTAATTTTATCGCATCCCGCCCGCGCGGCGGCGCAGGTTGGTGCGCATGAAGTCGGCCGGCGGGTCGGCTTCGGCGAGGATGGCGTCGCGGATGGCGCGGGGCTCGCCGAACAGATTGCCCTGGCCGTAGCGGATGTTGAGCTCCAGGATGTCCACCACCTGCCGCTCGGACTCCACCTTCTCG
>Ga0302314_10011447_pt1 | contig 15459 bp, 13 predicted proteins | sample III_Palsa_N2_3_FD_200533 | JGI IMG/M metagenome (GOLD analysis project Ga0302314, IMG submission 200533) | Peat permafrost microbial communities from Stordalen Mire near Abisko, Sweden - III_Palsa_N2_3 | ecosystem: Environmental > Terrestrial > Soil > Palsa > Peat permafrost | place: Sweden...
TTTGGAGAATGGATCGTCGCCGAACGCGGGATGCTCGATCGGCAATTCCGGCAGAGTCAATTCCTCGATACGTTGCATGGCCAACCCCCCTCCTTCGCGTTGCAAATTCGTGCTACAAAGCCCGCTCGCACGGTGGCTAAAAATATCGCATCTCGGCCGCGGTCACATGCCGCGTTTTGATACAGATGTTTCCCTATCGAGGAACTGCGAATGCAGAATGAGATTAAGACGAGATTCGACTTGAACGCGACGGCCGACGAGGTCATCGCAGGCTTCGATCTGTCCGGCAAACTCGCCGTCGTTACGGGCGGCGCGGCAGGCATAGGCAAGGAGACGGCGCGCGCGCTCGCCTCGCGCGGAGCGCGGGTGATCATCGGCGGCAGGAACAAGGCTGCGCTCGATGCCGCCGCCCAGGAGCTCTCGTCTTTCGGAACGGTGCTCGCGCATGAGCTCGACCTGTTGTCCTTGAAGAGCGTGAGCCGATTTGCTGACTCGGTCATATCGCTCGACCGGCCGCTCGACCTTTTGTTTCTGAACGCGGGAATCATGGCGGCGCCGCTCTCGCGCAGTGCCGAAGGAATCGAGTCGCAGCTCGCGACCAATTTCATCGGTCACGCGGCGCTCACCAGCAAGCTTGTGCCGACGCTGCTCGCGGCCGCAGAGCCGCGAATCATTTCGCTCAGCTCGAGCGCGCACCAGATGTCGCCGATCGTATTCGAGGACATCAACTTCGAGCGCCGCGCATACGACCCTTGGGAGGCTTACGGGCAATCGAAGACGGCCAACGCGCTCTTGTCCGTGCACGTGTGGAATGAGCTTGGCCCGCGCGGCGTGACGGCACATGCGGTGCATCCGGGCGGCGTCTTCACGGGACTTATGAAGCACGTCACCGGCGATGTCGCCGCGGTGCTCTCGCGCCGCTACAAATTCGATACTTCAAAGGTCCAGGTGAAGACGATTCCGCAAGGCGCGGCCACATCGCTTTGGGCGGCCACGGAGCCCGCCTTGCGAGGCCGCCCGGCATCGTATCTACATGACTGCCGAGTCGCAGAGGTGCTGGATGCGCCGGTCTATACTCATGGGGTGATGCGTTATGCGCTGGACCGCGGCAATGCCGCCTCACTTTGGACCGCAGCCGAGAAGATGATCGGCGAGAAGCTGCCGCTCGACACGCGCTGACGGTCGAGTGACGATGCGTCGGCTCAGGACAATCGGCGGACAGGATCCTTACCGTCCCAATCTTTCGCAGCATTTCGGAATTGAGCGAACACCCCGTCCGCCACGGGGTTTGCGTCGATGAGCTCCACGAAGAATCCGAGGGTGCGCACGGTATCTATCCAGCCGACGCGAAACCCCATCATCAAGCCCGAGAATATGACTTCGGAACCGCCTTTCTTGTAGGCATCGACGGTCGCATCGTAGTCGTGGCAGTAAACCGCGGCGTGATGGAAGCCCGACTTGCCGGCGGTCGGTCCCTCCTGCCAGATCGAGGGTTGTTTGTCGTGCACGCACACAAACTCGATCTGTACGTCGCCGGCCTGTGCGATCGCCGCGGTGATCTGGGCGTTGCCTCCCGGCTTGCCGCGATATTGGGGCTTGTCGTAGGCGACGTTATCGAACCGGAAGAAAGGACCCAGCCCGGCGGTGCGAGTCCACGTCGCCATGGCCTCATCCAGATCAGCTACCAGCCAGCAAAACTGCATGAAGTTCCGATCCGCGAATGGTAATGAGATCATCGCACTGCCTCGTTCTGACCGCACACTCGCGAACCTATCAGCCGAACTCCTTCGACGCTCAACATTCTGCGCCACTTCATCTGCATGGCGCGCCCGCATCGGGCAGCTGCGCCCGCAACGCCGGGTCTACGTGGACTTTCAGGCTCTTCTGTTGTCCGGCGCGCAGCGCTTCTAATGTCCCCGGCAACTGCTCGAGCGAAATCACCTCGCTCACCATGAGATCTGGACGAACCCGGCCGGAGTCGAAGGCCCGCGCCGTCTCGGCAATCTCGCCCACGGTGTAGGCATGGGGGAACAGGAGCTGGATTTCCTTGGCCGTGCAGCGCGCCGGCACGAGTCGGTCGTCGTGGCTGCACATACCCAACGACAGCACCGTTCCCTGCCGCCGCACGTGCTGCGTGGCGAGATCCAACATGCCGGTCTTGCCCACGCACTCGGCGACGATATCCGGCGGTCCGCCGAGACGCTGCGCGATCCGCTCCTGATCCTCGGTGCGAAAACTGAGGACCTCGTCGGCGCCCATGGTCATGACGATATCCCGGCGATGCTCCGAGCGTGACAGGACGGCGATCTTGCCGGCGCCGAGTGAGCGCGCCCAGTAAGTCACCGAAAGCGCGATGGAGCCCGCGCCAATTACCAGAACCCGAGCGCCGCGGGACATTCTGGCCAGGCGCACTGCGTGCAGTCCGCACGCCATCGGCTCGATCAGCGCGCCGTCTGCAAAACTCAGGCTTTTCGGCAGAGTCCGGGCCGCAGCCGGAGGAATGACCATATATTCGCCGAACCCGCCGACCAGGAAGGTGCCTTTCAGGCAGTAAAGAGGATTTCCGGTACTACAGCCCTCGCAAGTGCCGCACGCGGCGACGGGCAGCGCGGATATTCGGTCGCCTCGCCGGAAGGTCTCGACCTTGCCGCCCACTTCGACGACTTCGCCCGCGTATTCGTGACCGAACCGGCCCAGAGGCAAGGTGAGCGGCACGTCCCCGGTCATCGAGACGTCGCTCCCGCAAACGCCGCAGCGGCAGACCTTGACCAGCAACTCGTCCGGACCCGGGCGCGGATCCGCGATGCTCTCGATGGTGATCGCCCGGCCTGGACCGTTGAACAATGCGGCGCGCACGATGATCAGGCCTTAAGTGAGGTCGCAGGAGGATCGTCATAGGGCTCGAACACCAACTCGCCCTCTGCGAGCTTCAGCGCACCGCCGAAAGCGCAGGGAAAGTGCGCCGGGATGACGAGCGCGTTTCTGGTGAGACAAGTCTCGATGATGCGACGACGGGTCTGACTCGCGAGCGCAAAGCTCTCGCAGGTCCCGCTGTCGAGATCTGGATGGATCATTTCGATCGGATGATGGAAGGCATCGCCCACGAAATACGCCTCCCTCGATTCGCCGGCAAGATGAAGCATGGAATGGCCGATGGTATGGCCGGGTGCCGGCTCGATCTGAAGACTCGCCGTAATGCTGAACGTGTCCGGCACCAAATCGGCAAGTCCCGCCTCGATGACCGGCAAGACGCTGTTCTCGAATGTTCCGGCATTCGGGGCGAGGGGTACGTGGTCCGGCCGACGGCTGTCCCAGCGGTTGAATTCCCGTTGCACCATCACGTAGCGAGCGTTCGGAAACGTGGGCACATACCTTCCCGCGCGTAACATCGTGTTCCAGCCGCAATGATCCATGTGAAGATGCGTGCAGAACACAAAGTCCACGTCCTCCGGGCGCACGCCTGAGGCCGCGAATCGCTCCAAGTAGGGCGTATCGAGCATGTGCGCCGGCGCAAAATCAGGAAAGCTGCGGCCGTTTCCGGTGCAAGGATCGACCACGACGACCCGGCCGTCGACTATCAGGATCCAGCTCTGCGAGACGATGTCGACTTGGCTCTCCGCGTCGATGAATCTCGGGAACAACCATTTCGGCAGACGCTCGATGAGATCACGGTCGCCGGTCATCGCGGACAGGGGCTTCTTCTGGGTGATTTCCTCCACCTGCCATATGCCGGCTCCCCCGATCTCAGCCTTCTTTGCCATGCCGAGCGGTTACATTCCGGCGTTCAACTGCCGGAGAATCTGTTCATGGGCTGCCATGAGCTCGCCCGCGTGATTCACGGTGTCGCCGGCCGAGATCCCGCCGTCGACCGGTAACAGGACGCCCGTGATTTGCCGCGCGCGGTCGCTTGCGAGAAATAGGGCCGCTTGGGCCACATCCACGGGCAGACCCTGGGTTTTCAGCGGCTTGTACGACATCATCACGCGGTCACTTTCGGCTCGTATGCGCCGAAATGCCTCATCGCTCATCCCGGGCTTGCGATAGTCCGTGGCCGGCGTCTTGATGCTTCCGGGTGCGAGGGCATTCACCCGGATGCCGTATTCCGCCAGGTCGATGGCGGTCGACTTGGTGAAATTGATGATCGCGGCCTTCGAGGCCCGATAGCAGATGAACGCGAAACCCGGCATCACGCCCGCAATGGACGCCGTATTGATGATGGAGCCGCCGCCGTTCTTGGCCATGTGACGGCCGGCACTGTGACTGCCGTACACCGTGCCCAAGTAATTGATCGCCAGAATGCGCTCGTACTCTTGCAAATCGTCGTCCAAAAACCGGGTGACTGGCCGTCCTGGAAAGCCCGCGTTGTTGCACATCACATGCAGGCCGCCGAAGCGTGCGACCGCGAAATCGACAGCCGCCTGCACGTGGTCCTGCTTCGACACATCGGTTCTGCGGAAGGCTGCATTGGCACCAAGTTCCGCGGCAACGGCCGCGCCCTGCTCCTCGTTGATGTCGGCAACGAGCACTTGGGCGCCTTCCGACACGAACAACTCAGCCATCGCACGGCCGATACCGCTCGCCGCGCCCGTTATGATCGCCACCTTCCCCGCAAGATCCTGTGCCATTCCGGTGCTCCCGAGACTTTGCCGTCTATTCAGACTCGACGCGTTACGATCAAGGGCAGCGACTTGATGGAATGGGTCGCGACGGTTTGGAGGTATTCCACGCTCTGCGCAGGAATGGTCAACTTGAAATCGCCGAGCCGCTTCGCGAGCTCGCGGGCAGCGACCTTGATCTCCATCCGCGCGAGGGAAGAGCCGATGCAGCGGTGGACGCCGGCGCCGAAGGCTACATGCTTCGCCAGGTTTTTTCGCTCGGGGTCGAAATCCCGCGGACACGCGAATTCCGTCTCGTCGTCGTTGCCGGACTCGAATACCACCAGAAGCTGCGTGCCTTTGGCCATGAACTTTCCGCCGAGCTCGACATCGCACGTGGTCGTGCGCGACAACGCGCGGCTCGGCGGCGCGAGCCGCAGGAGTTCCTCGACGAACCGGGTCAAGCGCTTGTCGTCGTCCGCACACTCGCGCATCCGCGCGCCGACTTCCGGCCGGGTGGCGAGGAGGAACAGCAGATTGGCGAGCGCCGTCGCCGTCGTCTCGTTGCCGCCGATGATCAAGGCCCGGATGATCGACACGGCCTCCTTGAAGGTGAGCGTGTTGCCGTCGTCAAGCTTGGCGTGCACGATGTCCGAGATCATGTCCTCGCGAGGCTCGGTCTCGCGGGCCTTCATCTCGGCAATGATGAAGTTCTGCAGTTCGCACACCTGCTTCGCATTCGCGATCATCGCCTCTCGGCTTTGCATGCGCGAGATCTGCGCGACGACGGCGAGCGACCAGCGCTGAATCTTCTCTGCCTGGAAATGGCGGATGCCGAGTTGGTCGCAAATCACCCTGATGGTGAACGGGGCGGCAAAATCGCCGACTCCGTCGATCGTCTCGCCCTTTTCGCATCGAGCGGCGATCGTCTCGATGAGATCGAGCGCGATCGCCGTGATCCCAGGCTCGAGCGTCGCGACGCGATGCGCCGTGAACGCCTTCTCGGTCAGCTTGCGCACGCGGGTATGGGCGGGAGGATCCTCCATGATCGCATCCGGGAAGAAGCCCTGGCCGTCGCGCTCGAGAATCTGCTTGAACTCCTCGAAGTGGCCGTGGGCATACGTGTCCTCGTAGCCCTTTCTGAAGGAGAATGTGATCGGGTCTTTCAGCACCGCATAAATGTCCTCATACCTCGAGACGAGATACATCCCCAGCTTCTCGTCGAAGTACACGGGATCCTGCGTGCGCATCTTCCGGTAGAAATTGTGCGGGTGCGCGATATTGCCGGGCTCGGTGAGCGACTCGCCGTCGAGAGGAGATTTCGCGGCTCCTGTCACCGGGCAGCGCTCGGCCGGATTTGAAACACCTGTTGCACTCATTGACGCCTCCCGGCCTGGACACCGAACACACTCGCTGGCAATGAGGGTTCTGTATCACAACTCGAACGAGCCGGTCCAGCTAGAGACTCGCTTGCGCGGCGGCGGGCGCGAAGTATGGACGCGCGGGCGTGATCTATCGGGACACGGGCGGGCGGCCTATGATTGACTCCCCGCGCAGGCGAGGAAACAGATTTCTCATGCGAGCAGAAGCCAGCACGCGACAGGTCGATCGAGATCGCCGCCAATTCATTGTCTCGGTGTCTCTCGCCGCGGGCGGATTGGCGCTCGGGATCGTCTCGATGAAGGCTGCGGCAGGTGTCTCGGCTCGCGGTCCTTGGAGTTCCGATGCGATCGACGCGAGTGAGCTCTCCCCGTGGATTGAAATAGCCAGGGACGACACGGTGACGATGCGTGTGCCCACTCCCGAGGTCGGCAACGGCGCAATGACCCAAGTGGCCATGAACGTGGCCGAGGAGCTCGCCTGCGATTGGTCGCGGGTCAGGGTCGAGTTCTGCTCCATTCAGCGCGACTATCTGGACAAGGGCGTGTACAACTCCGGATTCCTGCCTTTCTTCAGCGGTCACGGCACCGACAAGGTGAGGATGGCTCGTGCGCTTCAGATCGGTGCGAGTGCACGCGAGCGGCTCAAGGTCGCCGCGGCATCCCATTGGAGAGTTTCCGTTGCGGAGATCGAGGCCAGGAACAGCGTCCTCACCCATGTGCCGAGCGGCCGGCGCCTGCGCTACGGCGAGGTCGCCGCCGCGGCCGCGAAAGTAACCTTGCCGGCGGAGCCGGTGCTGAAGCCGCAAAGCGAGTGGAGCTTCTTGGGTAAGGCATCTCCCGGAAAGCTCCACGCCCCGCAAGTCGTCAACGGCAGCGCGATCTTCGGCATCGATGTGCAAGTAGCCGGCATGGTGCATGCGGCGCTGATGCAATCTCCCGTGCATGGCGGCAAGTTGAAGAGTCATCGACCCGAGGCCGTGCTCGCCATGCCGGGCGTGCGCGCCGTGGTGATCGTCGATCCGGCGAAGACCAAAGGCTCGCCGGTGCCGCAAAAATCGACCTGGGGATTCGGCGACAATCAGGCGCAGAGCGGCGTCGCCGTCATCGCGGACCACTACTGGCAGGCCAAGCGGGCACTCGATGCGCTTCCTGTCGAATGGGATATAGGCTCGGGGACCGAGTGGAAGACCACCGAACAAATGTATGCGGGCGCGCGCGCATTGCTCGATACGAGCGGCGGCACCGTGCTGCGCAACTCCGGCGATGTCGCGTCCGTCAACAGCGATAGGGTCGTCGAAGCCGTGTATTCGACGCCGTATTGCGAGAACGCACAGCTCGAGCCCTTGAATGGCACGGCACTCGTGACCGCGGACGGCGCGGAGGTCTGGTGTCCGACGCAGGACCTTCTGCAGGCGTATTGGGTTGCAATCGATGAGACCGGCCTGTCGCCCGAGAAGGTCAAGATCCATGAGACTTATATCGGCGGCGCGTTCGGCCGCAGAACCATGGCGGACGACGTGCGCATGGTGGTCGCGGTGGCCAAGGAGTTTCCGGGCGTCCCCGTCAAGACCATCTGGTCGCGCGAGCAATGCTTTCAGCAAGGGCGCTATCGAACGCCGATCATCACGCGTTTCAAGGCCGCGCTCGGCAGCGACGGCTATCCGCTTGCAGTGACGTCGCGGGCCAGCTTCGTCGGTACCCGTCCTTTGTATCGACTCACATTGGGCTACGACGACATGCCCTACTTCACGAGCGGCATCATTCCGCACGTGCACATCTCGAGCACGAATCTCCCCGTGCACATTCTGAACGGCGCGTATCGGGGTCCGTGCTTCAATTCGCATGCCTTTTTCGTCGAATCGTTCATCGATGAATGTGCGGCGGCAGCCGGCATCGACCCGCTCGAGTACCGCCTGAAGCTGCTATCCCGGTGGGACAAGCCGTGGTCCGACTGCCTGCGCGTCGCCGCGGAAAAAGCAGGGTGGGGACGGCCGCTGCCCAAAGGCCAAGGTAGAGGAATCGCCATCACCAGCTGGCCGCAGGCGGCGATGCACGATGCCGGCACAATCATGTGCGCCGCCGCTCGCGTCAGGGTGAGCCGCGAAGGACAGATCGCCGTCGAGCAAGTCGACGTGGCGTTCGAGTGCGGCCGCGTCGCGAACCGCGGTGCGGTGCGCGCGCAGATCGAAGGCGGCACGATCTTCGGCATGAACATGACGCTCAACGAGCAACTCACCGTCAGAGACGGTACCGTCGCCGAGCGCAATTTCAACCAATATCCGATGCTCCGCATCAACGACCGACTGCCGGTCATCAACGTCCATTTCGATGCTCTTTCCAATCATGATCGCTTCGACATCATCGGCGAAGCGCCTGTCGCCCCCATCGGACCGGCAATCGGCAACGCGATCTTTCAGGCTACGGGTAAACGCCTGCGCAGCACTCCGTTTCGAAGTCACGACCTGAGCTGGAGCTGAGCAGACTTCGCGAGGCGCGAACTTCGCGGGCGCCGGAACGCCGCGCTCAGACGGTCATCTCCAGCACCTTGTCGCCGGTCCGGTTGTTCTCGAAATAGCCGAGACCGTAATCGCCCTTGATGGTCGTTCGCTGCATGCGGCGGGGATACTTCGGATCGTGCCCGCTCACCGAATGAAGAATTCGCCAGTTGTCCCAGATGAGCATATCCGTCGGATTCCACCGATGGAAATAGGGCTTCACTTTATCGAGAATCTCATTGCATGCCGCGGCGAGCAATGCATCACCCTCCGAATTTTCCTCGCCTTCTATGGCGACAGCCATCCACGGGGAGACGTGCAGCACCTTCTCGCCGCTCGTGCGCGTCCAGACGGCCGGATGGATGGCGCGCGGCATCGTCTTTGCAAGTTCTGTCATCTTGTGGTGGCCGGGATGCGGCGTGATCTCGCGGAAGGTGCGCGGCTTGCCGAAACGCATGTTGCAATAGGCGAGGTCGAGCGTGTAGACGATGTTCCGTCCTTCGATCTTCTCGCGGATTTCCGGCGAGACGGCATCATAGAGTGCAATGCAATCGGCGAAGCCCGTCATCCCGCCCTCGGGCGGTATCTCGAGCGCACGCAGCACGCCGGCCCGATTCAACTCATTGTTGTAGCAATGATCGAAGTGCCAGGGAAGCCACTGTGAGAGTCGCTTGTTATCGATCTCCACGACGCCCGCGCTGTTGGGTTCACAGCGCATGTCGATGACGCCCGGCATGTTGTCCTGATCGGCGCGAGGGACCGCCGCAACCGGATGATCCTTGAGGGGACCAAACACGTTGCTGATCGCCACATGCATTTGAGGCGTGGGGTCGACATTCTCGAAGACGATCAGGCCCCGATCCTGAAACACGTCGTTGAGTTGTCGGCGGACGGCCTCGTCCTGCAACGTTTGCCGCGTGACGCCCGCAACCCGGGCTCCGAATGCAATTCCTTCGGCTAGCGGCTTTACCGTGATCGAGCTCATGGCGGTCCAACTCCTCGTCTTGAGTGCGCTGTCAGCACGTGTTACATAGTGACATTCGGTATCGATGGCTAACATGGTAGGGAGCAGCGCTATGACGGTCAAGCGAAGCCGTAGCGGTTCGCGGGTTCTTGCGGTTTTGGAGGCCATAGCGCGCCGTCAGCCGGTCGGTGTCAGCGCTCTGGCCCGCGAGTTGGCCACCGATAAGAGCGCGGTGCAGCGAACGATCATGACGCTTGCGGACACGGGCTGGATCCACCCCGCGGTCGGGGCGCCTACCCGTTGGCGGCTGACGGCCCGCATCCTGGCCGTCGCCCACATGGGACATAGCGGTAACGATCTGCGCCAGCGTGCCCGGGCCACACTCGAATCCCTGCGCGACGAATGCGGCGAGACCGTGCTGCTGACCGTTCAGGATATGTTGGGTTTCGTCGTGATCGAGGCGATTGAAAGCCGGCACATGCTGCGCACGGTGCCCCATGTCGGCATGGCCGTGCCGGCTCGCGGAAGCGCGACTGCCCGAGCCATGCTGCCGTACATGACCCTGGAGCGGCAGATTCAGCTATTGGGCAAGCCTCCGGACGCCGCGCTGCTCGAAGAGTTTGCGGCCACCCGCAAGCGCGGGTATTCGGTCAGCGACGGCGAGGTCAGCGCGGGCGCAACCACCATCGCGGCGCCCATCCTCGAAGTGGATGGACGGCCATCCGCTGCCGTCGCCGTTTCGGCACCCTCGGGTCGCATGCCGCGCTCCAACCAGGTCAAGATAGGGGCGATGGTGTGCCAAGCCGCGCTCAGGCTGTCGCACAGGCCGACGTCGAATTAAAACCTCGCGCGGGCCCTAGGTGTATTGGCGCAGTTTCGCGAGGCGCTGCTCCGTCTCCGGATCCTGTTCTACTTGCATTCCGAAGGTTCGCGTAATCGTGGCCATGATGGTGTAACAGCCCACGAGGAACACCGTCTCCATCAGCTGCTCCCGCGAGTACCCCTGCGCTAGGCAGGTCCACGTCGGGTCGCTCACGAATTGCTGCCGAACGATCTCCTCGGCCGCTCTCATGAGGCATTGCTCGAATTGTCTAAGGCCGGCGCCGCCGGTCCGGGCCGCCTCGATCTCGGCGTCGGTCATCCCGACCTTGCGTGCGATCGTCACATGATGGTGCCCCTCGTAGATATCGTTGCCGAGCGCCAGCGTTCGCAGGCACAAAATCTCACGGTCTCTGGGCGGCAAATTGGAGCCGCGAATCACTTTGTCGATGAACGGAAGAAAGATACGGTAGATACCCGGGTGCTGTACGAGGACGCGGGAAAAGTTCAAATGGTGCCACTCGCCCACCAGCGCCTTCTGCTCCTCGGTGAACTCCTCGGGCGAAAGCGCCGGGATACGGACTGAATCTTGGCGCATGGCACACTCCTCGTTTGGCGCAGACAGGCGAAGCACGGCGGCTCATCATCTTAGAAGCGCGCCCGGGCGCCCGTTCAACATCTCGCGCCGACCTATCTGCACGCCGCGCCCGGTGCTTGGCCGTTGCCGAATCTGCCCACGTGCAGTAACGTCGGATCGAGCCGGCAAGCAACGAGAGGTTCGCATGAGCATAGCCGCATCCCTCGTACATTCGGCGCGCAGTCAGAGTGTTGCCGACCTGCTGCGAAGAACGGCACTGCGTGTGCCGGACAAGATTGCGATGCGCGCCGCCGGCACCGCGTGGAGTTATCGGGAGTTCGATTCCCTGTCGGCTCGGGTCTCGCGCGGTTTCGCCGACCTGGGGTTGGAGCACGGGGACCGGGTCGCGGTCATGGCCCGCAACAGCCCGATATTTGCATGCATCCGCTACGCGCTCGCCGCACGTGGCCTGGTTCTCGTGCCCGTCAACTCGATGCTGGGCGCGAAGGAGATTGCGTTCATCTTGCATGACTCCGGCGCAAGAGTGCTCTGCGTCGACCGCGAGTTTGCAGGTGTCGGCCAACAGGCCGCCGCAGGCGGCACGGAGGTCGAATCCCTCGTCTGGATGCATGACGAGGATGCGCCTTCTCGAGATGTGAAATCCTTTCGCGAATTGGCGAGTGCGGCCCTGGAACCTCCCGCAATCGTGGACGCGCGCTCGCTTCTGCAGATTCTGTACACGAGCGGAACCGAATCATCACCGAAAGGCGTGATGCTCTCGCACGAAGCCGTGATTTCCCAGTACGTCAGCTGCCTGGTCGAAGGCGAGATCTCTGCAGGCGATGTGGTACTGCACGCCATGCCCCTCTTTCATTGCGCCCAGCTCGACGTCTTCCTCGGACCCTCGATTTACGTCGGGGGCGAGAACGTCATTACGTGCGATACGCGGCCGGAGAGCCTGTTGCATCTATTCGAGGCACATCGCGTCACTTCCTTTTTTGCGCCTCCCACGATTTGGATTTCCCTGCTGCGATCGCCGCTGTTCGACCGCGCCGATCTGTCCTCCCTACGCAAGGGTTATTACGGCGCAGCGATCATGCCCGTGGCCGTCCTCGAGGAAATGCGGGCCCGGTTGCCTCATACGCGTCTCTGGAATTTCTATGGACAAACCGAGATGGCGCCGCTCGCGACTGTGCTCAAGCCCGAGGATCAACTTCGCAAGGCGGGCTCCGCCGGACGTGCGGCGCTGAACGTGGAAACCCGTATCGTCGATGAACAGGGCCTCGACGTCCGGGTCGGCGAGATCGGCGAGATCGTGCATCGCTCGCCGCATCTCTTGAGCGGCTATTTCAATAACGAGGAGCTCACGAGCGCAGCCTTCGCCGGAGGGTGGTTTCACAGCGGAGACCTCGCGCGCATCGATTCGGAGGGCTATATCTACATCGTCGACCGCAAAAAAGACGTCGTTAAAACCGGGGGAGAGAACGTCTCCAGCCGAGAAGTCGAAGAGATGATCTACCGTCTGCCGGAGGTCGCGGAAGTGGCGGTCGTCGGAGTGGCGGATCCCGTCTGGATCGAGGCGGTTACCGCCATCGTCGTGATCAAGGCGGGCGCGGCGCTCACCGAGCACGCAGTGATTACGCACTGCCGCTCGTCGATGGCCGGATTCAAGACGCCCAAGCGTGTCCTGTTCATGGACTCGCTACCGAAATCCGCGAGCGGCAAGCTCTTGAAGCGCGAATTGCGCGACTGGCTGAACGGGCTCGCGCCGCGGTGAACGCGGCTTCATACCGGCAGCGAGCGCGTGAAATCGATGAAAGCTCGAAGCGGCGTGGGAAGGTGGCGGCGACTCGGATAGTAAAGAAACGGTCCCGAGAAACGCTGCCACCAGCCCTCGAGCACAGGCTCCAATGCGCCGCTGTCGAGATGCGGACGCAGCCAATCCTCGAACAGATGGATGATGCCGCTCCCGGCGACCGCCGCATCGACAGCGAGGTCGGTGGCGGCACCCACGCGTACAATGAGCGGGCCCGTAGGCTCGACCTTGACGACGGTGCCTTCGCGCTCGAACTCCCACGCGGTCATCGCGCCGCTCGCGAAGCGGCCGCGCAGGCAAGCGTGCTGGAGCAGCTCGCGCGGGTGATCCGGTCGTCCGTACGCATTGAGATAGGCCGGCGATGCTGCCGTGGCGAAGCACTGTGTACGCGGACCGATGGGGACGGCCACCATGTCCCGCTCGAGCCGCTCGTCGTAGCGGATCCCCGCATCGCAGCCTTCTGCCAGCATGTCGACGAAACTGTCGTCCGCGATCACGTCGAGGCATATGTCGGGATAGGCGGCGAGGAAGGCCGGCACGATGCGGGGCAGCACGAGCCTCGCGGCACTGACGGGCACGTTCAGCCTCAGTGTCCCCGCGGGCCGACCCCGGAAGCTGTTGACCACATCGAGCGATGCCTCGACCTCGGTCAGTGCCAGCGCCAGACGCTCGAACAGTCGAGCGCCCGCCTCGGTCGGCGCGACGCTTCGAGTCGAGCGGTTGAGTAGCCGGACGCCGAGCCGCGTCTCGAGCCTGCGCACCGCTTCGCTTAGGCTCGAGGCGCCCGAGCCTGTGGCGCGCGACGCCTCGCGAAAGCCTCCTGAGCGTACTACCGCCACGAATGCCGTAAGGTCGGTGAGATTTGCAGTCATTGTTCGCACTTCCGAACGCCCTGTACCGATTATACCCTATTATCGTACAGCGCTATGCGTTGTACATTCGTAGCACGCCTATTAAGGAGACTTTCCATGATCGATATCAGCAACGCGGGAACGTACAAGCTCGCGAGTCACACCGTGACGCGATTGGGGTACGGCGCCATGCAGCTCGCGGGACCCGGTGTATTTGGGCCGCCGCCAGACCGTGCCGCTGCGCTCGCCGTGCTACGGGAGGCGGTAGCTAATGGGGTCGATCATATCGACACCAGCGACTACTATGGTCCCCACGTCACCAATGAGATCATTCGCGAAGCGCTCCATCCCTATTCCAAAGATCTGGTGATCGTCACCAAGCTTGGCGCCAAGCGCGGGGCCGACGGCTCCTGGCTCCCGGCTTTTTCCGCCGCCGAGTTGGAGAGCGCCGTGCATGACAACCTCCGCCGCCTGGGGTTGGACGCTCTATCCGTCGTCAATCTGCGCCTGATGTTCGGGATCCACGGCCCTGCCGAGGGCTCGATTGAGGAGCCGCTCACCGCACTCGCGGAGCTGCAGCGCAAAGGCCTGGTCCGCCACATCGGTCTCAGCAATGTGACGCATCGGCAGATCGAACAAGGCCGCGCCATCACGGACATCGTGTGTGTCCAGAATCAATACAACCTCGCGCATCGCGAGGACGACGCATTGATCGATCACCTCGCCGCCGTACACATCGCGTATGTGCCGTTCTTCCCGCTCGGCGGGTTTACGCCCTTGCAGTCGACGGCGTTGTCGGATGTCGCCAAGAGTCTTGGTGCCACGGCGATGCAGGTGGCGCTCGCTTGGTTGCTGCACCGCTCAGCGAATATTCTATTGATCCCTGGAACCTCGTCGGTCGCTCATTTGCATGAGAATCTGGCGGCGGCCGCACTCAAATTGCCGCGGCAGGCATTAAGCGTGCTCGATCGAATCGCCGGCGATCAGGCCGCGGCGCGACGCGAGCCGGTCCAATAGACGAGCGCGCCGAGCAGATTCAGAAGAATCGTCGCGCTCCCGACTTTGAGGCCGAACATCCAAGGACTCTTGACTTCGACGATCGGCACCAAGTTGAAGACCATCGACAGGACGGTCACCGAGGCACCACAGAGGCACGCGAGACGCACGGCGAGCGGCGTACGAATGTCGGGACGTAAGCTGAACCGCGTGCCGAGCAACAACGGAACGGCGAACATCAATAGATAGTTCACGCCATAACAAACGAAGCCGCAGGTCACCAGGAGCTGAAAGGCTTCGGCCGCTCCCGTATCGTATGAGGCGACCAGCGCCATGAGCACCGCGGCCAGCACGATGACACCCAGAGATCGAGTCGGTGTGCCGTAGCGAGGATGCAGACGCGTGAACCAGGACGGCAACAGATGGTCCCAAGCGGCGACCATGGGCAGACGGCTGATCTCGGCAATATAAACGGCCGCCTGAGCGCAGAGCGCCAACATCAATGCAAGGATGGCGCCGCGGCCGAGCAACTGGCCCCAATCGGGCCCTGCCGACGAGGAATCGGCGCCAAACGCGAGGGCGATCGCCTGAGCGATGGGATTGACGAGATCGACCTGTGCCGCAGGCGTGTAAGTGAGTATGGAGCCGGTCATCAGGATATAGATGGCGGCGATGATGGGCGCCGCGATCCACGCGGAGCGCAAGATCGAGCGCGCCGCATCGCGGGTCTCGCCGGCGAAGACCGCCACCTGTTCCAGTGCGGTGAAGCCGTTGAAGGCGATCTTGCTGAATAGATTGAGGCTCACCAGCGTGAGCACGGGCAAGGCCATCGAGAACGGACGTTGCGGCGCGACGTGCGGGTGGCCGGCAGCGGCATGCGGGTGAATGACGAGCAGCAGCACGAGCAGCGTCACGACGAGCAAGGTCACCGCGGTGCCGAAGTGGGATATCCACCGTCCGAAGC